>Ga0180437_10001075_pt1 | contig 48218 bp, 36 predicted proteins | sample SS_ome_4_FD_132410 | JGI IMG/M metagenome (GOLD analysis project Ga0180437, IMG submission 132410) | Hypersaline lake sediment archaeal communities from the Salton Sea, California, USA - SS_3_D_1 metaG | ecosystem: Environmental > Aquatic > Non-marine Saline and Alkaline > Hypersaline >... | reverse complement strand
GCAATCGAAGCACCAAGGCAAGGATGCCGAATTGAAAAATCGAACGATCTGCTATCTGATCATGATGCTGGCACTCACGGTGTCCACCGGTGCGAACTGCCAACGCATGGTGTGGCAACCCCAGCAACCGCCTCCGGCGGTGTTACCCCCGCAGCCAACACTGCAGCATGTTCTATCCGTAATCAACGAGAATCGAGCTCGTGTCACCTCCGTCGACTCCTCACAAGCGGTGCTTCGCAGTCCAAGTATCCCGGCCTCGATGAGGACGGAATTCGCGATCGGAGGGCCGCGACACATGCGATTGAAAGCAGGCACCGGTCTAACCGGCCCGGAGATCGACCTGGGCAGCAATCACGAATTGTTTTGGATCTGGATCAAGCGAAACGAGCCGCGGGGAGTTTACTTTGCCCGCCACGACGCATTCGCCAGCAGCCCCATCCAACAGTCGATTCCGGTACGGCCCGAGTGGCTGGTAGAAGCCGTGGGGCTGGTCTATCTCGATCCCATGGTCGAACACCAGGGTCCTTTCCAACGTCACGACGGCCGGCTTGAGATCCATACGCCTACCGCATCCGCGCAGGGTACTCTGACCCGAGTCCTGGTTATCGACGCCCGCAGCGGCTGGATATTGGAACAACAACTGCTCGGTCCGCAAAGAGAATTGATCGCGCGGGCAGTGAACAGCCGCCATGTGCGTGATCCGCTGACAGGATTTACGATGCCTCGTAAGACGGACCTCTCCTGGCCTTCAACCGGGATGAGCATGACGCTGGAGTTGAACGACGTCACGTTCAACTCCATCGAGCTGAGCCCCGAATTGTGGACGAAACCGTATCTACCGGACTATCCCGATCGAGATCTCACTCAGATGGCACCGCCTCTCGCCCAGAGACCTGCCGGATCGGCCGCCGCCCCTCCGCGCTACCGCTAGTTTCGATCCGAGTCAGACGGCTCTAATTGGTAGCCGAGTCGGCCCCGGCTTGGCGAAGCTTGTCGCGAGTCCGGCTGAGCATGGGACCGATGCTATTCTCGGGAATACCGGTCGCCATGCTGATCTCGTAATAGCTCTTGCCTTCGAGATGGAAGAGCCGCAGGACGTCCGCCTCGGCACCCGCGAGTTCCTCCAGCAGCCGTTCAACCTGATCTCGATCACTGATCCGCTGTTCCACTTCACCGCGTGGATCGACAACATTCTCGACCGCCGCTGCCGCTACTCCTGGCGTTTCTCCTTGAGCAGCGGCTTTTCGCCGCAGAATCTCGCGAACCACGATGCGACGTGCCACCACGGCCAAATAAGTCGCCAGGCTACTTTGGCCACGGAAGTGGCGCAGAACGGCAAAATCGTTCTTGATGATGCCCAGAAAGACTTCGGCAGCGAGATCATCGCGGTCTTGCTGGCTGACGCGAATGGAGCGGATGGTCGCCGTATGGTTGATGACGTGGACAACCAGCCCCATAAAACGGTCGACAAAGTCATTCCACGCACCCGGCTTGCGTTCCAAGCAGCGTTCAAGCAGCGTACGGTCTATGTTTGAAAAAGCCACGTAGTTAGACCCTCGAGGCTCGCACATCCCCAGGCCCGGAGAATGCTCGCAAGAATTGACGACCCTCTTTTCGATTCTAGAAGCCAGAGAGGCCCGAAGCAAGTGAAATTGATCCGTCAGCAGAGGGGTTTGTGAAATGATCCTGGCTCGCAGCTGGTTGCCTTGACAGCTGTTTAGGGCACTTCTAAGATGCCGGCAACCACCTAACATCATTGCCGCGGCCCCGACTCGATGGCGACCCATTTCGCTGGTCGGCGAGCCCTCAAGAGATCGTCAACCGAGGCCGGTCAGATGCCGTCGACAAAGTGAGGGCACTTGACCTGTCGACGTCCGTGGTAGTGAATGATGGAGAGTTGTGCCGGTGGTTACCGGGTAGGAAACGAATTGACTCATGCTGGCACGAGTACGCTGCCGACAGAGTACTTTATCTACTCGGTGATAATCCCCCGTTAGATTAATTGCCCCAGCAATGGGGCCGAGCCCTGCGATATTAGGAGAGCCAGTTCCATGACCCACGTTGTCGCTGAGCCCTGCTTCGCGTGCAAGTACACGGATTGCGTGGTCGTATGTCCGGTCGAGTGCTTCTACGAAGGCGAGAAGATCCTCTACATTCACCCCGATGAATGCATCGACTGCGAAGCGTGTGTTCCGGAGTGTCCGGTCGAAGCCATCTTCCATGAAGATAACTTGCCCGAAGAGTGGGCCGACTTTAAGGAACTCAACGCTGAGATGGCCTCTCAGTGCCCACAGATCACGGAGAAGAAAGAACCGCTCGCGGAGTCTTAATCGACGCCGGCGGTTCTCATTCTGACTCAAATTCTCAATCGGGCAGTGTGTTGCGATCGCGCATCACGCTGCCTTTTTTTGTACCGCCAGCGAAACACTTCCGCGGCAGGCCGGAGTTCTAATCGAAGGGACTGGCTGCCTCTCTCTCCACGAGTCACTTTGAGCCTTACTTCAGGTCAACCGACCAGTAGGCATTGCTCAAGAAGGTCTTCCAGCTCTCATACTTCGGATTGCCGAGCTTGACTGCCAGCAGCGGACTGTGCTTCGGTCGTACCGGTTCGCGCGTCAGTTTCATGTTCGCCTCGCGCGGCGTGCGCCCTCCCTTTTTGACATTGCAGCGCACACAACAGCACACGATATTCTCCCAACTCATCTCCCCTCCGTGGCTCCGCGGCACCACGTGATCGAGGCTCAATTCGCTGGTCGGAAACTGCACCCCGCAGTACTGACACTGATTGCGATCGCGGGCAAAGACATTACGGCGATTGAATCTCAATCGTTGCTTCGGCACCTTGTCGTATTTCAACAAGCGAATAATGCGCGGTACTTGAAGTTCAAAATTCACCGAACGGATCCAATCGGCCGCCGGCTCACGCTCCTCGAAGGCGGCCCGCAGTGCGCTCATTTCTCGCCACGATACAAAGTCGTAATTGGCGTAGCGATCCTCTTCGATGTGAATGACTTCGGCCAGATCGCGAAACAAGAGGGCGATCGCTCGCCGCACGTTGACCACGTGAACGGCCATGTAGAATCGATTCAGTACCAGCACGCTGCTGCTGATGACTGAAATCCCGCTGTTTCCCGCCGGTAGGGTCATGCTGATGCCTTCCCTACAGCCTGTCCGACAATGAGAGCCAAGTCTCTGCCGCGACGGGGAGCCTTATAATAGGAGACCGCCCGTACGCGAGGCAGAACGAGGGGCCCGAAATAATGAATCGGCATAGGTCGCACTACTGCCGGACAAACTGCTTGCTTGCCGCGCTGAGAGACCCTCTCGCTCGCTCATATTTTAGTCAGCCGCCACACTCCAGACTACCCAGATGTATCGACGTGTGCCTGCTGGAAGCCAGTCATTGGCGATCATCGATCCGAAATGGCAGGGAGTGGGTCGATATCGACACACCTATCCGCTATCACCCCTTCAAAACCGCAAAAACCAATTGATTTGACTTGCATAGGCGCTTACCGGCTCATTAGTATGAAAGGTGTCAATCAAACATGCCCAGGTGGTACGGAACGCCACCTGCTCCCTCCCCGCAAGGAAAGATGAGCGATGATCCACTATTCGTGTGACTGCTGTAAACGAAGCATTGATCCTCAAGACGAGTTGCGATACGTGGTCCGCATGGAGGCTTTCGTGGCCATGGACCCTACCGGTGACGATGACGAAGCCGACCGCGATCACCTGGAAGAAGTGCAAGACATTCTGCAACGCCTGGAAGAAGAGGATTGCGAACAGATGAGTCGCGATGTCTATCGCGAGATGCGTTACGACCTCTGCTCTGCGTGCCACAAGAGGTTTGTCGCCGATCCGCTCGGTCGTCAGATGGCCATGCACTTTGACTTCAGCGAGAACTAGCCGGCTGCCTGTTCTTCGTCTCCACGATGGGCGGCCGGCAAGATCGATTCCGCAAGTCGGCTGTTCCTCTTGGCCTTCCTGGCAGGTCCTTAAAGCTCCACGCGCGACGACCCATCACGCTGTCTCATGAATCGACCGTATAAGCGCAGGCGGCCTTTCTCTATGGGGCTGCTACTGCTCGTCGTGGCTGCGGTGGCGATTCGCTACTATCTGCGGCAACAGGATCCCCCCTCGCCGACCGATGCGCCCACCAGCGGCGCGACGTCTCAGACTCAGGATACCGCCAACAGCTCTGGCGATCCGTCCCATGACGGGAGTCTGCAAGACAAGGTCGCCCGGCAGGAGCCGATTCAGGAGGGCAATTTCACGGTCGAGCGCGTCGTCGACGGAGATACCCTCAAGCTAACCAACAAGTGGCGGGTACGACTGATTGGTATCGATACCCCCGAGACCGTGAAGCACGACCATCCTGTCGAGCCTTGGGGGCCGGAGGCCACCGCCTTTACCCGCGAGTTTGTCAAAGGCGGAAAGGTCCGCCTGCGTTTCGATCGCGAGCGCAAAGACGATTATGGTCGTGTGTTGGCCTACGTCTACGTGGGAGAGCGGCTACTCAACGAGGAGCTGATTCGCGCCGGTCTCTCACCCGCCAAGACTTACTTCAAGTACTCCGGGGCTTTCAAGAAGCGATTTCGAGCCGCCGAAGAAGAAGCCCGGCAAGCACGGCGGGGCATTTGGTCGGGCAAGCCGCCCCGCCAATAACCTCGGCCCGCTTCCCCGGCGGTCCCCACACGGTCTGGTTGAGGGCCGGCCGCGCCACTGCTAGAATTCTCCCTTCGCTCATGTTGCGGTCTCTTTCGCGGGCCGCTCCCTTTCGCTGCACTAGGATGGATCTCCAACGTGACTGACTCAAAACCAACCCGCATCGCCGTTCTCGGTGGCGATGGCACCGGACCGGAAGTCGTGGCCGAGGGCCTCAAAGTCCTGCAAGCCGTCGCCCAGCTCGATGGCTTTAGTTACGAAACGCAGGACTTCGATTACGGTGGCGACCGCTACTTGAAGACCGGCGAAGTCCTGCCCGAGGGAGCCGTCGCTGAGCTGGCGACTTTCGATGCCATCTATCTCGGCGCGGTCGGTCATCCCGATGTCGCCCCCGGCATCCTCGAAAAAGGGCTGCTGCTCGATCTCCGATTTCAGCTCGACCAGTACATCAATCTTCGCCCGGTGAAACTCTTTCCCGGTGTCGAGACCCCGCTGGCCGGCAAGGGCCCTGACGATATCGATTTTGTTGTCGTCCGCGAGAACACCGAGGACCTCTACTGCGGCGTCGGTGGCTTCTTGAAGAAGGGCACCGCGGACGAGGTCGCCACGCAGGCGGCCGTCTACACTCGCAAGGGCTGCGAACGCTGTATCCGCTGGGCCTTCGAGTACACCCGCGAGCGGAACAACCCCAAGAAGATGCTCACCCTGGTGGCCAAGACCAACGTGCTCACTTACGGCCACGACCTGTGGTGGCGGACATTCCAGGACGTGGCCCAGGAGTACCCGGACGTGAAGGCCGACTACAACCATGTCGACGCCTGTTGCATGTGGATGGTCAAGAATCCCGAGTACTACGACGTGATCGTGACCACCAACATGTTTGGCGACATCATCACTGACCTCGGCGGCATTCTCCAGGGCGGCATGGGCGTGGCCGCCGGCGGAAACATCAATCCCGAGGCGGGCGGAACCAGCATGTTCGAGCCGATGGGGGGCAGTGCCCCCAAGTACACCGGCCAAGGCGTCATCAACCCGATTGCCGCAATCAACGCCATGGGCATGTTGCTTGAGCAGGCGGGCCACAAGAAATCGGCCGCGCGGATCGCCGAGGCCATCATGACGGTGACCGGCACCAAGATGGAGAGCCAGGCGGCCGGCAAGATGGGCTATTCGACCAGCGGAGTCGGAGATCTGATTGTCGAGCAGCTGGACAAGTAGCGGCGGGCGATTCTGCTCACAATCTTTCTGACTCGTCCGGTTTGTACAGCGGTCTCCCTGCGTTGTACAGTTCCGTAGCGCAGTGGCCTCCCGACCGCTCCGTTGTGCAGTGGTCTCCCGACCGCTGCACCGCTGAGTCACAGCATACCTGCAGTCGCGTGGTTGGTTAGGTCGGAAGACTCGTCCACAACATGGTTATGCACTGTCAGAGGCAGACTGCTACGCGGCCGATCACAACCGGCAGGCTATGACAGCCGGTCAGGCCATAACAGGCGGCGCAACAAAAAAGCCTCGGCCGAGAATTCGACCGAGGCCGTGGGTTGTTATTGGCGGTGCCCCCCGCTGGGGTTCACACAGCAGGATTCCGACTAGGTACCTCCGTTGGTGCCGTCGTCGAGAGTGTTGACGGCACCCCTGCGAGTCACCACTTCGCCACCCTGGGCCGTCCCCTGGGCCCGCCAGGTACCGAGGTCAACATCGCGATCGACTTCGTCCACATGCCCGTCGACATAGCCAACGTTGACCGCACTCTTGTGGTTGCTGCTGGCGATCCCGGTCTCGCTATCGAGAGGTGTGCTCGAATTATTGACCTCGGAATCGGCTCCGCTATACTCAGGAATGCCCGTGAGATCGCCGTCCTCGCCCAACTGTGGCTTGGCCTGATGGGTATATCCACTGGAGAAGCCGCCAGCGACGGCCCACATACCGGCTCGCCCGTCGGGAGTCGTGGCGGCGGCCACTTCGCTGATGGCGGCCGTATTCGGCGCCCCATCGCCCGCCGCCCGGGAACTATTCGATTTGGCGTTGAGTCGCCAGACGCCGCGCTCGCGGCGATTCGTGGTTCCCCAGTTAGTACTGCCGAAGCAAAGGACGAAGTTTGAGCGGGCGTAACTGCCGTCATTGGCCCCGGCCGCCGAGCCGGCGGAACCGCCCACCGACCCACCGTCGTCTCCGCCTGTTCCAGAATCGAAATAAGAGTCTTCGCTGGTATCGCTGGCGCACAGGTAAATTTCGACCTGGGCCCCGATGGTGGCCGAAGCATTGGCGAGATCGGTCTCGAAATCGATGGAGTCAAACAAGTTCTTAGATCCGAGAAACTGCAATAGGTGAGCCTGACCTGTGTGACCGGTGCGGGAGTCAGCGCCCACCGGATAGAAGCTCTTCTCGGTTTCGTGCTGGATCATCGCGGTGACAACCTGTCGCAGATTATTTTGACACTTTGTCTTCCGAGCACTCTCCAGGGCATCGGTAGCCACCGGCAGCAACATGCTCACCAAGATGCCAATAATGGCGATCACGACCAACAGTTCCACCAGCGTAAAGCCGCGGCGCCGACTGGCCGGACGAATTCGTGTTTGGGAACGACGCATGTGAGTAGTCCTCCTCTTCGATTCAGAGCCCCTTTAGGCTGGATAACGAGAGATAAGAAAATGAATGAGCACTACCGATGTTCGAGAGTGCGAGGCCAATAGATGGGTCTGTTCCGTCGCCCCTCGCCGCATAGGCCGGACTGGCTATACCTGACCGCGCAAGCTGGAGCACTCTCAGTATATCGAAAAACGTTCCCCAATTACAAGCTTCTATTGCTAAGTCCCCTGATATTAAGGAGAAATACCGCCTCGAGGCAACGCAATCGTGGGGATTCATTGGCCCCAGGTCCCTCCCCTCAAAAGAGTCGTTTTCTTGTGACTGGTCGTCGCCCACACCGGCTGCTGGCCGAGACGGCTCGGAAGACGGGACTGCTGCTAGGTCATGCACTGGCGATGCCAGTGCCACCCGACGATCAGCGAATTCTTGGAGAGCTGCTTTGTTGTGATCGGGTCAGGAGATCCGATCACAACAAAGCAAAGTGCCTTAGCCCCGCCTGGGCGCCCCGGCGAACTTACCTGCCCTAGCTATGCACACGGGCGAAGGGATCGCCCTGGGCGATGATCTCCGCCTCGGCCACCGCCAACTCGCTCAGTCGCGCCTCGACACTCTCCGGGCCCTCCTTGGCGGGAGCGAACCGCTTGGCAAGCCGCACGTAAGTCGAGTGGTGTCGAGCTTCCGACTCGAACAGCCCGCCAAAGAAAGCGGCCAGCGCGGGCTCTCGATCCTGGAGATGATCGCGAAGCTGGGCGAAACGCTCGCAGCTACGGGCTTCAATCAGTCCGGCGATCAGCAATCGATCGATAGCCCGATGGGGCTCGTTCTTGCGAATCAATTCATGTAGGCGGCGACCGTAACTGCTGGGGGAGAGGCGGCGGAAGCGAATCCCACGCTGCTGGAGCAGATCGAGCACCATTTGGAAGTGCTCCAGTTCTTCGGTAACGATTTCCGACATTTCCCGGCAGAGCTCTTCATCCTCGACATAGGCGAAGAGCAAGTTCATGGCCGTGGCGGCGGCCTTCTTTTCGCAGTGGGCATGATCGATGAGCACTTCGTCGAGATCGGCATCGACCTGATCGAGCCAGCGGGGGGCGGTATCGGAAGCCAGATTGAGCATGGCCGCCAATATAGCGCAGCGGGGGCGGCGCGCGGAGCAGGGGGTAGGGTGCCGCCGATCTTGCCGGTCGTAGGTCGGCCGCTGGGCGGCGCAGCGGCATGGCTCGTCGCTGGCGTCCAACAACCGCTCCTAGAAGCCGCCATTTTCGCACTAATCGCTACATTTCGACGGGCAAGACCGGGATCAGCGAAATCGGGCGTTTTTGTGGTTCCAGAGCGGCGGGAGCGACGGCTGTAACCTACGTTTTCGTGAGTCGTATTCCAGGCAACGACCGTTATACGTCCATTATTCCCCGAGACCGCGAGCCGAAATCGATGTCTGATTCGATCCCCGTCGATCCACCGCACTCTTCCTTGAACGTGTCAGGACCAGCCCATTCCAGTGACGGGGGTACTCCGGTCGCCTCGATGCTTTCCCATCTGGAAGGCCCAGGCGAGGCACTCAACGACCTGGCTCGCCTGGCTCACGACAATCAACTGGCACAGGCCCGATTGGGAATTGCCAGCGGGCTGTTTACCGCCTTGCAAGCGAAACACGCCGCCACGGCCGCCCATTCGGTTCGTGTCGCCTTGAGCTGTTCGACGTGGGCGATGGCCCGGGAACTGACCGGCGACCAGCTCGACGAGATCGAAGTGGCTTCGCTGCTGCACGATATTGGCAAGATCGGCGTCCCGGACAACGTCCTGCTGAAACCAGGCAAACTGACCGCCTCGGAGGCGGTGCTGATGAGCAGGCACCGCACCTTGGGTAGAAACATTCTGCGGAATTGTTGTTCTTCGCAGCCGGTGCTCGATACGGTTCGATACAGCCCCGCCTGGTACGACGGCGGTCGAGGCGATTTCGATCTGGCGGGCAACGACCTGCCGATCTGCGCCCGGATGTTGGCCATCGTCGACGCTTTCGACTCGATGACGACCGATCACATCTATCGTCGGGCGATGTCGCGTGAGCGGGCCATGGGCGAGCTGTTCCGCTGCGCCGGAACTCAGTTCGATCCGAGCCTGGTCAAAGACTTTAGCCAACTGCAGGAAGGCGAACAGCTGGAACTGCATCAGCGGGTCGCCCGTCGCTGGCTCGCCGAATTGGAGGCGAACACGTCGATGTGGGAGCGCGAGTCGGCCATGGGGCCGGCCGGTCAAGTTCAGTCGGACTTGCTGTTCCACCAAAAGCTGCTCGACAACATGCGAGATGCCGTCGCGTTTATCGACAGCAACCTGCAAATCCAACTTTGGAATCGCGGAGCCGAACGCCTAACAGGGCTGCCGAGCACCAGCGTTCACCAGCGATCGTGGAAGCCGAGTCTGGTCGGGCTGTCCGACGAAAAGGGTCGGATTATCCACGATGATGATTGCCCCGTCTCCTTTGTGCTCAACTCGGGCGTGCAATCGATTCGACGTCTCCAACTCAAGAACGAGAAGGGCCGTCACGTGTCTGTCGACATGCATGTCGTTCCGGTCATCGGGCACGATGGCACGACCTTCGGGGCGAACCTGCTGCTGCACGATGCTTCGCCAGAAGCCTCGCTGCAGGAACGATGTCAGGACCTGCACGAGAAGGCGATCCGCGATCCGCTCACCCAGGTGGCCAACCGAGCCGAGTTTGATCGTGCCCACAAACAATTCGTCGAGACGCACCTGAAGAAAGGTCGGCCTTGCAGTTTGATCATCTGCGATATCGACCACTTCAAACGGGTCAACGACACCTACGGTCATCCGGCCGGAGACGAGGCGATCAAGACGTTCGCCCAGTTACTTAAACAGATGTGCCAGTCGGGCGACCTCGTCGCTCGCTACGGGGGCGAAGAATTCGTCTTGTTGTGTGCCGATTGTGATAACGCCACGGCGGCGCGACGGGCCGAGCAGATCCGCCGGTCGTTGAACGAGCTGCCCTTGCCATCGTTGGGAGGCAATCGCATCTCGGCCAGCTTTGGCGTCACCGAAACCCAGCCGGGCGACACCGACGCCACAATGCTGCGACGGGCCGACCGGGCCCTGCTGATGGCCAAAGACAGTGGTCGCAACACGGTCGTTCAACTCGGCACCGGAACGCAAGGCGAGAAAGACAATAAAGAGGGAGGTTGGTTCCGCTGGGCCACTTCGTCGACGCCCAACGCGATGATCGAGAAAGATCTGGTCACGCCGGTGCCGCTCAAAGTCGCCGTGGAAAAACTTCGTGGATTTGTGGCGGACCACCACGCGGCCATCGATAAGATTGACGGCAATCAAGTCGATATTCGCATCGACGCCAAGCGGGTGGGGCTGCTGCGACGCTCGAACGATCGTCCGGTCGGGTTTATGGTCGAACTGTCGTTCGGAGAAGAACAACTCCGCCCCACGCACGAGCGATCGAGCGAGAACCAACGAGTCGTCCGCACCAAAGTCAACGTGGTCATCCGACCCCAGCGACAACGAGATCGTCGTCGCAACGACGCCGGCTCCCACGCCCAGCATCTGCTGGCCAGCCTGCGTTCTTACTTGATGGCCAGCGAAGCGGTGGAAGAGACGGGAGTCAACGTGCTGAACCGGGCCACGGCCATCGTCTCTTCGTGGCTGAACAACGCCTAAGCACGGAATCGCAACCATGGGACGTATCGGCGCAGGCCTCTCTGGAATCGAACGATCGCTACTCAACCAGCTTGCCAAGTCGCAGGATGCCGTTGAAGTCAGCGGGTTTCGTCTGTCGACCGGAAAGAGCATCAACAAGCCAGCGGACGACCCCTCCGGGTACGTGACCTTCTCCAACTTCGAGACCGAACTGGTCGACGTGAACACCGCGCTGACCAATGTCGGCCTCGCCTCCAGCATCGGCAGCCAGGCCCAGTTGTTGGTCGACCAGATTCGCACCCAGCTCAATACCATTCGCACGAGCGCCATCGCCGATGTCGACCAGGCGCTGACCTCGGACGAGCGAACCGCTAATCAAGCCGCCATCGACGCGGCCATTACCCAGATCAATGAGCTGACACGCACCGAGATTTCCGGAAGACGCTATCTCGACGGATCGGCCGACTTCAGCTACGCCGGCATCGACACGACGGAGATCGTCGACGCGCGGGCCTTGTCGCTTGGCGCGGCGACCTCACTGGAGGTCAGCGGCACTGTCTCGGTAGCCGCCGAGCAGGCGACCCTGACCCACACCGAAGGGACCGGGCTGATCACCAACGACGCCACGATCACAATCACCGGCAGCCGAGGAAGCACGTCGGTGAGCGTGACGACCGGCGAGAGTCTCTCCACAGTCGCGGATCGCGTGAACCAAGAGGCCTACTTGACCGGAGTCACTGCCGCGGTGGACGGCAATGACCTGAACTTCACCACCATCGATTACGGCACCGACGCCGAGCTGTCGATTACCACCTCGGACACGTTTAACGGGGCCGGTAGCGATACCGGGGTCGATGCCACCGCGACAATCAACGGAGTGGCACTGACGGGAGATGGCAATCGATTCACGATTACCGAGAACCGTGGCCATGCGGTGGTCGAATTCGCGGGCGGCCATAGTGGAGCCTTTACCACGTTTACGATTTCCGGAACGCCACCCACGTTCGCGCTCTCGACCGACCCGAGCCACACGACCGCGCTGGTTGTGCAAGGAGCTCAGGCAGCTCGACTGGGAGGTCTCAGCGGGACACTTGACCAGCTCTTTAGCGGCGGCACAGCGGCCGGGCTCGACACGAACAGTTCCTTGGCGGTGCGAATCGTTGACGAAGCCCTGGCCGACCTGGACCTGATCGAAGGGCAAGTCGACGCCTTCGCCGACGTGGCGGTCGACTCATCGCAGACCGTGCTGGCGGCCCTGCAAGAAGTCCTGGAAACCACGATCGAAGATGTCAGTGGCATCGATGAAACGGCCGAATCGGTTCTGCTGGCCAAGAATCAGGCGCTGGCCGACAACGCCATCTCCGCCTTAGCCATTCTCGACCAACAACGCTCCAGCGTGGTCGATCTGATCCGGCAAATCGCCGGTCTCTAAAAGACTCTAGCCTCTCGTGAAGCCTGTTCCTGAAGGCGAAGCAGCCGTTCTATGAGTGGCATCTGGCGGAAGTAGCAAGAGCGCGCCGGACAGCCCGGAGTCGAGATGGCTCTTACTGGCGAGCCGAGGGGGCGTCTCGCGGTTTGCGACGGCGCATGTCGGGGGCACCCATTGCCAAGCCGCAGCGCGGCGGCGCGGGACCACTGTTGGAGCGGCGGTACGAGGAAGTTGTCTCTCCCGCTGCGGAGAGACTAGCCCCACTGAACCTGGATTTGGTTCTCGATCGACTTCACACCCTGGACTCTTCGCAGCAGTTCTTGAGCCATCTGCTTTTGAAAGAAGGTGCGAACTTCGCCATGCAGCTTGACGTGGCCATCGCTGGCTTCGAAGTCAACGGTGCGAGTACGAAGATAAGGGTTACTGGCCAGAGCGATAGAAACTCGCTCCGTAAGATGCGCGAGTTCGTTGAGGTTGGAGAGAGGACTCGACATTTTCCGATCCACCTTGCCTTGTTATCAATCGTAACGGTTATGACGTGCCGTGGTCGAAGACATTCGATGATGGGTATCGGAAGCTCGCCGACCTGAGTTTGTATCGGTCGAGCGAGGGGGCTGGAAGCGTTGGAAGTAGGTTGAAGATGGAAAACTCTGCAAGACCTGTCCGGCTGTAACAGTTTTCCGTGACGCGCTGGATAACCTCGCGAAGCGAGCCTGCGCCGATCGATCTAACTCCACCCCCAGAGCAGGTGCGCCACCGCCCAAGAGCTCGACGCGGCAATGGTCAACATGACGCACAATCGTGCCAACCGTCTCATCCGGTTCTCAAAGGCCGCCAGCCGGGTCGGAGAGGCGGCCATCTGGCTAAGAAACGCCATCCGCTCTTGGACCGACGGATGCAACCAGGTTCGTCGCTCCGGGCTTTGGCCAGAAAGTCGCGTCAGCTGTTCCAGCGTCTCGATGAAGCGGCGAGTGGCGGCGGGGGTGAGTTGCTCGCCGCCGACACCGTTCTCGCCGTTTGTCTCGCGACACGCCTCCAGATCGGCCTGGTGCTCAAGGAGTCGTGAATAGCGGGTTAAGACGATTCGGGCGTAAACGGCCATCACGGCCAGCATCAACAACGGCGAGGCGACGGCAATCGGTAGACCGCACTGCGCTATCCAGGCATCGACGTCTCCCATCGCCGTAGGAAAGGTGGCACAAACGGCCATCCACGCCACCAGCGGAAACAGGGACGCCAGGACCCGCAAACCCAAGTGGCGGTGACGTACGTGCCCCAACTCATGGGCATAAACGGCCACAATTTGGTCGTCACGCATGCTCGACAGAAGTGCATCGCTCAAGAAGACATAGCGAAGCCTGGGCAGAATCCCCGCCACCGCCGCGTTGGCGATCATGCGATTCGTCTTCCAGACATAGATCTGGCGAACCGAGACGCCTAAGTCATCGCTGGCCTCCTCAAGCTGCGATCGCAAGTCGCCGGAGGCCAACGGTTCGGTCGGCCAAACGGCGCGGAGAATAACCGGCAAGAACACCACGATAGCCAGCAGCAACGGCAAATAGACAAACAGTGGCAACTCCGCCTCCGCGTCTGCCGGCGCCAGCCAGGAGGCCACGTCTTGAAACGCGACCACGAGCAAGAGTGAAATCAACAACAAGCCCAAGTGGTGGCGGGCGTGAGTTATGACATATCGCAAGCACCCGGGAGGCAAAAACTCCGGGCCACCTCGGCTGGCTATCTGCCGGCCGATGGTACGGTCGACTTCATAGAATGCGGCCCAGGAGAACAACAATGGGATGAGCACTGGCAGCAGTATCAAGAACTCGTCGATCAGGAAAGCGTCACCCAGTCGCCAATTGACGCGAACCAACCGCGTCCACTGCAGTCCAAACAGAATCGCCGCGCTTCCGCCGGCCCAGAGGACAAGGTGCAGTTTCTTCCAGCGGGCGAAGGAGTGCAGAAGCGTCGCGCGGTGCTGAAAGGCTTGTTGCAGGCGGAACGAAGTCACGCCGGCCGCGACCTGAGCAAAGAGCATCAACAGGCAGACCGAGACGGCCGTCAGCAGAACTCGCATTCCGCTATTGGTCACCGGCTCGCTGGAGACGAGGTCGGCCGACATGACCGAAGCGAGTAACACAATCACCAACAGCAATTGCAAGACAAACTCCATCCGCGAAATGCGGGAACCGCCGACACCGAATGTCGGGCAGCTGGACGAGAAAAGAGACGCCTGCGGGGGATCGTCCCCCTAGCTCCTAGCCTAATTACGGCCGGCCCAAACACCCCATGATCGATACCGCCGGCGGGTCAGATTTCGACCAAACGCTAGGAGACTTGCCGGCCCAATCGGTACAACACCTCAAATTCGTAAATCCCCGTGTCGTGGCCGTCGCTGAATTCAATGCCGTAGGCGTAGCGACCGACCGGATCGACCTTGGCGATCTTCACCGGGGCGTCCTCTCCCGGTTGCAGCACGTTCAGCAGCGACTGCGGCTGGTCCCCCTCGCGGCGCTTCTCTCGACAGGTCGCACAGGGACAGGCGTCTCGCAATTCGCGCGGCGTATACTCGCGCCGCTGGCCGTCATTCCAGGTAATGCAAAGCGCGTCTTCAGCCGTCAATTCAAGATTCGTTGGGAGCAGATTCATAGAGGTACCGATCACCGGTTGTCGACAAATCGTTTGCCTTTGGCTTCGAAGCGGGGCAGGGAGCCGAGCGGCACCGACTTGACGCCGACCTTGAGACTGAGGCGCAGCCGCAACTCTTCTTCCAATCGTTGCGGATCGTCGAGGCGATCCTCCACTTCGATAAGTAATTGATCCATTTCCTGGTCCTTGAAGACCGTCATGCGGTACTCGACCACTTCGGGAAAGCTCCGCAAAATTTGCTCGATCGACGAAGGATAGATGTTTACACCTCGAATGATCATCATGTCGTCGACTCGGCCCAGCACTCCGCCTTCGAGTAGCACAAAACGATTCTCTCCGTCGTGTTGCCAGGTGGGTCGCACCAGATCGCCGGTGCGATAGCGAATGACCGGAGCCCCGTACCGCCCCAACGTCGTTAGCACGAGTTCCGACAGGTCGCCCTCGGCGGCGGGCGCGCCCGACTCGACCGAAAAGAACTCGGCGATGTACTCGCTTTCGATCACGTGCAACCCGCGGCCTTCAAGATCGGAGTATCCCCACGGCCCCGCCTCGGTGGCCCCGCTGTGATCCACCACTCGGGCGTCAAAGGTCTCCTCAATTCGCTGCCGAATGGCGGGCACCGACCCTCCCGGCTCGCCGGCCAGGATCAGACAGCGGACGTCGAGCGTGGCCACGTCGATATTGTGTTGGGCTGCGACTTCCGCCATATGGAGCGCGTAACTGGGTGTGCAGAACAGACAAGTCGCTCCGCTGTTACGCAACATTTCGAGACGGGAGAGAGTCCCCATACCACCGCTGGGAATCACCATGCAGTTCCGAAAGGCCGAGGCGTCGAAGCCGAACCAGAACCCGATAAAGGGGCCGAACGAGAACGCCAGGAAGCAAACATCCCGGTTGGTTACCTGGGCGGAGTCGAGCACGTACTGCCAGGCGTCAACGCACCAGGTCCAATCTTCTTCGGTGTCGAGTACGACCATCGGTCGTCCCCGTGTCCCCGATGTCTGATGCCAGCGGACATAGGCATCCTGCGACCAGGTGTGATTTCGAGCCAGCGATTCGTGCGGACCTCCGGCCAGTTCCGCCTTGAAGGTAAAGGGCAACTCGGAGAGCTGCTCCAGCGAATCGAGTTTTTGTGGCAGACCATTGAGTTTGTCCGCGTAAAACTGATTCTCTGGAAGAATCGTCGTCAGCAAACCGTTGATTCGCTCGAGCTGATGCGCAGCGAGCGACTGGGCATCCATCCGTTCGTAGGTGCGGCGTTGTTCAGCGGCTTGCGGAGATTCCATGCCACCATCATAACGCAACAAAGAGACGTATCGAAAGACGCGGCGCGAATCAATACTTCGCGTCAAATATGCGCCGCGTGTGGGCGACTACTTGGATGGCCCATTGGGTGGCCCGTTGCATGGCTCGTCGTCATCCAGCGATCCATAGCCGCCACCGCCCGGCGTCTCGATCACCAACAGGTCGCCGGCGGATACGACAAAATCCGTCTGAGCTGGCAACACCTGCTGCTCGCCGTCGGCGCGCCGCAGCAGCAGGTTTCGCCCCAGTGCGCCGGATTGAGCTCCCTCGACTCCGTAAGGGGGGTGGGGACCTCGGCGAGTGGAGAGCACCGAGACTTGTAGCTCGCGGAGGAATTCGAGTTGTCGGATCACGCCGTCGCCGCCTGTCATTCGACCGGGCCCGCCAGACCCTCGACGGATGGAGAAGGACCGTAAGCGGACTGGGTAGTTGTGCTCCAGTATCTCCGCGTCGGTGAGTCGTGTGTTGGTCATGTGCGTGTGAACGGCGTCCACCCCGGGGGCGTTGGCCGTTGCCCCACTCCCGCCACAGATCGTTTCGTAATAGCCGAACCGCTGATCGCCAAACAGCACGTTGTTCATCGTCCCCTGACTGGCCGCTGCGACGCCCAGAGCGCCCAGCAAGACATCCACTACACGCTGCGAAGTCTCCACGTTTCCGCCCACCACGGCCGGCGAGTCCGCGGCGTTCTCTCGTTCCTGAGGATTGAGAAAACAGCGCGGAAGCTTGAGGCTTACCGGAGCCAGCACGCCTTCGTTCAATGGGATATCCTCGTCAATCAGACAACGCATCACGTACATCACCGCCGCGGTGACGATGGCTCGGTTGGCGTTGAAGTTGTTCGGCAGAACGGGGCTTGTTCCGACAAAATCGATCTCGGCTTGGTCACCCTGGACGACAATTGCAACCTGAATCACCGCGCTTTGCGTGCCACCTGCCGAGTCAAGGTAGTCGAGGTAGTCGACGAACTCGCGGCGACCGTCGGGCAGTCGGGCCAAGGCGGAGCGCATCTTGGTCTCCGCCGCCCGCTGAATGTGCTCGGTGTATGCCTGCACGACTTTCAAGGAGTAACGCCCGATGAGTCGCCGCAGATCCTGCGCGCCTTGATTGTTGGCCGCCACCTGAGCCGCCAAGTCGGCCAGATTGTCGTTGACAGCTCGGGAAGGATAAGGAGGTGCGGAAAGCACCTCACGCAGCGATTCAAAGCGGGGCTGACCGGCGTCGATCAATTTGAAGTTTCGAATCAGCACGCCTTCTTCGGCCAGGTTCTTGGAGGCCGGTGGCATCGAGCCCGGATCGATCCCACCGATTTCGGCATGGTGGGCCCGACTGGCGGTAAAGAACAGGACCCGCTTCCCCGCCTCATCAAACATAGGTGTCACCACGGTGATGTCCGGCAGATGAGAGCCTCCCCGGTAGGGATCGTTGGTGACGAAGACATCTCCGGGAGACATCCGCGGATTGTCAGCCAGACAGCGTCGCACCGTTTCGCTCATGGCTCCCAGGTGGACCGGGATGTGGGGAGCGTTGACCACCAAATCTCCGACCGGAGTGAAGATAGCGCAGCTGAAGTCGAGCCGTTCTTTGACGTTCACGCTGGTGGCTGTATTTTGCAGGGTGATGCCCATCTGTCGGGCAATCGCCGCGAACTGGTTATTGAAGATCTCCAGCATGACCGGATCCGACTCCGTGGAAACGGTCTCGTCAGCCGTTGCCTCTTGCCCTTCGTCTGCCGCCTGCAGATCGTTGAGCACCAATTCGCCCTCACTGTAAACTTCGCCTCGCCAAGAGGGATCGATCACGATTGTCGAATTGTCTTCCAGCACCAAGGCGGGACCCTCGATGATATCTCCAGGGCGCAATTCACTGCGGAGATAAACTTGTGCCGCCTGCGGGCGAGCGGCAATGTAGACGGTCGCCTCCATGCTCGAACAGGGGTGGCTGGCCGCTGACGGTCGCGAGGTCGCCGCCGCCGCGGAGCGGCGGGCCAACAACTCAACACGAACCGCCACCACTTCCAGGGCGCGATCCGTGTGACAATACCCATAGAGCCGCTGGTGCTCTCGTTCGTAGCCGGCGGTTAGGTCATCCTCCGCAATAGTCGCGGTGCAGGGGATGGTCAGGTAGCGATCGAGTCCCTGATAACGCAGATCGATGAAACGTCGGACCTCGATATGACGAGAGTCGACTCCCTCGCCCAGCAACTGCTCGCGGGCCGTCTCGATCAGCCGCGAGAATACGGCGGCGAGCTCGTTGGCCAAATTCGCGTCGAAGTGTCGGTAGATGCCCTCGGCGGCATGGCGGGTAATGTCGGCCAATCCGATCCCCCGGGCACTCAAAATTCCGGCGTCGGGGTGCAACAAGACCTGGCGAATACCGAGCTCCTTGGCGACGGCACAGGCGTGTTGTCCGGCGGCCCCTCCAAACGCCACCAGCATGTACTCGCGGGGATCGACCCCTTCGGCGATCGAGATCGATCGAATCGCTTCGATCATGTTCGTGTTGGCGACTCGCAGGAAACCATCGGCCAATTCGACCGGCGAATATCGCTTTCCTGTGGCCTGTTCGATTCGTTCTCCAAGCTCGGCTAAACGCCTGCGGGTGGCCTGCTCATCGAGAGGAAAGGGAAAGTGGGCTGGCAGAATCTTGCCCAACGTGAGATTGATGTCGGTGACGGTCAGTGGACCGCCTCGACCGTAACAGGCCGGGCCAGGATCGGCGCCGGCACTCTCGGGACCTACGGTGAGCTTCACTCCGTCGAAATCGCAACACGACCCACCGCCCGCCGCCACGGTTTCGATGGCCATCATCGGAGCCACGATGCGTACGCCGGCCTTCTGCGCTTCGTATTGCCGACGAAAGGTACCCTCGTAGCGGGCCACGTCGGTGCTGGTGCCTCCCATATCGAACCCGATCGCGCGAACCCCGGTCGATCCGGAGGGCAACTCTAGCGCCTCGGCAGCCCGGGCAAAGCCGACAACTCCCCCGGCTGGTCCGGAGAGGATGCAATCTTTGCCGGAGAAACTCTCCGCGGCGACGAGTCCCCCGGCGGAAGTCATGAGTCGAAGTTCGCTGCCCGCGAGTTTCGCACGCAGTAACGCGACGTACTCCCGCAGAACGGGTGTCAGATAGGCGTCCACCACGGTGGTATCGCCGCGGGCGACCAGTTTGATCAGGGGCGCGGAAACGTGCGAGGCGGAGATCTCGTCAAAGCCGAGCTCCGCGGCAACGGCAGCCACAACTTGTTCATGTTGCGGATGAGCGTAGGCGTTGAGCAGACAAATGGCCAGCGACTCGATGCCGCGTTTTTTGAGCGACAAGAGCTGCTGATGGATGCGCTCCTTGTCGGGCTTGATGAGCACCTGTCCGTCGCAGGTCATCCGCTCTCGAATCTCGACCACTTCGCGATAGAGCGGCTTTCTCTTGACGATGTCGAGATCGAACAACCGCGGCCGATCCTGATCGCCGATTTGCAGGATATCGCCGAAGCCTTGGGTGGTCACCAGCGCGGTTGGCGCTCCGCTTCGCGTGAGCAAGGCGTTGGTTCCCCGGGTCGTTCCGAGTCGCACACTCGCCGGCGGAATGAGGTCATGGAGACCAATGCCCAACAGATAGCGAATGGCGATCAGCGGGGCCGGTTCAGCGGAGGCCAACTCATATGCCAGCTCGTCCGGACGAGTCCATATTGGCGAGCGAGTGGGCGCCGGTTCGAGGATCAAGGACCCGCTGGCCTGATCGAACTGTTTGACTGTCGCGCGGTGGAGAATCTCTCCAGCTGGATCGAGAAGACGAAACTCATAGCCAGCCCACATGCCAGGTGGATCGCCGCAGCGAGCGCTGTCGATCCAGGTGTCGGCCGAGTCTCCGCGTCGAGCGATGCCTTTGGTGACGCCGCTGCTTAGCAACTTGTGGCGCAGCAGCTTGCCGTCCTGGCGACGAGCCAGGCAGTCGGTGAAGGTGCCCCCGACGTCGATCCAGAACTCCCACGAACCGGTCGAGTCGGTTGCCGGCGGGGAACGGGTTTCCGTATTTTGCGACACGCTGGGCTTCGCACCGCGGCCGGCTGACCGCGACATCCATCGAGGAGTAGGTTACTTTCCGCCGAGCGAGAACAGGCGGGTTTCGCTCCGCAAGTACATGCGACCGTCGGAGACGGCCGGAGTGGCAAAGCTACGCTCGCCCAATTCGTTCTTGGCGACGAGGCGGAACTTCTTGGCGGCATCGAGGACCATCACCGTGCCGTCCTCCGCCGTGCAGTAGATGTGCTTACCGACGCGAATGGGCGAGCCAGAGTAACTGCCGCCCACGCGCTCTCGCCAGTACACATCGCCGCTGCCCGCATCGAGGCAGGTCACGATGCCCGAGTCGTGCCAGACGAACAGCATGTCTTCGTAGGCGACGGGCGTGACGACGTAGGGAGCCGCCTTGCGGACTTCGTAAGCCACTTCGGGATCGGCTCCGGGAGTTCCGGGTCGCACGGCCACCACGGCGTCGCCATTGCCCCCTTGGCCGGCGGTGCCGAACACGAGCCCCGCCGCGACTACCGGTGAATTGACGCAGCGTTTCACAAATACGTCGGAGGCCGACCACTTGACGTCACCCGTGACCGGATCGATCCCGCTGATGCCATTGTCGGTGCTATGAAAAATTAATGATTCGTCACCCTCGGGCGACCGGTAGACACAAGGCACCGAATAGGCCGCCTTGCCACCCGGGCCGCGGGGACAGCGCCAGACCTCTTCGCCATCGGTACATCGCAAGGCTACCAGGGAACTCTCGCCGCGATGATCCTTGGTGACAATGACGTTGCCCCCGTACACAACGGGAGAAGAACCGTAACCATGGGCACTCTGATAGCCTCCCAAGTCTTCGCGCCACACCTCCTCGCCCGTTTCCAGATCGAGAGCCAGCACCAGGTACTCGTGGGGAGTAGCCCAAGTGACATAGACGTGCTGGCCGTCGAGCGCCGGCGTACTCGAGGCGTAGCTGTTCTTTTGATGCAATCGATGGGGGCTCGATTCAAAGGTTTGGCTCCATACCTCTCCTCCATCGCTGGTACGACGACAATGCACGTAGCGGGTGGCCGATTCCGCATCGCCGCTGGTGACCACGATCTTGTCGCCCCACACCACGGGCGAGGAATGGCCGGTGCCTTCAAGTTTCACCTGCCAGTTGTAATCGGCGTCGGTCCACTCGGTAGGAATCGTGGCGGCGTCGCTTTGACCGGCGCCGTTGGGACCGCGGAAGCGGGGCCAGGCCTGGCCCTGGCATGGAGTGCTCACCAAAGCGAGCATCATCGAACAGCCTAAGGCCAGCACCAAAGCAAGTTTGCAAGAGCCGGGGAGAGTAGAGAATCGGCTCGTGTTGAGCGATCGAGATGAAATCGTAGGCAACATGGATCTGTTCCGGAAATTAGTCTATCGGGGAAGCGGTCTGAGGGGGATTGGTCTTTGCTAGAGTCAATTTCGTTCTGTACCGGCCGCTCGCGCGCTGGCGACGTCACTAAGAGCGGGCAATGTCGTATTCTTCCAGTTTGCGATACAGCGTGGCGCGGCCAATACCCAACAACTTGGCCGCCTCGGCGACGTTTCCACTGGCCCGATCGAGCGCCTGAGTAATCAGCCGCGGTTCCCAATCGGCGATGCGGAGCGATTCGATTTCGTCCGACTCGACCTGTCGCAGTCCCAGGTCGCCCGGCTCGATCGCGCCGCCCGAGGCCAGCACCACCGCGCTGTCCATGACGTTGCGGAGCTGACGGACGTTGCCCGGCCAGTGATACGATAGCAATTTTTTTCTGGCCGCGTCAGACAACCGCAGCTGGGGCCGTCCATGTTGATGTCGGTAGTGGTCCAGAAACCAATCGACCAGTCGACCGATGTCTTCGTCTCGCTCTCGGAGCGGGGGCACATCGAGCGCGAACACACTTAAGCGATAATAGAGATCTTCTCGAAACTTCTTCTCTCGCACATAGGCTTCGAGGTCTTGATTCGTGGCGGCGATCACCCGCACATCGACCGATACAGGCTGCGTGGAGCCAATCGGCAGAAACGGATGTCCTTCGAGAATCCGCAACAACTTGGCCTGTCCGGCCAGCGTCAATTCGCCAACTTCGTCAAGGAACAACGTGCCCAGATCGGCCTGTTCGAAGTAACCTTGATGATCGCGATCGGCCCCGGTAAACGAACCCGCCTTGTGACCGAACAGCTGGCTTTCGATCAGGTCGGCCGAAATCGCCGCGCAGTTAACTGACAGCATCGGCTGATCCGATCGCGGACTCGCGCGATGCACCGCCCGGGCGACCAATTCCTTGCCGGTGCCGCTCTCCCCACGAACCAACACACAGCCGGTGGCGCCGGCGACCCGTTCGATTCGCGACTTGAGTTCCTGCATCGCCTGACAATCGCCGACCATCTCATCGTAACCGGGCGACTGCGCCACGAGTTGTTGATAGTCGGTCTGCAAGCTCGTCTGCTCTCGGGCCCGCGCCAAGGCCACCGTGAGAATATTGGCCAGCGAAAGCGTGAAGTCGAATTCCGACTGGCTGAAACGCTCGTGCTCGCGATAGACATGTAATGCCCCCAGCAAATGCCCGTCGCGACGCAACGGCACACAAAGCGCGTCGGCAAAGTGCTGCAGGCTATCGGCTTGCTCGGCCTGCCTCTGGTTGGCAATCCAGACCGCGTGCCCTTGAAGAACCACCAGCTCCGTGAGCGACTTGCTCAACTTGACCTGATCGGCCGCCTCCTCGGGAATGACCATCTTCGGCTTCAGGTCGCCTTCTTCGTTAACCCACAAGAAGCCGACAATGGCCGCCTGCGTGCGAACACGCAACAGTTCGAGCGACTGCTTCACCACTTCGTTCGGATCGGCACAGCCGAGCAGCTTGATGCTTAGCTGGTAGAGCACCAGCAGTTCTTCTGCTTGAGTCGAATTGGAGAGTGCCGCGATGGCGAATCCGTCGACGTCGTCACTCGACATGACGTGATCGCAGACAATCGTTTGTGTAATGCTGCGTTCCTCCGGAACCTCGGTGGTCGGAGGGCCGTTCGAGACGTTGTAGGAGAACTCGGTGGAACCCATCCGGATCGTACAGCCATCGGTAAGCGTGGCGTCGTCGATCTTCTGGTCGTTCACGTAGGTGCCGTTACGGCTCCCGGAATCCTTGACGAACCACCGCTCGCCATCGAATAAGATCGTCGCATGCACCCGCGAGCAGAGGGGGTCCTTGAGGACAACGGAGCACTCCAATCCGCGCCCGATCCGGTTAGCGATATCCGGTTCCAGACGAAAATTGGTGCCCGCTCGATTGCCATGCGTCATCGTGAGATAGTGGTACACGTCCACCAATATAGCAGCCGTTTGAACTCGATAAAGCCAGTCGCTGACCTGGAGATTCGCTGATCCGACTCGTCGCCGCGCGAACCGGTTCCGCCTGTCTCACGTACTAGCTGTTACGAGGCAGTGAGACCAACAGTAGTGATACTGACAGCGGAACAGAAAAACGTCAGCGTGTGCTTTGCGGTACACGACTGGCCCAACCTTCTCGCCCGTGAGCATCTCGCTCGGCCACCATTGTCCAGGCTATGCCAGCAACTCTATCGAGTATTCCCCTGGTTGGACGATAATATGGCTAAGAGAGGCCTGCCTCAGCGATATTGGGGCAAAACGATAGTTTTCCCCCAGAGCACACCTCATTTCGAGTTCCAGAGGCAAGATGGGAAAGACGGCCGCCAAGCTTATCTGCCTTGCCCCATCTGGAAAACTTGTATATGATACGCTGACCCAATTAAACCCTTTACCACAAACACTTTAGCGTCACAATCGTCAAATCTCCGAAACGGTTGCAGAAGGGACGTAACAGATGAAGTTGACTGGAATCGCTAGTTCGGGCAAATCTCGACTGATCTCTTGCCTTGTTTGCGCGACCCTGACTCTCTCGTTTGTGGTCTTTCTGGCGACAGGTAGCGACGCCAAGCCGGACGGGAAACAGGCCGCCGCCGACCGCCAGCCGACCGCCTTGGATCGGCAAGTGACTCGAGTCGTAGCCCTGTTGCTCCAAAAACAACATATCTCTCGCCGGGAGCTCGACAACGAGATTTCCGAGCGGATGCTGAACAACTACATCGAGGCCCTCGATCCGATGAAGTTGTATTTCTACCAATCGGATATTGAGGCTTTTCGTCGCTGGCAGTTCGCGCTCGACGATCAGGTCAGCGAAGGCGACATCCGCTTCGCACACGATGTCTACAAGGTGTTCCTGGCCCGTTTGGAGCAGCAGCTCAAGATGGTCGACGAGTTGGTTGAACTGGAGCACGATTACACGCAGGACGAGTATCTCGACACCGATTTCGACGGTCGCGAGTACATTCGTGACGCGGTCGAGGCGCGTGATCGCTGGCGTCGGCAGATCAAGTACGACCTGCTACGTCTGAAGGTTACCGAGGTAGCTCCGGAGAAGGCTCGCGAGAAGATTCGTCGCCGATATCAGAGCTTGGCGAATTACAGAAACCAAGCCGACAGCGACGAGATCCTGGAGACCTACCTGACTTCGTTGACGACGAGCTACGATCCCCACACGTCTTATATGTCTCCGAGTACGCAGGAGAACTTCGAAATTATCATGGGCTTGCAGCTCGATGGCATTGGCGCATCGCTCCAAGCGCTCGACGGAGAAACGGTCGTTCATCGCATCATCGCTGGCGGAGCGGCCGACAAAGATGGCCGCCTCAAGGCGAAGGACCGTATCATTGGAGTCGGACAAGGAGTCGACGGCGAGATTCAGGACGTCGTCAACATGCGATTGAACGACGTCGTCGACCGCATCCGCGGTAAGGCGGGCACGATCGTTCGCCTGCAGGTGACCGACGAAAAGGGTGTCGACACGAAGATCTACGAAATCACGCGGGCCAAGATTAAGCTCGACGATCACGCCGCCCGCGGGGAGATCATCGAACAAGGCACGCACCCCGACGGCCGACCGTTCAAAATTGGCGTCATCAATCTGCCCAGCTTTTACATGGACATGAAGGCGGCCAGTCGCAATGCCCCCGACTTCAAGAGCACCACGCGGGACGTGAAACGGCTGCTGGAAAAGTTCAAGACGCAGGGCATCGACGCGGTCATGATCGACCTGCGACGCAATGGTGGCGGTTCGTTGACCGAAGCGATCAATCTCACGGGACTCTTCATCGACCAAGGCCCGGTTGTCCAGATCAAAGGCACCGGCGGACAAGTTCGACAGTACGACGACGTGGTCGCTGGCACGACCTGGGATGGCCCACTCGTCGTGTTGACGAGCAAGTTCAGTGCCAGTGCCAGCGAGATCTTCGCCGGAGCGATTCAGGACTACGAGCGCGGGCTGATCGTCGGCGATTACACAACCCACGGCAAAGGGACTGTCCAGAGTCTGCTCGACTTGGGTGGCCAGCTATTCAACATCAAGAACCCGCCTAAGTGGGGCGCTTTGAAGCTCACGATTCAACAGTTCTATCGCCCCAACGGCGACAGCACTCAAAATCGGGGCGTTGTTTCGGACGTTGAGCTACCATCACTGACGACCCATCTCGATGTGGGTGAAAGCGACCTCGACTTTGCCCTCGCTTTCGACAGCGTACCTCCTGTCGCGTTCGAGTCGACCGACATGATCAACGACAAATTGGTCGACCAAATCAAGAGTCGTTCAGAGAAGCGTCTTAAGACTTCTGTCGACTTCGACAAGGTCTTCAAGCGGATCGCTCGCTACAAACAGCAGAAGGAAGAGAAACGCATCACGCTCAATGAAGTTCGCTACTTGGCCGAGCGCAAAGAGCTGGACGACGAAGAAGAGAAGGAAACCGAAGAGGATGTCAGCGCCGACAATCCGGTTGTCAAACGGGACTTCTACTTCGACGAAGCGTTGGCCGTGACGATCGATTACGTCAAGCTGATCACCGGCGAAAAACTCGCTCTGATATCCAACCCGGTGCCGAGCGAGTAGAGCTGACAGGCAATCCGCTACGGCGACAACCGACCTGTTGCTCTGTGCAAGTGCCCTGTCGCTTCGTGCGAAAGGCCTGTTGTGAAAGTGGCCTGTCTCACCCGGGCGTCCGACACTCAGGTCAGCGGGACTCGCAGACCGTCGTAGGCCAGTTCCATGCCCGAGGGAAGTTGAGCGCCGGTCGCTTCGTGCTCCAACTCGTGGCACATGTGCGTGAAGTACGTCTGCTTCGGCCGCAACTTCTCGGCCAAGGCTACCGACTCCTCCAGCGCCAAGTGCGTCGGATGAGGACGGTCGCGAAGCGCGTCGAGGATCAACACGTCGAGGCCCTGAAGCTTCTCCATACTTGCTTCCGGAATGGCGCTGGTATCGGTGCAATAAGCGACGTTGCCGAAGCGAAATCCCAACACATCGAAGCGGCCATGTAGCAGGCGTAGTGGGGTGCATCGGGCCCCCAGGATATCGAACTCCTCGGTCGTCACACGGCGGATGTCGACACTCGGAACGCCCCCGGCGTGGATCGGGTGGTCGGAAAAAGCGTAATCGAAGGAGTGTCGTATGCGTCGCTCGACGTGTTCCTCGCAATAGACTGGTAGCGGGTGTCCAAGATAGAACGGGAACAGGCGAACATCATCGAGACCGAACAGATGATCCGCATGCTCATGGGTATAGAGCACGGAGTGAATCACGCCGATCCCTTCGCGGAGTAGCTGCAGACGCATGTCGGGCGTCGTATCGATGAGCAGATTCCCCTCGGGGAGCCCCAGCGCCACGCTACAGCGGGTCCGCTTATTCCGTGGGTTTTCGCTCGTGCAAGTCGCGCAGGCACAGCCAATCGCCGGGACGCCGACGGAGGTGCCTGTCCCTAAGAAGATCAGTTCGCCGGGAAATTCGATCGAGCGTATTTGTCTTTCCACGCCTGCCATTATGTCGAAAATCGGATGACGCGGTACGGACCCTGAGAGGGCCATGGTCGGCGGCCCTAGAACTCGAAGATTCGCCGGGGCGATCCCTTGCTGATAGCAGCTCCACCGGCGGAGTGGGCCGTTTCGTTGTTGACCTGTCAGATGCGTCGCTGTAAACTTTCTCGTGGAAACGTTTTAGGTCCTCCCGCCCCAAGCGCCCGAGCGATCTCATCAGCGAGGATCCCGTTCGCGAGGGCGATGATCTCCGCTGCCAAGCATCGTCGGTCGCTTCCCTATATTGATCTCTTCTAACTGGCTTTGACACGCGCGCTATGGAACAAGTTTTAGAAAAAATCTGGGAAGTCGTGGGAGCAGCCGCTAGCGGTGTGCTGCAAACCTTTGAGCGAGGCGTGACGGGCGTCTTTGGTTCGGCCAATGCCCGCATGGTCAAGAAGCTGCAGTCGAAGATCGATGCGATTGCGGAGCTGGAACCGAACTACGAGGCCATGTCGAATGACGAGCTGCGCGAGCAGACCGAGCTATTTCGAGCTCGGCTGAAAGCGGGAGAGACGCTCGACGACATCATGCCTGAGGCCTTCGCAGTCTGTCGCGAGGCGGGAAAACGTTACCTCGGTATGCGTCATTATGACGTGCAGATGATCGGCGGCATGATCTTGCATAGCGGTGCCATTGCGGAAATGGTCACCGGTGAAGGAAAGACATTGGTCGCCACGCTACCGACCTATCTCAACGCCTTGGCTGGCAGCGTGCATGTGGTGACCGTGAACGATTATCTCGCTCGTCGCGACATGGAGTGGATGGGCCCGCTCTACATGGGCCTGGGACTCACGGTCAACGCCATTCAAAGCGGGATGGATCCGGCCGCCCGCCAGGCAGCCTACGCCTGCGACATTACTTACGGAACCAACAATGAGTTCGGCTTCGACTATCTTCGCGACAACATGAAGATGGCGGCCCGCGACGATGAGCGTTTCCCCAAGAGTCAGCAGCAGGTCCAGGGCCCGCTCACCTTCGCGCTGATCGATGAGGTCGACAACATCCTCATCGACGAAGCCCGCACGCCGCTGATCATTTCAGGTCCCGCGTACGACAACCCCAGAAAATATGCGGATGCCGACCGCGTCGCGCGACAGTTAAAACGAGACACGCACTTCACGGTCAAAGAAAAGGAACATTCGGCGCACCTTACCGATGAAGGGGTTCGCGAAGCGGAACGCCTGGTGGGCGTGGAGAGTTTCTACACCGCGGGCAATATGGAATGGCCCCATCTGATCGATAATTCGCTCAAGGCCCATCACCTCTACAAGCGGGACGTCAACTACGTCGTGAAAGAGGGGGCCGTGATCATTGTCGACGAATTCACCGGTCGACTGATGGAAGGCCGTCAGTGGAGCGACGGCCTGCACCAGGCGGTGGAAGCGAAAGAAGGGGTCAAGATCAAGGAAGAGACCCAGACGCTCGCCACCATCACGCTGCAGAACTTTTTCAAGCTGTACAAGAAGCTCGGCGGCATGACCGGTACCGCGCTGACCGAAGCGGGCGAGTTCTGGAAAATCTATGAACTCGATGTCGTCGCCATCCCTACCAACCGACCACTCCAGCGAGTCGAGTCGCCAGACGTCATTTATCGCTCGGAGAATGAAAAGTTTGCCGCCATCGCTGACGAGATCGAGCGTCTCAACAAGTGGGACACGCTGGAGTTGTCCAGCGGCGATGAAGTGATCGGTACCATCAAGAAGGAAACCGACGACGCGGTCGAATTGGTTCCCAAGGGAAGCAAGAATCCCCAGACCGTCAATCGCTCGGAAATTGAATTCATGCAGAAGAGCGGCCGTCCGATTCTGGTCGGTACGGTCTCGATCGAGAAGAGCGAACGTCTCGCCGCGTTGCTCGATCGACGTGGCATCCAACATGAAGTCCTGAACGCCAAGCAGCACAAACGGGAAGCGGAGATTGTCGCCCAGGCTGGTCGCCGCGGCGCGACGACCATCGCCACCAACATGGCCGGTCGAGGTACCGACATCGTGCTGGGTGGAAATCCGGAAACGATGGCCTGGGCCGAGCTCCAAGACACCTACGCCACCCGGCTCGATGTGCCGCGTGAGGAGTGGGACGCGTTGGTGACGAAGATTCGCACCGAAGAACAAATGGACGAGATGGGCGACCAGCTGCGCGACATTGGCGGTCTGCACATCATCGGTACCGAACGTCACGATGCCCGCCGCATCGACCTTCAGCTTCGCGGTCGTAGTGGTCGCCAAGGCGACCCCGGTAGCAGCCGCTTCTATCTCTCGCTGGAAGATGACTTGATGCGAATCTTCGCCGGCGAATGGGTGAAGAACGTGCTGACTCGTCTTGGCATGAAAGAGGGCGAGGCGATCGAGAGCAAGATGGTCTCTCGCCGCATCGAAGGAGCCCAAAAGAAGGTCGAAGAACGCAACTTCGAGGCACGTAAGAATCTGCTCGAATACGATGAAGTGATGGACGAGCAGCGGAAGCGTGTCTATCAGTATCGACAAGACATTCTCGACGGCGCGAACTGCAAACAGCTGATCCTCAACATGATCGAGTCTCAGGTGCAGCAGCATCTGGGCGACTTCCTGCGGCCCGACTTTGGCAGCGAGACCTTCGCCGCCTATGCCAGCAGCATGCTGGGCGTGGAACTCGACGCGCGAGACTTCAAGAACACCGACTTTAATACCGCCGACGAGCACGCCAAGTCGGAAGCCGAACGCATGGCCGAAACGCAGGTGCTCGACGCGGTCGACGAGAACTTGTCCGATGGGGAAGACCCGAAAGATTGGAAATGGGAGGCGCTCGCCAAGCTGGCCAACTCCCGCTGGAATCTATCGGTAAGAGATCGCGAACTCAAGAAAATCGGCCGAGACCATGTCGCCGAAATGTTGATTGATCGCGCCCGGGAAGCGGTTCACAAGATCGACCTGAGCGATGGCGAGGACTATTTGTCCGAGGACTTCTCGCTGCGGACGGGACTCGATTGGGTTCGCAACAAATTCGGTCTCGATCTCGACGTTACTGCGACCCGCAGCCTGGACCTTTCCGAATTCGAACAACTGGTGATCTCGAAGGCAGCGGACTCCTACGCCCAACGTGAGATTGAATTCCCCGTGATGGCCGGGCTGTTGCACTATACCGTGAAAGATTCGGGCGGGCACAAGCGTTACGATCGCGAGAAGCTTGTCGCCTGGGCCCATGACCGTTTTGGCGTCGAGATCTCACTCGACGACCTTAAGAGCAAACAACGAGACGAGATTCGGGACCTGCTAATCGAACGCAGTCGCGAGAATTACGAAGCCTCGCTACGTGTCGATGAACAGTTGCAAGATCGACTGGCCCAGCTGTTCCCACACGAGGCCGATTCGGATCCGCCTTCGACCGAGGAGTTGGAAGCGTTGAAGACTTGGGCCAACGAGACGTTCGAAGCCGAACTGTCGATCGAGGACCTCAATGGCCAGGAATCTGAGGTGATCGAAGCGAAGCTCTCTCACGCCTTCCAGAATCGGTTCTGTCCTGAAATCCGTCGGATGGAACGTTCGTTGGTACTACAACTTCTCGACTCGGCGTGGAAAGACCATCTGCTGGCGATGGATCATCTCCGCAGCAGTATCGGGCTACGTAGCTACGCTCAAGTCGACCCGAAAGTCGAATACAAACGAGAAGGAATGCGCACCTTTGAGGAAATGTGGCATTCGATGTTCGAACGGGTCACCGATCTCGTCTTTCGCATGGAACAACTCGACGAGCAGTTTGTCTCGTCGACCTGGGTCGAATCGGCGGCCGTTCATGAAGAAGGACAGTCGGTTCGTGATATGGCGACCGAGCAGGGCGGCCAAGACGAATCGTTCGATGGCTCCGAGCAGAAGAAACTCGAACCGATTCGCAATCGCACGGAACGTGTCGGTCGGAACGCTCCTTGCCCCTGCGGTAGCGGAAAGAAGTACAAGAACTGTTGCATGCGGCGGATGGCGGGCCCCCCCTCGCGCTAACGCGGGCCTGCTGACTTCGGCGGGGCGGTGAAACGCTCGCCATCGCAAGATCTACCTGCTGGCGTAAAGGATGACGCAGTGGTCGGTTATCTGCTCAATATCGCCTACGCGACCCTCATGTTGGTCGCCAGCCCCTGGCTCATCTATGCGGCCATTCGCAAAGGCAAGTATCGCGAGGGCTGTGCGGAGAAGCTGTGGGGACGTGTTCCTTCTCGCGCTGGGAACGCGACCTGCGTGTGGTTTCACGCTGTCAGTGTTGGCGAGGTAAAGCTGCTCGTCCCGCTCGTCCGTGAACTGTCGGCCCAGCGGCCCGACTGGGAATTCGTGATCTCGACCACCACACGAACTGGCCGCGCGCTGGCGAGAGAGAAGTTTCCCGATCGCGTCACCTTCTATTGCCCACTCGACTTCACCTGGGCCGTGCGCGGCGCACTGCGGCGAATTCGCCCCGACTACTTGGTGCTCGCGGAGCTGGAATTGTGGCCGAACCTGATCCGTCTGGCCCACCGGCAAGGAGCCCAAGTAGCCGTCGTGAACGGCCGCATGAGCGACAACAGTTTTCCCGGCTATCGCCGCATCCGCCCACTGATTGGCTGGCTGTTGCGACACGTCGACCTGATCGCCTGTCAGAACGAACAGTATGCCGAGCGGTTTCGACAGCTGGGAGCCAGCGACAAATCCGTTCGCGTGACCGGCTCTATCAAGTTCGACGACACCGAGACCAATCGCGACCATCCAGCCTCCCAAGCGCTACGCGAACTGGTCGGCATCTCCGCCGCCGACGTCGTATTTACCGCCGGCAGCACGCACGCCGGCGAAGAAGAGGCCGCGTTGGAAGCCTATGTACAATTACGTCGTCGTCATCCAGAACTGCGACTCGTCTTGGTGCCGCGACATCCGGAACGCTTTGCCGAAGTCGCCCGGTTGCTGGCCGACTCGGGACTGCCGTGGCAGCGACGTTCCCAACGATCCGATGGCGCACAGCAAGAACGAGCCTCATCGCCAAGTGAACGGTCGCCAGCCGCGCGGCAACACGACTCGGAGGCGACCCGCGTATTGCTCGTCGACACCGTAGGAGAGCTATCCGCGTGGTGGGGAGTAACCGATATTGCCCTGGTTGGCGGTAGCCTTATTCCTCACGGCGGCCAGAATATGATCGAGCCCGCCGCGTTCGGGTGCGCGATCTGCTTTGGACCGCACACGCAGAACTTTCGCGACGTGGTGGCGATCTTGAAGAAGCAACAGGCGGCGGTCGTCGTGGAAGATGCCAGCGAGCTAAAAGACTTTGTGCAGCGTTGCCTGGTGGAACCCAACTATCCCGCTGAACTAGGCAGCCGGGCCGCGGGGATCGTCGCCGCCGGACAAGGTGCCACCAAGAGGACAACCGCGCATCTCTTGGCATTGGAGATGGCTGCCGAGCCGGAGCAGCGAGTCCGCCGCGGCGCCGTCGACCGGCACGCTGCTTGAGCTTTCCCTCAGACATCAACTTCCGGATTCATCCTTCCGGCCTGATCGCCGGCCGTCTCCACTGCCGGTAGGCCGAAGAATCGTCCCTGATGAGTTGCCCGGCGGGGGCCGAGCCGCCTATAATGGCCGTTTCTCGGAAATGAACACTCGGCTCGCAGCCGTTCAACGAATTTTATGTGGGAGACATATCGGTGGCATCTGGCAAGTATTTGTTCACGAGCGAAGCGGTTAGCATGGGACATCCGGACAAGCTAGCGGATCAGATTTCGGACGGTGTGCTCGACGCATTTCTGAGTCAGGACCCCATGAGCCGAGTCGCTTGTGAGACGATGGTCACCACCGGCATCGCCGTGGTCGCGGGAGAAATCACCAGCAAGGCCGTTGTGGACTATCAGAAGGTCATTCGCGACGTCATCCGCCAAGCCGGGTACACTGACGACGAGATGGGCATCTGTGCCGACACCTGTTCCGTGATGGTGTCGATGGACAAACAGAGTGCCGACATCGCGATGGGAGTCGATCCCGACACTTCGCAAAGTCAGGACGTCGGGGCAGGGGATCAAGGCCTGATGTTCGGCTACGCCTGCAACGACACCCCCGAACTGATGCCGATGCCGATCGCGCTCTCGCATCGCATTCTCAACCGGCTAACGACCGCCCGTGAGAAGAATGAGGTCAGCTGGCTTCGTCCTGACAGCAAGAGTCAGGTCACCATCGAATACGATGGTGACCGTCCGGTTCGCATTCATACGGTCGTCGTCTCGACACAACACGGTCCGGATGTATCGAACGATGAAATCCGTGACTTCATTATCAACAATATCATCAAGCCGGAATTGCCCGAGCATCTCGTCGACGAAGATATCATCTACCACGTCAATCCGACCGGTCGATTCGTTGTCGGCGGCCCCCATGGAGACTGCGGTCTGACGGGACGCAAGATCATCGTCGATACCTATGGCGGTTGGGGACGTCACGGCGGAGGCGCCTTCTCCGGCAAGGATCCGACCAAGGTCGATCGCAGCGCCGCTTACATGGCCCGACACGTGGCCAAGAATATCGTGGCCGCGAATCTGGCCGATCGCTGCGAAGTGCAACTGGCCTACGCGATCGGTGTCGCCGAGCCGGTCAGTGTCCACGTTGACACCCAGGGCACGGGAAGAATCAGCGACGAGCGAATTTGCGAAGTCGTTCGCGACACCTTTGAGCTGACACCGCGCGGCATCATCGAATACCTCGAATTGCGTCGCCCAATTTTCCGCAAGACCGCCGCGGGTGGCCATTTCGGGCGAACCGAACCGGAGTTCACCTGGGAAAAGACTGATCGCGCCACGGAACTGGCCGAAGCTGCCGGGGCCGGGGCATCTGCCAGCTAACGTCCTTGAATGTCCTCCCGCTGGGCGCGTGTTGATCTCGCGCCACAGCGTGGCGAAAGAACTTATCGGCTGCCTGACATAAGGAGAGGATGCATGGATGCGCACCTCACAATTTCACGACGTCCGCATTTCCCGCTCGCCGTGAACCTCGCGGCGGCCGTATACCTGACCGGGATTACCGCGTTGTATCTTGGCGGAGGTCTGCTCCTCTGGCGACGCATCGAGGGGACGCAGCTTGTTCCGTTGCAAGTCTCTACGCTTCTTGTGACCTCGGTTTGCCTGGGGTTCGCCACGTTGGTCCTACTCCAGGCGGGACATGTATGGCAGAGTCGCAGCCCACGCTCGACGCGTCTGTTCACCACAGGGCTCGCCATTGTTCCGGTGATCTTATCCGCAGGCAGCCTGTGCCTGCCTGGCACGACCGCCTGGGGCCTGGCAGTATTGTGGGCTCCCCTCGTCTTGCTGATTGCGGGGCAGACGCTTCTCGTTTCACTGCGAAATGGCGACAGCAAGAATTTTGCCGACGACGACCGCGATTCACTCTCCTCAAACCCCTCGTCAAAGCGAACCTTCCGCGTCGATCCAGCACACAGCTCAGCGGTGGCCGCTCCCCACTTTCCGCCCGAGGACGTCTCTCAGCAGTTAACGCGAAGTTGCACGGAAGATGGTCGCGATCTTTGCCACGGTTGGATTCGGGCCTCCTTCGACCAAGGACAGCGACAGCAAATCGTTCATCTGGCGTTTTGCCCGCCGTTTCAATCGTGCCCGGAACTCTCTACTTCGCTGGTCGACGGCCAGATGGTGGAAGTGAAGCATGCCCAATTGATGCCGTATGGTGCTCGCGTAGAATTGAAGCGTGACCGGTCGATGAAGGAATCGTCGGTAGCCCTGTTACGTTTTTCCGCGGTCGAAGTTCAAGCCGCGAGTTAGAGACTCGAAAATGGCACGTTGGCCCCGTCACACCTGGACGTCGATCTTCACCTATGTGGTGATGTTCATTTTGTTTCCCCTGCTTTGCTATCTGGCCTATCGCTGGGTTCGGGGCGGATAGGTCGCCTGATCTTGAATAAACTCCAGGAACAACTTCTGAACAAGCTCGCTTCCTATGGCCAGGAGCATCTGGTCGCTCAGTGGGGACAGCTTGATGCGGATCAGCAAACGCGACTCGCCGATGAGATCAATTCGGTCGATCTTCAGCAGATCCAAGATCTCTATCAATCGCAGGGCGAGGAGGAGGACTTCGGCGACTTGGCACGACGCGCCGACCCGCCTCCGGCGATTCGCATCGGCGCCAAAGACAATCCGTACGATCTGGCCACCGCTCGAGCCCGTGGCCAGCAGGCGCTGCGGGATGGAAAAATCGGTGTCCTGCTCGTGGCCGGAGGGCAGGGCTCGCGGTTAGGTTTTGAGCATCCCAAGGGGATGTATCCAATCGGCCCGGTCTCCAACGCAACGCTGTTTCAGATCCACATCGAGAAGATCGTTGCGACCGCCCGGCGGTACGATACTCGCGTGCCGCTATACGTGATGACCAGCCCGGTGACCGACCAGGAGACACGCGACTTTTTTCAGCAGCACGATCGTTTTGGACTGGCGGAAGAGGATCTGCACGTCTTCTGCCAGGGAACGATGCCGGCGGTCGATCGAGAGACGGGCCGTCTGCTGCTCAGTCGACCCGATGAGCTGTTCCTGAGTCCCGACGGCCACGGAGGGATTCTCAAAGCGCTGCGAAGAACTGCCGCGCTAGAGGACATGGCGCAGCGGGGAATCGAAGAGCTGTTCTACTTCCAGGTCGACAATCCGCTGGCCACGATCTGCGATCCGGAATTTATCGGATTCCACCTGCTGGCCAAGTCAGAATACACCTTACAAGTTATCAGCAAGCAGACGCCTCAGGATCGCCTCGGAAACGTCGTCTCGGTCAACTCGCAGGTGCGGATTATCGAGTATAGCGATCTGCCCGATGACGCGGCCGAGCAACGAAACGAAGACGGATCGTTGAAAATATGGGCGGGGAGTATCGCGGTACACATGCTGGGGGTCGAGTTTCTGACACGAATTGCCAACAGCGACGCGGGCTTGCCTTTCCACCGAGCTGTCAAGAAAGTCCCCTATATCGACGAGGCCGGCCAGCGCGTCGAGCCGAGCGAACCGAACGCGATTAAGTTCGAACAGTTCATTTTCGATCTACTCCCGATGGCCAAGCGGAGTCTATCGGTGGAGGTCCTGCCGGAAGTCACCTTCGCGGCGCTCAAGAATCCGCCCAGCGAGCCGATTGAAACCGCCGAGTACGTGCAGCGAATGATGTGCGCGCTCCATGCTGCTTGGCTGCATTCTGCCGGAGTCGAAGTGGCTGACGGAGTTCGGGTCGAAATCAGTCCGCTCTTCGCGCTCGACGTGGAACAGCTCTCCGAGCGTGTGCCGGCGTCGACGGTCGTGTCCGACGATAAGTATTTCTGTTAAGCTGACGCGCCGCGGCCTGAAGTATCGCGTTTGAGGCGTGTCCACCCCCAACTCCATTCGCTTACAAACAATGCTCCACGCAATCATTATGGCCGGCGGTGCCGGCACCCGATTTTGGCCCGCCAGCCGTACGCTCACACCCAAGCAGCTACTCACGCTCTACGGCGAGCGATCGATGATTCAGGGGACGGTCGATCGCCTGGAAGGACTAGTGCCCGCGGAAAACACGCTCATCGTCACCAACGAGCGACTCGTCGAGGGCATCGCCGAGCAATTGCCCGCCTTGCCCGCCAGGGCTATCTTGGGCGAACCTTGCAAACGGGACACGGCACCCTGCATCGGCCTGGCGGCGCTGCAAGTCTGCCGCGAAGATAGAGAAGGAATCATGGCCGTCATGCCGGCCGATCATGTGATTCAGTCGACCGACAAGTTTCAACAGGCGATTCGTCAGGCCGCATCCCTCGTTGACGATTCGGCGGACCGCATCGTCACGTTCGGCATCCGCCCCACCTACCCGGCGGAGATCTTTGGCTACATCGAACGCGGTGACGCATTGCCGACCCCTTCGGGCGAAGCGCTGGCCTATCAGGTGGCTCAGTTTCGGGAAAAGCCGGACGCTACCACGGCCCAAGGCTATCTCGACTCGGGCAACTTCTACTGGAACGCGGGAATATTTGTCTGGAAGGCCGCGAAGATTCTCCGCGAACTCCAGGAACGTCAGCCGGAGATGTTCGCCCACTTGCAGGCCATTTCGGATGCCACCGGCACGGACCGGTATGCCGATGTGTTACGAGAAGAATTTGCCGCCATCCGAGGCGTGTCGATCGACTATGCCGTCATGGAACATGCCACCGATGTGGTGGTGATCGAAGCCCCGTTCGATTGGGATGATGTTGGCAACTGGCCCTCGCTTTCCCGATTGCATGGCGCCGATGAGGATGGCAACACAATCGATGCCAAGCACCTCGGTATCGACACTCAGGGCAGCATCATTCGTGGTACCTCGGACCACCTGATCGCCACACTGGGTGTTCACGACTGCATCGTGGTGCAAACTCCCGACGCGACACTCGTGGCCGACCGACGGAGCGAAGAGTCGATCCGCCAGCTCGTGAAGATGATCGAAGAGAACGGCTGGCAAGAGTACCTCTAGCCGACACCCCCGCCGCATTCGGTCGCTAGCACCGTCTCACGAGCGTCGCCTGGGTTTCGGCCTGCTAGCTTCTCTCTTCAGCTCAAGCTCCCCGGGTTGAGTGAATGCTCCCACCGCCCCACACCGAGGTGGTTTCTCGGGGCGGTTTTTCACCGGGCCGCGGGCCCGCAGGCAGCGCCCAGTCCGCAAAGTTTCACATGGTTGCCCAAGCCGTACGTCTGGCAAATGCGTCATGGTGGGAATTCCCGGCTGCCGACCTAACTTGCATGGCGGACGTCCCGCGCCTGGCCCCCGGAATCAAGTACGGCGAGCCAGGAACACTCTCCTTCTGAGGCCTCGTCTTCATGCGATTGCTGCCGCCAGCTTCAAGCCCGGAACGTGTTGTTGCCCTCTCGATTTTCCTCTCTCAAGACTCCAGAGGCGAATTTGGCACGGGAGCGGGGGCCCTTAGCGAGAGCATGCTCGATCGCCTGACCCGGTTGATCGGCTCCAGCGAACTTCCGGTAACATGGGCTGTCGGCGAGTCTTTGTTCGGCGAACTCCACGAACGCTTTGAGTCGCAAACAGCCGTTCACGAGTTGGCTGTGCTGGGCGACGACTCCTGGCTGGGTCAAACAAAGTCCCGCGGGACGATCGTGCGAAAGTTGAACGCCGTGGTTGAAGCAGCCGCCACCATGGAACGGACCGCGACAAGTTTGCTCCTGCAAGGTGTCGCTCTCGACGCTGATTTCGATCTGCTCGCCAAACATGGAATCAACCTCGTGGCCCGTGACGAGGCGGACGCACGCGACTCCAAGACAACTGCTTCGGCGGACCGCACGACCCAGGTCCGCACGCTCAGGTTTGGAGTGTGGGAACTTGCGACCACTGTGAAACTACCTCGCCCCAGTTCACGCCTGGGCCTGGTCGGTGGCAATGTCGGTCGACTCATCGACCGTGCCGTGTCCCGCGGAGAACTCTCGCACGTGGTGATTGATGGTCAGGCGATTCTAGATAACCCAGGAGAGCTCCGCAGTTTGGAACGCCTGCTGGAACGTCTGGCGTTTCAACAGCGACAAGGCGGTCTGCGGGTTCAAACCCTCTCGAGCATCTCTGCCCAACTCGGTCCGTCGCAGGTACGCAGTTCCGCCACCTCGATACTCCGCGCTCCCGCGGCCTAGACAGCGAGACGGCCTGCAGGGTCCGTCAGAGCCTCGAACTCGTGGGGCCTCCGAACTTGAAGGCGCTCGGACGGACGCGAGCTCGAACTTACCGGGGATCGATGCGCCAATCGGGCAGAAGAATCAGCGAGAGGCCCTGATGCCCCATCAAACTGTCAGCGGGCCTCTTTAAGGGCCGTCCAGCCCAGATAGGCGATCATCAGGCCGCTGATGATGAAGCCGATCTCCAGGGTCGCATGTTCGATTCCAAAAGGCAGATTACTGATCAAATCCGCCAGAAAAATAACCGCTATAAGCAGTCCTGAGACAATTCCCGTGATGCACATCGCGTTGGACATAGAGGTTTGGATTATTAGGGGGGACGCGATCGACGGAAAGGTTCTAGTATAATTCGAGCTTCGGATCCCTTCCAGGCAAGTCACCTGCCCCTCGTGGCAAGGCACCCGGGGGATTCCGAATTCGGAATCCAACTATCACCCAATCCCTTATTTTCGATCGAGTCTTATGTCGCCAGAGAGTAACGTACAAACGGATCGTTGGCAACGGCTCCGCGAGCAGATGCCGGTATCGCACAAGTGGATTTACTTGGATCATGCCGGAGTCGGTCCGATAACCGAGCCGGCCCGTAAGTCGGTCCTGCAGTGGGCGGACGAGACAACTGAAGACGGTGCGAGCAATTGGGGGAGGTGGCACCAGGGGGTCGAGAAGTGCCGCCAGACGGCCGCTACGTTGGTCGGGGCAGATGTCGATGAAATCTCTCTGGTCAAGAATACGACTGCCGGAATTTGTGTCGTCGCGGAGGGCTTTCCCTGGAAAGAGGGGGACAACATTGTCGTCCCAGCGAACGAATTTCCCTCGAACCTCTACCCTTGGATGATTCTTGAATCGAAGGGAGTCGAGACTCGCCGCGTCCCGGTCGAGGGCGGTCGGCTCGACCTGGACCGAATGGCCGCGGCCTGTGACGATCGTACCCGTATCGTTTCCGCGAGCTGGATAAGTTATTCGAGCGGCTGGCGAAGCGATGTTGCGGCGTTGGCACAGCTGGCCCACGACAAGGGTGCCTTGTTCTTTCTGGATGCCATTCAGGGGCTCGGTGTCTTTCCCCTCGACGTCAACGAAACGGGTGTCGATTTCCTGGCGGCCGACGGACACAAATGGATGCTCGGCCCCGAGGGTGCCGGCGTGCTCTACGTACGCCGTAACCACCTCGATCTATTGCAAGCGACCGGCGTGGGCTGGAACAGCGTACGCCAAGAACGCGATTTCGGCTTGATCGACCTGAATCTCAAACCGACAGCCGAACGCTTCGAAGGCGGCACACAGAATATGGTCGGATTCCTCGGACTGGGTGCCAGCCTGGAACTGTTGCTGTCGCTCGATATCGAGGCCGTGGGTAATCGCCTGCTCGAGGTGGGTAACTATGCTTGCGAGAAACTCTCCGCTGCCGGGGCGACGATCGCCTGTAATCGCGATCCGGAACGGGCCAGCGGCATCATTTCGTTTGATTTTCCAGGTGTCGCCGTCGATGGGGCCCGCAACCGTCTCCTCGAGCGGGGCGTCGTGCTGAGTGAACGAGGCGGGCGACTCCGGATTAGCCCGCATGCTTATAATACCGAGGAAGAGATGGACCGTTTGGTCGAGATTCTTAAGCAGGAGGCGTAGTCGTCGTTCGGCTGCTACCCTAGAGAAGTCCCCGCGACAACCAGGACCTTGTTATGTCGACCGAACCCGAGTCTCGTCGCGCTGTTTACACTGGATCATTCGATCCGGTGACGCTGGGTCACGTCAACATCATCCAGCGTTGTAGCCGACTCGTCGACCGGTTGATTGTCGGCATCGGGGTCAATGTCGAGAAACAATCGCTCTTCACGGTCGAGGAACGAATCGACCTACTGCGGGAGACGACTTCTTCACTGACGAATGTCGAAATTCGATCCTTCTCCGGTCTGGCGGTCAATTTCGTGAGAGAATGTGAAGCACGCGTGATGATTCGCGGTGTCCGCTCGCTGTCCGATATGGAAGCCGAGTTCACGATGTCGATGGCCAATCGCAAACTGGATGACGACATCGAGACCGTGTTCCTCATGGCTGACGAGGAATACTCTCATGTCTCCAGTTCGCTGATCAAGCAGATTGCCACCCTCGCGGGCGATGAGGAACTGCTACGATTTGTTCCCCAGGTCGTGGCCGAGGCGCTGCGAGAGAAGATCGCCGAGTAGGCGAGGGAAGAACAGGACGATAGCGAGCAGCTGACCGATCGGCCAGGCGAGCAACGCGAAGAAGGCGTGGGCTAGTTGTCTTGGGGACCGCCATCTTCGTGATTGAGATGCCGTCTTAGAAATCGCGCACGTTCGATGTTACGATCGGCCGTATCGAGTTCCGAGCCACTAATCTTTTGCAGATGGGCCGGCTGCGTGCGAATGAACAATTCGTTGACGATCGGCATCTCGACATCGGGAATGAGCCCTAGATTGACCCCCATTCTGACGCTGGAGAGCAGATGCATGGTCTCTTCAGAACTAATCGTCTGGGCCGTGGAGAGAATTCCAAAAGCACGGCTCACCCGATCGTGCAAACTCTCCTGACTCTCTTGCATGAGAAAGTCGCGAGCCCGACGTTCGTAGTCGATCAACACTGGAACGACATCGCCCACCTGTTTGATCAGATCGACTTCACTGCGCCCGAGCGTAATCTGATTGCTGATTTGATAGAAATCACCCATCGCCTGCGAGCCTTCGCCGTAAAGCCCGCGAACCGCCAGGCTGATCTTCTGCAAGCTGCGAAACACCTTTTCGATCTGCCGTGTGATGACCAGTGCCGGCAGATGCAGCATGACACTGACCCGCATACCGGTGCCAACGTTGGTCGGACAGGCCGTCAGGTAGCCCAGAGTGCCGCTGAAGGCGAACGTGATCTTCTCTTCAATCCGATCGTCGATCTCGTCGATGCGATTCCAGGCATTCTCCAAGTCGAAGCCGCTATGCATTACCTGAATTCGCAGATGATCTTCTTCATTGATCATCAGGCTGACCCGTTCCCCCGGATCGATGGCCACGCCTCGGGCCCCCTCGCTTTCTGCATGTTCCCGGCTGATGAGCTGGCGTTCCACCAGAAATTGACGATCAAGTCCGCCTAGTTCGTTGACATCCAGATAAGTGAGGTTCCCCTCTTCTTGAATCTCCGCGACGCGATCTCGCAACACCTTTTCTATCTCGGCGCGATCCATCTCCGTCGCTTTGCTGATGAACGGAAAGTCGGCCAGATTACGGGCCAGGCGAATGCGGCTACTTATCACGATATCGGATTCGGGACCCGACCCGCGTAGCCACTCGCCACTTCGCTTTGTGAGTTCGTTCAAGTCCACCCGTTAGCCTTTGGAGTCGGTGGGCCGTCGTTTTATTTTGTTCCGCGGGACGACCCGTCCACGGCCAATGCGTGCTGCCGATCGGTCCGGGAGCTAAAGAGAATCGGACCCACCTTCAATCTTGCGTATGTCATCTCGCAGCTTCGAAGCGAGTTCGTAATCTTCGTCCGACACCGCCTCTTTCATTTCGCGTCGGAGACGAATCAGGTCGGTCTGGCGAACGCTATCGCTGGCCGAGTGGGCCGGGCACTTGCCGACATGCTCTCCCTCGCCGTGAATGCTCATCAACAACGGCTTTAGTTCCTCGATAAAACACTCGTAGTCGTGCGGACAACCAAATCGGCCCTGACTACGAAATTCGTAGAACGTAATGCCACAGACCGGACAGGCCTTCTGATCGAGTCGAGCCAACTCCTCCGCCGTCTGGCCGACGGCCAGTTGATGCGCCAAGGCTCCCGCCAGACTTGGAGCGCTGACCTGCTCTTCTTCGCCGTGAGTCAAGTACTCGCGGGCGTGATCTTCACAGAAATGCAATTCCTGGGCCTGACCGCTAACCAGCTCCGTGATATGAAACGTCGCCGGCTTATTACATTCTTGACATTTCATGACGGCACCGATGGATCTCTATTTCGCAAAAAACACGTCTCTTCCGAGGAGGCATCATCGCGGAGAAGCGAATGACAGGACACGCTCGAAAAATTCTAGCGATCGCACCTACTGTGTCAATATGGACACGCTGGAGGAGATGCTTGCCTGCGGCGATGAACGAACGGATAGAGAACACCTCGCTTCTTGCCCCGATCATAACCTTTATTGCCGCCGCGAGCGACCAGCGGGCGGGTCGCTTGTGACCCCTCAGGGTGCCTGTTAGAGTGTTTTCTCGGCATTGGCGAAACCCGCGTCGCTTGACCGCCATCCGTGGCTCGGCCGTCTGCGTCGCTTTCGCGGACTGGGAGTCCAAGAAAGAACCTCTTGGTGACATGAATCACTACCCCGATTACAACACGTTTGAACAACTCTCCCAGGACGCCGATTTCGTACCTGTCTATCGACGCTTGGTGAGCGACTCGCTGACCCCCGTGAGCGCCTTCCACAAGATCGATCGCGGACAGGGCGCCTGTCTGTTTGAAAGTGTCATCGGCGGCGAAAAGATCGGCCGCTACAGCTTCCTGGCCGCCGACCCGTACCTGCTGCTGGAGGCGACCGGCAATCAAGTCACCTGCACATCCAAGGAAGGAATCACGAGGAACGAATTCGACGATCCGCTCGATGAGCTGGAACGCCTGGTACGACAACCTCGGGTGGCAAAGATACCCGATCTCCCTCCGTTCACCGGAGGCGCGGTGGGCTATGCCGGCTACGATGTCGTTCGTTATACAGAGCATCTACCCGATGTGCCGGAAGACGATCGCCAACTACCCGACATGTCTTTCGCTTTCTACGATCGCATGCTGGTGTTCGATCACATCACCAAGACGATTGTCGTGGTGGCCATGGCGCATCTTACGGGAGCCGATCCTCAGGAGGCCTATCAGGACGCCCAACGGCGTGTTGACGAACTGGCCGAGCAACTGCAGAACTCTCCGGAGACATTGAAACCGGCGGATATCCACACCGCCGGCGATGTCCAAAGCACCTTCGAATCGAACTTCGACCAGCCGACCTTCGAGGACGCGGTGCGAAAATGTGTCGACTACATTCGCGCCGGAGATATCTTTCAAGTCGTCATTAGCCAAAGGCTGCGGCGGCAGATTCAGGTGCACCCGTTTGAGATCTATCGGGCGCTGCGGGTCGTCAATCCGAGTCCGTTCATGTTCTACGTTCGCACCCCGGCCGTGACCCTGGTTGGCAGCTCTCCCGAGATTATGGTCCGCGTTATCGACGGAGAAGTCACGGTTCGACCACTCGCCGGCACCCGCAAGCGGGGCGCCACCGACGAAGAGGACAATCAACTGGCCGAAGAATTGCTGGCCGATCCCAAGGAACGGGCCGAGCATGTCATGCTCGTCGACTTGGGCCGCAACGATATCGGTCGTGTGGCCGAATATCGAAGTGTCGAGTTGAGTGATGTCATGTGCGTGGAACGCTACAGTCATGTCATGCATATCACCTCCAACGTCACCGGCCAACTTCGAGAGGGCATGACCGCCTTCGACGCCCTGCGAGCCTGTGTTCCCGCGGGGACGGTCTCGGGCGCCCCCAAGGTCCGCGCCATGGAGATCATCGACGAGCTGGAGCCTCACAAACGTGGCCCCTATGCGGGCGCGGTTGGATATATCGACTTCGGGGGCGATATGGACACCTGCATCGCGCTACGAACCATTGTGGTTAAAGGCGATCAGGCCTATGTGCAGGCGGGAGCGGGGATCGTGGCCGACAGCGTCCCCGAAAGCGAATACCAGGAGACACTCAACAAGGCCCGCGGATTGCTCAAGGCCATCGAGATCGCCGAAGACCAGCTCGGCTGATGGCCCGACGGAATCGAACTCGCAAACCGCTTAGCAGCAGCCATCTGAGCCGCAGCAGTCGTCGCCGGGCAACTGCGTTAGCTCGAACTTGCGACCTTTCGTTTCACTCGGATGACGAATGGCGTTACGTCGGCAGTCAAACTCCGGCGCCAAGTCTGGCGACACTTCTTCGTACGGCGGAACTGCCGTCACCTGATCCGCGTATGGCGGACGGGTATAGATATCGAACGTCTTCTCGCAGACGGCCGTCCGCACACCGCGGCGCAGCACGTGCCCATCGTCGTCAGTAACGCTTCGCCAAGGGCCGTTGTAGATCACCGCCTGGCGATGATCTCGGCAGGGACCTTCTTTCCCTTTGTAGGCCCTCACAGTCACGCTCCGGAACTCGATCCCTTCGATCGTAGCCCATGGCTCTTCCTGGCGGGCAACAAGCTCGATGCCATAAAACCCTTGCTCCTCGAATGCCTTGAGGAAGTCTTCTTCGACGAAGGCTCCACTTAGACAGCCGCTCCACAATTCCGCGTCGGCCTGCAACCTATCCGGCACGACCTCGTCACTGACGATGTCGCTAATCACGGCCCGGCCGCCTCGTTTGAGCACTCGGAACATTTCTGAAAAGAGCTGTCGACGGCTCGCCGGATCGACCAGGTTCAGCACACAGTTGGAAACGATCACATCGACCGAATCGTTAGCCACCATCGGCTCCGAACCGCGCAGCTGCTGCGCAAAGGCCTCAGCCCGCAGCCAGTCGTTCGCCGCTTGAATCGGGTTCTCGGCCAAATAGGCCTCGAAACGATCCATGTCGAGTGCCAAGTCTTGAATGCGTCCCTTGTGAAACTCCGTATTGTGATGGCCGATGGCCTTGCCGATTTGATCTTGATACTGGCGAGCAAGGGCCAGCATGTCGTCATTCATATCGACGCCGATGACACGTCCTTGCGGGCCAACCACCTGGGAAGCGATGTAACAAATCTTGCCACCTCCACTGCCCAGATCGAGCACCGTCTCCCCGGCGTCGACGTACTTCGATGGATCGCCGCAGCCGTAGTCGCGATCGAGCAATTCTTGTGGCAATACTTCGAGATATCGTCGGTCGTAGTCGACCGGACAACAGAGGGCCGCTTCGGCCTGTTGGGCCGCTGCCGAATATCGATCTCGAACCGCGTCTTCCACATGCATGGTCGCATCCGTCTTGTTTACCAATTCCTTACTCCCTGTATTCAAGTCCATCGAAGAATCGATCCGGGCTCGGGTCCAACCGATGCATCATGGCGCATCCCATTGCAGCGACCACGGGCGAGGCGCATATTATGCACTGCCCGGCTATTATGCACTGCGCGGTGCTCGGCTGAATAGACACGCTGTTTGACAATGGATGCTTGGCTGAATCGAGTCGGCTCGTTCCCGGTTGGTCAGACTTCAATATACAGCCGCTTCCACATGGGCTTCGTGAAACAGACCACATAGTTTTTGTCGGCCGCCGATCGAGACGCGCTCGCAGCTATTGCTCGTTCTAACGGACGCGGCCGTAAGCAGAGAAAGAACTTTCCATGATTCATGTACACGCCACGATTCAACTGCACCCTGAGAAACGAGAAGAATTCCTGGCCGAGTTTCGTCAGCTGGTGCCACTGGTGCTAGCCGAGGATGGTTGCCTCGACTACGGCCCAACGGTCGACCTGGCCACGGCCATTCCGGCGCAGCCCCCGGTGCGGGCAGATGTCGTGGTGGTCGTCGAGAAGTGGGAGAGCCTCGAAGCGCTCGAAGCACATCTCATGGCCCCTCACATGATGGATTTTCGCGGCCGCGTGGGAGACGCTATCGCGAAGATGGACTTGCACGTGCTCCAGCCTGTCTAGGAGAGCGTGTCGAGGGCGAATGACTACCGTCTGTCGGTGTTCTTCAGATGCGATCGACGCGACGCTCTGGCCTCTCTACGTTCCACCGCATCGCTTGACGGCGTAGCTCCACCGTATCTCTCCAGGTCATCGCGATCTCTCCAGGTCATCGTGCCAAGATATCGATCTCGGGCTACCTGATCGGTGGGAGAGACGGTCTTGCCCTGGAGGGTGCGGGTAGCAATCAGATCTCTCCCAGGCGTTACAATCGGCCAGCCCAATCGACACAGGTCCTACCTCGATGTCGACCGGCACCGCATTCCCCCGCGGGAATCTCTGAATATTGTTGGACAACTTTCCAGCAGAAACCTTGCGGCAGCCGTCGTGACCTATTCTTTCAATGGCCGGATAGGCTGGACCGACCGCGTATGGTGAACGCGGGGGTAGGTAAGTTTCACGACACTCTTTTTGCGCTGCCGACAAGAAACCATGCTTCGAGTTCCTGTCAATCAGATCGAGCCTGGCATGATCCTGGCCCGCCCGGTCTCGGTTCCCAGCGACCCGCGCCGCTTCCTTCTCCAACGGGACCGCGAGGTCCCCATGGATCTTATTCCACGACTGAAGGAACTGGGAATCGTCGAGGTCTGGATCCGGCATCGTGACCTCGAGTTCCTGGAAGACGTGATCGACGAAGGGCTCAGCGAGTGCCAACGCGAAGTCTACGCTTCTGTTCGCTGTAATTTCGAATCGATGATGCAGGAAACGACCGCCCAATTGGACGTGGGACGTTTCAAGAGTTCCATCGGCGGGCTGTTCGACTACCTGAAGCAAAGCGTGCATGGAAACATCCTGCTGCACAAGCTTGACGCTTTCGACAACTTCCTGATGTCGCATTCGGCCAATGTCGGCTATCTCGCGCTGCTTCTGGGCATGCGGGTGGAACGCTACATCATCGAAGAGCGATCCATGAAGTCGGCTCGCGACGCGAAAGACCTGACCGTGCTGGGCATGGGTTGTCTGCTACACGATGTCGGGAAGATGCGTGTTCCCTCCGAAGTTCTGCACAAGCCGGAACGCCTGACGGATAAAGAGATGGGGATCATCAAACAACATCCGGTCTACGGCTACGAAATGGTTAAGGGACGTGTCCCGGCGGCGGCGGCGGAAATCGTTCTGAATCATCATCAGAGGTTCAACGGACAGGGCTACCCGCCGAGAATCGATCCGGAGACCGGCGAGATTCTCCCACCGCTCGCTGGCACACAAATTCCCGTCTTCAGTCGTATCGCCACCATCGTCGATATCTTCGATGCCGCCACGACGGCCCGTTGTTATTCCGGTGCCAAACAGCCGGTGCAAGTTTTGCATGAGATGCGAACCTGGTGCCAGGGCTTCTTCGATCCGGTCATCGCCGAAGCATTTTATGAACTCGTCCCGCCATTTCCGATCGGACAAGTTGTCGGTCTTTCCGATGGATCGGAAGCGGCGGTGGTCGACTTCAACCCCAAGCACCCAACCCGTCCCAAGGTCCAGGGTCTGCTTGATCCAAACGGACACCGCTACGATGACCCGTCGCTCTGCGAGATCGACCTGGCGTTGCACCTCGATCTGCACATCGCCTCGGTCAACGGTCTCGACGTGACTCCCTTCCTGTCATCGCAAGAGCAGGGTGCCGTGACCGATCCGAGTGTCGCATTCGTATAAGCAGCCGCTCACACAAATATTG
>Ga0180437_10001073_pt1 | contig 48272 bp, 59 predicted proteins | sample SS_ome_4_FD_132410 | JGI IMG/M metagenome (GOLD analysis project Ga0180437, IMG submission 132410) | Hypersaline lake sediment archaeal communities from the Salton Sea, California, USA - SS_3_D_1 metaG | ecosystem: Environmental > Aquatic > Non-marine Saline and Alkaline > Hypersaline >... | reverse complement strand
TAGAGCCGACCCGGCTAGATCTGTCGCAGGCGAGAGAGTTCGGCGCTCTCGAGTACGTGTTCGAGCCGGGCGATAAGAGGTGCAGCATCTGGGCGCCAGACTTCACAAAAGAAGTCATCAAGGCGCTCCAGCGTAGGGATTACGACCCGTCTGCGGACTACCTCGTGGTCGTCGGTCACTTAGCCAACCTGGTGATGACCGTCGGCGCGATGGTGGCCCGGTACGGAACCGTGCGCGTGCTGCTTCACAGCGCGGTAGAGCGCAGATATGTAGAAAGGACACTGGGAAATGAGACGGGACGACGTGGATCTGTACCGTTCGATACGGGAATTTCACGCGAAGACCTACGCGAGCCTACAGACAGCGCGTGAACAGATAGGCAAGTGTAACGACCTAGAGGAACTAACCGATCGGGTCTACGCCCTCAGGGAGGCCTATAAGTACGCGGACGACGTTCGGAAGGAGCTTAGAAACACTAAGGAGCTCGCCGAACGTATCGCTTGCCTCATCTGGGCTAAAATGACCGACGGCGGACCCGTCAAGACCGACTTCTGTACCGGTGTCGCCAACGTTAAGATCATGGCGTCCCTGCCGAAGAAGGGGACGGCCAGTCACGAGGCGCTTCTTAAGCACTTCGGCATATCTAAAGAACACGCTGAGACGGTTCAGTTTCACTGGCCGTCTATGGTAGAGTATCTGACACACCTGACATCAGAGGGTCGTCCCCTCCCGGCAGGTGTGGACCCAGATAGAACGTACCCCGTATACACCTTAACCGTGCGTGCCCGAAAGGGGGTTGATGAAGACACGCCGAAAAATCACAAATCTTAAATCAGGAGAGTCAGAATGTCACAAGTACCTATGAATCGAGAAGGAATGAATGTGCCCGCCTTCATGGACGGCACGGACGGCACAGAGTCACTGTCACAGTACATCATCCCGCCACGGATGAAGATCGTACAGAAGCAAAGCGGCTCGCCGTTCGACGAACGGTTCAATCCGGGCGACGTGATCGTCGTACCACAGATGCTTCAAATCACGGACAAGGAGAAGCCCTTCTACTTTCTCCCCATATTCTTTTATCCGGAGTGGTGCGTCTGGAACCCTATCCAGATGCGCGGCACGTTGCCCGTCATCAGGGAACGCACGCTCGACCCGAACCACCCACTCGTCGCCAAGTCGCGAGATCCCAAGCTGTGGTCGGAGCCCTGTCCCGAGTCCCCAGAATACGCGCTTCGCATCGTCGAGCACCTCAACTTCGTCGTGCTGCTTCTCGGTGACGTGGCCCTGAGCGACACGCCGGTCGTTGTGTCGTTCATGCGGGCGGAACACAGGTGCGGGTCGAATCTCGCGGCTCTCATACGGATGAGGAAGGCGCCGATCTTCGGGTGCCAGTTCGAGGCTCACGTCGGGCACCGTGAGAACCAGAAGGGTTCGTGGTTCGGCATCGACGTGGGCAACCCGTCCGACCAGACGATATGCGGCTCGTTCGTGGAAGACGAAATATTCTTTGAACACTGCCGTGAACTACACGAGCAGTATAAGAGTTCGCACGAGGCCTCGAAGATCGTCGTAGAGTATGACGAAGGAACCGAGGAAGTACCAGGTGACTCTACTGACACCGAGTTCTGAGAATGGAAGTCAACGTTCTAGCGGAGCTCGAACGAACGGGCATCGGTTTCGAGTGGGCGGGCGAGAACGACGTCCGTTGTCGATGTCCATTTCACCGGGACGAGACACCCAGCTGTTCGGTCAACGTAGAGACCGGGCTCTTCAAGTGTCACGCCGCCGGCTGCTCCGCGAAGGGAGACATTGTCTCGCTCCTTGCCACTTACCTCAAGGTCGACCGGTCGACCGTTCTCTACGACTTGGGAAAGAGATACAAGATAGAGAACGTGAAGCTGGTCGACCCTGGGGTGGTGGAGGAGTGTCATCAGAGACTAAAGAAAGCCGGACCTTTGCTCAAGGAACTTAAGAAACGTGGCGTAACCGATGAGCTTGTCCGCAAGTACAGGCTGGGCGAGCGTGACGGTCGCATCACCATTCCGGTAAAGAACGAATCGGGTCTTTACGTGAACATGCGTCTCTATCTTCCAGGCGCCCCGGGTCGCAACAAGATGAGAAACCTGCGGCGCCGCGGGACCATGCGCCTGTATCCCGTGGAGCAGTTGGAGTACGGCGAGATAGTGGTGACGGGCGGCGAGATCAAAGCCATAGTAGCGGCTGACAGACTGAACAGGTTCGGCATCGGCGCTGTGACAGCCACCGGCGGGGAGGGAAACTGGGACGCGAGATTCACGCCCTCATTCCGAGACAAGAAGGTATGGATCTGTCTGGACGTGGACGAGGGCGGACGCAAGTCTTCCCGGAGCCTGTGCACCCATCTTCACCGGATAGCCGGGTGGACGGGCGAAGTCTTACTCCCGCTAGATGTCGACAAGTACCCGCACGGAGACGTGAATGACTTCGTCGCGTCGGAGAAGGGCGATCTTCACCAGTTGTTGAAGGACACGCCAGAGTTTAAGCTGATCTCCGAGACGAATTCGGACGCGGAGACGGAGAATGTTACACTAAACGAGGCGGTCAGTGCCTCTGCATCAGGCCGCCGTCTGAGACTGAAGACAGTGGTCACGGCTATGGACACCGCACCGTACGTCATACCGAAGGACGTTCACGTCGAGTGCGACCGATCACAAAAGGAATGCATGCTCTGTTCGGTGTTTGCGGCTGACTCTGAGAACTTCCACGTCGACCAGGAATCGGAGGCCATACTCGACATGGTCGGGTCTACCCGCGCGTCGCAACGAGAATCTCTAATGCGTGCGATAGGCGTCCCGTGTACTTGTAAGTCGTGTGACGTACAGGTCATGACGTTCCACAACGTGGAAGACGTTCGCATATCCCCGCAGTTGGAGATAACGACCAGGTCGTCGGAGCGGGTCATGCAGCCGGCACTGTGCGTCGGAGACGGGGCAGAACTGAACGAGACGTATTGGATGACCGGCCGCATGTACCCGCATCCCCGCACACAGCAGTCTACACTCGTCATCGGGGAGTATGAACCCGCCAAGGACGCCTTATCGACGTATGTCCCGCAGGACGTCGGTCGGTTGGGATTCTTTCGACCGGATAAGTGGACCATCGATTCTCTACGTAAGCGCCTCAACTCGATGTACGACGATCTAGAGGCGAACGTCACCAGGATATACAGCCGGCGAGCCATGCACCTCGTCGCCGACCTGGCATGGCACAGCCCGTTGTTGATCACGTTTGACGGACGTGTCGTGAAAGGGTGGGCGGAGGTTCTGATACTTGGTGACAGTTCACAGGGCAAGTCAGAGACCGTGCTGGGATTGATGAATCACTACGGCCTCGGTGAAAAGGTCGAATGTAAGAACGCCTCGGTAGCCGGACTACTTGGCGGACTTCAGCAACTCGGCAGTAGGTGGTTTGTGACGTGGGGTGTGATCCCGACGCACGATCGAAGACTGGTCGTCCTTGAGGAACTGAAGGGCGCAAACACGGAGATCATCGCCAAGCTCACAGACATGAGGTCGTCTGGAGTGGCTGAGATTCCGAAGATCGAAAAGCGAAAGACGCACGCCCGCACACGACTGGTCGCCCTATCGAATCCCCGGTCCGATATGCCCGTCAGGTCGTACAGCTTCGCGGTGACCGCGATAAAGGAGCTTATAGGCTCCCTGGAGGACGTCAGACGCTTCGATATGTGTTTGATAGTCAGCGCATCGGAGATCGACCCTGCTATCCTCAATAAGCTGTACAGGGCCCGTCCAAAGGTCGATCATCGACACACGCAGGAGCTCTGTCGGTCGTTGATACTCTGGTCCTGGACTAGGACTCCGGAGCAGGTCGTGTTCGACGAGCAGACCAGTTCCATGATACTGGATGCGGCAACGAAGCTAAGCGACGAGTTCAGCGACGTGATCCCGCTCATCGACCGCGGGTCGACGAGGTACAAGCTAGCCCGTCTGGCTTCAGCACTGGCGTGTCGTACGTTCTCCACCGAAGATACGGAGTCTGTCGTCGTGCGTCCGTGTCACGTCGACTTTGTGGTTGACTTCGTACGCAAGGTATACGGATCGCAGACCTTCGGGTATGCGGACTTGACGGCGGCTGTTCGACTTACGGCAGAGCTGTCTGACCCGAAGTTGATTGAGAAGCACTTGAACGAGACGCCGTTTCCGACGGACTTCGTCCAGTCGATGCTCCACACGGAGCGTGTTGATCTGCAAGACATACAAGACTGGTGCGGGTGGGACAGGCACGAGGCTATACAGTTTTTATCGTTCTTAGTACGTAAGCATGCACTTCAGCGCGACGGAAGGGCGTACCGTAAGACGCCGCCTTTCATATCGCTCCTGAAGAACATGCAAAGTGAAGGACGAGTAATTTCCAGACCAGATTTCATAGGAGACGAGTTCTGATGCAAGTTTACATCGACGCAGTTCAGGCGTTTCACGAGAAGATGGGAGTGAGTGGACAGCAGCGGCTTCGCAAGAAAAAGCTCGATAGCTTAGACAGCGTAGGAGAGCTGCTCATCACCCATGCCGGGTCCTTCAACAACCGGCTGGGTGACAAGGATCGACGTTTCCTTCGAGCTCATCTGCTCCTGGAGGAACTGGGCGAGACGCTTCAGGCTATGGCGCACGGCGACGAGTTGAAGATGCTCGACGGGCTGTGCGACCTTCTCTATGTCTTGTTCGGCACCGCAGTCACGTTCGACCTGCCGCTACAAGCCGGGTTCTCCGAGGTGCACGCATCCAACATGACGAAGGAACGGCAACCCGACGATCCGGAGGGCGACCGCGTGCGCGACAAGGGGCCGAACTGGCGGGCGCCGGATCTCGAATGCGTCTTAACCAGTTGGCGTGCGTGCGAGACGAAGCGCAAGATCTGCAACCGCAGGTCAGTCGAGACCCTGTTGTGCCACATGCAGCCTGGCTTCCTCGGCGACCTGTCTCGTGAGCAGCAGATGTTGGTGCGAAAGATCTGCGGAATCATCAACTGGAGCAGACCCATCGACGCCTTCGGGACTGAGGAGCTGCGTAAGCTTCTCGCCAGTCTGGAGGGAATGCAGGAAGCGGAGGAGACGACATGTCAGGAAGAAGAGCCGTAGGGATTCACGTCTTCGCCGGCGGGTTCACGATGGGCGTCAAACGTGTCTTCGATGTACCGTGCCAGCTGGAGACACACGGATTCGGCAGGGAGACGTGCGAGGCGCTGGGCGTCGAGTTCGTGAACGAGCCGGAAGCCGCGTGGCCAGACCTCGAGGGAGAGATGGCGTTCGGCAACCCCAGGTGCACCGGCTTCTCGTGTATCACGTCCGGCTACGGGAAAGAGACGCACGGCGCCTGGTCGAAGCAGACGATCGATGTGCACCAGCTCTGTAAGTATGCGGTGGATAGATTCGACGTGATAGTGTGGGAATCTGTGCAACAGGCCTATTCCGTCGGTCGCCCGTTGTTGGATCACCTCGTGAAGGACGTCTTCGCGCCGAAGCACTATCGCATCGCGCACGTCATGCTCAACGCCGCGTCCTTCGGGAACTGTCAACAGCGTAAGCGGTACTTCTTCATCGCCTATCGCGATGACCGCAACTTCAACATCGTCCCGCCCGTCATCGCTACCCGATTCTCCGTACTGTACGATGCAATATGGGACTTGCGTGATCGGGAGTGCAACGAACGCCGTCTCTTCAAGCGGGACTGCGAATACGACGAGAACTCTCACGTGGTACTGACGGACGACGAAAAGCATTGTGTTCCCAATCTCCCGAACGGCTGGGGTCTCAACGCCATGGGTCGGTATGCCTACGACAAGTTACCGCCTAAGTACCAGGTCACGTGGGACACACGTCTTTCCGGCATGCCGTTTAGCATGCACTGTATTCATCGCGCCAACTGGCTGCGCCCCTGCCCTACTCTTCACAGCAGTAGCGGCCGACTCATCCACCCGGATCACCATAGACCGCTGACTGTCCGCGAATTGTCAACCGTGATGGGATGGGACGTGATCCCTTCCGGACCGCTGCCGGTCGCACAGATAGTGAAGGGTATCGTGCCCGACGCCGGTGAGTGGCTAGCACGACAGGTCGTTCGGTATCTAGACAATGAATGGGGCGATGAGGACTGGGAGTCGACTTACGACGACAACGCCGGGGAGTGGAAGGGCGAGAACGCTCGAGGTAAGCTAGAAAAGTTCTTTAACCTGACGAGATACGTCAGCAAGGAGCCACCAGATCATGATCTCGAACCCGTACAGAGGCATCGACACCGCGTGGACGTCAGTCGTCTCCGACCTTCTAGCCTACGGAGACAGGCACGTCAGCAGGATAGGGGAGACGCTGGAACTTCGTGACTGTCACTTCAGACTAGCATCGACAGATCACACGTTCCTAATCAACCGTAGGCGGGCCCTGTCCGCGACTTACGCGTGCGCCGAGCTCATCTGGTACCTTGCACGCACTCGCGACATTAGAGGCATCGTCGCCTATGCGCCGCAGTACAAGAACTTCGCCGAGGGCAACGAGGCGCACGGCGCCTACGGCGCCAGGTGGGATGAGAACGTGAGCGGTCCGCACGGCCAGCTGTATTTCGTCGAGAAGATTCTTCGAAGCGCACAGGGATCCCGGCAGTGTGTAGTGACCATGTGGCGTGCCGATGATCTTCAACACGCGCTGAATCTCGACAGGAAAGATCTTCCGTGCACCGTCTACTGGCAGTTCATGGTACGTGGCAACCAGCTCCACCTTTCCTGCTGCATGCGAAGCGAGGACGCGTGGCTCGGGCTGCCGTACGACGTGTTCGTGAACACGACGATACAGCGACTCGTCGCCTCGGAGTTGCACGTGGTGCCGGGTCAGTACTCCCACTATGTCGGAAGCATGCACCTGTACGAGAAACACTTCGAGGCAGCTCGAGAGGCCGTGAAAACCCCTCACGTTTTTCAGCCCGGTCACGAGTGGCTGGGTTACGATGACGTGTCGCACGCTGAGTACGCGGTCAAACTCGAGGAGAACCTGCGACTGAGCTTGATCTCTACGTCGCAAGGTGTACAAGCTACCACTTACTGGTACCGGATAAGAGACGTCTATCGTGACGCGGTGGCGTGCATCGCGTCGCACTGGGGCGTCCACTTACCCGTGAGTTCGCATCCACTAAAGAAGGGACTGGAGCATGATCATAGTAGAAGGCGCAGACGGGACGGGAAAGTCGACGTTGTGTCGTAACTTGCTCGATAGACTCGGCGAGGAGTACGTGTACGCCCATTTGAGCCGACCGCCCGAGGGCTTCGACGTGTGGTACGGGCACCTCGGCATGATCAACCGGTTCACCGTGCAGGACCGTTTTCACATGGGCGAGATCGTCTGGCCCCACGCACGAGGAGAGGCCGTAGGTACCTGGCGAATGCAACCCGAGACGTATCGACTCCTGGACGCCAGACTCCGTCTGGTCGGATCGTTCACCGTCGTACTCACGTGTTGGCACGACCAGCTGGCGGAGCGACTGGCGAAGTCGGAACACATGTACGACCAGACGACGATCCTCAGGGCCAACAACGCGTATCTAGATATCGTCAACACCGGTCGCTTCGGTCTGTACAGGCCCGACTATGACTACGTCGTCCGTGAGACCCAGTTCCACCCGTACCCGTCGAGTTCCGACGTGAACGACATCGTCCATCAATACCTTCAGAGACAGAAGGAGATCGATGAAAGAACGCCAAAGAATTAAGCGCCGTCTCTTCGTCGGCATTGCCCAGATGTTCGCCGACCTGTCGACCTGTAAGAGAGACAAGGTCGGGTGTCTGGTGTGCCCGTCCGACTTGACTAGGATCGACGCCGTGGGGTACAACGGACCGCCGGCCGGCGAGGACAACGACTCGTGCACCGGCGAGATCGGGCAGTGCGGATGTATCCACGCAGAGGCGAATGCGCTGCTCAAGCTATACGTCCCGCGTCGGAAGCTGACGCTAGTCACGACGCGTTCGCCCTGCCGGCATTGCTCCGGTCTGATTATCAACTCCGGCAACATCGACGAGGTGGTGTACGGGCACAAGAGGAGTGAACTGGACCGTCTGTCGGCGGCGGGCATCCGGGTCTGGACCGTGAAGGAGTGGTGCGATGACTAGCCTTCTCGTCGGAGAGCGCTTCAACCAGCGGACGTGGCGACCTAGCCTATTCGCGATTCCTTCTGCAAACTACGTGAACGTCATGACGCGGCTGGGTGCGTTTCCCGCGGGTCACTCACGCGTGAAGCTGGAGTCGCTCGGCGTGCGCTGGACGCAGTCGATGAACCTGCTTCCGCCCGACCCGCAGGGGGTCAAGTGGAACGCCGAGCTGGCGGCGACGGTCGCCGCGTACCTGATGCTCCACACGGCGCACGACCTGTTGTGGCTGGCCGGCATACGGGTGGCCCGTGCGTTCGGGATCCGTGCAGACGAACAATTGTACTTTCAGCCTCTGTCGAGCGAATCGGGAGCGTGGGAACCGTCCTACGACCCGCCGCGGCTGTGTGTAATCGTCCCTCACCCGTCGGGACTGAACCGATGGTGGAATCACGAAGAGAACGTCGAATGGGGCAGGCGCGAAATAGCGGACCTCACGGAGCAGTTGAGATGATCGAATTCGACAACGGCGGGCGCATGGTGGAGTGCGTTGAAGAGCTACCCGATCTTCGCGGGTCGCACAAACTATATCTCGATCTGGAGACTACGTCCGGCGACCCTCGAAAGAATTCACTCAACCCGTGGTTCGATTGCGACATACTAGGCATCGCGGTCACGTGCGACGACCTACCGATGTCGTGGTACGTGCCACTCCGACACCAGCACGGCGCTAACCTTGCTCTTCTGAACGTGACTAAGTGGCTCGAAGACACGGTGTCGACGTGTCGGGCGTGGGTCAACCACAACGTGAAGTACGACGCACACGTCCTGAAGAACCGCACCGGGATCGACCCGCCCGAGGTGCTCGTCGACACGGTGACGCAAGGAAAGATCATCGACTCCGACCGGATCATGAGGGGTGGGTACTCCCTTGCTGCGCTCAGCAAGGGGTGGCTTCACGAAGACATTCGTAAGTACGAAGAAGCGCTCAAGCCCTACCTGGTCAAGAACAAGGACTACGGCGCCATACCCGCCGACATTTGCGCAGAGTACGCCTGTCAGGACGTCGTGACGGGCCGACGGCTTTTCAAGTACGAGAACGAGAGGTGCCCGGAGCAGTGCCGTCAGGTATGGCGCACAGAGGTGGCCCTGACCCGTGTGTTGTACGACATGGAGCAGCACGGAATGCGAGTGGAGCCGCAGGAACTCAAAATTACGGAACTCGGCATTCTTCGCAAACTGATGGAAATAGATGCTGAGCTCGCCGAGCTCGCCGGCAGGTCGTTCAGACCTCACGTGAACGAGGACTGCTTCGACGTGCTGTGTAACCAGTTCGGTCTGCCCGTGGTCGCGTGGACCGACGACGGAAATCCGTCATTCGACAAGGCGGCGATGGCACAGTATGCGGTCCACCCGAAAGCCCCCAAGGACGTCGTACGCCTGGTCATGAGCTATAGGCAGCTCAACACGCTGAATAACTTTTTCGTGACTAAGTATCAGAAGTGCAGCGTGAACGGCCGTCTCCACCCGTTCTACAACCAGGCCATCCGTACCGGTCGCATGTCGTGCAAGGAGCCCAACGCGCAGCAACTCAATGCGGCGGCCAAGCGTCTCATCCACCCGTCGCCTGGCTGTTCTTTCATTACAGCGGACTATTCCCAGATCGAGTTTCGCGTGATCGTTCACTACATCCAAGACGCAGAGGCCATAGCCGCGTATGCGGAAAACCCCGACACAGACTTTCACGCCTGGGTCGCCGACTTGTGCGGGATGAAGCGGAAGCCTGCCAAGACGATGAATTTCATGATGGGGTACGGCGGAGGCAAAAAGACAACTGTTGCAAAGATCTCGATGGATGAAACGGTGGTTGGTGACCTTCAGGAAAAGATCGAAGCACTGATAGCGGAGAGTAAGGTGACGAGAGAGGAAGAGAAGGAAGTATTCGAGCACCTCTGTCGACAGAGAGCCGAAAAGGTCTATGCGTCCTACCACTCGGCCTTGCCCGGGCTCAAGAGAACCGCCCGTCGAGTTAGTCGTCGTGTCCAAGACCGCGGGTTCGTGTTCAACGCGTACGGCCGGCATCGTCACTTGCCGGCTGCTGCGGCGCATCGAGGTTTCAATACGATATGCCAGTCGACGGCGGCTGACCTTATGAAAGAGCGCACCGTCGCCTTGGCCCGTGCCTGTCAAGGAACACCGATTAAGCTAACGGCGAGCGTTCACGACGAGACAGTTCTCGAAGCGCCGACAGAGATCGCCGAGGATCCTCGCGTCGTGCGTGACATCGTTAACATACTGGAGTCGCCCGAAGTCGAGCTTCGTGTCCCGGTGCGCTGCGACGTAGGCGTCTCCGACGTGGACTGGCTCTCGGCCTCTAAAGCAGCGGGCGTCATTTCATACGACAAGAATTCCTGTGGAGATCTTGAATATCTCCGGTAGCGAAATCTTTCAGATGAATGAACACTTTCCCCTTTACAGAAACTCCGTAATCGGGGCGGAATCAACAGGGGCGCCCGTACGGGCGCCGTACAGCCCGTATATCTCCGAGAGGGCGCGAGATCACGGCTCAGATCGTCGTTTCAATAACACGGTTTATAATACCAGTTGCTCCGATCTCCGCACTCCGGGCGTGTACGGGCCGTATACGCACGTACCCGAATCCCTTGGAAATGTTCGGAGTTTTGTCGATTCGGCGGGGTTGACAACCCGCGAAATCTCTGGTACAATGCCCTCAGGGCAATTGACAACTGGATCGTCGGAGCGATGCACGGCACGTAGTTCCCTTCGGAGGAGCGAGAAGCTGAAGCGACAGCCAACGGGCAAGGATGCCAGTCAGAGTCGTGCGTCGCGGCAATCGAGCTGGACCGTGAATTGGGCAAGGTCGCGAGCAGAATTGTTCGACGCAGAGTCGACCGGTGGTAGTGTCTACAGTTTTCAATCCTTCTTTTTTGTGCTAAGCCGAAAAGCGACGGAGTTACACGCTCCGCCGCTTCGTCGTGGGTGGTTCCCGCGGCCTGACGAGGCAGCCTTCCTCGATTCTACACTCCATAGGAGACGAGACAATGGCGAAAAAGACCCGTAACACGCAGACACAGGCCCCCAAGGCAAAAGCTCCCTCGGCCGCCCCCGGCGCTAAGGCTCCCGAAGCCGCGAAGGGCAAGACCGAGCGCATCGCCTACCCCGTGCCGGACGGCGGCCTGTCGGAATTCCCGAAGGACTTCGACGGGAAGAAGCACAAGACCCTCAAGCGGGGCGACTTCGCCGACGAGACCGTGTGGCTCGAGATGAAGGCGACCGAGTGCGACAAGCGGGCCGCCGCGTACCGCGCCGAAGCGACCGAGATGAAGAAGCTCGGGACCGTGAAGGAGCGCGCCAAGGCCAAGCGCCTGCTGGCCATGCACAAGCGCATGGCGGAGCTCCAGGAGCAGCTCAAGAAGGACGGCGTCGACGTCTACGCCCTGCTGTCCGCTACGTCCGACGAGTAGAGTTGCCGAAACGCGGGGAGGGCACCCCGCGTCGTCGCCGGTCGGCTTCCGGCGGCCTGATGAGGCAAGCCCTTGCAGAGGAGCACAGACGATGTTAAGAATGAAGGCTAAGACGTATCGCCGCCCTAAAAACTTGGAGCTGGTGATGCGGGTGCTTTGGAAACGCGGGCTGTATGTTCGCGTGGACGGCGACTCGATCACGGTCGCCGGCGCCCCGGCTCGAATGACAGACATTCCCTCGGTCATCGAGGAAGAGTCCGTCAGCTGGGCGGACGAAGATGACGTTCCGCCCTCACCCGACGACATGAGCGACCAGGCGGCTGGTGACGAGGTCGAGGACCTCGACCGCTAGGTCGCATACTACATAAGGAGACTACATAATGACGAAGCAGACCTCGAAGGGGGTACAAGAGGCCATCAACGACCTCGACTACCTCATGAAGGGCCACAAGAACCGCATCAAGCATCTGCGCTTGATGGCCGAGGGCGATAAGGCCTTCGAGCGGTCCGTGAAGTGGCACAAGGAACGCATCGCGTGGCTTCAGCGGCAGCTGGAGCGGCTGCTCGACGAGCGGGAGCACGCCGACGAGCTCATCCAGAAGTCGCAGACGGCGCTGAAGAAGCTGGCGCAAAAGCGGCTCCAGCTCGAACACCACCGCGAGGTACTCAAGCTGCAGGAGCTCGCCTCTGAGATCAGTCAGCTGGAGTCGGACCTCAAGCGGACGCCCTGCCCGTACGCCCAAGGGCTCCTCTGCCCGTTCAGTGAGGTGCCCGAGCCCGACCACTGCGGCGGCTGTGAAGATCGTCTGGAGCACATCGGGGCGTGGGAGGGTCTTGACCATGACGATGAGTGATCTTCAAGAACTCAAAGACTGGGCGGCTAAGCGACACCGACACTGGTGTCACCGTCTCCAGACAATAGGCGAAGTTCTCGAGATGGAGTTCACGCCGCCTAAGTGCGAGTTTTCGACACGCACGTCGAAGTCCGCGGGCGTATACTTTCCCAAGGAACGGAAATGCCGGTACTACCTCGCCTACATAATTCTAGCCGGAAAGAAGTACGACGAGACCATCGCCCACGAGATCGCCCATTCCTTCGTTTATCAGACGAAGATCCGGGCGGCCTGTCACGGCGACCTGTTCCGATTCGTCGTTCATCGCATGTGCGGTTTCGGAAACCACAAGTGCACGCACGACCTCAGTACACACAAGGCCAAGAAGCTCAGCAAGCTGCTTCGCCTGATGGAGAAGATGAATGGCAACGGTAAGGTCTAAGAACTGGACCGGCCAAGACGCCCGTTTCGCGCACGTGAAGCGAGACGGGCACTTTTTATGCGTCCGCAAAGCGAGAACTGGTCTCGTGTCTTGCCACACTCGGCACCCGCACGACGTCACAGACAAGCTTCGCGACCGCGGCTGGTACCTGAACGTATTCCGGCGTGCGCCGGCCGGGACGACGATTCTCGGGGAACTCTGGTACCCCGGGAAACCGGCGTCCTACGTCAAGACAGCGATGAAGGAACACGACCCGCGTCTGCGGTTCGGCGCCTTCGCCCTGGAGACCGCCCCTGCGGACGCTTCGCTCTTGGAGATCGAGTCGCTGTGCGTCCTGTGGGGCGTAGAGTTCCTGCCCTTCTGGATCACGGCCGGGGCGTACACGCCGCAGTCGATCGTCGACATGTTAACGCGTACGCCCCAGGAGAACGTCGAGGGCGTCGTCTTCAAAGACGGAAATCTCCTCAACTGGCGTAAGTGGAAGCCGGTAAAGACGATGGACCTCGTCATCGCGGGGTACCACCCCGGCCGTGGCAAGTACTACGGCGGGGTAGGGGCGCTCCGATGCGTGACCTCAGAGGGTCGCGAGGTGGCCCGCGTCTCGGGGATGGACGAGCCGACCAGGGACTGGGTCGGGGAGCATCGAGAGGAGTGTCTGGGCCTCGTCGTCGAGGTCGCCTACCAGTACGTAGGAGCCGGTGGTCGGCTCCGCCACCCTCGCTTCGTCGGATTCCGGGACGACAAGCAGCCGGAGGAGTGTACATCGGATCAGGACCTGGACCTGGAGGAACACTACAGATGAAATACACGAAGTGCTGTCCCGACGCGGAGTATCAGGCTTACTGGCTCCGCAAACTTCCGCCGGCGTACAGGCCGGCGGACGTCAAGTTCGTGCCGCCGAACAAGCTGGAGTACGAGGAGATCGACGGGTCGACGCCCAACGACTGGCGTCTCGTTCACAATGCCGCGCACAAGGCCTTCTGGGGCGAGAGGATAAGAGGCATCGACGAGACGCACGTCTTAGACTACGTGGAGTATGTGCTCTTAAAGGGCCGCACGCTCCTATCTGCGGCGGAGCAGCTGAGACTGATGCGTCTGTTAGGGTCCCTCCGTCCGACAGACCTCACGCCCGCCTATGCGACGCACGGCGACTTGACTCTAGAGAACACCTTGCTAGTCGAGGGCCAAGTAGTGTTCATCGACCCGGGCCACGACCGCGGCCTGCAATGCCGAGAGATCGACGAGGCTAAGATCTTACAGTCGCTCGACGGCTGGGACTACGTCAGGCGGCCGCGCTGCTGCCAGCCCGTCGAGCAGCCGCACGGCTTTCCGGCGCGGAGGGTGCACTGGATCTTGCTGGCGTCCCACTACGTGCGTCTGTTGTGTCACCAGCACCCGGCCGTCGCGATGAACTTCGCCCGAGGACGCCTCTCGCAGCTATTGGAGACGTTGTGAAAAAGAAGACCTACATAGTCGACCTGGACGGGTGCGTCTTACAGCACTACGGCCGCGGGCCGTCCTACCAGTGGAAGACGTGCGTCCTGCTGGACGGCGTCAAGGAACAGTTCGACCGGTGGGAGATGGACGGTCACTGCGTCGTCCTGATGACCGCACGCAAGGAGTGCTGCCGGGCTGACCTCGAGGAGACGCTCCGTGCGCACGGTCTCTTCTGGGACCGCCTGGTGATGGGAGTCACCAGCGGCGAGCGGGTGCTGATAAATGACAGTAAGCCGGGTTACGAGCCGTCGGCCAGGGCCGTGACGTTGGAGAGAAACCGGGGACTGGCCTGCCTGGAGGGAAAGATATGACTACTGGAATAGTTCTGGCAGCCGGGGAGGCGACGCGCTTCCCCAACAAGCTGCTCCTGCCGATAGCCCACGACAGGATCGTGATAGAATCGGCCATCAACTGGCTCAAGGCCGTGACGAAGCACATCACAGTCGTCGTACCGCTCGGCGACGTTCTACGCGAGGTGCTGACGGCGCGGGGCCACGACCTGCACTACGTGACACAGCCCGTCGCCCGCGGCGTGCCGGACGCGATACAGCTGTGCGCCGGCTACGTCCGGGACCACGCGTTGGTCACGTTCGGCGACAACGTGTACGACTGGGAGACCGTGAGGGCTTACGAAACCTACGGCACCGTTCGCAAATACGAACACGACGCCGACATGGACGGGTGGTGCGGCCCGTACGGGTGGGTCGAGCGCGGCCACCCCGACAAGACCTTGACGTTCGCCGGTCACATGCTCCTCTCGCGATGGCAGATGGAGCAGGCCGACGAGACACAGTCCACCGTTCGGTTCATGAACGAGATCAAGCTCTGTCACGAGCTGTCGGAATCGCGGTGGTACGACCTTGGGACCCCGGAACGATACCTCAGATATGTCAGAGAGGAGATGTCATGAGAATCGTAGTGAGCAAGACGGGGTCCGCGTGGCACCTAGACCGCAAGATCGCCTCTCCCGTCGGCGAGCAGCGCGACGCCACGGGGATCGCCTTCGGCCTGCGAGCCGCCGGTCACGACGTCTGCCTGCTGGGACGTCTCCGCGGCGAACTGGAGGGTTTCCACCACGTGGACTGGTGCGTGAAAGGATCGTACGTGTACGACGATCACGCGGACGCCGCCGTGGAGGAGTACGAACGCGTGCTTCGCGAGGTCAGGGATTGGAGCCCCGACGCGATCGTGAACTCGGTCGGCGCCTGCCCGACCTGCAGCTGGGTTCGCAACGACAGGGCCGTACGCGTGCAGGACTTCGCCGCTAAGTACGTGGCGCCCCTCCTGTACGTCTACTGGAAGACCGGCTTGCCTCGTGTCTGCGTGATCAACGATCCGCGGAGCTACCCGCGCGACCACGAGATGTTGGACTGGCCGGCTTGCAAGCCGAGGGCCGTGCTCTCCCAGGAGAACAACGTCATCAGGCGCCGCGTTCTTCGTAAGACCTACGACATTCACGCGGCGTACGCCGGCTGTGAGAACTGGTGGAGTTTCGACGAGCCGCCTCGACCGGAGGCTAACACCGGCGAGGTGCCGATGCTCATCATCGCACATTCCCACATGAGGGACAAGCGACTGGAAAAGCTCCGGGACGAGGTCTGGTCCTGGATCCTGCGTGACGTCGACGACTACGTCATCTACGGCCGCGGGTGGGAAGACTTCTCGGGCTACAACCCGGAGCGCATGCCCGGGCCCGTGCACCCCGACGAGGTGTTCCCGAAGCTTCGCACCGGCGTCTGCGGACCGATGATTCCCATCTCCGACGGCTTCATCACCGGGAAGCTTCGACAGTACCTGGTCTCCGGGTGCCTGCCGCTGCCGTACGGCCGAGGCGACGAGTACCTGACCTACGACCGACAGGAGCACCACGTCCCGCTGAGTCACGAGCTTCGCTTCGTCGACTCACAGGGTCTGGGCGCCCTGGTTCGCCGGGCCGCGGTCGAGCCGGACTGGCGGCGCGGTCATGTGGACCGGCTGCTGGAACGCACGACGCCGAACTTTCAGAAGCTGCTCGACTGTGTGGAGTACTTCGCCGATCGGGACGCGGCGCCGCGGTTCTCCGAGTTCGGAGGGTACGAGCGATGCTAGTCGGGACAAAGTTCTGTCTGTGCACGCCCGCCAAGTGCGGGACGCGTAGCGTCGAGGCCATGCTCCGGCCGGATCACGCGTCGCTGCACTACCCGCGGCACGGCACCGTGCACCCGTTCGACGGGACGCGGCGCATCATGCTAGTCAGGCACCCGCACGACCGGCTGCTGTCGCACTTCGCGTACAATCACCGGCTGCGGGAACGGGGCGCCGGCATCTGGGCCGCCAAGTACAGCGAGAGCCTCGCCTCGTACTGCGAGGCCGTACTGTGGCACCGGGCGAACGCGCCCTACTGGATCCACACGTGCAACCTTACGGAGATGGCCGCGGTCTTTCGGCCCGACGTCGTCTTCAAGCTGGAGCACGGTCTGGACGCGCTTCGCAGATACCTGAAGAAACGCTTCGGCCTGCCGCTGCCGCGTACGCCGCACGTGAACAGGACGCGTCGCGGACCTCGCGGCGACCTGAACGAGCTGTCGCTCGCGCTGCGACGGAGGGTGCTCGACTGGCTCGCCCCCGATCTGGAGACTTTCGACTATGAGGGAATCCGACTGGACTAGGAAGGTGTGCCGGGACATGGAACAGCACGGCGCCGTCGTGCTCGCGCTGGTCGCCGGCAAGAGACAGTCGCCGGGCTGGCCCGACCGCTACGTCTGCCACCCGGCCTTTCACGGCTGGCTGGAGTTCAAGGGCGAGAATACCCGCCTGCGTCCGCTCCAGCGGGCGGTCATGGAGAGATTGAATCTTCGAAGACCGAGAACGGCGCTCGTCGTGCGGGCGCCGGGGCGAGTCGAGGATCACGAGGGTCGCCTCCTCGACGAGTTCGACGGGACCGGCGGAAGCCTGCTGGCGGCCCTGAGGAGGGTGACGTCGTGAGATACCTGCTCTGCTTCGTGTTCCCGCCGCTGGCCGTGCTGGCGTGTGGGCGGCCGTTCCTGGCCGTGCTTAACTTCTTCCTGTGCCTGCTGCTCGTCGTGCCGGGCGTCCTGCACGCGCTGCTGGTGGTCACGCAGACTATAGGAGACGAGAGATGGAAACGAAGGGTTCGGTGAATGTGTACACGTGTCAGGGACAGTGTAGGATGCCCATCAGCACGGTGAACCTGACGGACGGGACGACGCCGTTCATGTCGCTCTGCCCGAGGTGCGGCGGTCCCGTCCAGTCCCAGATGTACATGGTGATGGAGTTTCTCCATAAGAACAGGATCGCCAACATTCAGATCACGCACTGCTGGTATCGTCCGACGTTCGAGGAGTTCATGACCCTCGACCCGGACACTAAGCGACACGTGCTTCACGGCGGCCTGCTGAAGTGTGAGTTTCCGCCGTCGCGGGCTACACTGCTCGAGCAGCCGCCCGAGGACTACCTCGCGTGGCTCAACGAAATTTACAAAGTCGTGGTCCTGGACGGGGATAACTGACCAGTCCTGGTGTTCGACGCTCGGGAACAGTACAGCTGAGACCAACACTCGACCAGCAAACAAAAAACAAAACAAGTAACAAAGGAATTTTGAAGTCTTGTATGTCTGTGTCTATATGCTAGTATATTCGCTTTAGCGGAGTTTCACGCCGTGAAGAATTCTTAAAGACCCCGATCTTACTCTGCGAAGCTAGACAGCTCTGGCTTCGAGCAACAGGACTGGTCAGTTATCTATGAAAGGGAAAGATGGATAGAGCAGAGAAAAAAGCGCTCGCCGATCTCGCCCGTACGGCGCACGAGGCGAACCGAACGAGGGACACGCGGGAAGGGCGGCCGCGGAAAGAACGCCGACTCGCCGCTAGGTTGGCTCGCCTTCCCGCCAACCGGAGGTGCCCGTGTTGTGGTAAGATCGTACTGGCCAGTCGATCGTGGGTTTTAGATAAGCATGTTCGGTTTTCCGCCGTCTGTAGAAAGTGCTTTTTCCGGAGTATTAGAAAATGACCGCGCACAAGGAGTGGTACGTCGTTCGCGGGACCGTGGCTCACATTCGCCGCGTCTCGACCTTCTTTACACGCGCCCAGGCAGAAGCGTACGTCGCGAGGCAGCAGGAAATGTTTCCGTACGACGAGTACGTGTTGCTCCGAGTAGAAAAAATCTTTCCTAGAAGGGGTTGACAAGATGAACGTCTCGTTGTATAATGCGACCATGATCGACCCGTGGAGATACGCACGAGAGAACGAGGCGCACATAAGACGTGTAGCGTCGCGCCTCTGTCACGGGAATCCCGACATCGTCGAGGATCTGGTCGGCGAGGCTATGGTCCGACTACCTCGCATCGCGGAGACGTACGACCCGACTCGCAAGGTTAAGTTCCACACCTACGCCACCGTCTGCCTCAGGTGGTACATGAGCAAGATGCTCCGCAAGAGAAACAAGACGCGGGAGGACGACTTTGTGGAGGAACCAGAATTCCTTCACGCCTTTGATCTCGACGAGGAAGAGGAGGTATCTAACATGCTAGAGGGACTGCACTGGCGGGAGCGCCGTGCCGTCAGAGCCAAGGTGTTGGAGAACCTTACATTCGAGGAGATCGGAGATGAGATGGGCGTGGCGAAGGGTACTGCTCGCAACTACTATCTTCGCGGCATCGCTAAGCTGCAGAGCCGGCGTCTTGGAGGACCTTCAGTCCCTGCCGACGCTGGCGAGCCGGAAGGCTAAACCGGTACACACGTGGAACGTCAGGCCGGGCGTGGACCCGGCCCTGCTCGACGAGTTCAGCAGGATCACGGAGTCCTGCACGCTGAACTACCAGAACGAGAAGCCCGAGCACGTGGAGGACGCGGTCGCCCGGTGCCGGCGCACAGGGGCAAAGATCTGCCTGATGATATCGCCGCGGGTGCCCGCGATGAAGGTCGTGCTCGAAGACCCCGAGACGTACGTCGCCGAGTGCGACGAGCTGGTGGCCGTTCTGGCGAAGATCAAGGAGCGTGTCGCCGGCAGGGCGGAGTTCGTGGTCGTCGGGATCGACCTCGAGCGATGGACCTACAAGTACGATCCGAGGTCCGACGAAGATCTGCGACGCAACGAGATCGTGCGTGCCTACAACGTGTTCCTGTATCGGACGATCAAGGCGATCATCGGCGACGTGCCGGTTCATCGTTACGGACACGGTCACGTCGGCGAGAGTGCGAGTCGGCTGCACGGCGGCTGGCATGCCTCAAGCTACGCGACGTACGCCGATCCCGTGGACGGCGGGTTCTCGCTCAGCTGGTACCGCCCGCTGTACTACCGCGACCAGATACACGAGCTCACGAAGGTCGTTGAGCGGGCCAAGCTGCACGGCGTCTGTCGAGGCGACGTCTGGCTCGCGCTGGGGGCGACGAGCGTGACGAGCAAGTCGTGGCTCCCGCCCGGGCACGGGTATCCTTGCGTCGGTGGCAACGTGTACGCGGTTCCGTACTCGACGTACATGAGTTATAGGTACGGTAGTACACTGAACCATCCGTGGTACGACGCAGTCATCGAGGGCGAGAGCCAACACCAAGGGAGATTCCCGGCGGTGCACAAGGTGAAGACGATCTTCCTGTGGCCGTGCGTGTTTCACCCGAGCGTGCCGGAGTACGGCGAGCACCTCGTCGCCTTCCTACGCGGCTGCATGAGGTTAGAGCATGTCTGGACCACCGCCGGAGAACAGCCCGAGGAGGTGCCATGCCCGCCGGCGCAACGGTGAAAGGTGCAGGCGTTGGGCCCTGCGTGGCAGGGACTACTGCCAGTTCCACGGCGGACGCCGCGGGCCCGTTAGGACGGATAGACTTCCGATGTTCTACAGCAGGCAACTGAACAGGACGCTACAGGAGGCCGTCGAGTCCCAGCTCGAGATGGCCCCGCGCGAGCAGCTCGCGCTGTTCGAGGAGCTCGCGCTGATGCGTCTCACGGCGCAGCGCACCGTGTCTATGTGGAACGCGGCAGTGGAGACGGGCAAGCCAGAGACGGAACAGATGGCCGTCGCCTTGATGGTCGAGGCGCTTAAGAACGTCGAGCATATGTGCACCGCAGCTGCTCGCGTCGAGTCGACGGCCGCCGACAAGGTCAGCATACATACGCTCAAGGCGTTCGTTTCTCAGATAGTGCGCATCGCTTACGAGACGATGGGAGAGGAGCACGTCGAGCTGGCGAGAAAGTTCGAGAAGCTGGTGCGGGAAGAGATCAAACTGCCGTCCGAGGAGGAAGGGACGACCCTGACCCCGGACGCCGACGTGACTAGGATGGACGATACGGTTCCCAATGCCTCTGCCTGACTTTATCATAGCCGGCGTGCAGAAGTGCGGCACTACTGCGCTTCAGCGCGTGCTAAGGCGTCACCCCGAGATCTACATGCCCGGGCGTGAGTTACACTTCTTCGATAAACGTCGCGGTCCGACGTCTCGATACACGTCTCGGTTCAAGTCGGGTCAGATCAACGGTGAGAAGACGCCGATCTATGTCGCGATACCGCAGGTCATGGTGCACATCGCCAGAGTCATGCCCGACGTCGGGATAGTGCTCGTCCTGCGAGATCCCGTCTTGCGGTTCGCGTCTGGGTGTGCCCACCGCAATAGGCGGAGGAAAGGGCGGAACTTTACTCCGCTTCGTAAGTTCATCGACTCGCAGGAGGGCATGATGGCACTGTGGCGAGGCATGTATGCGCAGCAGGTAGACCACGTGCTTCAACTGTTCGATAGAGTCAAGATCGTGTTCAGCGAACAGATGCGCAGCGATCCGGTGACCGTGGTGCACGACGTGCAAGAATTTCTCGGCTGTCGCAAGAGACACGACCTCGGGGCGAGACCCGCCGGGGCGGACCGACACATAGGCAACGCGTCCGTGCGGCAGCGACTGATCGACTTCTACAGGAATCACAACCTGCGGCTCGTCAGGCTTCTGCCCTGGGCTGAGGAACATGTCGCCAAGTGGAGCGGAATGAATGGGTTGCTGCGAAAAGATGAGGACGTATCTCCGGGCATTGGGATGTTGGAGACGGGCCGGAAGACCGGTGCGCAGCAAGTCGGAGATACTGAGGATATTCGAGAACAGGTGTCGGCCGTGTGAGCACCGGGAAAACAGGTGGTGCACTCTGTGCGGGTGTCGCATCGGTCGCAAGCGCAGGCCACGCCGCAACAAGATTGCGATGGCCACGGAGCACTGCGAGGTAGGTCGATGGTAGTCCTAGTTTCTTGCGTCAGTCTCGATCACGACGCGGACTTCCTCCCGCACTTCGTCCCGTACTACCGGGCGCGCGGGGTCGACGACGTCAGGCTCGTGCTGCACTCGCGTGCGAGGATTCCTCGACAGTCCGTTCCCGCCAACGTCGATAAGTATGTGTGCTGGACCGGCGAGTTCAACCCGAGCGAAAAGATTCGGCGTTTGACGGATCTCATGTACGGCGCCGACGTTTATGTATCGGTAGACGTCGACGAGTTCGCCGGGATCGACGACGTGATGGAGACGTGGCGTAAGTACGATGCGCCCTGCGTCTACGGCAAGATGGTGGACCGGTTCGCGTCGCGGCCGGGAGTCACTGGACCTTTAAGCCCGGACGGCGACCTGTTCTCGCAGTTTCCCGTCGTCGCGAGTAACTACTCGCGGAACGTGATCGGCATGCGCCAGCCGTGGCGGCCCTTCCTCCTGCCGGGTCCGCCGGCAAAGATGCACCGCTTTCCGGGGCTGGGGTTCAAGAAGTGGTGTCGCCGGTGCGGCAGGCCGCCGGTGCTCCATCACTTCAAGTGGACACACCAGAGGATCGACAAGGCCAAAGAGCGCAGCGTTCACGGCGGCGCTCGTGGCCGCAACAGTCGCAGTCTCCTGAGGAGGGCGAGGCATGGGTAGGGTCGACGTGGTGATGACTTCGTGGGTCAAGGAGCCTAAGTTCCTCGATGTCACGAGGCGAGCTGTGGAGACATTGTTAGCGTCTAGCTCTGAGACTAAGTTCGACGTGACGGTGGTGGAGACGTCGAGGATCGACCTCCGCGTGTTCTACGACATGGGCGTCAGCTACGCCGTGCGCTACGCGGACGAGACGTTCGTCTACAACAAGGCGCTCAACATCGGCGCACAGTTCGGCGATGCGGCGTACGTCGTCTTCTGCTCGAACGATCTGACGTTCACGGCACTGTGGTGGGAAGAGCTGCTGGCGGGTATGATAGCACGCGGGGCGGAGGCCGGTTCGCCGATCTCGCCCAGCTTCGAGATGCAGCGTGAATTCGTCAACAGCAGTCCGGTCGTGGGCTGTCGCAACGGGCGGGAGTACTCCGGGTGGTGCTTCGCGATGCGGCGCTCAGCTTACGACAGGCTCGGCGGATTTGCCCATCCCACGACATTCTGGTATAGTGACGACGTCATAGTAGAGCAGTTCAGGCGTGCAAAGGTTCGCCACGTGCTCGTGCCGTCGTCCGTCGTTCATCATGACTTTCATACGACGATGAACGAGGTCGATGCGGGGCGACGAAAACGAGACACGCACGGCCAGAGGGAGGTCTACGAGAAGTGGTTGAGCGAGGGATGAACTTCACTAGGGACTGGTTCACAGACAGGACCGGCAGCTGGTTGACGCGTCTCAGATATCTGCGCGAGATTCCCGACGCGCGCGGCCTGGAGATCGGATCCTACGAGGGACGGTCCGCCGTGTGGACCGTAGAGAACATACTGACGGGACCCGGCTCGATTCTCACGTGCGTGGACCCGTGGTCTGAGACCGCGTGGGAGAGGTGGAAGCCAAGGTACGGGGTGATGAATAGCATTCGTCGGCGTTTCTACAACAACACTGCTAAGTACAGGGCGGCGGGACGCATAGTACCGGTGCAGATGCGATCGAACGAGTTCTTTCGCCGGGCGTCTCCGGGCGAAACGTACGACTTCGTCTACGTCGACGGGTGTCATACTAAGTCGCAGGCTCTCAACGACATGCGGGAGTCTTGGATCCGTTTGCGGCCGGGCGGCGCCATGGTAGTGGACGACGTCACTATGAAGTCAGTCTTGAAGGCGTGCGAGTCCTGGCTGACCGCAGCGCGACACGTCGAGGAGATGGAGCCGTCCTACAACCAGCGCTTCTTCAGGAGATTGGGATGATAGGGCTGTACGTGGTGAACGACTACTTGAAGCCCGCCCGGCTGTTTGAAGCACAGGCGCGAATCTTCGAGATGTTCGATCAGGACCTGACCGACTATCGTGTCACGGTGATCGACCAGACGGAGGGCAAGCTACCCGTTCCGTTGAAATACGACGAGCTGTACGCGCCGAAACAGGAGTGGATCGACGGTCGCCCCGTCTGGAACTTGATCGATGCGCTCTACGAAATGACAGAACAAGACGACGTAGAGTGGCAAGTGGTGTTTCACAAGGAGCACTTGCCATCGCCCGGCTACTTCGAGAGTCTGCGGCACACGCTGTCCGTGACTAAGAGGAACGTGGTTCTCTGCAATTTGAGGCGTATCGGACCGAAGGTTGAAAAGCGTATCAACTCCAACCGTCACAACTCGGAGAGGTTGATAGACGCTATACTACAAGGGCGAGACGTGGAGCGCGTGTTTCGAGAAACGCCGTCCGTTCCATGGCAGCAATGGTACAACCCTCAGCGACATGCCGTCCGTTCTCGGAAAGGCGGCTGGTACGAGGACGTGTTCGCCGTGAGGACGTCATGGTTGCTAGAACTCGGACTCTATGACTATCGTAAGAGCATGGTGTACACGGACGTGTACGACTTGATGAAGGCCACATGGAATCACCTCAAGTTTAAGTGCTCCGTCTTATCGCAAGACTATTACCTGCTGCACCCCTTTCATCGACGCAACTATCCGGAGTTGCACCCGCCGGTCAGGGACTGGGCAAAGGGTCAGAGCGTCTTTAAGGGGTCGTCGTTGGCCGCCGGAGTCAACAACCTGTTTAAGTTGAGGCGAGCACCGGGAGGCATCGTCTGGAACTGGACACAAGACATGAAGCGAAGAGGTTGGAGACGTGCTGACTAGGTCGTGGACTAAGTTGAGATACCATGAGGGCCAGGCACGGCTGTGGCGCACCAGAGCCAGGTTCGTCGCGGTAGCGTGCGGGCGCGGTTCTGGAAAGACTGAGCTAGCTCGTCGTCGCATAGTTCGGTTTCTCCCGATCCGTAAGCCGTGGCCTGATCCGATGTATTTCTACGCGTTACCGACTTACTCTCAGGCGCGGCGTGTTGCCTGGCGGAAGATAAGGGACCTCATCCCTCCGGACTGGGTCTCGAAACTCAACGAGTCGAACATGGTCGTCGACACCGTCTTCGGTTCGTCGCTTTACATCGTCGGGATGGACAAGCCGCAGCGCATAGAGGGCGACCAGTGGGATGGTGGCGTGATCGACGAATCGTGCGATCAGCGACCGAGGTCGTTCGATCTCAGTGTAAGACCCGCCCTGTCCCACAGAGACGGCTGGTGCTGGCGGATCGGCGTTCCGAAGAGGTACGGCGTCGGCGCTCCGGAGTTTAAGACGTTCTTTGATAAGGGAATGACCGGCGACGACTCGAGAGTAGAGGCGTACACGTGGCCCAGCTCCGACATACTGACCGCGGAGGCCATAGAGTTCGCCCAGCAGACTCTCGATGCGCGAGACTACAATGAACAATATAACGCGCAGTGGGAGACGGCTTCCGGTCTGATCTTCTACGCTTACGTACGGGCAGACAACGTTCGGCGCGTGGACTACTTCAAGGATCGGCCTTTGCTAGTTGGTTCGGACTTCAACGTGGACCCGATGGCGTGGGTAGTTGCACAGCGCGATGAGGATAAGCTGTATGTTCTGGACGAGCTGTTCTTGCGGAACACTAACACGCAGCAGACTCTTGATGAACTCTTCAAGAGGTATGGACGACACGAGTCGGGGTTTGAGTTCTACGGCGACGCTACAGGAAGGGCGCGTAAGACGTCAGCCTCGTCTAGTGATTACATTCAGATAAGACAGGACTCCAGGTTTGCGGGCGCTAGAGTCTTCTATCCTAGGAGCAATCCGCCCGTGGCGGACAGGTTCGCAGCGTGTAATGCGATGTTTCGCAATGCAAAGGGCGTGCAGCGCCTGTTCGTCGACCCGCGATGCGTCAACTTGATCAGGGATCTGGAGACCAGGGCTTACCGCGAAGGTACAAGGGAACCCGACGATTACGGGGACGTCGGTCATATCACAGACGCTCTCGGTTACGTCGTTTATCGCCTGTTCCCCGTCGCGCTTTCTTACGGTTCCGCCCCTCCGAAAGTAAAAGTCAGATGAGCTTCTTTGATAGAGTATACGAGCCAGCCGTACGGTACGGGGAGGAGTACCCTATCTTCAATCGCGTCACGCTGGAAACCTCTTCCTGGTGCACCAGGAAGTGCCGGTTCTGTCCGTCCAGTAAGCGACGCGAACGAAAAGTAATGTCCGACTCGCTGTACTATCGTATCATAGATCAGTTGCACGAGTTAGACTTTCGAGGAACGGTCCAGTGGTTCTTACTGAACGAGCCGCTTCTCGACCCGGACTGGTATCGCCGTGTGCGGACCCTTCGGGAAGCTTGTCTTAAGTGTAAGATAATGCTGACCACCAACGGTGACTTGCTGGACGGCGCAGACGGCGTACTTAAGATGTTCGCGGCCGGCGTGAATTCCGTGAATCTGAACGCATACGACGATCGTGACGGGCGGCTGAAGAGATACAGGACTTGGTCTTTAGAGGCGGCTGGAATAGACGAGGACATTAAGATCAAATCTAACATGAAGTGGAGCGTCGAAGGCCCACGGGCCAAGTACTTGACGGTATCGGACAGGAGAAGGCCGAGAGGTCTTCACAGCTGGGGCGACGCTAAGATAGCTGCGCTTGATTGCGTGCGTTCTAAGCCTCGGTCGAAGTACTGTGCTAGACCGCACAGGCATGTGGTCGTCATGTACGACGGTCGGGTGCCGTTGTGCTGTGCAGTGGACACCTCGCGTCCAGACTTTGAGTCGATGGGCGATCTTAACACGCAGAAACTGACAGAGGTATGGAACGGCGAGGAGATGTTCAGGTATAGATACTTATTAGAGAACGCCGTTCGCGAGGGCCAATGTGCGGGATGTGTTGAGACGTCGGCGTATCCTCACGTGGTACGGGGCGTCGTTCCATTGGAGAGATGGAAAGATGGGTAAGGAAAAGACGAGTCATCAAGTCCCCAGGGTAGCCGGGCTTCTAAGCACGCTGGACACTCTTCCCAAGCCTAGTATCACGGCTTACTCCACGCTGCGGACCATGCGTCGTGATCCGACGATAGCCTTGGCACGGTGGTTAGTCGTCGCGCCGATTCTCGCTTCCGGGTGGTCCGTCGAGGCGGAGGAAGATGCGCCCGAGGGTTCCAAGGACTTTATCAACGAGCAGATGCAGCCGTTGAGGTTGCATCTGTTGAAGACTGGCATGTACGGCTGTCTTGACTTCGGGTGGCAGCCGTACGAGAAGGTGTTCAAGGTCGGTGCGGACGGGCGCGTGGTGATACGCAAGCTCAAGCCTTTGCTGCAGGACACAACCTCCATATTGATCGACACCAAGACGGGAGCGTATGTTGGTTTGAAGAACAACATGGTTCCGTTAAAGACCGCGGAGACGTTGTTGTTGTACATCGATGTAGAGGGAACTGACTGGTACGGGCAGAGTCTTTTAGAGAACGTGAACGACCCCTATACCAAGTGGAACAGCGTGAACGAGGCTGCGGACCGCTATGATCGAAAGGTAGCCGGTTCCCACTGGGTCGTTCACTACCCGCAAGGCACGTCTAACGTCAACGGGACGGAGACCGACAACTTCAAAGTAGCTCAAGATTTGCTTCAGACGTTGGAGTCGTCAGGCGCTATCGCTGTTCCTCGTCAACTCCAGGACGTTATAGACGATCTTAACAGACAGCAGCCGGACGCCTGGAAGATCGAATTGCTGTCCGACCAGGGTCGTGGTACCGCGTCGTTCATCGATCGTCAGAAGTATCTGGACGCACTCAAAGTACGAGGACTCGGTCTTCCGGAGCGTGCTGTTCTGGAAGGGGAGTTTGGGACTAAAGCTGAGGCCGAGGCGCACGCCGATTTTGCGATCACCAACATGGAGATGCGGCATCGGATGATCGTACAGCTGGTGAACTGGCACCTCGTGAATCAGTTGCTTCGTTTCAATTACGGCCCAGACGCGGAGAACACGGTATATGTCGAACCGGCTCCGATTACGGACCTGGCGTTGCAACATCTTAGGAAGGTATATGACGCCATTCTGTCTAGCCCGGAAGGCTTCATGTACGAGATGACGTCCATAGACTTGGAAGCTCTTAAGGACAGACTCGGCATACCGATTCGCACCGACGTGGATTCTCCGGGCTATGAATCTGATGTTCAGATCGTGCCCTACAGTGACGACGAAACGCAGGAGGCAGTGTAGTGTTCGATAACATAGACAATGTAGCTCTGATCGGTCTACTAGTGGTGTACATAACCGACAGAGTCTTAGTTCATTTGCGTTCGCGAGGGATCGACTTAAAGACGCTCTGTGAAAAAACTATTCAGACGCATGGCAGGGTGGTAGAACTTCACGAGTGGCACAATCACGACAAGGAAGGCCAGCCGGGCGTTAAGATCTGGTACGGTTCGACACAACAAGACAACATGCTAGAGCGTATGACCGGTTGTCTGGAGCAACAGACGGACTTGATGCGTACCATGCACGAACAGCAATTGCTTTGCCGACAGAACGTGACTGAGTTAAGAAACGACGTTCACGAGTTGAGAAAATGAAGAGTAAGTGGAAGTTAACTGACGTGCTGCTGTTGCCGCTCGTCGGATTGATGTGGGCCGCGTACTTCGTTTGGCGTGGCATTTCAAAGCTCTTAAAGTGGGAGAGATGAGATGGGAGCATTTCGTGTAAAGATCGAGGCTATCATCAAGCAGGCCGTCGAGGCGTGGGCTGACAAGCAGATCACGCTGCGTGAGCTGTACGGACTGGTCGGCGAGATCATGCGTGCCGTGATCATGTTCATGGACGAGATGGAGAATCCGGAGGACTACAAGGAAGAGTTGATCGAAGACTGTGAAGGGCTGTACGACGAGTACATCGCACCTATCGACATCGAGTGGATACCGAACTGGATCGAGCCGGTGTTCGACAAGCTCTTCAAGAGCATGGTGCGTGCGGGCATCGAGGCTGCCTACGACGTGTGGAAAGCCAGGGAGGAGATGGACGATGCATAAGATCGTTTCGTTATCGCTGCTCTGCATCATAGCTGGAGTTGTGCGGGCGAACGATCTGGACGTTACGGGCCCCGACAGGGCGCCGGCCGGTGAACTGGTAGTCTGCCGCGCAGATATCCCGACCGGCGCCAAGAGTAAGTGGGTCATTCACCCGCCGAAGGATTTTCTCCTAGGCTATGACGGAAAGAGCATCGGCTTCGCGACGATGACGAAAGGAAAGTACACCGTTATCTGCGCCGCGGCCGAGTGTATCGACGGACGGGCGAATCTCCGGTTCGGCAAACACGTCGTAACGATAGGCGGCTCCGATCCTGATCCTGATCCTGATCCCGATCCTGATCCTGATCCTGATCCCGATCCTGATCCTCCGGACAGCGATCTGGCTAAGTTAGCGTATGATGCGGCGATCAAGTACGTAAGCGACGAACATCGACACAACGGGGCGGCCCGATTCATCACCGCAGTCAACATGGTCGTGAAGGACGTGAACGAAGGCCGGATCGCGTCAGTACGTACAGTCCGTGAACGTATGAAGGAACAAGCGCACGACGAGATGGGCGCACTGGTACAACACTGGCGTGATTGGAACGACAAGGCCATCGAGCCGGCGTTAGCCGGTATGGCGTCGCGAGGTCTGTTGGTCACACCGCAAGACTATGCGAGAGCTTACACAGAGATCGCGAAGGGGCTGCGTGCAATGGCGAAGGAACGGCTACGCCGGCTGGGACGTCTGTCCGCTAGGGGGCTGTCGGCTCACAGTCTATTTTCACCACGGCAGCCACAGCAACCGGCACCGGCCTATCGGTCTCCGACATACTATTACGGCGGACACAGTTATTACCCGACCGGCGTCGGTGCGATGTGCGTTGGCGGAACTTGATTCTAAACATCAACCTCCGGGAGAGGTCACATGATCGAGAGCAACTACGGGCCGATCATCGCGGGTCCTTATGCATACGGTGATAAGCCACCGTTGCACTTGTGCGGCTGGGACTGGGAACGGGCCCAGGATTCGTTCGAGGCGTTGAAGGACGAGTTCATACCGGTCGTCTGGGAGGGCGACAAGCGCGAGACACCAGGGCTTCCTATCTGGGAGTACGGTAAAATGGTCAACGGCGGGAATCATTTGCCGACCGGGCGACAACAGATCGGCGACTGCGTGTCGTGGGGTTGCCGTCAGGCTGGACAGTTTCTCCACGCCTACGAACGGGCCAAGCAGCAACAGGAGGAAGTGTTTAAGCTGTGGTTCGCTCCGTACATCTACGGCATGTCGCGAGCAATGCCGGACACCGGAAACGGTCAGCTCGGCAACAGCGACGGTTCGACCGGCGCTTGGGGTGCGACGGCGATGAAGAAGTACGGCATCCTGTTCGACGACGACGAGGGCGTGCCGTCGTACAGCGGCAGCGTCGCGAAGTCGTGGGGATCGCCGAGCGGACCGCCGAGCCGGTTCCGTGAGACGGCGGCGGACAACCTCGTGAAGGGCATCGGCCAGCCGATCCGAACGGTAGACGCGTTGCGCGAAGCTTTGATAAACTACAAGCCGTGCACGATTGCTTCGATGCGGGGCTTTCAGATGCAGCCACGAGAGATGCAAGGCTATCACGTCTTCGTGCCCAGCGGGTCGTGGCCGCACCAGATGTGCTACATCGCGTGGATGGACGACCCGTTCCCGGCGGCGTATCGGTTGAACAGTTGGGGGCCGGGCGCGCACGGGAGTCCGTTGAACGGCGAACCGCCGGGCGGCGCGTGGAACCTCGCCGACGACATCGCACAAGAGTTCCGCGCTCAAGACGTGGAGTGTTACCCGCTCAGTCTGTTCGACGGCTTCCCGGGTGAGGCCGACTACGGAGTCTTATAATGTACTGTTCCAGAAGTGACGTGGAGATGATCTTCGGTGCCGACAACGTAGAGAAGTGGGCTGATCTCGACAATGACGCTGATACCGACAAGATCGCGGCCAGGATCGAGTGGGCGATAGAGCTTTCACAACAGACTATCGACGATGAGCTACGGGGCGGCCCGTACGAGATTCCGTTCGACGACAGTTCGGCGTCTGGCTCCGGTTCAGGCGCTCCAGTCCTCGTGCAGGACGCCACTGCTCGTCTAGCGGGCGTATTGCTGTACGAGGCTCGCGGGGCCATAGACTGGGATCCGGATGATGGAAAAGCGGGTCACGTTCTTCAACCCCACAAGGATCACGTCAAACGATTCATAAACCGTGTGCTAACCGGTCGCGTTAGACTGGATCTCACGCCTACCAGTACCTCGTATCCGCGTGTCATAGATGCCGACGGCTGAGATAGACAGGGCCCGCCGAGAGGTTGAGTCCGTCTCCGCGAAGGGGACGGCGTTCTCCAGGTCGGTCGCAGTGCGCGTGATGAGCACTGTACTTCGGGCGTATCGGACGGGCGGGCAGTTGGAGCTCATCGATCTGGTGAAGAAGCTCCTAGGCGATACTGTTCGAGACGGAATGATCGCGTCATATTTGAGAGGCGCGCTGAGGTCCTTTCGCATGCACGACGCGGTGCTTCGTCTGGGTGTATACGACGAGATGATTAAGACCTCGTCCAGGATGCTGTTCGTCGACGTCGACGAGCTGGAGTCCAAGTATCAGACGGACGCGTTGAAGGTGCTAGAGGGCTCGACTGAGGCGGTGGAGCAGCAGCTGCGAGCCACCATGAATGAGCTCCTGGAGAAGGGTGCCCATGTAGATGAAGGCGTAAAGGTCCTCTCCGAGAAGTTCTCGTCGTTGGGTCTCAAGGGGCTGCGACCGAACGCGTTTGAGAAGATCTTCAGGACGCAGACGCAGTTGGCCTACGGCGCGGGTCGGTGGGCAGCCGACCAGGATCCCGCAGTGCAGGAGATACTGTGGGGTTATGAATACAGTACAGTTGGAGACGACAGGGTACGCGACAGTCACGCGGAGTTGGACGGCGTAAAGCTTCCGAAAGACGACCCGTTCTGGCAGAGGTTCTGGCCGCCGAACGGGTGGAACTGTAGATGCGCCGCCATTCCGTTATACGACGAGGAAAAGCCCAAGGAGGCTCCGGACGATGTCGAACCCGACGATGGCTTTGACTTCAACCCGGCGGAGGCGATGAGAGGCGGCGTACACGAGATGCGTGTGTCGCCGGACGCGCCGGATCACGTACTCGATCTAAAGGCCAGGATGGCGAACTTCTGGAAGTTGAGGCACAAGGAGCCTAAAGGGTCGCCAGCCTGGAAAAAGTACGACACCGAACGCACTAAGATAATGAAGGAGCTTCAAGGGATTCGCAAGGAACACCCGGAGTGGTTCGGCAAGGCGCCGAAGAAGCCAACGAAGGCGCCTAAGGCGCCGAAGAAGCCAACGAAGGCGCCTAAGGCGCCTAAGGTTCTAGAGACGCCAGAGTTGAAACCCGCAGAGTTGAAGTCCAGACTAGCTCGTGTGGAACAGCCGGCGGCTAAGATGGTGGATTGGTCGAGCCTTGATAGAAAACCCGGCGAGGATTTTGAGACGTTCGACGCGCGTCGAAAAGCAGTCCAAGCGACGCACGGTGGAGAAATTGGTAAGACCAATGCTAGTGTGTTCGCGAAGGACTATGTTGTTTTACATAACGCGGCAGCCGAAGAGTTACACGAAGCCTTCAAGGACGTAGGCGCGGATATGTGGAAAGCCGACGATGCTCGAAAGATAAGTACATCGTCCAGAAAAAGTCTGACCGAGACATTCTCTAGAATACGTATAGGAGATCTGCAGTTTCAGAATCCGGTGGTGCAGCCTTTGACGGTGCTCGATTCTTATCCAGAGGTTGCCAATGATCCCGTTAAGATGGCGCGCTTGAAGCGCAACGTCAATAAGATCACGAAGAAGTACGACAAGGCGTGGGAGAACTACCTAGAGACCGCCGGACTGAAGTACAAAGGTGGCGGAAAACTTCCGAAGACTCCGATTAAGAAGCCCAAACCGACGCCTAAGATTAAGAAACCGAAAGCTCCGGTCACGGCACCTAAGCCTAAGGTTAAGCCTAAGCTCAAGTATCACAAGACTAAGAGTCTGGAGGAGATGCGAGGACCGGCTCGCAAGGACTTCGATATCGGCGTGAACTACTCCGCGTTGAAGAAGTCTAGAAGCGCCGGCTCCTCCAATGCGGAGCGCGTCGGTACGTGTTTCGCAGAGTTGGAGCGTATGCGTGCGAAGAATCCCGAGATCGCGAAGCTCGCCAAGAAACAAAAGATGAAGCCGATCGTCAGATTCATGACAGGCAATCATCTACCTCGTCGATCGGGTGTAGGTGGGGGTTACGACTACATAACGGGTGAGTTATTCATGCCGGTGGATCATCGAGCTTTGTCCAGTAAGACTTTAAAGCTAGGCGGACATTCCATAGGCGAGAACGTAGCGGACATCTTTAGGCACGAATACGGTCATCATCTTCACGACAACTGTCTCGGCGCAGGGGCCCACGCTAAGTGGGAAGGCGTTTACTCCGGTCTTCGCAATAAGATGGGTAGAGTGAGCCAGTACGCCTCGACCGACGCCGCCGAGGCGTTCGCAGAATCGTTCTGCGCCTATACCCATCCTAAGTATAAGCGCGGTTCACTTCCGTACGGCATAGAGAGGTTCATGGACAACAACATCAGAGGTAAGAAATGATTCTAGAGCCTGAGTGTTCCAAGCGTCGATGTAAGCACTACACCGGTGTCGACCAGCCGGACGGCACGGAGCGCACGGAGAGGGTCGTATGCGAGGCGTTCCCGGATGGGATTCCCGATGATATCGCGTATGGCGACGATCCTCATACAGAGTCGAGGAACGGGGAGGTGACTTATGAGCCAGACACTGGTGCTGACTGACCTGCGATTCGTTCCAGACGGGGCGTTCGTGTTCATGGAGAACACGGTGCCGTGGCCCCTAGACTGGGCGATAGAGAAGGCGACCGGCTACCCGTCGTCGCACGTCGGGTTTCACATGTTCGGATATGTGTATGACGCGTATCCGCCGCGTGCCCGCAAGATGCCGCTGAGTGAGTATGAGAAAGAGCTGGACAAGTGGTCACGCCAGTGGTGGACACGCCGGCTCGGCGGACTCCGGTCGTTCTGGTGGGATCCACGCGGGGCGTTCACCGGTGACGAGCTAGCATCCATGTATAGCGAGGCCGAGCGTCTCCTAGGTAAGCCCTATTCGCTGATTCTCAACTGGGCGTTCGGGCGCGGAGAGGGTTGGTTGCACTGCAGTGAGTATTGCGGAAAGATAGCCGCAGCTAGCGGACGCGTAAAATCCGACGGGTGTAGGGAGTCGCCCGGCGGTCTGCTAGAGAAATTAAAGAAGCTTCAACTCGAGGCGCGAGCCCGGGTATAATCAACTCATAAGGGTTGAGGACATGCCGGTATCATGCAGACAGATCGACGGTAAGTGGAGATTAGTCGGTCCTGACGGATCCATCGAGAAGACAGCGGCTGGGGCTGACAGGGACGGCGGCGGGCACGGCTCCGAGGCGAAATGTCTGGAGCAAGCCCGTGCAGTGAACGCCTCTGTTCACGCGTCTGCCATGGTCTTTTCTTCCCCGGACGAACCATTCTCCGCGACGAAGGGTACTCGTAAGTATCGTAAAGAGCTGATTCACGTCGGACAGTTCAACACCGGGCGTGTACGGTTCGCGGTCGACGAGGCGCTCCTTCTTCATTGGAAGCGGACGTTCGATCAGTTCGCCGAGCACGGCATAGAAGTGCCCGTGCCCGTCGATCATACGAACGACCCGGAGAAGTGCCGGGGCAAGGTAGTCAACATGGAGGTGGCCCGCAACAGGAATGGGCTACCGGCGCTCTTCGGGTTCGTGGAGTTCGCGGAAGGCGCGGAAAGCTTAGCCGCGACCGCAGATGTCAGCGTGTACGTGCCGCCGGAGTTCACCGACGGAGAGGGCCGCGCGTATCACCGGCCTATTCGACACGTCGCCCTCACCAACTACCCGGTGATACCGGGACTGGACAACTTCGAGGCCATAGCGGCCTCTCTCGTGAACGAAGGAGACGATGAAATGCTAAAGGATCTCGCAAAGAAACTCGGGATCGACCTTTCGGACGACACGTCGGACACCGACGCAGGTACAAAGATCGTGTCGACCGTCAAGTCACTTCGGGACAAGATAAGCGGTCTGGAGAAGCAGGTCGCAGATCTCAAGAAGACGCCCGACAAAAAGGAGGACAAGGAACCCGTGAAGATCGCTGCGTCCCTCGTGAACATGGCGAAGGATCTTCGCAACACCAAGCTCGATCGTCTCGTCGAGCAGGGCCGCATCACGCCGGCCGTGTGCGACAAGTTGAAGTTGCAGTTCACGTCGGACGACGCGCTGCAGCTGAGCCTCGCGTCCGAAGACGGCAAGGACGACGCGTTCGACAACGTGTTCGCCGCGTTGTCGCTCAACGAGCCGCTGGAGCTCGGAGAGAAGACCGGCGCGCAGGGCGGAGACGTCGGAGAGCTGCTGAAGGCGGAGAAGAATCCGCTCATCGCCGACGCGGAGAGGCGCGCGCAGGAAGCCTCCTAGGGGCAACACAGTACGGTTTGACCTAACTATCTAAACGGAGACAAGACTATGTCTGACAACGCTATAACGAGCACCCCTTCCGGCGGCGACGTGATCATCGCCGAGGGGAACCCGGTCGTCACCCGTGAGAGCAAGGACGTGTCGAACAGCACCGGGTCGGACGTGACGCTGCCCGCCGGTCACCCGATGGACGATAATGTCATGTGCACGTCCGCGAACATCGCGAACGCGGACGGGATCGTCTGTCAGGAGACCGACATTCCGGACGGCGAGACCGTCAAGGTGCCAGTACTCGCCCGCGGACCTGCTGCCATCAACCAGGACGCATTGCCCGAAGAGGACTATGCGGGCACGGCCATCGTACTCGCTTCGTTCGTGTCGGCCATCGAGACCAACACGGACATCGTGGTTCGCTCGGAGCCGAGCGAGGAAGAGGTCCAGACGACCTAAGGTGAGTGATGTCCGACAATGCCATAAACATCGACCCGGTCGGCGGGGACGTCCTAATCTTCAAGGGCGATCCGGCGGTTGTCGTCGATAGTCGGTCCGTCACTAACAACGCCGGTTACGACTACGTGTTGCCGGCGGGTTATCCGATGGTCGGAGATGTACCGTGCCCGACCATACTAGTCGCGTCGAGTGTCGACGGCGTCGTGTATAAGAAAGCAAGACTGGCTGCCGGCGAGACGGCGCGAGTCTCAGTTCTGTCTCGTGGCCCGGCTGCTGTCAATCGAGACGCGCTCGCAGACGTGGACATCGCGGGTAACTCCATTTCGTTGGCCCATTACCAGTCCGGACTCGAGGCGAATACTAATATCACCGTTCGCACCGAGCCTGAACAAGAAGAACGAGTTTCTTAAGGAGAATCTAGATGACCATACTAGACGTTTTCAGCACGGACCCGTTCACGACGGTGTCCCTCACCGCGTCCATCAATAAGATGCCTTATCAGCCCAGTCGTCTGGGTTCGATGGGTCTCTTTCGGAAGCGCGGTATTCCGTCCACCACGGCCGTGGTGGAAGAGAAGCAAGGCAGGCTTCAGCTCTTGAAGTCCCAGGCCCGCGGAACCATGCCACAGGTTACGTCAGGCCCACAGCGTAAGGCCCGTTCCTTCACGATCCCGCACGTGCCTCTCAACGCCGACGTCATGGCGGACGACGTTCAGGGCGTGCGACAGTTCGGTTCGGAGAATGCGGTCGAGGGCGTAGTGCAGGTCGTGAACGACAAGTTGGAGAATATGCGTCAGTCCCACGAGTACACACATGAGTATCACAGGGCCGGCGCCATCCAGGGTAACGTTCTCGACGGCGACACGACGACGACGCTGTACAACTGGTTCACCGAGTTCACCATCACGGAGACGGAAGTCGAGTTCGACTTCACGGACTCCAGCCTCGACGTCAAACTCAAGGCTCTCGAGGTCGTGCGCGCGATCGAGGATGCCCTCGGCGCCGCTCCGTACACGCGGGTTCACTGCATGTGCGGCGACACGTTCTTCGACGATCTCATCAGCCACGCGTCCGTCAAGGACGCCTTCGCTCGGTGGCAGGACGGCGCTTTCCTTCGCGAAGACCAGCGAAAGGGCTTCCCGTTCGCGAGCGTCACGTGGGAAAACTATCGCGGCAAGGTCGGCACGACGCCGTTCATCGCCGACGAGGTCGCGCGATTCTTCCCCATCGGCGTCCCCGGACTGTTCGACGAGATCTACGGTCCCGCCGACTTCGTCGAGGCCGTGAATACGGTCGGAAAAGCCACTTACGCGAAGCAAGAACGCATCGCGTTCGATAAGGGCATCATGCTTCACACGCAGTCCAACCCGTTGATCATGTGCACGCGACCCGCCTGCCTGATCAAGGGGGTCTATCCAGGGTCCACCAGCGGTTCGGGTTAGAACTTGGTTACTTTCCCTCCCTTTCGGCGGCGACCGGCGATTGCGACCGCCGGTCGCCGCTTTACTTTACAATGATCACTGCCCGCGTGAAGATAGATCTCAGCGGACTGAGAAAGTTTCGTAAGATCGTGAATCGCGATCTTCGTGCGGGCGGAACGGGACCTATTCGAGACGCGCTGAAGCAGTGGGCCGCGAGATACCGCGGCTTCGTACAGCGTCGCTTCGTGAGGTTTTCTAGGGGCGGGGGCGACTGGCCTCCGTTGAAGCGAAAGAGAAAGCGGGGTAAGCTAGCGGCGGCCGCGATTCTTCGAGACACCGGAACGATGTTCGTGGCTCTCGATCCCGTCTTTCAGGGTAAGCCGGGTCAGCTGGAGAAGAGCATTCCGTTCGGGATCCGCGTCGGGTACGGCGGCCCGTCCAGACACCCGAAGGCGCCGATGACCGTCGCCGATCTGGCGAGAATGCACGACCAAGGGTTGGGAGCCGTTCCCGAGAGAAAGATCATAGTCGAACCCGACGACCGGACTCTGAGTTCGATGGCCGGCGACATGGAGCGTGCTTTGAAGCGTCTTGCAGACGATACGATAGGTTCATGACGAGCTACCAGGACAATCCGCTGGTGTTAGTGTACGACGCGCTGTGGGACTGTCTGGAGGCGTACCCGTTGCTGGACACGTTGGTGAAGACTAGCAACAGGATCAGGTTCGACCAGGACAAGAGCGGACCTCTGAAGAGCAACATACAGCACGGTGATCTTCCGGAGATAGTCCTAGTAAGCGAGGGAGGGTCGGCTAACACTCACGCGTCGTCGTGCCATGCAAAGCTCGTCAGACAGTACGCCTGGATGGTCTCAACCGGGGACTTCAGAATCAACCGCCTGCTGTATCAGGCTGAGTGGGCCGTGTTTTCTGCCATGATAAACTACACCAGCGCGCTGAGCGCGCTCACGTGGTTCGACGAACATTTCGTGAAGAGGACGGACCTGTTGGACATTACGGAAGGCGTATCGGACGCCGAAAAGAACAGGGGAATACAGGGCTGGTCTTCCGTGTGGAGGTGTGAAGTGGAGATGTTCTTCCCGCACGCTCACGTGGACGCCCTGCCTGCATAGGAGATAGTCGACGATGACTTATCACAGCGGGCGCTATGGCGCCATAAACGGTTTGACAATGCTGCGGAACTGGAACGTGAACGACCTCGCTCAACCTCACGTGATAGTGGGTTCCCAGACGCGAGGCGCCACGGCTCGGCTCGGCGGCGTTCGTGATTGGAACGGGTCGGCGTCCTTCTGGGGCGCGGCGCCCGATGCGGCGCACTGGCCCGGGTCTTTCTTTAACTTCGTCGGGTACGGGGCGCCGGCCAGCGACATCTACGGTACAGCCGGTTACACCCTGGAGGGCAGTGCCTACGTGGAGTCGATAGCGCTCACCATCAACTGGGAGACCGGCGCCCCGCTCGCCTACACGATGAACTTCTCAGGCAACGGCGAACTGTCGGAGGAGTCCGACACGGTGCAGGACCTGTCGGAGGAGACTCCGGAGCCTGCGTCCGGCGCGTCGATCGTGTACGACAACGAGACTGACGAGGTCGGGTCCGAGTCTGAGTCCGGCTCGGCCGGACACTTCTCGGAGACAGAGCTCTGCGCCGCTTCCTGTACGCTGACCGTGACCAGGCCGGGCATACCCTACGCCAATTCCTGCACCGACGGGTGGGTGTATCGCAAGGCGGGAATTCTGGACTGGACGCTCTCGGTAGTCACGCCGGAGAACGAGCGGGACGTCCTGGGCCTGACACCGAACGACGTCATATGGCTACGCATCAACACGTCCGCTTCGGCGTATTATGAATTGAAGTGGTCGCGATTCTTAGACTTCTCGGGCATCACGGTGAATCCCGAATCGGGCGAGATCATACAGCAGACCCTTAACTTCGGAATGCACATGGTGCACGAGGGGATGTACGGTACTTTCGAATACGTGGACTGAACATGAACGAGTCAAAAGAGAGGGCCAAGGCGACGGCAGCTGCGTCACCTTTGGTCTTTGCGGACGGGACCACGTTTCAGATGTCGCCTCTCACTGATCGTGACATCGCAGAACTGGATCTGTGGGTACAGGCGCGCATCGTCCAGATAGCGCGGGCCAGCCTGAATGGCGAGCCGGCTGAGATTCGTGAGGAGACGCTTCGGCTCGCCATGCAGACTGCAGCCGGAGCATCCTGGATGACGGGCATGGGTGCCCGTATCATGGCGACAGTTCCAGGCATGACCCGTCTGGTGTGGCAGTCGATCAAACGCAGCCATCCGGAAATCACAGAGGAAGAGGTCGGGCAGCACTTATTCTCACCAGAGAATATAGAGCACGCCCGAGAAACTTTCGATAAGTTAAACCTCGAAGGAAAAAAAGGGGTGAAGAAAAAGCGACCAGGCGCCCGACGAAAGGGCAAGTCTACCGTGCGCTCGCAAAAGCGTACGGCTACACGCCGCAAGACATCGCGGAAATGACGCCGGCCCAGCAGTTGATGATGTTATCGAACGAAGGGAACGACCCGACCGCGTCCGTACTTAGCTTCAACACGAGGCGCGAGTACCAGGAATGGCTCGCTAGCAAAAATGTCGGACAACGCGACGATAGACCTGAGAGGGAATGACGCCCATCTCCAACGAGTTCTGGGTCGGTCTGAAAAGTCCGTGCGCAAGTTTGGCGGCGCGACGAAAGCCATCTTCGCGGCCATAGGATCTGCCGTTACGGTCTACGGCATCAAGAAGATTACCGACTTCGGTCGCAAGATAATGGACCTGTACGGCGAACAGGAGAGAGCCGAACAGCGTCTGGCCTCCGTGATTAAAGCTACAGGTGGAGCCGCCGGTTTCACGTCCCAGCAGATGTACGACATGGCCGCGGCTATGCAAGAGGTCACGACGATCGGCAACGAGACTATCATGCAAGCCCAGGCGATCATTGCTACCTTCAAGAACGTCCGCGGAGACCAGTTCAAGGAAGCAACGATGCTGGCTGCGGACATGGCCGAGGTGTTGGGAACCGACCTGAAGGGCGCATCCATGCAAGTAGCTAAGGCGCTGAACGACCCGCTGAAAGGTATCACAGCCTTGTCGAGGGCCGGCGTCTCGTTCACTGAGAGTCAGAAGGAGATGATCAAGACGCTTGTCGAATCGGGCGACATGGTCGGGGCCCAGAAGGTCATCCTTGAAGAACTCAGAGGAGAGTTCGGAGGCGCGGCAACTGCGGCTACGGATACGTTCAGTGGTCGCATGCAGCAGCTTAGAAACAGACTGGGCGATCTCGGTGAGCAGATCGGCGAGGCGCTGCTCCCCATGATAGAGGGCTTGGCTAACTGGGTGGGCAGGGCGACCACGTTCATGGAGAACGCCATGCCTGTCATCAAGGACATGGTGAAGATGCTAGTAGAGTGGGCCGACGCGTTCTGGGAACACCTTAAACCGGCGCTTAAGTGGATGGTCGACATCGGTATCGAGACGTTCTCCGCGGTTCAAGTCGTAATGATACACTGGAAGGACATAGCGAAGGGCGTGTTCATCGAGTTCGAGCTGGCGCTGGTCAAGTCGTGGGAGACTGTCAAGCATGTGTTTGGGACGAACGTCCCGGAGCTCCTCGGGTGGGTGGCCGATAACTGGAAGGAAATACTAACCGACATCGCTAACTTCACGATGACGGTCTTTACCAACATGGGAGAGAACATCAAGAGTTTCGTCACGGCGTCTAAGGACTTGCTGTCCGGCAAGGGCTGGGACTTCGACCCGACCGCGCTTACCGAAGGGTTTGAAACATCTATCGAGAAGTTGCCGGAACTCTCTAAGCGTGCTAAGACAGAGACGGAACAAGCGTTAGAAGGCGAGCTTACAGCCATAGCTACTCGTGTAGCGAAGGCCTCCGATGATTTCTTGTCCGAGAATCGCAATACATGGGCGAAGATGTTCGAGCGCGAGACGGGTAAAACGCTTGACGAGATTAAGGGTACGCCGAGCACCGAGTACGATACCCCGTCCGAGAAGGAGAAGAAGGAGAAGGAGAAGAAAGAAAAAGAGGCATTTCAGGCATCGTTCGAGGGTCTGGAGGCGCTGCATAAGAGAATTCAGTCGTCGGCCGCCTCTGCACCAGAGGACAAGGTAGAGAAGGCCGTCAAGGAAGAGGGCGTCAAGCAAGTAGGCGAACTCAAGAAGATTGTGACCGAGGTCGGGAACATGAAGGACGGCATTCTTCAGGTAGTAGACGGCCTCCTAGACGTGGCCGAGAAGATTCCGCTAGCGGGAGCTTTACAGTAACATGGGAATGTACTCCTCCGTAGACTGTTGTGAAGAACACGGTACGGCCCGTGAGAATTTCGGCGAGGACGCTACCGAGTGCGATGTGGTTCTTCGTTGCGACTGGGCCGACAGGTACCTGCTGGTAGCGGATCTGCTGGACAACAGGCGTGCGTGGCCGAACCTGTCGGCGTGGACCTACCCGCCCCGAGCCGTGACGTGCGCCGGTCAGCCCGTGAAATCGAGTTACACGGAGTCCGGCCAACAGTGCGTCTACACCGACTACCTGTTGGCCGTACGCTACTCCACGGACGCTGAGGAGGATCTCGTCGCGGAGACCGTCGAACCGACCGCCGAGTTTATCACGCAGGACTATCGTCGCTTCAGGTGGGGATCAGCCGCCGGTACTCCGATCCTCGAAGCTGAGGCACCGGGCAAGCTGCTGCACGGGTTGAACCTGGTAAGACAGATCTTCAAGTGGTCGAGTCCGTTGCCCGGCACGTTGCTGACTTGCGTCGGAGGCGTGAATAACGCGGCCTACGTCAGTGCCCTGCTTAACCTGACCTTCGCCACGGAGACTTTACTGTTCCAGCCACCCACGCTCAATAGGACCGTGACCACGGCGGGGGCAAAGGCTTGGAACGCGACGATGAAGTTTTCATACAAGCCGGATAACTGGAACAAGTTCTGGCGGGCCGCTACGGAGGACTTCGAACGGATGTATGACTACTACGGCGGCCAGTACGACTCTTACCCGCAGGTCGACTTTTCGGACTTCTTATTCTGATGGGACGTAAGTACTTAGACGCGTTGAACGAACTTGCGAAGGGGCATCATCTCACTGCGGACGAGATGAACGCTCTCATTCGTGGGTTAAAGACGCAGCGCGGGATGGAGAAGGGGTTCAGGTGCGAGGGCCTGGACGTCTCCAAAGAGCTCCACGTCGCCAGGTCTAAGTGGATTGTCGCTACCACCGACGAAGACGCGGCCAACGAGTACGGCATTATCGGGCCGGCAAAAGACCTCGCGGCCGACCACTACGGGGACGAGCCCTTCACGGTCTGGACGTCCACCGTGCACGGCGGCCAGAACGGCTCGCCTCTACTCGGTCTGACAGTAGGAGAGATCGAACAGCAGGGGGATAGGTATCACTACGTTCGGCCCGTCAACGACTTTGAGCCGACCAAACTGCGTGCGTACGTCAGCAATCTCCCGAAGATAGGTCACCCGTGCGGGATCCGACCGGGATCAGACATGGTCGAGGCGGACAGGTACGGGTTCGTGTGTCTGGCTGTAGGCCAGGACGACGGCGGCTACTACTTCGCCTGGGTGATGCGTTCCGACAGGCTGGCGAACGTCGTCGGAGTAGTTACGACGGCGGCACCCGGCTTTGACTACTACAACAACATCCTCGGCAAGGGCGAGCTGCGGATGTATTGGAGGGACAGCTCCGACGATGGGATCGAGTTGATGTCCGATCCCGAGTCACACTCGACTCCGTGGATAGTTCCGTTCTACAACATATGCCCAGACCCGGTCCCGCAGGGTTACATCTGTGTAGCCCACTGTTGTATCAGTATAGGGTTAGTCGCCATTCAGGTGTGCGGACCCGTCTGGGAAGGATCATCAGCGTCCTCGTCCCGCGGTGCTGAAGGATCGTCTTCATCGGCATGGGCGTCTTCTTCCGCCGCGGACGAGGAACCGACTTGCCCGCTTCCCGACAAGCCCGGTAAGTGGACCTGCTACCGCAGCGTGAACAAGTTCGATCCGACAGTCCGACAGAAGCTGGTTCACGATGCGAACCCGCCCGTCGAGCTGGAGGTAGCAGCTAGCGGCGACGACGGGTACTGGATCGAGAATGCCGACGAGGTCTTCGACGACGACGCGGGCGTGATTCATTTCGGGCGGCATGCCGACGCGCCGGCGAACGCCTTCGTGTCTTTCGACAACCTGTCGATTCCGCCGGGAGCCGTCATTCACGAAGCCTATTTGTCTGTTACGGCGGAGATAAGCCTTAAGACCGGTCTAGAGAATTATTGGGAGCTCGACGACGAGACGGCCACCGTCGGTCAGGACTTTACGGAGGTCGGTACGGTCACGTACGACACTGGAAAGATAGGCGACTGTGCCGAGTGTCCGAGTGGAGACAACCACCTGGAGATAGCGCACGCCGACGTCGGGAACCTGTCGGGCGGTGCGCACGACTGGACCCTGTCGTTCTGGTTCGCGTCTCGTGCGGGCGGAAGCAGCTCTACACGAGCGCTGTGCGGCATGGGAAAGATGGGAGTCAATCTCTCAAAGGAGTATGTTCTCTATCACATCGCGAATGACGACGACGTGTGGATCCGTTCTTTTGATGACGGAAGAAACGCAGACGACTCCTCTAAGTATAACGTACCGGGCGGGATCAACACCGGCGAGTGGCATCACGTCGTGCTGCGCAACGTGCACGGTACGGGCCTGGAGTTGATCATCGACGGCGACCTTGCCGGATCAGTCTCGACCACGAATCCGGAGACGCAGAGCGCTAGCGGGCCGTTCTGCCTCGGGAGCGCCTACTACACAGACGCGGCCAAGTACCCGTGGGCCGGGAACGTGGACATAGACGAGGCCGCGTTCTGGTATCGCGCCCTCACCGACGAGGAGATCTTACAGCTCTACAACGACGGCGACGCCATCACTCACCCGTTCTCTGCGCTTCTCACGGAGACGCCGCTGTACGCGGATGTCTGTCTGGTCGACGAAGACGACGCGACGGTACCGTCCGACTACGACGAGGCCCAGGGCAAGTCGAGAACCGTGTCGGTGGCCTGGGACGTCGAAGACAGTTGGACCGAGAATGACGAGTACGTGTCTCCCAACTTAAGAAGGGCGCTTCAGGAAGTAATAGACCGGCCCGGCTGGTCGGAGAACAACAGGATCGTCCTATTATTAGAGGACGCCGGTACGACGGGGTCGGGCATTAAGACCCGGCAGGCGCGGTCATTCGATCACGCGGACGGATCGCCGCCCTCCCTGTGGGTGTCTTGGTGGGACGATGAACACGCGGCACTCAGATGGGTGGAAGACTATGAAGGATCCCACAGCGCCTAACCCGTTCGACAGGGTGGTGTGCATAACGCTGGATTCTCGCGAGGAAAGATGGCGTCGCTTTCTAGACGACCTGCCGGAGGGCTGGCCCTTCGGTGAAGTCGAGAAGTATCGCGCGATAAACGGTCGAGTGTGCAAGCCGCCGGAATGGTGGAATCAGGGACCCGGGGCGTGGGGTTGCTATCGAAGTCACGTACGAATCATGGAGGAGTGTATCAACTCCGGGACGCACAGCGTCTTGATTCTAGAAGACGACGCGATCTGCTGCGAGGATTTCACGGAAAGATGGAAGAAGTTCTACGACTCCGTGCCGCCCGACTGGGGCATGCTGTACCTGGGCGGGCAGCATCTCAGAGCCAGGTCTAACCCGCCCCGTCGTGTCAATGACAGAGTCTTTCGACCGTACAACGTGAACAGGACCCACGCTTACGCCCTGCGGGGTGACACGATGCTGAAGGTCTACCGTCACGTCTGTCAGACCGCAAAGTGGAAGCCGAGATTTCACATAGACCACCACCTGGGCCTCCTACTTCAGAGACGACAAGATCCGATATTCTGCCCGCGTGAATGGCTGATCGGCCAGAATGAAACGCATTCGGATATCTCCGGTAAGAACTGGGACGAGCCGCGGTTCTTCCCGCCGGCCCACGACCCGGTGTTGAACACGCCGGAGGATACGCCGTTCGTCGCGGTCCTGGGCCTTCACAGGTCCGGGTCGTCATGCATGGCCGGCATCGTTCACAGTCTAGGTGTTCACATGGGAAATAAGTTTACAGGGTGCGAGGCTGACGGCGGGTACGAGGCACAGGATCTAGCTCGCATGTGTGAAAAGTACATGCCGTTCCCCGGTGTGAGCGTTAAACTGAGCGCCCGGGAGATTCGCAGCAGGCTCAACAACTGGATTCACGCCCGTCAGGTAGAGGCCGAACAACAAAAGACTGTCGCCGGCGGGAAGTACCCGAATCTTTGCACGATGGGAGAGCACTTAAGGCACGTGGTTGGCGACCAGCTTTACGTAGTGAACATCAGCCGTCCGCTCGAGGAGTCGATACAGTCCCTTATAAAGCGCTCCGGGCGCCGTCATCGGCACGAGAGTCTCAAGAAACTTCAGCGACTGCTGATGAATAAGAAAATAGCGTTTTTGAAGACGGCGCGTCATGTCGTAACGGTCGAGTACGACGATCTCTTGAAGTACACTGAGCGCGAGGTAAGACGCATCGCGGAGTTCCTGCCGATCGAAGCGACCGAGGAGAACATTCAAGCGGCCATAAAATACGTAAAACCTGAAAAGCGACGCGTGAAACTTGAACATGAGGAACCTGCAACGGTATAATAGCCACAGAGAGAATACTACTTACTACATAGGAGACGACACATGAAGACCCTTTCAGAGTCGACGGCCCATCTCTTTAGGCCGCTCAATCTTTCGCCCGACGATCGAATGTCGGTCGAGCTCGATGAAGAAGGAAAGAAGTTCCTGTGCCAGCTCTGGCGCGCCTCCGAACACGCCCACGAGGGGCGTACGTATCGGTCCCACGGTGCCGGCCAGTTTCCGTGGCGGGTCCCGGAGCGAAAGCGCCTGCACGGGACGCACGAGACCTGGGCTTTCGCGGCCACCGACTACACGGCCTGCCTCATCAAAGATCTGTGGCCGGCCGAGCAGCTCGTCGTGTCTGAAGACGCGGCCCGCGTCTTGAACTACCTCTGCCTCACGGTCGAGGCCCAGATGCAGAACGCCCGCCGGACTGCGGAGTGGCGGCAGCTGCGACTCGAACCGTCGGACGAGATTCTCGACAGCGAGAACTTTCCGCTCGCCGGTTATCAGCGTGTTGGGTTGCACAACTCGCTTCATCAGGAAGGCTATTCCTTGTTCATGGAGCAAGGTACGGGAAAGACGCCCGTGGTCATCGCTCGCGTCTGTAACGAGGCGACGGAACTGCGTGAAGGGCTGCTCGACACGGATGCGGCCCGGCAGACCGCTTCGCAGATTCACGCAGAGTATGCTCGGATGATCGCAGAGGAACGTGCAGAGATCGACTCGAACGTCGAGCGACAAATCGAGAACAAGAAGACGAAGCTGCAGAACGCCGCGAAGCGTCAGGCAGCGAAACAGACGGTGAAGCTCGACTTCGAGGGCACCGCGGACATGGCCCTCGTTCACGCGAGAAATGCCGTCAGGAACGTCGAGTCGTGGTTCGGCCGCCGCATGGTAGAGATCAACGATGAGATGCGCCGGCTCGCCGGTATCTTTCGCGCGGAGGCGGCGGATCTCAAGAGCAAGCGAGAGGCCGATCTCGCCACCATTCGGGATCGTAAGATCAATGCGATAGTGGCGCCTCGCCGACAGCCGGAGAACAGGTTCTACCGTGTCCTAGTCGTGGCGCCTAAGAACGTTCGAATGAACTGGGCGCTGGAGTTCGAGAAGTTCTCAACTTGCGACGGCAGGGTCACCGTCCTGAGAGGTGACGAGATCAAGCGTGCTAAGCAGCTAGTCGATGCGATGACCAAGAACGACAACGGCGACAATCCGCTGTACACCGTGGTCATATGCTCTTATGAGACCCTGTCGAGAAGCTGGAACTTGCTCCAGATGATCGAGTGGGATCTTACCGTTCTCGACGAGTCGCACTACGTCAAGAACCAGGGAACGAAGAGATGGAAGTACGCTAAGAAGCTCCGTTCGCTGTCGCGTCAGCGCATGATCCTGACCGGTACGCCGATCACCAACACGCCGCTAGATCTTTACACACAACTCGAGTTTCTCGGTCACGGTTGGTCGGGCTTCCAGTCGTGGGCGAACTTTCGCAGTTTCTACGGCGTGTACAAGTCCACGGAGCAGGGCCACAACAAGCTGGTGGACGTCCAGAACATGCCGTTCATGCAAGAACGTCTCGCACGGATGTCGTTCTCCGTTAAGAAGACCGAAGCGCTGCCCGACCTCCCGGAGAAGCTCTACGACGTTCACGAGGTGGAGATGACACCGGAGCAGTCGCAGTTCTACCTCGACGTACGTGACAAGCTCGTCGCGGAGATCGAGCGCGACTTAGAGAAGAGCACGATGAACAAGCAACTGGTCGTGAATAACATTCTCACCAAGCTACTCCGGCTCGCCCAGATCACGTCTGGCTTCATCGTGTGGGATCAGGAATACGACGGCGAGACGCTCGGCCCGCGAGAGATCGACCGGCTCGACCCGAACCCGAAGATCGAGGCGCTGGTCGAGATTCTTAAAGACAAGAGACCCGATCAAAAGACTCTCGTGTGGGCTTGCTGGGTGCAGGACATCAAGAGCATTCGATCCAGGTTGGAGTTGGAGGGTATCGACTGTGTCACGTTCTACGGCGGCACGTCCGACGAGAAGCGGGACGAGGCCGTGCGCCGCTTCAACGAAGATCCCGATTGTAAGGTTCTCATCGGAAATGCAACCGCCGGCGGAGTCGGCTTGAATCTCTTGGGCTACCCGCCCGGTCGACCTGACGACACAGAGACTAACTGCGATCACATCGTGTACTTCTCCCAGAACTGGTCGCCCACGGCGAGAAGTCAGAGTGAGGATCGGCCTCATAGGCGAGGCACGCGATGCAACGTGCGAGTTACGGACCTCTGTGTACCGGGAACTATCGATGAAGAGATCAGGGCCCGAGTCCTGAAGAAGCGCATCGTGGCTGACGAGATCGGCGACGTTCGTTCTCTTCTTCAGAATCTGTTGCGAGGTTTCAGCGATGAGTAGAACATTCGTCTTAGAGCCGACCCGGCTAGATCTGTCGCAGGCGAGAGAGTTCGGCGCTCTCGAGTACGTGTTCGAGCCGGGCGATAAGAGGTGCAGCATCTGGGCGCCAGACTTCACAAAAGAAGTCATCAAGG
>Ga0180437_10001072_pt1 | contig 48275 bp, 29 predicted proteins | sample SS_ome_4_FD_132410 | JGI IMG/M metagenome (GOLD analysis project Ga0180437, IMG submission 132410) | Hypersaline lake sediment archaeal communities from the Salton Sea, California, USA - SS_3_D_1 metaG | ecosystem: Environmental > Aquatic > Non-marine Saline and Alkaline > Hypersaline >... | reverse complement strand
CTCGTCCGCCAGTCCGCCTGCGGACACGGGCTCCGCTGAGCACTCTGTTAGCGACACCACAGTCAGGATCCTGAGCCAGGCCAGCACATCCTTCGGGCTGGGCAGCCCGCGCTCCCGGAACAAGGCCTCCAGCGGCTGGCGGGTCCGCCAGCCCAGACGCCCCGCCCAGTGATCGACCGTGACCTCGCCGGGAACCATCTCGAGAGCCGCGCAGAGGGCTCGGACGACACGCCGGTCCCGAGTACCGAACCGTTCCGCGGCCAGCGGCACCAGCCACAGCCTGCTGCCCAGGATCTCCTCGAGGCCCGAACGGATCCATTGGCCGAGCTCGTCACCGTCGTATGCGCTCTGCGTTATCCGTTCGTAGCCCCTGTCGCGGAGCTGGGATACGAACTGTGCCGCACGGGAATGCGGCGCCAAGGAGACCAGGCACAGCGGGTACCAGAGACGTCGAGCCCATCCCGCGAACAGCGCGGTCTTCCGCTCGCTCGGCCGAGTCACGTCCGCCAGAAGCGCGGCCACCGGTCCGCTCACCGCGGAGGCCGCCGGCCAGCGCCTCACCTCGGCCACGGCGCCGAGCTCGCGGCAGGCGGGCACAACGCGATCTACCCACGACCGGCGGTCGCTGACGACGAGAACGGGGTAGCGGGCAACAGAGGACACAGTTAGGGCCACGGCGCCTGCAGCCAAGATGTCAGCCCCTGGACCCGGAGCGCACGGTGGGCGAGTTCCCGCGCCGACGGTCGCTCACGGCGTTCGGGCTGATCGCGCTGGAATTCACACCCCCTTTACCTACAGATGTATGGCAGAGGCGAGATGTAGCACGGGGAGGCGCCTGAGCCCTTCCGACCGCGATCTGGACGTGCCCGAGCCGGAAGTCGTGCCTGTAATGCGTGATCTGGCTACCGGGAAGCTGTCGGCCCCTCCACCGTGAGCGAAACCACGTGTGACGCTCGACCGTACGGGGGTGCAAACCAGCCAGGTGGGCTCATGATCTACTTGTCGAAGCGTCTCTTACTCGCCTTGCTCGCGCTGGCGCCGGCCGTCGGCGCCGGCGCGCTCGAGGCCCAGCCGCCCCAGCAGCCGCTGGCCGTCGACTCGAGCGTCTACGTCACGCTGGGCGGCGTGGACCAGTACGTCGAAGTCCGGGGCGCCTCCCGCGATCTGCCGGTCCTGTTATACCTGCACGGCGGACCTTGCATGCCGGCCACGCCCTTCCTGCGCTTCCACCAGGCCGAGCTGGCCCGGAGCTTCATCGTCGTCTCGTGGGACCAGCGCGGGTGCGGCCGCTCGGCCGCAGCCGACCCGCGGCCGGCCGAGATGACGCTGGAGCGCCACGTCGAGGACGCGCACGAGCTGACCCTCTATATAAAGGAGACGCTCGGTAAGGAGCGGATCTTCCTGGTAGGTCACTCGTGGGGCAGCATTCTGGGCCTCGAGCTGGCCCGGCGCTACCCGGACGACTACCTGGCCTACGTCGGCGTCGGGCAGGTAGTGGACCTGCGGGAAGGCGAGCGGCTGTCGCGCGCCGAGCTGTTGGCCCGGGCCCGCGCCCGGGGCGACACCGCCACCCTCCGGGCCGTGGAAGCGAACCGCTACTCGCCGGACGACGGTTACGCCGACGGGCTTCAGGGCTTCCTGGCGCACCGGCGCTTGCTCTGGACCTACGGCATGATGGACCGCGACCCGTCGGCGATGCTGCGCGCGATCGCGGCGGCCGAAGGCTACAGCAACGACGTGCGCGAGTGGATGGCCGCGGCCCTGCACGTCCAGACGGCGCTCTACGACGAGCTAATGGCCATCGACTTCAGCGAGCGGATCGAGTTCGAGGTACCGATCTTCTTCTTCGCCGGCCGCCACGACTACAACACGCCCAGCGAGCTGGCGGCCCGCTACCTCGAAACGATCGAGGCGCCCGCCAAGGGCTGCATCTGGTTCGAGGGCTCGGGGCACAGCCCGCCTTGGGAGGAGCCGCAAGTCTTCCGCGCCCGGCTGCTCGAGGTCCTGGCAGCCGCGTCCCCAGGCTCGTCCGCGCCGGGGAGCGAAGCCGACGCTTTGTCTCCCGAGCTTGAGCTTCTGCGTCCCTTCCTCGGCGGTTGGATCGGCGAGTTCCAGGACGCCGGCGAGCGTCCGACGATCCACCGTAGCTGGACCGTCATCCTGGACGGCCAGGCGATCCGCGAGACGCGCACCGTCCCGGAAGCCGCGTTCGAGGCGGAGAGCATTTACTACTACGACCGCGCCGCCGGGGTCGTCGCGTACCTCGGGCTCACCGACAACGGCTATGTCGGTCGCGGACGGATCGCCTTCGACGGCGAGACCTTCACCCAATCTGGCGAGCAGACCCGGCCCGACGGGTCCACGCACTCGATTCGCGTGACGTTCCAGTTCACCGGCGAGGGCACGCTGCTGAACCAGCTCTTCAACCTGGAGGACGGAGAGTGGCTGACCGGGCACACCGTCATCTATACGCGGAGCGCCGGCGTCCGGAACTAGCCGCCATCCCGCTCACTCGCGCCGCAAGACCTCCATCGGGTCCGCCCGCCCCGCGCGCACAGCCGGAACCCAACTCGCGGCCAAGGCAACGGCCGTGACCAGCAGGATGCCCGCCGCGAACGTCAGCGGATCGGTGGTGCTCACGCCGTGGACCATGCTCGCCATGAGGCGCGTCAGCGCGATCGCCCCGCACACGCCGATCGCCAGACCGATGGCGGCGAGCCAAAACCCGTCCTTGATCACCCGGCCGACCACATCGTTCGCCTGCGCGCCCAGCGCCATGCGGATCGCGATCTCGTTCGACCGCTGGGCGACGGAGAAGCTGAGCACGCCATAGAGCCCCACCGCGGCCAAGATCAACGCGGCGGCCGCGAAGACGGCCAGCACCAACATGCTGAAGCGACGCGACGCCAAGGAATCGGACAGCACCCGCTCCATCGGGTGGACTTCGTAGATCGGCTGCGCCGGGTCCACCTCCATGACGGCCTGTCGTATGGCGGACGTTAGGGTCGTCGCCTCCGCCTCGCTCCGTACCACGAGCGTCATGAACGGCATCGGCGCCTGCGCGTACGGCCTGAATATCTCGGGCCGCGGAGCTTCATCGAGGCCACTGTGCCGGGTGTCGCCCACGATGCCGACGATCGTGACCCAATCGGCCTCCTGGTCGTCGGGATCGCTCCAGGTGACGCGCCGCCCGATCGGGTCCTCGTCCGGCCAATAGAGGTCGGCGAGCGCCTGGTTGATCACCGCGACGCCGGGTGTCTCAGCGCCGTCGCCTTCCGTGAAGACCCGTCCGCGCACCAGGGGAATTCCGAGCGTTCGGAAGTAGTCGGGGCTGGCCAGCTGGTATCCGCCGTGCGACTCTTCGCCGGGCACCAGCGGGCGACCTTCGATCGCGAATATCAGATCCCCCCGTATGCCGTAATTGATCGGCAGACTGAGTACGCCCCCGGCCGAAACGACACCCGGAACCGCCCGCACTCTCTCCAGAATCTCGCGGTAGAACTCTCTTTGCTCCGCCTCGCTCGGATATAGCCGCTCGGGTATCTCGACGCGGGCGGAAAGCGTCCTACGCGGATCGAACCCGGGATCGACGCCCTCGAGCGCGACGTACGTCCTGACCGTGAGCCCGGCGCCGACCAGCAGCAGCAGCGACACCGCGACCTCGGAGACGATGAGCCCGTTGCGTAGCCGGCTGCGGGCCCGACCCGAGGTCATCCTGCTCCCACCGACGATCGCCGATAGCGTCGACGTACCACTGAGGGATTGAATGGCTGGAGCCAGCCCGAACAGCAATCCCGTCCCCAATACGATCGACAGCACGAAGGCCAGCACCCTGAAGTCGGCGCCGACCTCCGAGGCCCGCGGGATCCCCTCCGGCGCCAGCGCCACCAGCGCCTGGGTCCCCCAGAGCGCGGCGAGGAACCCGACGACGCCACCCAACAGGGCCAGTACGACGCTCTCGGTCAGCAGCTGCCGGACGATCCGCAGCCGGCCGGCCCCCAGAGCGGAGCGCAGGACGATCTCCCGCTCCCTGCCCGACGCCCGCACGAGCAACAGGCCGGCCACGTTCGCGCAGGCGATGAGCAGCAGAAGCCCCACGGCGGCCAGCAGCACGTACAGCGTGGAGCTGACCCTGCCGACCACCGACTCGTGCAACGGAACCAGGACCAGTCCTTCGTTCGCGTTCACCGACGCGTAGGTCTCGGCCAGGCGCTCGCCGATCATCGTCATCTCGGCCTGAGCCTGAGAGATGTCGATATCGCCTCTCAAGCGACCCAGGGCGTTGAAGTACTGGGCGCCCCGGTTCTCCGCCGGGTCGCCCCCGAGGTCGAACGGGGGGTCGGGTACCCGGTAACGCGACGCGGCCCAAAACTGCGCGTCGCCGGGGTAGCCGAAACCGGGGGGCATGACGCCCACGACCGTGTACTCTCCGCCATCCACCCACAGCGACCGGCCGACGACCGCCACATCCCCCGCGAACTGCGACTGCCAGAAGCCGTACCCAATGACGAGGCTGGGATCAATACCGGGCGGGTCGGCGTCCGGTGAAAGCGGCCGCCCCAGAAGTGCATTGACGCCCATCACGGAGAAGAAGTCGGGGGTCACGATCGCGCCCCGCACGACACGGGGCGTCTCCGCGCCCGCTACACTGAACCGACCCGTGACGAAGCCGGCGAGGTTCTCGAACGATTCACTCTGGCCTTTGATGTCGAGGAAGTTGGCGCCGCTGTGATTGTCGCGGTCTTCCAAACCGCCCTCGGTCGTATACAGCCGGACCAGCCGGCCCGAGTCGGGATACGGCAGCGGGCGCAGGATGATCCCGTTCACCACGCTGAAGATCGAAGTCGTGGCACCGATCCCGAGCGCCAGCGTGGCCACCGCCACGACCGCGAACCCCGGTGCCCGAACGAAGCCGCGCACGGCATAGCGTACGTCCTGTATCGTCGACCTCATATCTCGGCTCCTGTCTTGCCGAGTCCGTAACGTAGAGCTTCAAGGAGGGAGAGCATCGCATCCCCTTCTAACCAAGCGCCGACCACCTTCCCACCGGCTGCCGGCGGCTCATCCGGGCGTTCGCGTCCGAGCTTCCTCGAGGCAAGGCTCGTACCGGCAGGCCAGGGCCGCATTCACGCGCGCCACCGCCGCTGCCGGTCCAAGCCTACGTTCGGTTGTGGGATGAGCGTTCTCGGAACCGCACACCGCGGAGGGTGTCGAGACGGTCAGGCGGGGGCTGCTTGGGGCGTCCTGGCGCGGTGACCGCAGCCCGGTGCAAGAGCTACTCCTCTCGAAGCGCCGTCACCGGGTCCACTTTCGCCGCTCTCATCGCCGGCACACAGCATGACACGACGGCCGCCGCACACAAAAGGAGCGCGACCGTCGCGTAAGTGATCGGGTCGCTCGGCTCGATACCGAACAGCATGGCGCTCATGAAGCGAGACAGGCCGAACGCACCCACCAGGCCGACGACCACACCGACGGCGGCGGGGCGCATCCCTTGCACCACGGTCTGCGTCAAGACCTTCCCGGCAGTCGCACCGAGCGCGACTCGCACGCCGATCTCCGCCGTGCGGCGCGCAACCGTAAAGGCCAAGACGCCGTAGATTCCGGCCAGCGCCAGGACGAATGCAACCACGGAGAACACGCCCAGCAGCAGCGTGTTGAAGCGCCTGGCGGCCACCGAACCCGCCACGAGATCGTCTAGCGTAGTCACGTCGGAGACCGGGAGGTTCCCATCCAGCTCGGTCAGGATGGACCGAACGCTGGGCACGACTGATCCGGGATCGCCAGCCGTGTGGACGACGAAGTTCACGGGGGACCAGCCCGAGCCATAGTAAGGTTGATAGATCGCCAGGGTTGGGTCCCGCTCCAGTCCCCGTTCGCGCAGGTTGCCCACGACTCCAACGACCGTCCACTCCCGCCCGTCGAAGAACGCGCGCCGCCCGATCGGAGCTTCCCCCACCCAGAGCTGCTCCGCGAGTGCCTGGCTGACAATGATGATCCGTTGCGCCAGCTCATCCTGCTCCGTGAAGCCGCGCCCTCGCAGCAGCGGTATCCCCATCGTGCGGAAGTAGTCGGGCGTCACGAGTCGCCAGTCGGCGAGGATCACTGCCGCAGGATCGCCGCGCCTGCCTTCAGGGACGATCCCCGTGTCGGTGGCTCCCGGGGCCAGCGGCATGACGTGGACCGCGGCTGCCGCCATCACCTGCGGAAGGTCGTCGAGCCGATCCAGGAACCGGGTGAGGAAGGCACGCATGGCGTCCCTCTGCCTGTAGCCATCCGGCAGGTTGACCCTGAACGCGAGGCGGCTCTCCGATTGGAATCCCAGCTCCACATCCTGGACCAGCTCGAAGCTCCGGACCATGAGGCCGGCTCCAACGAGCAGCATCAAGGACAGCGCCACCTCCGAACAGACGAGCAGGCTACGAACCCGGTTCTGGCCGCGATTCGCGCCGACACCGCGCGCGCCCCCCCGCAGAGCCCCGACCACGTTGTCGAACGGAATCGTTATAGCCGGGTAGAGGCCCGCCAGTACCCCGACAGCCAGAGCGCTGAGCAGTGTAAACCCCAACACCCAACCGTTGATGGTGACATCTTGCACACGAGGAACGGCCGCGGCAGCGTACAGTTTTAGCAGGGCCACACCCCAGACGGCGAACAGCAAGCCTGCGATCGCCCCGACCACACCCAGCAGCAACGACTCCGTGAGGACTCGTCGGGCGATGCACACACGGCCTGCGCCGAGCGCATGGCGCACCGCCATCTCCCGATCCCGGCCGGTTGCTCGGGCCAGCAGGAGGTTCGCCAGGTTCACGCAGACGATAAGCAACAAGAAAACAACAGCGCCCATCAGGACGACTAGCGTGAGCCTCGTGCCAGCGGTTGCCCGCCATTCGGCAGCCGGGACGAATCGTATCCCCATCCCGTCGTTGACGTCCGGATAAAGCTGTTCGAGTCGGCGCGCCACCTCCTCCATATCCCCCAGTGCGGCTTCGCGTGTGACGCCGGACCTCAGGCGTCCAATCACCCGATGTACGTTGTTGGCCCGCGACTCGTCCGGGTTGTGTACCAGGGGAATGAAGACGTCCGCAACGTCCAACCAGTAGCGGTCCGCAGGCAGCACGCCTACCACCGTAACCGGCCGCCCGTCGAGCATGAGATCCTTCCCGACGATCTGCGGGTCCGAGCCGAACCGCGCTCGCCAGGCGTGATGGGCCAGCAGCGCCGTCTTGATCTGCTGCCCCGGGTCATCTTCTTCCGGGAGGAACCCGCGCCCGTCGATCGGCCCCACGCCCAGCACCCTGAAGAACTCCGCCGAGACTCGTGCGGTCCGCAGACGTTCCGGATAGCCCGCCCCCGTCAGGTTGGCGCTTCCCGTCCGAATCGCGGCGACATTCTCGAAGCCGCGATTCATCTCTTTGAGGTCCCAGAAGTTCGGTTCCGAGAGACTGGCCATGTCCCAGCCACGATCCAGCTTGGTGCCCCAGATCGAGAACAGTCTGTCGGCTTCAGGATACGGAATCGGCGCCAGCAGGACCGAATAGATGACGCTGAAGACCGTGGTGTTTGCACCGATTCCCAGTGAGAGCGTCAGGATGGCGATAAGGGTGATCCCGGGAGTCCTAGCGAGACTCCGTAGCCCGTACCGGATATCCAACCACATACCGAACATGGAAGAAGGGCTCCTCTCACTTCCGTGGGACACTCGGGGACCCGCAAAGGTTGGGATCTGACTGTGCCCGCCCTCGAAAAAAAAGAGCCCGTCGGCCCTGATCGGGATAGGGGCCGCAGGCGATCCCTGCGGTCCCCTCCGACACCACCGTACATTCGGGTCCGAATACGGCGGTTCGGAAAGCTAATGCCGCGCTCTATCGCATAGCGGATATCGGCATCCAACTCACGTGTCTATGCCGCTGGTCTTCGTGCCGTCGCGCGGCATTCCACGAGGGGAAGGCAATATCGAACCCTCGCCCCCCAACCCCTCCAGCCTCCTGAAGCGCAGTCCTCGATCCGGAAGGAACTCATCATTAAGCGTGAAACCTTGGATGTGCTCCTCATCATCCCGGAAGAAGCGCAAGATCCCGAGGCGTCCGGCAAGCTGATCCGACGCCAGCGGGTGGAGTTGAACGTCTCCAGTGCGTCGATGCCGAAGGCTCACTCCCCTAGTGGTCGCCACAAGCTCGTAGACGGTTCCCAGTTCATCGCTGTACTACAGGCCCGTGTACTCCTCCGCGATATCGGCTCCCGCAGTCGTCTCGACCCTGGTGGCCCACAACTGCTGGTCGCCAACCACTATCTGCGCCCGAGAAGATGCCACACGGCGGGATTCGCGTTGCAGGCGCCGCCAGGCGCCTTGATACACGAACGGCGCGCGTCGCCCGCGCGACGCGAGGTCGCTGCCGCAGGCGGGCATTGACTGCCCGGGCTTGCGTTATCAAGAGTCTAGGTGCTATCTTTTGTTAGCGGGGCCACTGTCAAAAGTTGCCAGCATTCGCTTAAACGCCGAAGGTCAAGGCAGTCAAAGAGGTATAATGAACTTTTGATAGCCTGCGGCGCTATCAAAGCCTCGTAGCAAACACAATCACCATGGCTAACCCTACTTCCACGCGAGCGGGACGGTTCGTCCAACAGGAGACGGGGCCCGGCGGCTATTCCGCCTTCGTTCCGGCGCCCCTACCCCCGGACCCGCCGGTCGAGATCACAACCGAGCTCCGCCGACTCTACGAAGCGGCCGCCCATGCCCTCGGCCGGCTGGACGGAGTCTCGGAGCGAATGGAACCCGACCGGCTGTTGTACATGTACGTGCGGAAGGAGGCCGTGCTATCGAGCCAGATAGAGGGCACGCAATCGAGCCTGGCCGAGCTCCTGGAGTACGAGAATGCCGCCGCGCCGGGAACTCCTGTCGCAGACGTGGCGGAGGTCTCGCGCTACGTCGCTGCTCTCCAGCACGGCCTCGACCGGATTCGCACGGGCAGCCTTCCGCTGAGTCTCCGCCTCCTGCGCGAGATGCATCGCGTCCTGCTGGAAGACGGCCGGGGCGGTACCCAAGCGCCCGGCGAGTTTCGGCGTACGCAGAACTGGGTCGGTGGGACGCGCCCGGCGAATGCTCGCTTCGTGCCGCCGCCACCCAACGAGATGACGGTGGCTCTCGACAACTTCGAGCGGTTTCTTCACGACGAGTTCGGACCGACACCGCCCATCCTGAAGGCGGGGCTGGCGCACGCACAGTTCGAGACGATCCACCCGTTTCTCGATGGCAATGGTCGCATCGGGCGGCTGCTCATCAGTCTGCTTCTGGTAGTGGACAAGGTGCTCCAGCAGCCCTTCTTCTATCTCAGCCTCTACTTCAAGCAACACCGCGCCGACTACTACGACGCGCTCCAGCGAGTGCGCACGCAGGGCGACTGGGAAGGCTGGCTCGGGTTCTATCTCACCGGAGTCGAGACAGTCGCCCGCGAGGCTGCGGCGACGACAAGCGCATTAATGGAGATCTTCGAGCAGGATGGGCATCGTGTGGCGGAACTTGGCCGAGCAGCGGGCTCCGCACTGGCGGTTCTCGACCTGCTGCGACGCCGTGTTGTTCTCTCGCCCGTGCGGGCGGCGACGGAACTTGGTCTAACCTGGCCGACTGTGAACAGCGCACTCAAGCGTCTTCAAGGATTGGGAATCGCTCGCGAGATCACGGGCAAGAAACGTGACCGGCTATTCGCCTACTGGCGACAGCTGGAAATCCTGAATCAGGGCACTGAACCACTCGCGTGACAACGAACGCAAGCGGGGAGTATCGACGAAATCGGGACGGCGGGATTCGCGTTGAAGGCGCCGCTTGCGGCCGCTTCATACCGAGCGCCGCGCGGTCCTGCGCGCGGTGCGAGTCGCCACCCGCGACCTCCTGAACCCCATTCAGGCGACGAGTGCACGTCAGCGTCCATGAGCGGCAGTTTTCGTCGGCTATCTGCTCTGGGACTGGTCCGACGGAGGCTTGCTCGACGGCTGGTGAGTCGCACCCTGCACCGTGCCGCCGCTGGAAAGTGCGCGGGCTGGGGTCAGATGGATTCGATTGCCGGCTTCAGCAACTCGTACACTCTGACATACTCGACGTCGAGCTCGTCCGTCTCTTTGGCGAGCAGATAGTCGGCGCCGATCTCTAACAGCTCTATCCCACTGGGCAGTGTGAGAGTACCCAACCATCTGCCAAGGGGATCAAAGACCGACCAGATGTTGGCCGCGTCGGGGCCGAGCGTGTACTCCTGGACCCATATATTGCCGCCAGCGTCCACCTCGATCGCGCGGTACGGCGGCAGATACTCCCGCATCGGAATGTCATCCAGAATGCGCAGCATGGTCCGTTGCTGGTCTTCCTGAAGGTCGGCGATGTCGCGTCCTATTTGCCACTGCAGCATCGCATCGGTAACGCGTACCGGCACGTGCTCACGCCGAATCAACATCCGTAGTCCGCCGCCCGCATCGTAGACCGCAACTTGATACGAGTCTCCGGTAGCGACGTACACCCGATCATCCGCCGCCCTGACTGTCACGACCGCTCCGAAGGGTCGCTGCATCATGATCGCGCCGTACTCGCCGGCTCGCTCGGTGTACCATTCACTGCCGGAAAACTCGCCGAACACTCCCAGGGAATCGCCCTCGGAGCTGAATCGCACGAACCGAACGATCTGGCGCGCCAGGCCATCGGGACCACCGTCAGGATCGTCCGGACTAATGAGCGCCAGCAACACGGTCCGGTCCGAAAACACGCCTCCGCCAAATGTCTTGCTCAAGAAGTACATGCGACTCGTGTTCTTGAGTCTATCCGAGCGGACGAAGTTGCCACGCGGGTCAAATGTGGACAGCGTTTGGCCGTACAGGTCCCAGGCGAGGAGAGTGTCCCCCTGAATACGGGTTAAGTACCTCAGAGAATGCGTTCCTCTGAACTCCCCGGGCCCGCCACCCGACCTCCCGACGCTACGAACGAAAATCCCGTCCGAGTTGAAGAAGCGGATTTCGCTGGTGCCTGAATTGGCTATCGCGACGGTGCCATCCGAGAGCCTCACGGCGTCGAACACGCTGAACAGCTGATATTCCGGCGCCCCCTCGACCGCGCCGATGGAAGTCAGTCGCTTCCCTGCCCTCCACGCTACCTCCGGTCTCCAAAGCGGGAGCGCATTCTCCACTATCCTGACTCCGGAGCTATCCCTCACGGTCTGTTCGACCGCGTCGGATCTGCCGGTCCCGGAGCACGCCAGAGGCAACGAGGCCATGAGGACTGCGAGAGACATCAGCCACCAGCGGGTCGAATGAGGCGGCCTTGGCATTTGGACCACGTAGCTGTGCAGAAGTCGGCGAGACACCCTCTCGGGTCCTTCCCCGAATTGGACGCCTTTCATCTCTCGTTGGTTGTACGCAGACCGGATGCGTCCGGCGCGCTACTTCGCTTCCAGCTCGGCCAGGTACGCCCGGCACTCGATCTGCTCGAGCGTGTGCGACACGTCCGTCTGGATGACGAAGTCGCCCCACGCGCCGGCGGGGGCGGGCTCGAAGGTCTCGACCTCCTCTACCGGTCGCAGCATGACGATCATGTACGAGGTGCCGGGCCGGTAGGCCGCGAGGTGCTCCGGTGTGCCGGTACCGCGCTCGACGTGGAAGCCGCCCACCATGTGCAGCACCAGCGCGTCCGGCCGCCGCATCAGGTAGTCGGCGATAGAGTACGCCATCGTCGCATCCCACAGCGCCTGGCTGTGCAGCTGGTTACCCATCGTGTCGTGCGCGCCGACGGGCGCGCGCGGGTGCACCGGCTCCTCACCTTCTTCGGGCTCGGGGATCGGCACGCCGCACTTCATGCCCTCCTGCGCCATCACCTCGGAGATGACCTGGATCCACTGGTCGCGGTACGCCTCCGACGGCTGGCCGTAGGGCAGCGGCGCCAGGCTCGCCAGCGCCGCGGGGCTCAGGTCGTACAGCGACTCGCGCCCGTGCCGCGTCACCCGGCTCGCGTAGCGCCGCGGCGCGTTCGCCGCGATCACCGCCAGCCCGTTCTGCTTCGCGAACTCGATCAGCGGCCGGTAGTCGGTCTCGTAGCGCGGCCACGGCCGGCTGGCGGCCCGGAACGCGCTCTCGGTGATGAGGTCCCCCAGGTACTCGTCGAGGACCGTCTGCACGTCGCGCTCGAAGAACTCGAGCGACAGCGCCACCGGGCGCGGCGCGCCGTCGTTCGAGCCCGGCGCTCCGTAGGCGGCGTACGCCCGCGCCAGCAGCTCGGCCTCCAGCATGTGGCCGGTCGGGTCGTCGTGCGACTCGCCGACGAACACGACCTCGTGCCGCCCCATCGCGGCGACGATGTCATCGAGCGTGGCGGGCTCGCCGGCACCGGTGAACACGCGGTATTCGCCCGGCACATAGGCGCTGTCCGGGATTTCTGGGGAAGGGTCTTGTGCGCCGACCGGCGGCGCGATCATCAGAACGAGCAGCTGGGCTGCGAGAATAGTCTTTCTGTCCATGGCGCGGATGATAACTCTGTGATGGGCTGATGGGGAGTCTCTATCGCGAGGCGACTCCCGAAGTGGCGTACGCGGAGCGTCAAGCCGATATGTCACCTGCCCGTTCCACGAAACCCCGGGGGGGCCAGTGCATCTGCCAAATCGTGATCCCCGATGTGGTCCTTCACAGCGCAGGATTCCTTGTTCGCCACAACGGCTGGTTCTTCACTGCACGATCCCCAGCAGCTCCGGGAATGCCCACAGAGTCGGCCGGCGACCGCGGCCCGGCCGTAGCACGCGCAGCATGTCCGCTTGCTCGAGGAGCTTGAGAAGACGCGCCGCACTCGCCGTCGGAATGCCCGACTCCCTGACGAACTGGGGCGTTGAGAAGACCGGAAAGGCAAACAAGGTATCCAGAATGGGGAGCGCGAACTGCGAACGGGTGCACTCAATCGTGACGCCCTTCATCCTCTGGTACAAGGCCCACATCGCTCGCACTCGGTTGATCTCATCGTGCGCCTGCTCGGCGACGGCTGCCAGGAAGAACTCCGCCCAACCCTGATAGTCCCCCGCCGACGAGATCCGTGCGAGCCGCTGGTAATACTCGGCCCGATTCGTCTCCAGATAGGCGCTCAGGTAGAACGCCGGCCGGCTGATCAGCTCCCGGGTGTAGAGAAACAGCGGGATGAGGATTCGCCCGACGCGACCGTTTCCGTCCAGGAAGGGGTGGATGAGTTCGAACTGGGCATGAATCAAACCGATCTGCACGACAGCATCCCGCTCCACAGCGTGGATATACTTCTCCAGGTTGTCGAGGAGGGGCATTACCTCGTTCGGTGGTGGTGGGATGTAGGTTGCGGCTTCGATCCCCTCGCCCGCGGGGCCAACATAGTTCTGAACTCGGCGGAATTCGCCAGGCGCTCGTTTTCCACCTCTCGCATCGGAAAGCAGCGTCTGGTGAACTCGCCTTATCAGGTTCAGCGAGATCGGCCGACGCTCGAGTTCCTTGACTGCTGCCCGCACTGCCTCCCGATAGTTGAGGATCTCTCGGACGTCCGAACGGCGCGCGGGGGCCGCTGCGCCCGGGTCAGCCTCCTCTTCCAAGACTTCCTCCAGCGTCGCCCAAGTCCCCTCGATACGTGAGGACAGCACTGCCTCCCGCGTTCGCAACGGCGTCAATAGAATCTCCGGATTCACCAGGCCCTGGAGCAACTCGTCGTAGCGCGCGAGAGCGGCGTTCGCCTGCCCAATCAGCGGCACGAGCGCAGTCCAATCGAGCCCCGGCGGCAACCGTTCGGGCACGAACGGCGCCGGGCCACGCGAACCCGGCCCGTTGCTTCTCACAGCTGCACGATTCGGCCCTTTGCTTGTCACGAAACGTATTCTATGAGAAGCAACGTGCCGCCGCAATGGCGCAAGCTGGTCGGCCGTTCAGGTAATCGGCTCAGATGAAACGGCCGCCGGGGGGCAAAGCGTTGCAGGCGGCTCGGGTGGGAGCGGACGGGCGCGGCGCCGGCCCTCACAACCCTACGGGCGATTTCATCGTCTAATATACTAACAAATATAGTGATTGCCCGGCCCAGGAGACCCACAATGAAAAGAACCGGACTCGGCGATCTCGAGCATCAGGTGCTGCTGGCCACCCTCCGCCTTCGGGGCGAGGCCTACTCGGTCTCGGTGGTCCGGGAGATCGAGAAGCGCACCGGTCGCTCACCAGCCCAATCGGCCGTCTTCATCGCGCTGCGGCGCCTGGAGGAGAAGGGGCTGCTCACCTCCCGACTCGCCGACGCGGCCGGTGAATCGGGGCGACCCAGGCGCTACTTCGATCCGACGCCGGCGGGCCTGGAACGGCTGAGTGAGATGCGGCGCTCTCTGCTCCGGCTATGGGATGGGATCACCGCCGAGCTGGGAGGCGTCGGATGAACAGGATGATCAGGTGGCTTTTGGGCAGGCGGTTCGGACAGGCGGACGCCCGCATGTTCCTGGACGAGCTGGATGAGGGGCACCGCTCGAGGTTGGAGGCCGACGGGAGGCAGGCGGCAGATCGCTGGCTTCGCAAAGAGAGGCGACGCGCCCTCCTGCTGGGGGTGGTCGGGCTGTTCAGGGGAAGGCCCCGGCGAGCCCCCCTTCGGAAGGAGGGCCTCCGGCATCCTTCATACTCCGGCAGGAGCAACGTGGAGTACCTCGTCCATGACCTCCGCTTCGGCCTCCGCACCCTTCGGAAGCGCCCCCTCTTTGCCGCTCTGGTGATCGGAACCCTGGGCTTGGGCATCGGGGCCTCGACGACGGTCTTCAGCCTGGTGAACGGGATCCTGCTCCAGAACATGTCGTATGCGCGACCGGGTGAGTTGGTGACCATCTGGCAGACGTATCCCGAATGGAGCGACGACGCGCTGCTCAGCGAGGCCTGGGACAAGATCGGCTTCTCGTGGCCGCAGTTTCTGGACTTCCGGGGTCGCACGCGGGCCTTCCGCGACGTCGCCGTGCACCGGAACCGGACCATGACCCTCACCGGCGCGGGGACCCCGACGACGCTGGATATGGGTGAAGCCAGCGCCGGGCTCTTCCCTATGCTGGGGATCAGTCCCTACCTGGGGCGAGCCTTTCTCCCCGGGGAAGAGGGTCCGGGCGCGCCGCACCTCGTCCTGCTCAGCCACGCCCTCTGGTCTACCCGTTTCGGATCCGACCCGGACATCGTGGGACGATCGGTCACCCTCGACGGAGAATCCTTCGAAATCATCGGTGTGCTCCCTCCCGAGGTCCGTGTGCACAGCACTCTCTTCAACCTCTTCGGGTCCTCCATCGATGCCGGTGAGCGAGCCGTCTGGGTTCCGGTTTTCTTCGACCGACGCGGTTCTCCCGGCGGCCACGTTCTCGAGGCGATGGGCCGCCTTGCCCCGGGCGTTTCTCGGGCGCAGGCCCTGAGCGAGTTGGATGTCATTCTGCGGGGCGACCGAAGCCCGGCCGAGCTGGCCTTTCGCCTTACCAGCCCCAGGGATGAAGTGGTGGCACGGTACCGCGCGCCGCTCCTCCTATTCCTGGCCGCCGCAGCGCTGCTGCTGGTCATCGCCTGCGCGAACGTCGCGACGCTGCTCCTGGGCGAGGCCATCGACCGAAGAGGCGAGATCGCGACGCGCGTCGCGCTCGGGGCGGGACGGCTCCGCATCGCCCAGCAGCTGCTCGTCGAGAGTCTGATGCTGGGGGTACTCGGCAGCCTGGTGGGAATGGCGCTCACGCCTCTGGGGGTTCGAGGCTTCGTCTCCTTGGGGCCAGCGCTGCCTCGCCTTGCGGAGGTCGGCGTGGACTGGAACGTCCTTCTTGCCGCCGTAGCCATCGGCGTGGCCGGCGCCGTCCTCTTCGGATTCGCTCCCGCTTTCCTGCAACACCGAGACTCGATTCGCTCGTCCTCGATGGGAGAGCGCCGCTGGCATTTGGGTCGTGGCGCCAGGCTGCAGGCGACGCTGGTCTCGGCAGAGCTGGCTTTGACCATGCTGCTCTTGGTCACGGCAGGGCTGCTGGGCAAGAGCCTGATGAACCTGAGTCTTGTCGATCCCGGCTTCCGCGGAGACCGGGTGGCAACGGTCCGGGCCGAGATTCCGAGGTCCCACTTTCCCGACCACGCTGCCCAGATGCGGTTCTGCAGGGCGGCACTGCAAAGCGTCGAGAGCGTACTGGGCGTCGTTCGCGCCGGCGCGATCGATGGTCTGCCCTTCCCCGGCCGGATCTCGGGCACCACCTACACCATCGAGGGCCGGGCCCCCGAAGACGGCGGGGAGATCATAGCTCGGAGACACCTCGCGTCCTCCGGGTACTTCGAGACCATGGGGATCCCCCTGCTTGCCGGCCGCCTCTACTCCGAGGGCGACCCGGGAGGTGACGCCGACCGCACGGTGCTCATCAACGAAACCATGGCACGGCGATACTGGCACTGGCCCCAGAAGTCTCCCGTGGGGGCCACGATCCTGGAGGGGCCTCCGCCCATCGCGATCGCGTCCACCGTGTCCGCCAACCGCTACTGGATCATCGGAGTCGTGGGAGATGTGAGGGAGAGGCACCTGCTGGAGGATCCTCTTCCCATGGTGTATCGCCCGCTCTCCGACATCTCGGTGTTCGGCGATTTCAGCATCGTGGCGCGTACGCCGGGCGCAGCCGAGGCCCTTGTCCCTCTGATGCGGGAGGCCATCCGCGCCGTCGATCCGGGGATTCCCCTGAGCCAGGAGACCACCATCGCCGCCCTGCAAGCGAGCTCTACGGCGGCCGAGCGCTTCAGAGTGGTGCTGGTCGCCGCATTCGGCAGTCTGGCGACGCTGCTCGCCTTGGTGGGCGTATTCGGCGTCACGGCTCGCACCGTCTCCCAGCGCACCCGTGAGATGGGTATCCGCATGGCCCTTGGGGCTCAATCCCGACGCCTGATCCAGATGGTGGCCATGGGAACCCTCCGAGCGGGCGGAATCGGGATCGGGATCGGCCTGCTCGGAGCTCTGGCCGTGAATCGCCTCCTCGTCGCCTTCTTCTACGGAACGGCCCCCTGGGATGCCTGGGTCTACAGCTCGGCATTCCTCCTCCTGGGCCTGCTCTGTGCCGTGGCTGCGGTGGTCGCTGCGGCGCGGCTCGCCCGGCTCGAGCCGATGCGGGTCTTGAACGAGCAGTGACCGGGCGCTACCGCCTCAGGATCCCGGACCGCGTTGAGAGTCTGTTGATCGAACGGTGGTAATCGTGCAGGCGAAGCGCGTCGCTCGGTGCCGGCTGGTGCCGGGCGACGTCAGGCGCGCACGGTTCTCGGAGGGCGAGGTCGGGCACCTCACACTACAGATCGCTTTGAACGACCTTGAGTTTGGGTGTGCGACACTCTATACTTGGATCGATTCATCCCGCAGGGTACGTCCCTGTGGTGCCCATGGGCCACGGTCCATGGGCGTTTTTTGTGCCGCCGCCGGAGCTACAGCTCGATCGCGTATACTACTTCTCTGCCTACGCAACGTGGCGTCCGGATGCCTACAGGCGGCATCGCGAATACACCAAAGCACTCCGAGCGGTCGGTGTGACACCGATACTCGGCCGTTTCAAGTTGAAGGACCGACGGTGTAGAAGGTGCGGCTATATCTGGCAGCATCACGAGGAGAAGGAAACGGATGTCAACATAGCTCTGCATCTTCTGCTAGGCGCGGTCAAGGACACCTACGACCGGGCGCTTCTGATCTCTGGAGACTCCGACCTTGCCCCTGCCGTCGAGATGGTCAAGAAGGAGTATCCCAACAAGAACATCAGAATCGTCTCTCCGGTCGGTCGTGCCTACAGCATGGACCTCTACCGCGCTGCCGGCGGCAGGAGACATTGCCGCCAAATGAAGCTATTGCATGTGGAGCGTTCCCTACTCGACCGGCAAGTGGAGGATCCGTCTGGCAAGGTGGTCGCCGTTAGGCCACGACGATACGACCCACCGAAGGAACAACCCGACGCCGCCGAGGACAGGTAATCGGCCGACAAGCCCGGTCGAGCCCGCACCCAAGTGCTCGCGGATCTCCATCTCCCGGGTCCGGATAGCCGGGGAAATGGGATCAATCGGCAGCCCCGCGAGCGGAGGCTAATCCGCCCGCAACACGTCCACCGGGTTGACTCGCGTAATACGCCGGGCAGGTACGTAGCTGGCCAGTGCACACACCAGCACGATCGACGCGGCGACGACCCCGTACGTCGTCGGGTCCGACGGCTCGACTCCGAACAGGAAGCGGGCGAGCAGGCTCGAGGTCCAGAGCGCGCCCACGAGACCGACCACGGTTCCGGCGAGGCCGACGACCAGGACGCCTCGCACCGTCGTCCCGATGAGCCGCGCCGCCCGCGCACCCAGCGCCATCCTGACGCCCATCTCGCGCGTGCGCAGAGCCACGCTGCGGGCCGCGACCCCGAAGACTCCGGCCGCGGCGAGCAGCGCGGCGAGGATTCCGAAGACGCCCATCAGGAGCGCGCGGTAGCGCTCGTTCTCGGTGGACCGCGCGACGAGCGCCGCGACCGTGGTGGCGTTCTTGACCACGAGGTCGGCGTCCACCGTCCTCACGGCGTCGCGCATCAGCGGAATCACGTCGCGGGGCCGCAACCCCGTTCGAGCGACGAAGCAGATCGTCTCATCCGGATGCTGGACGAAGGGGATGAAGAAGGCCGGCTCGCTGCTGGCGTGGAGTACCTGCCTCTTCATATCCCCGGCGACCCCCACGACCGTGACGGGCCCCGGGGAACCGCCCCAGAAGAAGCGCGCGCCGATCGGCGATTCGTCGGGCCAGTAGCGCCGCGCCATCGTCTCGTTGATCACCACGGCCAGCGGCGCCCCCGCTCCGTCCGTCTCGGCCAGCGGGCGTCCGGCGAGCAGCGGAACACCGAGCGTCTCGAGGTACCCCGGCGCCACCTGATAGCCGAGCGGCGCGTAACCCTCGTCGCGCCCTTCGATGCGTATGCCCCAACCCGACGTGTAACCGGGAAACGGTAGTCGGCTCACCGCGCTCACGCTTCCGATTCCCGGAATCGCCTCGACCCGGTCGAGGGCAGCGCGGAAGAAGGCTGCCTGCGATTCCCTTGTCGGGTATCGGGTGCGCGGCAACCGCACTTCGACCGTGGCCAGGCCGCCGGTCTCGAACCCCGGGTCGACGGCCAGCAGCCGCGAGAGGCTCCGCGCCAGCAATCCGCCGGCAACGAGTAGCATGGCGGTCAGCGCGATCTCCGCCGCCATCACGATGTTCGCGAAGCGTCGCCGGCCGGGGCTCGTGCCGGCGGAACGCGGCCGCGGCGGACCGACGGAACCACGTGAAGCCACGATCGACGGAACGGTGCCGAAGAGGAATGCGGCGCACGCTCCCAAGAGCACCGCGAACCCGAGAACCCGCAGGTCGACCCCGACCTCGTAGAGCCGCGGGATCGGCGGCGCCAGGGCGACGAGCGCTCGCGTGCCGCCGAACGCCAACGCGGCACCGACGGCGCTCCCCAAAGCGGCGAGCACGAAGCTCTCGGTCAGGAACAGGCGCACGATCCTCGTGGCGCCGGCCCCCAAAGCCGAGCGCGTCGCGACCTCGCGCTGACGGCTCAACATCTCGGCCATCGAGAGCGTCGCGATGTTGCCGCACGCGATGAGCAAGAGGAACGCGGTCGCCGCGAAGAGCAGGACCAGAGGAGGTGCCAGCCCGCGCGTCTCCTCCGCCATACGGGGGAGCACACGTACATCACCCTCGGTGTCCGGGTGTGCCGACATGATCGCCCGTGTCTCGACGGCGGCCTGCTCGGGCGTGACCCCGGGGCCGAGCCGCCCGATCGTCTCCCAGCTGTAGGCGCGTCGGATTCCCGTCCAACCGGGCGCCCCGATGGGAAACCAGATGTCCCGCCTCCCCGGGTCGCCCTCCCCGGCAAAGGACGCGCTCAGCCACTGGATCCGAAAGCCCGCGGGCAGGATGCCGACGATCGTGAACGAGCGGTCATCGATCGTGACGATCTTGCCCAGGACTTCCCGCGAGCCGCCGAACCGGCCCTGCCACAGCTCGTGACCGATCACCGCAACGGCGGCCCCGTCGTCGCCCGCGATCGACGCCTCTTCCTCCGGTTGAAACCAACGGCCCAGGGCCGGCCGCACGCCGAGCAGCGGCAGCAACGATGCCGTTGCCGAGCCGGCCCGCAATTCAGCGGCGTCCCCGACACCCGTCAGGGTAACGACGTCCGGCGTCCCGGCACGGTAGCCCGCCAGAGCGTCATAGACGGTGCTCTTCTCCGACAGGTCTCTGTACTGCAGGTAGGTGAGCCTGAAGCGGTCCCAGCGCCTGCCGTCTTCCCCGGGGATCCCCTTCAGCCGCGGCATTGTCTGCCAGATCGCCACCAATCGCCCGGGCTCGCTGAATGGCAGCCGCTCGAGCAACACGCCGTCGACCACGCTGAACATCGCCGTCGCCGCCCCGATCCCCAGGCCCAGCGTCAGAACCGCCACGCCCGTGTAGAGCGGCCGCCGGCGCAGCAGGCGCAGGCCGAATACGACGTCCCGCAAGGCGGACTCCAGGGCCGGGCCCGCACCGCGTCGAGCCGGAGGCCGACGGCCGCCGGAAGCGCGCCCGGCCGACCACGCCTCCCCGGCGGCCCGTCTCAGCAGCAGCACTCGCTCCAGGACGCCCTGGACCAACAGCTCGCCCAGTGCGTGGAGGCCGTGGAGGAGCAGGCGCACCCGGCCGCGCCGCCGCACGTCGAGACAGCTGTCGCGGAACGTCTCGGCCATCTCGCGCCCGCAGGCGCGCCGGAACCCCGCGGGGTAGATCCACAGCACACCGCGGTACAGCCGCTCCAGAGCGGCCGCGAGATTGGACGACGATCCTCCCGTCTTCACATCGGTCACCCTTGGGGGACCAGCCGCTTCGACCGGGCGTACTCCACCAGCCGCGCCAGTCGGGTCGCTTCGGCCTCCGTCACACGACGGCCCAGCTCGGTTATCGCGTAGTAGCGGCGCCGCTCGTCCGACGAGCCGCCCACCTTCCGGCGGTCGAGCTCCCGGATCAACCCCTCCTCCAGCATCCGTTGCAGATGCCGATACAGCGCGCCGGGAAGAATGCGCACCTCACCCCCCGTGCGCTCCGCGATCCGCTGCATGATCGCGTAGCCGTGGCTCTCGCCATCGACCAGCGTCAGCAGCATGTGGAAGCGCTCCGGCTTGAGGGGCAGGAACGATTCGGGCGTCATCGCGACGGCGGCCTGGCTGCGGGTAAGTCGGATTTCATTTATACACACTCTGTTTATAGTGTGGCGGATTGTCAAGGCGGCGACCGCCCGCGCCGCCCCGCACTTGACAAAGGCGAGGTCGCGCGGCATACTACGTGGCATGATACTTCATGCCACGTAGTATTGCGAGCGCCCTACCTGCTCGGCCGACCCGACGAGCGCGCGACGGCCGCCGAGCACCAACCGGGAAGACGAGGCCTGCCATCTTCAGCTCCGAGCTCAAACGGGGGAGCCTCGAGCTCCTGATCCTCGCCGTCCTCAAAGCGCAGCCGCGTCACGGCTACGAGATCGGCAAGCTGCTGGAGCGTAGCTCCGACAGCGAGTTGGAGGTCGGGATCTCGACGTTGTACACGGTACTCTACCGCATGGAGGATCGTGGCTGGATCCGGGGGCGCTGGGTGGAGAAGAAGGGCGAGCGGCGGCGCTGCTATTACAGCCTGACCCCGGAGGGAGAGGAAGTACTCGCGCAGCAGCGTCGCGAGTGGCGCGCCTTCGTGAGCATCGTGGATCGCGTGATCGCGATGAGCGAGGCGTAACGTAGGCCGAACGGGCCGACCGTAGTGGATGGATTGGAGTCGGTTATGCGTGACTGGACGGAGTGGGTCCGCGAGCAACTTCGGCTCCCGGAGATGACCGGTCGCCGGGACGTGCGAATCATCTCGGAGCTGGCGGACCATCTGGAAGAGGTATACCGGGAAGCGCTGGCCGAGGGGGCCAGCGACGAGGAGGCGGAAGCGCTCGTCCGGAGGCGGCTCGGCGACCTGAACCGGGCGGCACGCGACCTGCGCCGCACGGAGCGTCACCACATCGCGGCCGAGCTCAACCGCCGGCTGGAAGCGGCCGAGGAGCGTACGCGCCGAAGAGGACATTTCTGGGGCCGGCTGAGCGACGTCGGGATGGAGCTCCGTCTGGCGGTGCGCCGACTGATCAAGCGGCCCGGCCTCACCGGCGTGGCGGTCCTCAGCCTCGGCCTCGGGATCGGGGCGAACACCGCGATCTTCAGCCTGGTGCACTCGGTGCTGATCCGGCCGCTCCCCTATCCGAATTCGGAAGAGCTCGTCGGCGTATTCCGCATCGATCCCCAGGTCACCGGTCGCAGCCCCACGGCCTCGAGCCTGACCCGTCTGTTCGCCGTTCCCTACGAAGTCTTCCAGGACTGGGCCGGGATGAGCCGGGTGTTCGAGAGCGCCGGAGCGTACGCCTTTGACAGCTATACCCTACTGGGCGACGAGGGACCCCGACGACTTCGGGGAGCCGTGATGACGTCGGGCGTCTTCGCGGCGCTGGCCGTGCCACCGGAGCTGGGCCGTCACTTCCTGCCGGAGGACGACGCGGTGGGGGCCGAGCCGGCCGTGGTCTTGGGCCACGGCTTCTGGCGGAGCCGTTACGGCGAGGACCCGAGCGTCCTAGGGCGTTCGCTCGAGTTGGACGGCACCCGCTACACCATCGTCGGGGTCATGCCCTCGGGCTTCCACTTCCCGACGCAAGACACCGAAGTCTGGACGACGTTCTCCGACGAGTTGAAGACTTTGACGATTCGCAATGCGGGATACCTGCAGGTCATCGCCCGGCTGAAGCCGGGAATCTCCCTCGATCAGGCCCAGCGCGACATGGACGGCGTGGCCGAGCGCATCGCCGAGACGCATCCGGAGGAAGCGGAGCACGGGATCGGGCTGTTTCCCAGTAAGGCCCTGATCGTCGGCGATTCCGGCGGCGGACTGTTGCTGTTGATGGTAGCCGTCGGGCTGGTGCTGCTCATCGCCTGTGCGAACATCGCGAACCTCTTCCTGGTGCGCGCCAGCGAGCGCCGCAGAGAGCTGGCCGTTCATCAAGCGCTGGGCGCGAGTCGTGGCCGACTCGTCTGGCAGCACATGCTCGAGAGCCTCCTCCTCTCGCTTCTCGGTGGCGCGGCCGGCTTCGCGATCGCGGTGATCGGACTGGAGCCTTTCATGGCGCTCCTCCCCCGCGAGCTGCCGCGCATGGCGGAGATCGGCGTGGACTACCGGCTGCTGGTCTTCGCCGCCGGATTCGCGGGTCTGACGGGAATTCTCTCGGGCATCCTGCCGGCGCTGAGCGCTTCACGTACCCCGATAGGCGAGGTACTGCAGGACGTTGGGCGCGGTCTGGTCAGCCGGCGTAGCAACCGCACCCAGGCCGCCCTCGTGGTCGCCGAGATCGCGCTGGCGTTCGTTCTGCTCTCGGGAGCCGCGCTGTTCACGCGAAGCCTGACGCGGCTCTTGGCCGTGGACCCCGGCTTTGCCGGCGCGAACCTGGCCGTCGTGGGCCAGGCGGCTCCACTCGACCGCCGCGATTCCTGGGAGAGCGTCATCGCCTACTTCGACGATCTCGATAGGCGGCTCTTGGCGCTGCCCGGCGTGGAAGCCGTCGGCCGCGCCAACCAGATGCCGTTCGCAGGCGGTTGGTCCGCGCCCCCCGTGTCGATCGAGACGGCGGCGGGGATCGAGGACATGATCTGTCACTTCACCGAGGTCACCCCCGGCTACCTCGCCACCATGCGGATCCCGGTGATCGCCGGCCGGGCGATCAGCGATGCCGATCGGCCTGGCAGCGAACCCGTCGTCCTGGTCAGCCGAACGCTAGCCGACCTGATGGGCGGTGATCCCCTCGGTCGACGCATCCGTATCAATGCCCAGGGCGACTCGCTCTGGCGTGCGGTCGTCGGCGTCGTGGGCGACGTTCGCTATCGTCTCGACGAGGACCCGATGCCGATGTTCTACGTGCCCTACAGCCAGAGGCCCACGGGCTATCAGAACATCGTGATCCGCACGGCCATCGACCCGCCCGTGCTCACGCCGGCGATTCGCTCGACGATCTGGGAGCAGAATCCAAGCTCGCCGGTCAGCGTGAGCACGATGGACGAGCTCATCCACAGCTCGTATGCGCTCGGCAGCTCACGGTTCTTGATTGTCGTTCTCGGCAGCCTGGCGGTGCTGGCAGCGCTGATCACGCTGATCGGCGTATACGGCGTGCTGGCCTACAGCGTGAACCAACGTGTGAAAGACATCGGGATCCGCATGGCGCTCGGCGCCGGGCACGGCGAAGTGGTGAGAGCGGTGCTGCGGCGGGGCATGTTCATGGGCGGCGTCGGTCTGGCGATCGGCGGCGCCATCGCCGTCGCCTTCGGCCGCACGGTGCGTAGCCTGCTGTTCGGCGTGCAGCCGACGGATCCGCTCACGATCGGGGGCGTCGCGTTGCTCGTGATCGTCGCCGTGGCGGCGGCAAGCTACCTGCCGGCGCGGCGCGCCGCCTCACTCAATCCGGTGGATGTGCTCCGGTCGGAGTGAGCACGAGGGCCGCGCATCACTCCCGGCTCGCTGTCCCTATGCAATGCCGACCGGCCTCTGCCGTCGCAGCCAAGGACCCAGAAGAATGAGGATCATGTTGATGAGGCAGATTCCGTTCGACAGAATGATCGCACTTGTTGCCTTTGCATTTCTTGCTTTCGCATTTCTCGGCTCGTACCGTAGCGCAGCCGTTGGGCCGGACGCCACGACGGAACAGATCGTCCTCGGCACGAAGTACACGATCCACTCCGAGATCCTCGGCGATGACCGTTCGTTCATCGTCAACCTGCCGGAGGGATACGAATCGACCGAGCTCCGTTACCCGGTCCTGTATGTTCTGGACGCCGAGTATTTCTACTACCAGGCCCACGGGGCGCTGCAGTTCCTCTCCGAAGCCGGCTACAACATCAATCGGCCCGTGCCGCAGATGATCCTGGTTGCGCTGCTGGACGGCGACCGCAACCGCGACTTCACGTCTACACACGCCCCGGTTCAGGGGCCGCTGCGCTTCCCCACGAGCGGTGGAGCGGCCGCGTACCTGGAGCACCTCGAAAACGAGCTACGCCCCTTCATCGACGAGAACTTCCGGACAAGCGGCAGCATTCTCGCGGGCTGGTCGCTGGGTGGGCTTTTCACGTTTTACACCTTCCTGGAGAGGCCCGAGCTCTTTGCGGCCTACATCGCCATCAGCCCCAGCCTCTGGTGGAACGACCAGGAGCCCTTGGGCTGGGCAAGGGATCGCATTCCCGACGGCGCCGAGCTCCGGCAAAGACTGGTGATCACGCAGGGGGCGCTGGAGGGCGGCAGCATCGGGAGCTCGGTCAAGGGCGGCATCGTGCCTTTACTCGAGGAGAAAGAGGCGAAGGGGTGGGTATACGTCGAAGTTCCGGGCGTCTCCGACACTTCACTGACGAGCGGGGGTGACTGTCTGCTGTCGCGGAGTGCCGTGAGCGAGGTGACGGAGACGTGTTGGGAGGAATACGAGGCGTTTCAGGCACAGGATCTGAGCGAGCTGGGCGCGCTCTACCTCCTCCTGGACGGCCTGTACGAGCCCCTGCGGGTGCACGGGGTCAGCCGTGAGGCGGTGCTCTGCGCCTGAGCGATCACCGTGGAAGGGCGGAAGGTGCTGTTGTCGCTAACCCCCGTACCTCTTTGCCGTCAACCTTTCGGCCGCGGTGCACCCGGCAGAACGCAACCTCACGCTCTTGGCCAGGTCCGGGTTCCCTCGACTCTCCGGGTCAGCCCGCGGCCCGAAGCGCGCCGGTCATCGGATAGCCAACCTTACGGCGAAATGCTCGCCTGTCTCCGTGCTAATGTAAGAAGCGAGAACGTCACCGCTGTCCGTCACGCTCCACGGCAGGTAAGCTCGGCCCATCTCTCGCTGTGCCCGAGCGCGCCCGCTTGGGCCGTATAGCAGCCAAATGCTCCGGTCCTCTTCCGCCAGCGTCACCACGCAAAGGATGGTCTGGTCACGGCGGCGAAAGATTGCGCGCGCTTGAGGGTAACCCAGCCGGAACGTCCTCACCAACTCCCCTCTCTCAACCGTCTCGACGATAACTTCGTCGCCGATAGCAGGAACAAGATCCGACTCTGGAACGAGAATGATGGGCTCTCCCCCAGATTCCGGAAAAGACGGCGGAAAGACCATGATCCTCAAAGGCGCCGCCTGGGCGAAGAGTAGGGAGCCGTCCGCCTCCGCAGCTAAGGGCCCACCTGCCAACGTGACGGCCGCTCTCGGGTTCCGGGTCCCAGGTATCGGATACCAGCTCTCTTCCAGGCGGCCGCCGGGGCCGAACCGGTGTATCGACGTTTGCTTGCCATAGACGCCGCCGCTGACTACAAACCCACCAGTAGGAAGTGCTGCAAATCCCTTCGCGAACACGACCCTGAATGGGAGCCGTACGCGACGCGCGAATCGACCATCGGGCTCGAAGATCTCGACCGATGCCCGCCCTATGTCATATACCGCGAGCTGGTTTCCGTAGGCGCGGGCTATTCTCGTCGGGCTGCGGACTTCCCCAGGCCCTTCACCCCTCCGAGCAGCTATCCGTTTCGGCGTGCCCTGGCTGTCTAGAACCATAACCTGGCCGAGTCGGGGGTCGGAAACCCACACACTCCCGTCCGCTGCCTCTGCCATTCCGCCGATGGCCACGAACTCTCCCAGAGTCGGAGATCCCCGCGTTGCCCATAGTTCCGTAACCGAAAGCGTGGGCCCAGTGTTCTGATCCAGCACGCCTGCGCGACCAGAGGCCAGACAAACAAGCGCGGCACCAACACAGACGGCCGACGCCGGGCTCAGCACGGACCGTACGCTACCGAAGCGCGTGCACGTACTGGGCTTGACGTTTCTCACTTGCATTGTCCTCACGGCTCGCCTCCCGTTTGGGAGCTTGTTTAAGGGGCCCCTCAGTGCCCGCCCTTACCTAGCAGGGCGCGAGTCAACCGTCGCTTCGCCGTGCCAGGTACGCGCTGCGGCTGTAGCTCATATACTCAGGAGGCCCTATGGGAAGCTCTGTAAAGTTACCATCGGGCTCCATCCGAAGGACCGCGGATACCAGCCCTTCGCAGTCCCAAGCAGCGTAGACCGACTCATCGACCCGGACGAGCAGCAACTCGTCTCCTGACCCGATGTCGACTCTGTATAGATCAGAAGGTAGTACGCCCTGTGCGATTAGCCTATCAGGGTCCGGATTGCAGTTTCCACCTCTCTCCCGACACGGACATGAGGGAGGACCTTTGTAATCACACTCATTCCCCCCCCACCAACCTGGATCGCAGTTCCAGCAATCCACACACCGCGCACAGTCCTGCGCTAGCCCATTCGCCGGCAAGACCATCAACAGTGCGGCGCACGCCAGGAAGACAGCACCTATGTTACGTAGCCTTGCGGAAAGCTCAATTGACCGCATGGTTGCCTCCTTCCAGGTAGTCAACGTCTCGGAACGACGGCCTACTAAACGACGGCCTACTAAGGGACCCCTCGCTGAAAGTAGCGACGCAGAGAATAAGAAGAGAAAGCACAAAGGAACGGACACTCCCGTGTACGCGAGCAACGGAGATTACCGTGTAAGCGGCCAGAGCACATCTACTGATAAACGCTGAGAGCGCCCCTCGATATCGGTGCCACAACCACGACCTCTGGAGCGTTGCGGACTACTCCCCTGAGTGCCCCCCAACCCTTCACGCGAGCTGCGAGGTTTCCCCGGCGACCGGGGTCGACGCCAGCGGTAGTAGCTCGCCGGCGCCCCCCCAGTGCCTCGCAGATGACCCGCACCCCCAGGCGCGGGCCCAGCTCGTCGATCTTCGTCATCGCGATCTCTCGTCGCTCTCCGGCAGCTCCACTCCCAGCAGCGACGAGAAATCCAATTACAGACAGCGGGCCTGAGCGCGGCTCGTGAGAACGCTCTGGGCCTCGACAGCAGCTACTACCAAGCTATGGACCGTCGGGCGTCCGGCTCGATGGCTGAAACGACGAGATCTTGTCGGCACGGTCACGTAGCAGCTGTGATCGGCGACCATATGTCCGCAGGCTCACCCTCTCAGCGCGTCCAGTGCGCGCTCTCAGTCGAGGCCCTCCTGCCGGAGCCATCGGGCCAGCAGCCATTCTCTCGGTTCTCAAAAGGTAGGGACACCTTGAGCGGGGTTTTCTCAGAACCTTTCCCCACGTTCGGCTGAGTTTCTCAAAACTTTCCCCACCCTCGGTCGCGTGACACTCTGGCTCCCGAAAGCCAAGCCCATGGGGGGCTGGCGGGAGGGAGCAAGCCATGGCGTATCGCGAGGTCACGATGATCGAAGTCAAGGAGATCCTGCGCCTCTGGCTGGCGGAGGTTCCGAAGAAGCGGATCGCCGGGATGCTCGGCGCGGACCGCAAGACGGTCCAGCGTTACACCGCTCTTGCGGCGGAGCAGGGGCTCGCGCCGGGGCAAGGCGCCGACGCGCTCACCGACGAGCGGCTCGAGCTCATCCTGGTCGCCCTGAAGACCACCGCCGGCCGGCCGCGTGGCGAAAGCTGGGAGCGCTGTATCGAGCAACGCGCCTTCATCGAGGAGAAGATCAAGAACGTCAAGCTGTCCAAGGTCCGCCGACTGCTTCTGCGCCGGGGGGTCGACATCCCCTACGCCACCCTTCACCGTTTCGCCGTCGCAGAGTTGGGCTACGGCCGCCGGGCCCGCACCATCCCGATCGCCGACGGCGAGCCCGGTGTCGAGGTCCAGCTCGACACCGGCTGGGTGGGATGGCTCGAGCGGGACCTCTTCGGCAAGCGCCGCCGCTTCCGCGCCTGGGTCTTCACGCCCGTCGTCTCGCGCCACCGCTTCGTCTGGCCAGTGTTTCCCGAAACCACCGAGACAGCGATCGAAGCGTGCGAGGAGGCCTGGCGCTTCTACGGCGAGCCCCGTGTCGAGGAGGCCTGTGCCACCGCCCTCGCCTTCGAGATGCACGACGTCCGCCGCCTCAAGCGCATGCTCGAGAACGCGACCGCACCGCCGCCCCTGGCAGCCCCTGAATCCTCCAGGGCGATCCCGCTCGCTCGCTACCTCAGACCCGCGAGCCAATATGCTCTTCCGCTTCCCTCCACCGAGTCCACGGCCACCGACAACACCGAAGGAGAAGACCGATGACCCCGAGCGAAACGATCTCGCCCGATCTGCGCGCCGTGCTCCGTCGCCTCAAGCTCTCCCGCATGAGCGACACGCTCGCCGAGCGTCTCGTCCTGGCCCGACAGCAGAACATGCCTCACCAGGACTTCCTCCTCCTCGTGCTCTCCGACGAGGTCTCGCGCCGCGACAGCCACTCCGCAGCGCTGCGTGCCCAGCGCGCCCGCCTCGATCCGACGATGCAGCTCGAAGCTTGGGACTCGAGCGCCAAAGTCCACTTCGACCGCGCTCTGCTGGGCGAGCTCGTCTCCCTCCGCTTTCTCGAGGCTCGCGCCCACCTGACCATCGTCGGCCCCACCGGCGTCGGCAAAACCTTCATCGCCCATGCCCTCGGCCACATCGCCTGTCGCCGGCGCTTCTCCGTCCTTGCCTTCCGCGCCGACCAGATGCTCAAGACCCTCAAGCACGCGCGTCTGGATAACTCCTACGAGGCCGAGCTCCGAAAGCTCATCGCCACCGAGCTGCTCATCATCGATGACTTCGCCCTCGACTCTATGGACGCCACCGAGAGCCGCGATGCCTACGAGATCTTCATCGAGCGCGACCGCTCCGGCTCCACCATCGTCACCTCGAACCGCGGGCCCGACGAATGGCTGGCCACCTTCGCCGACCCGGTCCGCGCACAGAGCGCCATCGACCGATTCACCAGCAACTCCTACGACCTGATCATCGAAGGCGAGTCGTATCGCAGTCGCCTGAAACCGAAGTTCCCAGCAGCCTGACAGCCGCCGGGCAACGTCAATACCCAATCTGTAGAGAGAAAGGACGGAGTTCCCGATGCCGAGAACGACACGCCGCGAGAACCGAATCGGGCGATCACAAGCCCCGCCCAGGCAAAGCTGTCAAAAAGGCGTGCGCGAATCGGGCGGAGAGCCCCGATCTCAATCCGGCGAGGGACAGAGGTACCCCCCGCCCTCGACGGCGCCAGCTTCTGCCCCCGGTCTCCCGCCGAGAGCCAAGCCTTCCATCGCCACCCAACCGGCGAAACCACCGCCTCCCCCTCGACAGAAGGAGGTGCCATAGCCTAGCTTCCACCGCAGTTCACGCGGCCAAACTCACTGGGGAATGATTTTGAGAAACCGGTGGGGAAAGGTTGTGAGAACCGACATTATACGACCTCCCGGAGGCGCACTGGAAGCATCTGCGAACGACGAACGTGGTGGAGAGTCCCTTTGCCACGGTGCGACTGCGGACGACGGCGGCCAAGCGCTTCAAGAAGGTGCCCAACGCCACCGCGTTGATCTGGCGAGTGCTGATGGTGGCGGAGAACCGATTCCGCCAGCTCGACGCCCCCGAATTGCTCCCTCTGGTAGCGGCGGGAGAGAAGTTTGTTGACGGTCAGCTCCCGCCGAGCGCGAACCGAGAGGCCGTCGCCTTACGAACTCGTTTACACACCTCTTGACTAAACCTCGCTAATATTTCGATGCTGTTGCTCTTTAGCACGAACTATCTTGCTCCCCAAGGTCGTCGTGTTTCAACTGAGCAAGCAGGTCGGGAAGAGGGGCTAGTTGATCGCGGTGCCAATGTGGTGACACAATTGGCAGATCTTCTTGCCGCTAGTACTTCTTCAACCGATACACCGCCACTGAGGGAGTCTTCTACTCGCCGAGCGCGAGCCTAACCGCGGCACGCACCGTCGGGGCGTCACGCACCCAGAGTTTCACCGTTTCCCGCAGGTGCTACTGTCCACCTGGTACGACTAAGTAGCGAACTACATACGGTACATCCAGCTCGTCCCTTTCCACACCCCAAATACGATCGAATTGAGCTTCTCGAATCTCAAGATCTTTCTGCGCCTGGACTATGCCGACTAACCTCCCGTTCGCGTCAAGCACCTCCCAGACTGACGGTTTTCCCGGAACGGCTTCCCGCTCGAGCCAGACGGATTGATCGCGACCGAGGACGACCCGGGTCACCGGAGGGTAGAAGTCCGGCAAATAGAGTGCTTCGCGAACAGCGGCTTCAGCCGCCGCGAGTGTCCCGAAGATCCCATGTCCGTGGTAGATACCTGCCACCCACGCTGCCACGCTATCCTTCACCTCACGCGCGATAGGCACTGGATCGTACGGGCGCTCTCTCATGAACGCGGTGTCCTGACTGGCGGACATCTTTACGACAAGGAAATGGCGGGTATTGCGCTCTGTCGCCGCAGGCCGTTCCACGATCACGAGGCCTGATCCGTCTGCGGCTACCTTCCACAAGGGATTGTCATTGAAGGGCTGCAAGTTCGAAACGCTGGACCCGCGCGGGGTTGCCACAATAAGGCTTGCTTTCCCGCCATTCTCCACGGCCAGCGTGTCGAGTACTTGACCTTCCGCGTCCAAGAGTACCAGAGCCACTTCAGGCCCATCAGGTCGCGTGGGGGAGGTTGCCCACGCCACAGCACGGCCGTTCACAAGCAACGCCTGGATGCGATACCCCGGCTGCCAGCGACGCGCCGTCGGATCGACTGGTTCGGCCTTGGTTATGGTTCGGACCAGCGTTTCTCCGCCAACGAACATGTTGACATGCTGCAGCCTGCCATCGATGGCCCACAGTGTGTCACCCAACCACCCCATGCCGTTGAGGCGCCTGAATTCCCCCGGCCCAGCGCCAGGCCGCCCAAGAACCCGCTCAAAGTGTCCCTCGCGATCGAACACACGGATAAGCGATTCCTCCGGTTGACCCACGTAGATGGCTCCGTCCGCGCCGACGGCCAGCGAGCCCACACGTGTCAGTGAGTAGTCTGGCGCATCCCGGCTGCCTATCCGCAGGTCTGGCGACAACCTCCAGCGCAATGTATCAGACGGTGCCTCTGGCGTCTGGGCAGCCAGTAGGAGCGAAATGGCAATAGCAAACAACTCCACCTCCCATCTCAGAAATGGTCCTAGGCCGCTCTGTGCCCTTCGCTCGGAGGACTAGAACCAACTTTGCCGGGCAACCTTCTCACCACGCAGAACATAGAGCGACCCTCCCCCATAAGGCGAGCGGTCTCCGCCATCCCCCATGAGAAGACTAACAACCACAGGCACCGGGTCGAACGTCAGCGTATCGCGGTTCACTCTTCGCCTACGTCAAATGCGAAATACCGCTGATCGTCCTCGGAGGGCGCTCTGTTCGGCCAAGGAATACTCGCGCCCGATAATGAACCCGCGGCAGTCGAGCAACAGGCTGCCCCGTGACGATGCTGACCCATCCACGACTATAACGTCCCTATGCTCACCGACCCCGCCGTTCGTCTCGACAGCTCCCTGAGCGGCCCAGTCTATCTCAGGTGCCAGCTTGGACCCATCGATGCTGAGGTCGCCAACTCGCTCAGGTTCTGCTTCGCACTCTTTACCCCACGAGTCGCAGATGTCATACCCGGGACCGTGATATTCATCGCAGTGGTCATGACATTTCTCACCGGGCGGGGGATTGTTTGCAGTCCCACATTCAACACAGTCAGCTGGCCGATCACACTCGAGACACTGCGCTTTGGCCGACGATGCGACCCCGAACACAAACGCTGCTACGGCAGCGATACTGAGCACCTGCCTGCTATCCATAACACTACATCTCCCTTCTGCTCCTGTGATTGTCAACTGCGTCCGACCCAATGCCAGCTATACAGCACAAACTCGAGGTGTCCGAGATTCCGCGCGGCAAGAAGCAAGCGTGCTTCGGGAAGACTCGCCACCATACCGACCGGCACGTCGAGAGTACGATACGCAGCAGTGTGGCCTTGCTCTGCGTACCGAATCAGGACCCGCCTATCACTCCGAAGGTCGGCGATTCCGTGCAGGATACCCGTATCCAGAGGTATAGCACGTTGACCAATCCAGTTGCGGCCGACCTCGACTAGGCCGAGCGCTTCTGCGAACTTCGGGGGGAGCTCCGGGCGAAATCGAATCGGTGGGCGCCCTCGCGAGTCCACTCGAACGACCTCGAATGGCCATCTCAATAGACTCAGCAGGACACTAGAGTCCTCGGGCGAGAGGTATCCGGATATCGGCCGTTCATCTTCAAGCTTCCTCCCGAGACTTACTGCGCGTCTCGTATCGTCGCCGGCGTCACAAAAGATCACGTGGTAGGTCCCGGATTCATCTGGCCCTCCGAGATACCAGCCCCGTCTATCGCGTGCCGCAGTCTCCACTTCAATCGATTCAAACACGGATTGCAGTGAGTGGACGGCGATAGCCGTTCCATCGCGCGAGAGTTCCACAATCGCGCGTTTGGCAAGGTCGACGACTTCCAACCGCCTGTCCCGTCCTGCAAAACCCACAGCGAGGGGTCTCTGCACAACAGCCTCAGCAAATGGTCGAACGTTTGTGTGGCTCGCCAGGAGTAGATGATCGGCGTCAGAAGACCAGGCAAGGATAGTATCGGGACTCAATATGGTCGCCCCTGTAGGTTGGAAGCTATCTGGCACTGGGATTGAATAGAGTTCCCGAAGTTCTAGAGTCGGACCGCTTGGCCCCGGCGGCACCGCGTTGTCTCTGCAACCGCTGATGACGCTTGCGAGCACCACGGTGACCAGTGCCCTAGGAAAGCAGAAGGGAGCGGGTCCAGCCGCTGGAGAAGCGAAATCGCGCATGCTACCCACTTCTTGCTTAGCGCAACTCTCGTCGCAACCGCCACTGAGTGACTGAACTGCTCTTATCAGTATAGGGCTGAGGCCGCCGCAGAGCGCGAACTATCTTGCTCTCCTTGATTGTCATCAACCAACTGAGCAAGATCGTTCGCACGTTTCTCACCTACCTCGCGATATTCCGTAGGCGAGACTCCAAGAAGCCGCCGAAAATGCTTCTCCATATTCCTTACACTCCCAAACCCAGCGTCGAACGCCACCTCCGCTACCCGCTGCCTGGGCGACGATGCCAGCGTGCGGCAAGCTCTCTCAACTCGGGTGGCAGCGAGATACTCCTGAAAGGAGACTCCTACCGACCGCCGGAAGAGACGGCTGAAATGGTGCTTGCTCAGTGATACCTCCTCGGCGACCTCACCGAGACACAGCTCCTCGGAGTAACGGGCATGTATGATGGCGAGGGCCCGCTGTACCGGAATCGGCAGGTCGTGCTGTCCCTGCGCTCGCATGCTGCTAGCTTCCCTCACGACCGGTGTAGCGTCGACTGAGCTGGAGCTACCCGCCCACTAACCAGATGCACGGGACCACCCAAACGTTTCATCGCGACGAGATCCTGCAGGCGGATACTCAACCGGCACCGCCGATACCATCCTTCTCATCGCTCTCGCACTGCCACAGCGGCAAGCCGGCGCGGCAGTCTAGCTTACCTTGAGATGCCCCGGACACGCTTTGGGCTATGCCCTGCGGCGCAATCCGCTTCAGCAGCCAGCTGAAGGGGATTCCCTCGATGTGCCCGCAGTGGACAAGCCGTGTTGTGGATCGGAGCCGGGGCCGGGAAAGCCCTCTCCGCCCTCCTCTCGATCTTCTCGATGTTCGCCTTCGCAACGCTGCTCAGCGACCGGCTCGGCGACTTCTGGAGCGCGGCCGTCTTCGTCCCGATCATCGGGGCCGTCTACCTGGCGCTGTGGGCGGTGAAGCGGCGGCAGCTGGTCCCGCGGGTCGGCGTGGTGCGGCTCGGCTCTTTCCGCCAGGCGCGGCTGCGGCGGCTCAGCCTGGTGCTGCTGGCGATCAACGTCCTGGCGCTGGCCGCCGGCACGTTCTTCGCACTCCGCTTCGACGCGGTAGGCGGGCTGGCCCCTGTGATCGTTCTCTCGCTCACCCTGCACGTCGGCTTCTCGCTGGCCGCCTACTTCCTGGACATCCCGCGCTTCTTTCTCTACGGGCTGCTGCTGGCGGTCGCGCCGTTCGTCGGCGAGTGGCTGTGGCGCCGGGGTTACGCGAGTCACCACGGCTACCCCGTCGTGTTCGGGCTCGCGGCGGCGGCGATCGCCGCGGTGGGGGTGATCAAGCTTCTCGCACTGGTCCGCGGTCACGCTCCGCTGCCCGACGGTCCGGCCGCCGGAGACGACCGATGAGCGAGGATCGCGACGACCGGGCGCCCGTGCCGCTCGACTGGATCGACCCGGTCATCCACGCGCCGGCCCGGCTGAGCATCGTGCTGCAGCTGTACGTGGTCGAGGCGATGGACGCCACGTTCCTGGTGAACCGGACCGGCCTCACCTGGGGCAACCTCTCGACCCACCTGAGCAAGCTGGAGGAGACCGGCTACGTCGAGAACGAGAAGGAGTTCCGGGGCAAGAAGCCCTGCACGATGATCCGGCTCAGTAAGAAGGGGCGCGACGCGTTCCAGACCTATCGGGCCGGCATGCAGGAGACACTGGAAGAGCTCGATCCATGAGATCGATGATATTCTCCCTGGTGACCGGCATCGCCCTGACGTTGCTGCTCCGGGCCCCGGCGCCTGCGCCCCCGCCCCCCGCGTCACCGAGCGCGCCGGGTGTCCTCGCCGCGGCGGCCCAGCCGAGCCCGGCCGAGGCGACAGCCGCCCGGGTCGTCGAGGCGCTCCGCGACAGCTTCCCCGCCTGGCTGGCCGGGCACGACGTCCCCCGCATCGCCGTCGCCGTCGTCGTCACCGCCGGCACGCACCGCTGCGACGAGTACGCGCCCGGCCTCTTCTTCACCTACCGCGGCGAGGCCCTCGAACTCCGCGGCGACCAGCCCACACTCCGGAACACGAAGTCCACGCGCCGGCCGCAGTAGCTCGGGGCAGGTCGCTGACGAGCCGTCCCGAGCATCCGCAACACACCCCTGGGGCGCGAACGGCGTCGACATTGTCGCGGCCACACCGGCCACTTAGCTTGATGCGCTACACCCTGGAGACCCCGGTGCAAGGCTTGCCACTTCTCGGCCCACGAGCTGTCCTCGCCGCCCGAGCGGCCTCGTGCCGCGGCCCGAGACGTATCTCGCAACCCAGGTTGGAAAGGAGACCAAGGCGGTGAAGGAACCACTGACCCTGCACGGCCACACCCTTCCGGTCCACGCGGTGGCGCCGACGCCGGACGGCCGCCGCGTCGTCTCGGGCTCTGCGGACACGACGCTCAAGCTGTGGGACCTGGAGCGGGGGAAGGAGATCCGCACGCTGGAGGGCCACACGGGCTGGGTCCTGTCGGTGGCGGTGATGGCGAGCGGCCTCAGAGCCGTCTCGGCCTCGATGGACGAGACGCTCAAGATATGGGATCTGGAGCGCGGGGAAGCGATCCGTACCCTGGGCGGCCGGGCGCATCCCGTCTTCGCGGTCGCGGTAATAGGGGACGGCCCGTACGCGGTCTCGGCTGCGGAGGACCGCACGATCACGGTGTGGGATCTCGAGCGGGGGGAGGCGATCCGCAGTTTGCAGGGCCACACGGGTAAGGTCTACGCGGTGGCGGTGACGCCGGACGGGCGTCGTGCGGTCTCGGGCTCCGGCGACAAAACGGTCAAGCTGTGGGATCTGGAGCGGGGGGAGTCGATCTGCACTCTGGCGGGCCACTACGTGGAAGTCCACGCGGTAGCGATTACGCCGGACGGGCGCCGCGCGGTCTCGGGCTCCCGGGACGGGAAGATCAAGGTGTGGGATCTGGAGGACTGCGAGGAGCTCCACACCCTGCGGGGCCACACGCGAGGCATCAACGCGATATCGGTGACGCCGGACGGGCGGTACGCGGTCTCGGCCTCCCATGACGAGACGCTCAAGGTCTGGGATCTGGAGAGTGGGGAGGCGCTCGCCACGCTGGAGGGGCACGCCGACGGCGTCGTGGCGGTGGCGGTGACGCCGGACGGGCGCTACGCCATCTCGGGCGCCGGCTTCAAGGACGACACGATCAAGGTCTGGGATCTTTTCGATCTCACCCACCCTGAGACAAGGGGGCCGTCATGACCGCGCAAACGCCGGGCCCGGACGCCGCCGGAGCCGGCGGCCAGCCGACCTACGACCAGATGTGGGCGACGATGGTCGCGCACGCCGAGCGTGAGGGCAAGCCGGGCGACATCCACGGTGTCATCCAGCTGCTGCGCGAGCGCGTGGCCAGCAAACCGGACTTCGCCCCCGCCGATCTCCGCCAGGTCGGCGTGATCCTCACCCAGCTGGGCGGCGTACACCATCGCAAGCGCGATGCCGACAGCATGATGGCCGCCTTCGACGAGGCCGACCGCATCTTCCGCGAGCTGGGCGAGACGCAGAGCCTCGTCGACTCGCTACGCCTCAAGGCCGGCGCACTGCGTGAGCAGGGTCGCCTCGACGACGCGCTCGAAGCCTACCGTCAGCAGGAGACGCTGTGCCGCGAGCACCAGGACGCGGCCAACCTGCAGCGCGCCCTGAGCGGCCAGGCGTCGGTCCTCATGGACCGCGGCGACGCGGACCGCGCGATGCCGCTGCTCGCCGAGCAGGCACGGATCTGTCGCGAGCTGGGCGACAAGCACGCACTGCTGGACTGCCTGTCGACGCAGGTCAAGATGCTGCACCTGCACGGCGATGCGGAGCACGCGGCCGAGCTGGCCGCCCAGCAGGAGGAGCTGGCCAGGGAGCTCGAGGATACGGACACCGTGGCCCAGACCCTATGTAACCGCGGCCTGCTGCTCCTGGCCCAGAACCAGCTGGACGAAGCGGCGCCGCTCCTGGAGCAGGCCGAGGGGCTGCTCCGCCAGGGCGGGGACCGGCGCGCGCTGGCCAACACGATCGGCAGCCGGGCGGTCCTGCTGATGACGCAGGGCGATCTTCCCGGTGCGCTGGAGCTGCAGCGCGAGGCGGCTGACCTCTGTCGGCAGGAGCGCGACGGCGAAGGGCTCGCCAAGGCGCTGACGATGCAGGCGTCCATTCTGGGCATGCAGGGCGATGCGCGGGCGGCGCTCCCACTCGTGCAGGAGGCTCACACGATAGCCAGCCAGCTCGGGCTCCAGGCGATGGTCAAGGAGATCATCCAGCCGATCCTCGATCAGGTCTCCGCCGATGCACCCCCGTCGCCCGAGCATAAGCCGGGCCGGGCGGCCGGCCCGGACGACTTGCCGGACCTCACACCGCCCGGCGACACCGATCTGGCCGGCATCCAGGACGACATGATCGCCGCCACACAGATGCTGTTCGACGGACGCCGCGAGGAGGCGGCGGCGCTGCTCGAGGACCTCTACGGGCGGGCGCAGCGCGCCGGGCTCCACGGGTTCGCCGAAGGGACGATCCGGCCGACGCTCGAGCAGCTCCGCGGCGTGATGCAGGGCGGCACGGCCGACGAAGAGGGCCGGCGCATGCTCGCCGACTACCAGGACTACAGCCGCCGGCTGGCCGAGTACAGGCGCCTGCCGTTCTTCAAGCGGCTTCGGACCAAGCGGCCGCGCCTGCGCCGCGAATGAGCGGACCCGCCACGCCTCCGCCGACCGCGCGCTGAGGGAGACCAGCCGGTGAGCCCACCGTCCGAGGCCGTGCGCTGGGAGAAGGTCTACATCTTCATCAGCAGCACCTTCAACGACATGCACGCCGAGCGCGACTACCTGGTCAAGCGGGTCTTCCCGCAGCTCGCCGACTGGTGCGAGGCGCGGCGCCTGCGGATGGTCGACGTCGATCTGCGCTGGGGCGTCACCGAGCAGGACGCGACCCGCAACGCCAACGTCGTGCAGGTCTGCCTCGGGCGCATCGACGAATGCCGGCCGTTCTTCCTCTGCCTCCTGGGCCAGCGTTACGGCTGGGTGCCGCGCGCCGCCGACGTCTCGGCCGAGACGCTGGCCCGCTTCCCGGGCCTCGAGGCGGCGGTCGCCGAGGCGGCCTCGGTGACCGAGCTGGAGATCCTGCACGCGATCGCCCGGCCTTTCCATCCCGACGGCCGGGTCGACGGCCTCGGCTCCCAGCGTGCGCTGTTCTACCTGCGTCACCCGGCCTCGCTGCGCGGCGTGCCGCGCCAGCCCGCCTACCTCTGGCGGACCTTCAGCGACCGGGCCGAGCGCGACCCGGAACTGCGGCGGCTGCTGCTGGCGCGGCGGCGCCGGCTGCGCAGGGAGACGCTGCCGGCGACGGGCGCACCGCTGCGCGTCTACCGCTGCGCCTGGGACCCCGCCGCCCGCTCACCGGAGCTGGAGATCCCGCTCCGCTGCCCCGCCGCGCTACCCGAGAACGTCGACCGCTGGCGCCGGCTATGGCGCGATGTCGCGGCCGTCCGGGTGGACGGCCTCGAGGTCACCGAGCGAGCGGACGAGGCGGAACGGGCGCGCGCTTTCAACGAGCGCCTGAGCGCCGGCCGGCTCGGCCGCTTCACCGTCGAGGACGAGCCGCTGGCGGCCTGCCTGCTGCGCGACCTGCAGGCGGCGATCGAGGCGCGCTATCCGGGGCGCACCGAGGTACGCGCCGACGACGATCTCGCGGCCGAGCTGAACCAGCAGGCGCAGTTCCAGTTCGTCGCCGGCGAGGGTTTCGTCGAGCGCGCGGGCGACTTCGACGCACTCGATGACTATCTGGCGGGGCCGGCCGACCGGCCTCTCGTGCTGACCGCGCCCGGCGGCATCGGTAAGACGATGCTGCTGACACGCTGGGTCGAGCGCGCCGGCGCGCGGCTGGCGCGGACTCCGGGCGCCTCGCTCCTCTTCCGGTTCGTCGGGGCGAGCGACCGCTCGACCACGGTCGCATCGCTCCTCCATCTCCTGCTGCGCGAGCTGGCGCAGGCGGCCGGCAGGCCGGACTCGCAGGTCCCGACCGATCCGGTCGAGCTGCGCCAGGCCTGGCCCGAGTGGCTGGCCGAGGCCGGCGCACGCGGGCCGACGCTGATCGTCGTAGACGCCCTCGACCAGCTGCGGACCGGCCTCTCGGATCTGACCTGGATCCCGCTGCGACTGCCCGCGGGCGTCAAGCTGGTCGTAAGCTTCAGGCGCGACGCGCGGCGCGGCGATGAGACGGCCGAGCGGTTACGTCGCAGCGGCGCGCTGGTGGAGCAGGTCCCGCCGTTCGAGACGCTCGACGATCGGCGACGCCTGGTCCGCGCCTACCTGGCCCAGTACCTGAAGGAGCTGGACGAGTCGCAGCTCGAGGACCTGATCGGGACGAGCGGCGCGGCCAACCCGCTCTTCCTCAAGGTCGCGCTCTCCGAGCTGCGCGTCTTCGGCGCCTTCGCCAACCTGGCGGCGAAGATCGAGAGCGATTTCGGGACCACACCGCAGAGCGCGTTCCAGGCCGTGCTGCGTCGGCTGGAGCGCGACCCGGCCTATTCGCCCATCGAGCCCGAACGCGCGGTGCCGCTCGTCTTCGGGCTGCTGGCCCACGCCCGGCGCGGGCTCTCGACCGACGAGCTGGCGGCGATCCTCTTGGGCGCGCTCGGCCACGACAGCTCCGACCCCGCGGCCTGGGAGGCCGCGACCGACGCCGTCCACCTGCTGCTGCGCCAGGTCCGTCCCTTCCTGGCACGCCGCGAAGGCCGGTTCGACTTCTTCTACGAGACGTTCCGGCAGGCGGCGGCCGAGCGCTACGTCGCCGCCGACGACGCCGCCGAACCCGGCGCCGGCCCCGGCGCCCGGGCCGCCGCCGACTGGCACCGCCTGCTGGCCGACTACTTCGACGCGCTGCCGCTCTGGCTGACGCCGAGCGCGGACCCCGGCGCCCGCGCGCCGCAGCGCCGCAAGGTCGGCGAGCTGCCCTACCATCTCACAATGGCGGCCGACGCCAAGCGCCTGGCCAAGCTGCTAACCGACCTCGAGTTCGTCGAGGCGAAATGCGGCGCCGGCCTGAGCTACGACCTGCTGGACGATCACTACCGTGTGCCCGCCCAGCTGCGGACGCCGGCGCTCGACGAGTTCGCCGAGTTCGTGCGCGCGCAGGCGCACGTACTCGCCAGATGGCCCGAGCTCACCTTCCAGCAGGCCGCGAACACGATCGCGCAGCAGAACCGCAGCGAACAGAGCGCGCCCGCCAAGGCGGCCGTCTACCGGCAGATCATGGGCTTCGAGGTCAGGCCCTGGCTGCGCCGACTCAACCCCGAGCCCGCGGCCGGCGCCTGCCTGATGACCCTCATCGGGCACAAGGGCTCCGTACACTCCGTCGCGGTGAGCCCGGACGGCGAGCGAATCGTCTCCGCCGGCCACGACAGGACGCTGCGCGTCTGGGACTCGCGGACCGGCGGGCTACTGGCGGTCGAGCACGACGCGGCGCGCGAGATCGGAGCCATGGCCGCCGTGCCCGGCACCACGCTCGTGGCGGTCGCCGCGCCGGGCGGCCTGATCGCGCTCTGGGACTTCGAGACGCTCCAGCCGGCCGGCACGCTGGCCGGGCCCGCCGCCGGCGTCGACCACCTGGCCGTCGACCCGAGCGGCCGCTGGCTCGCGGCCGGCAGCTCGGCCGGCGTCGCGGGGCGCGGCGGCGCGGACCGCGCCGACACGCTGGTCGTCTACGACCTCGAGACGCGAACGGCGGTCGATGTCGGTTCGGTGACGGCGCTGTTCTCGGACGTCGCCGTCGGTCCCGACGCCCGATTCATCCTCGGCGCCGCCGGCGGCACGCTGCACGTCATCGACCGGGCGTCGCGCCGCGTCGTACACGAGCTGGAAGCCGAGGGCGCGGGCCTGGCGTGCGTGGCGGTGACGTCGGACGGCGCGACCGCGGCGGCAGGCGCCTGGGGCGGCTCGATCCGGCTCTGGGACGCCGGCGACTGGCGCCCCGTCCCGACGCTCTGGGGCATGCAGGGGATCGTGCAGGACCTCGCCTTTTCGCCCGACGGCCGCGAGTTCGTTACCGGCGGCCTGGACGGCACGCTCAAGGTCTGGGACCTGGCGTCCGGCCAGGCGCTCACCATCCTGCGCGGGCACACCGAGTCGGTCCTCGCCGTCGCCTACACCGCCGACGGCGACCGGGTCGTCTCGGCGGGCGTGGACGGCACGCTGCGGGTCTGGGACACGGGTTTCGACCGGCCCTACTTCCAGGCCGCCAGACAGGTGCTGGCCGAGAAGGTACCCGATGCCGAGAGCCGCCTGGGCGTCGAGCGCGCGGCGAAAGCGTCCGAGGAGATGCTCCACGTGATGACCGCGCGCCGCAAGCACTGGAACTTCGTGACCGACCTGGCCTTCGCTCCCGACGGCCGACGCGCGGCCACGACGAGCATCGACGACCGAGCCCTCATCTGGAACACGGAGTCCGGCGACTGCGAGCACTGGCTGGAAGGGCACGAGCACGGCGCCTGGAAGCTGGCGCTGAGCGGCGACGGCCGCCGCATCGCCACCGCCGACGCCGCGCTCACGCTCAGGCTCTGGGACCTCGAGGCCGGCAGCGAGCTGGCCGCACGCAAGGTCGGACCCGTCTCGACGCCCGAGCCGGCGCCCGGCGCCTCGCTGCTCGAGAAGCTCAGCGAGTGGACACAGCGCCCCTTCATCTCACCGCTAATCTTCGCCGCCGCCGACACCCTGCTCATCTCGGCCGACAGCCAGGACCCCGCGATCAAGGCCTGGGACGCCGCGACCCTCGAGCCGCGCTTCCGGCTCGAGGGCCACACGTCGCGCGTCCGCGACCTGGCGGCGTCCGCCGACGGCCGCCGGCTGTTCTCGGCCGGCGAAGACGGCACGGTCATCGTCTGGGACCTGGAGTCGCGCCGGCAGCTGGCCAAGACCAGCGGCTACGCCTGGGGCGTCCGCGGCGTGGGCGGCAGGGTGGCCGGGCTGCTGCCCGACGCGGGCCGCGTCGTCTGCGCCTGGGAAGACGGCACCTTGAAGATCCTCGACCTCGAGACCCTGACCGAAGTCGGAACGCTGGGCGACCCGACCCCCGAGCGCGTCCTCTGGCTCGAGGTCTCCGCCGACGGCGCGCTCGTCGCCGCCGCGCGCGGCGCCACACGGATCGAGGCCTGGCGCCCGGCGGACGGCGGCCTCGTCTTCCGGCACGACTTCGACTCGGAGTTCGTGAGGCTGGCCTGGGAGCGCGGCGGCCGCCGGCTGGCCACCGGCGGCCCGAACGAGCCGCTATCGGTCTGGGACGTCGTCGGCGGCGGCGCCGCCGGCGCTGCCCCGCTCGCCCGCTTCCCCGAGCACGTCAGCCAGATCGCCTTTCACAAAGGCCGCATCGCCGCGGCCAACGACGCCGGCGACGTCTTCCTGCTCGAGCTGACCGGATGCTGAGCGGACCGGCCCGCGCCGCCTCAAAAGATCAGCGCCGCGCCGATGACCAGCAGGCCCGTGATCACCGCCAGGACCGATGGGTTGGCCCACGACCGCTTCTCCAACCGGTGCGCGGCTCTCTCCGGGCTCGCGAACTGGAGGTCGGAGAAGTGTATGATCTGCGACCCGTGGTCCCAGGCGCTCAGCACGCCCAGCAGCAGCAGCTCGCCCAGCAGCACGACACAGACCACTATCAGCGGCAACAGGAACCTGGCCGACAGCAACTGACCCGGCCCGGCGACCCAGGCCACCTCCGGACGCAGGTAGACGGTGAAGGCGGCGCCCGCCGCGAGCACCGCGAGCGCCGAGAAGACGATCCGGCTCCCGAACATGCGGCGGATGACCAGGTCGGCGTCCTTGTACTCCGTCAGGTACATCAAGAACTCGCGCCGCTGGCGCGTGCTCAGCTCACCCGACCGCCACGCCTCACTCAGACTGGGCCTGACGCTGCGGTAGGCGAAGTAGACGAACCCCAGCACACCGAAGGCCCACCACAGTAACCGGTCCACCGACAAGACTTCCGCGATCATGGCTCGACACTCCCTATCCCGATGTCGCACGCCGAATCGGCGAGCACGGCGACACTCTAGCCCCTCCGCAGAGCGCCGGCAACCGAGTCGCTCGAGCGGACCGGATGTCCATCGGTATGGGGATGGCTCGTGAGGTCCGGCGGGAGGGGGGAGGCGGCGGAGGAGCCCTTGTCTCCGCCCAGGCTGGCGCGCTAGTCGGCGCGCTCCTGCAGCCCGACCCGCAGCACCAGGTCGTGCAGCTCGGCCGGGTCGACCGGCTGGGTCAGGAACGGGCGGCCCACCTCGGTCAGGAACCGGCGGATCGCCGTCTCGCCCAGGTCGTTCACGAGGAATATGGTGCGGACCGCCTGCTCGAGGTCGATCGCCACGATGTCGCGGAACATGTCGTCGGGCGGGATCTGCGGCGTCGGCAGCTCGATCACCACCGTGTCGTAGAACCGCCGCTTCATCTGCCCCAGCGCCTGCCGCGGGTTGCGGGCCAACTCGATCTCCATCCCGCCCTGGCCCACGTAGTCCCGGAACACGCCGGCGCTGTAACCCGTCGCCTCGACGAACAGGACGCGCAGATCGACGGCGTACGCCTCGAGCCCGAACTCCAGGTCGGCGGGCAATCTCGGCTCCATCAGCACCCTGCCCTCCCGTCTCCAGCGGCGATGGGGGCGCGCAGACGCACGAACACCCGCCGGGCCCCGTAAGGCCGCGCGGGTGTGTCGTTTACGCGTAGCCGGGAAAGCATGAGACCTCTCCAGGGGCAAAAACACCGGCCACTGCGCTGTGGCCGGCCCTGAGAGAGGTCGCCTACATTATAACGATTTCGTAACCCGCAGCACAAGAGCGGGCGTCCGGGACAGCTTGGGGGCGCTTGCGCCTTTGCCAAGGCCCCAACAGTTTTCAGCATTCCAGATCCAAACCGTCCCAGCACGCTCGCCGTTGTGCAGTGGCTGTCCGTTGAGGGGACCGCCATACTAGCGAGCGCGTAGCGATGACGTTTTGATGACGCTAACGTGCTCGTTTAGCTAGTCAGCAGCAGTCGGATGGTCAGCCACCACCCCAGGAGTAACCCGATGCATGAACTGAACTGTCTCGGTGAAGCCACACTGCGCAGCCCCGCCGGGGACCTCGTTCACTTCCGTTCACGGAAGCATTTCGCGTTACTTGTCTACCTGGCCCTAAACGCCGACAGAGCTCATCGCCGGGAACACCTCGCGGGACTACTCTGGAGTGATAGCGAAGATACAAGGGCAAGGCACTCTCTCTCTCAAGCGCTCTACGCAATACGACGCCTGGTTGGCGACACCGTAAAGATTGAGGGCGAAGACCTCGAATTCACACGAGATGGATTAAGAGTGGACTCGCTTGAGATGGAACGTGTACTGGAATTCGGCAGTCCGGCCGCAGCTGTTGATCTCTACCGAGGCAATTTCTTGGAGGGATTCTGGGTTCGTGGTGCCCGTGGGTTTGAAGACTGGGCTGGTCGAGAGAGGGCTCGTTTAGCCGCACTAGCCCGCGGGGCGCTCCGCCACGTCATCGGTGCCGCCCGCGACCGTTGCGATTGGCTGGAGGTGCAAAAACGTTCGATGCATCTAATACTCCTTGAACCATTTGACGAGACCGCTTACGCAGAGTTGATGCGAGCCCTCTGGATGAATGGCGATCGATCAACCGCTCTGAGGTACTACCGGCAGCTCAGGAAGGTGCTCGCCACAGAGCTGGGGACGAGGCCCTCCAAAGATACCCAAGCCCTTGCGGATCGTATCCGACAGCGCGTGGTGCGTGGTGGCTGGACTGCCAAACGAGTGTTTGAAGAGAGCCAGCGCGCGGTCTTTTGCACGCCGCCCTTCGTTGGGAGGGCCCGTGAACTTAGTGCCCTATCAGAACAATGGCACCGCGTCCGACGCGGCGATAGCCGGACGGTTGAGATTGTTGGCGCTGCAGGCATCGGAAAGACCCGACTCGTCACGGAGTTCTCGAAGAGCCTTGAACTTAGCGACGTCTCAATGTGTTGCGGGCGGTGCTATGAAGCGGAACAGTCACTACCATATGGCCCAATCGCCGAAGCACTCCGTCAGGGAATTTTCGAAATCGATCTCGGTGACATGAAACCGCTGTGGCTAGCCGAGCTTGCACGGATCATCCCCGAAGTGCACGAGCACTACAGCACGCTTCCGGAACCTTTCCAACTCGATGCCGAAGGCGGACGCCGCCGCCTCTACGAAGGTATCGCGCAAGTGCTCAAGGCAGCATGTGATATCCGTCCGGTATTTCTGTTTGTCGATGACTTGCACTGGGCGGACGATTCATCCCTTGCGCTCCTGCACTATCTTCAGCGGCGAGTCACTAACGGTCTCTTCTTGCTTACCGCATACCGACCAGAAGAACTTTTCGTCCGAAAATCAGCACTTGTGACAGAGCTTGTCACTCGCAGCAAACAAGGTGTGACAACAATCTTGCTCGAGGCTCTTAGCCACAATGACAGCACCAGCCTTCTATCAAAGCTCATGGGTTCGGAATACAACTCAACCGTGCTTTGCTCCGTGCGCGATATGAGTGCCGGCAATCCTTTCTTTGCTATTGAGCTTGCCAGGAACCTGGCTGACGAACAGCAAGGGTATGACCATGTGCGGCCGCCAGTGCCGGACAGCATACGGGCACTGTTCAACCGCAGATTCGCTAACCTGAGCGATCGCGCTGTGGCGCTGATGCAACAAGCTGCCATACTGGGCTCCCGCTGTAGCTACGAAGCTCTGAGCACTGCCGCAAGTATTCCCCCGTTTGAGGTCGGCGGTATCATCCGGGAACTGGCCCGCGCGGGGATCTTGAGTGAGAGTACTGAGCTCGTTTCTTTCCGTCATGACCTCATCCGCGAGGTGGCAGCCGCACAGATACAGCCTGCCCTAGCCAAGGCTCTCCATCACAGAGCGGCCTACGCACTAGAGGCACGACGGGGGGATCCTGGTGAAATCGCTGCACATTTCTCGGTAGCTGGGGATGCGGAAAGGACCTTCTCATACGCCGTCCGCGGCGCTGGTGCTGCTGAGAGACTATTCGCACTCAGGGAGGCAGCCAACCTCCTAGAGTTGGCAATTGAGCATGCTCCAGACGAACCGACACGAGTAACCCTGGCCGGGCGTCTGGGGAGACTTCTTCTACACATGCGCGACTATTCCAGAGCTCGGCCACTACTCCAGACACGCCTTGACTATGTAAGCAAGACCGGCGATCGCTCGGGAGCCGAACTCTTCGAAGCTCGCCACGATCTCTTGATGGTGGACGCATACTCGTCAGCGATCACGCTGGAGGAATCTGGTGATGCTCTCATGAAGCTACACTCTGAATTGGTTGACCATACCATTGATGCGCCAAGACTAGAAGCGGTCATTCTCAGATCCCTACTCTGGGCGGCTGCAAGGGCGTTCAAGCCCGCTCTGGTTGAAGAAACGATAGACAGAATTCGAAGGTTACACGATCGCGCTGAGGAGCCGGAGGTAAGAACCAGAACTGCGAGAAGCTTAGGCATTTATGCATCGTACAAAGGTTCGGCAAGAGAGGCCAAGAGCCTGTTGGAACAGGCGCGGGCCTACGCAGAGGAGTCATGCGACCAAGCAGCACTGGTCGATTCATACGTGGGCCTGAGCACTCTCTTACACCGAATACCGGACGTCGAACTAGCTAGCCACATACTTGAGGTGGCCCTACCTCTAGCTGAGCAGCTGGCTGACCCTGCTCAAGTGGCAAATCTCCTCTGCAACTGTGCCGTCTGCTTTATGTACCTCCGCGATGCCGATCGTGCCCGGTCGCTGCTCGCGCGAGCCATGCATGTGCTCCATTCCACCGGACATCGTCCCGACACCTTTCCCTCAGTAGTCTTCGACCTGGGCTTCGTAGCCTACTTAAAAGGCGACCATGAGCTCGCGCAAACAAAGTGGACCGATGCGCTCAACTCAGGTAGAAGACACGGTGTATCACCCGTTGTCCTGGAGTCGCTGGCATCGCTCGGCTTACTGGCATTGAGACGGGGCGAAATCCTAGAAGCACGACGACTCGCTGCGCAGGCAGCGCACCTTGCGCGGCGTGGCAAGTTTCTCCTCGATCAACGCTCTAGCTTAGAGGAATTGCTTGCTCGGCTTCGGTACCGTTCAGGTCGGACGCAGAAGGCACTCGCAGGTCTAGCCTCTGCGGCTGCCAGCGCCGAGGCCAGCGATATTCCCCTATACTTCACCGTTCAGTTGACTCGAATTGACATATTGATCAGAGAAGGGCGAATCCGAGACGCTCAAGTGATTCAGAACAATGTACGCGATGTGGCCCGGAAAAAGCGCGCCCCACTGTGGACTAAGGAAGCAGAAGGACTTTACGACAGGTGGAAGAGAGAAAACGGCGGTAGATACTAGGGAAACAAGCACCAGGTGATGTCCTAAATTATCTGCAAAATCGAGCGGCGTGAAGTATCCTTCTGGGGTCAGTCAAACCTCAGAGCTCAGGATGAGCAGAAAGGAGTTCACGCCGCCATGGGAAAGATAGCACCGAGTCAGCGGCTGCGG
>Ga0180437_10001071_pt1 | contig 48280 bp, 50 predicted proteins | sample SS_ome_4_FD_132410 | JGI IMG/M metagenome (GOLD analysis project Ga0180437, IMG submission 132410) | Hypersaline lake sediment archaeal communities from the Salton Sea, California, USA - SS_3_D_1 metaG | ecosystem: Environmental > Aquatic > Non-marine Saline and Alkaline > Hypersaline >... | reverse complement strand
CCAGTCGCTCCCGTGGCGCCCGTGACCCCGGTAGCGCCGGTGGAAGATGCGCTTCCAGGGGCGCCCGTTGCGCCTGTGGCACCGGTAACTGTCGTCCCAGTCGCTCCCGTCGCACCGGTCGCCCCGGTGAAGGACGCGCTTCCAGGCGCACCTGTTGCGCCTGTGGCACCGGTAACGGTTTCACCAGTCGCTCCAGTCAGTCCCGTGGCGCCAGTCACGCCGGTAACACCAGTGGCACCGGTGGAGGACGCGCTGCCAGGTGCGCCCGTTGCGCCTGTGGCACCGGTGACGGTTTCACCAGTCGCTCCCGTGGCGCCCGTGACCCCGGTAGCGCCGGTGGAAGATGCGCTTCCAGGGGCGCCCGTTGCGCCTGTGGCACCAGTGACTGTGGTCCCAGTCGCTCCCGTGGCGCCAGTGACCCCGGTGGCGCCGGTGGAGGACGCGCTTCCGGGTGCCCCAGTTGCACCTGTGGCCCCGGTGACTGATGCACCTGTGGCTCCAGTAATTCCCGTTTCCCCTTTTAATCCAGTGCTTCCTGTTGAGCCCGTGACCCCCACAGCCCCAGGTGATCCTGTGGCTCCGGTTATACCATGCAAGGGCTCCCCATCCATTATAATATTATTTGTGACTTCTAAATTTTGAACTTCAATTTTATTTGAGACTACGCTTTCTGTTCGAAGACGTCGTGTGCGCAGAGAAGCAAATCTTGCATCTTGCAGAAATGACATGTTTAATTTAAGGGAGTTGGTTTTTGAACATACGAAAATATTTTTTTTTTGGTATTCACTTGGTTTCTTGGTTTCTTGGTTTCTTGTTTCCGCTTTACTTTTACGTATACAGCCGAAGCGTCCCGGACCAACTGGCCCCGTGCAGTTGATACAGCGAACCGTCGGGATTTAAAATACGGATCCGAAGCTGTGTGAGAATAGTTTTTGAAAAATAGAACAGCGTCATCGGGTAGTAGCGGTCGAGGGCGCGCACCGGGTTAAGCAGTAACACAACTTTGCCAATAATGTTGGTTTGATTGTGGCCAGTCACGTTGGTGTGCTCAAATCTGGCACTCCCCCCGGAGGGCTCGGGAATTTGCACGAGTACATAGCTGCGCGAATTCGTGTCAATCGCATAGGGTCCCAGGTAGGTGCCCGAGAACGCTTGCGTCCACATCACGTCACATGCGGGAAATCCCAAGACACGAAACATAAAGTTGTTACTGCATCGGGGCGCAAACATGAGGCTGAGTTTACAGGGCATAACGTGAGCCAAGGCAATCGATGTATTGGGAACTAAGCCACCTAGGTCAAGTGCACCGATGTCCAAAACCACTCGCGTGCCACTGGGAACTGCAGTAACGGGTAACGTATATGTCACCCCACTGACCGTGACCGTGGCCAGGTCTCCGATTTGGAACCCATGCGCCAGGGTGCTGGTGATTGTTAATTCGTCCAAGTTTGCGCCAGTGATCGTTGCGAGCGTCGTTCCGTCGTCGGGCAAGGGGGGTGGGGGGTTGGCGCTAATGAACATCCGATCGGCGGTTCCCGCCAATAAACCAAAGGCGAAGATGCATCCATTAAAATGTTCCGAATTACAGTCGTGATATTCAAATGGAACGTTGGACGTGTACGTGGAGTATCCCCGAAAATTAGTAAACGTGTAGCCCAATTTGAACCCTGCATTGCTGGTCGCCATATTACCAAAGTCCAAGTTAAACAGGATTCCGGACGGGGAAGTAAACATAAACTGGTTGGCGTTATTTTCAAGAGTCAAATAAGAAACGGCAATGTCGGACCCAGCCCACGCGGTTTGGATCAATTCCGTGAGCGTAGTCGCCAGCGACATGGGCGTGTACAGTCCCGTGGGAATGGTAATCGTGTACGAGGTCCCCACCAGGGCATCTGACAGAACGAGGGTATACGGCGCGGTGCCTGGATCGAAGTAAAACCGATTGCTTTGAAAATTGAGTTCCTGAATAATGGAGTCAGTGGTGGGGTATTTTCCCGGCGTCACTTTAATGTCACAAAGCCCGAGTATTTCGCCTGGCCGAGAGCAGTTTTGGATAAACACCGCCTCCTCCGAGGCGCACCGAAAATCGTCACCGCATTGCTTGCGGTCATATTTGATCAATGGGATATTGGCGGGTAGGTAACCCAACAAATTAGCCAGCGACCCGACCGTAACAGCAATTTTGGATGACACGAACCTTTCAGGTAAGCTGTCCCGATACCTGGGATCAATTTGTACACAAAAAGCTCCCTTTTTGTCGTCGTACTGGATGCAGTAAATCCCGGGGGAATAATTCAGCCCCACCACGGCCCCGACGCTTTGATGCATCAGTGTTTGCAAAAGCAAAGCCATAAAATCAAACGAAGGTATCGTGGGATAAAATAGCGATCCAAATGTCGTGGCCAAAGGATTTGGTTTCCAAATCGTTGCGGGTGGAAACCCCGACACGCTGAACGTGGTCTCCGAAATGACCGTCACGGTCGCCAGCAAACCGCCGGTCGGGTTGGTCAGCACCACTTGCGCCGCCGCGGCAACCACTTGGACCACGTCGCCGAAGTTCCACAGGGGCGCGGCACTGGTCAGCAGGTGAGGCACCTGGGTCGTGAAGACGGGCGTCGTCGGATCAGAGTCGTCCAAAGCAATTATCGGATTGTTGACGGGTGGCAATACGACGCTGAACGTGTCCGTGTCGGTCGTGATCGTGAACGTTCGCGGATTGGGATTCAGCGAATTAAGAGGAATGCCAAACGAGAAATACAGTCGCGACCACTGATCTTCGATGAGGTTTTGAGGAGCGGGCATTTCCACCGTCGCCAGTTCGATCGCCTTAACTGCCACTCGGTTGGTCGTCATCTGGACTTTAATGGTAATATCATTCGTTGGATTGGGGTCATCAGCTTCTTTGGGAGAAATATTATCGAAACTGTCAAAAGCGTACGTGTATTCAGTCATCCGGGTTTTTTTTTTGTTTTTTTAGAGAGCAGAAATAAAATATGGAAAGGAACGGGCAGGTCGTCGGAGAAATTTTAGAACAAGTTTGTGTCATGACCCTCCAAGTGCCCAACACGGAGTACAAATTGTGTTTTAGCAAAAGCCTCATGAACCAAAGCCCAACTCAATACCTGCGTCGTTTCGCGCGCTTCGGGTATCCAATGATGGTCGCGGCAATGATCTACATCGATCGCCTGGTCCACAAAGGCATTCCAGTCACGCCCCTGTCCATCTATCGTTTAATAGCTGGATGTTACAGATTAGCACTAAAATTTTGGAACGACGAGCAACTCTGCAGTCCACACACGTTTGCTCGCATCGCGGGACTCACCACTCAGGACCTGAATCGCTTGGAGCGCCATTTGTTGCCCTGGATTGGGTACCAGCTGGACATTACTCCGGCAACCTACCAGGAGTATACCGATTTAATAAAAAATTTTTCTATCTGCACCGGGAAAAATTAAAAACCAACAAAAAAAATTTTTTTTTCTATCTGCACAAAAAGATAACCCGCACACAACAAGACTATGGCCGCGCACCTCGTTCAAGCACTCCGCAACAATCAAGATGCCATCGTGTTAGCTCACATGAGCCAGCTCGTCAGCAAATACCGGCCGACATCGGATGACCAGTTGCATGCGGTCATGAAAACACTCACCGAAGTCCCCGGAGAGACCCAAACACTGGAAACCACGCTCGCACTCAGCCAACACGAAAAAATCGTGTTGCGTAAAAGCCGAACCGGGCGAATTTTGCCACGCTGCCACGTGCTGCGGAGAGCTCCCGGGTATTTCTCGCTTCGATGCACAGGTCTTTCGCACGTCGTCCTGTTAATTTCGCAACCGCTCGCGAGCTTATTCCGGGTTCGCTGCCTGAACGTGGAGGCTGATCAAGTGGCGTTCAATTTTTCCCCGACCAAAGCGTCCAGGATCGTCGCATATGGATTAGCTCCCAGTCGCGTTTTGCCGTGTGGGAAAGAACAAAGATTTCTTCCTCAGCGAATCCAACTCCTGCCCGCGGACAAGAAGAGAAGAAGCGCGGAGCGCAGTTCCTACCGCACGTGGGCTCAAACTCAAGCTTGGTTTGCTGGGGATAAGGCGGATTTACACGTTCGAACCGTCGAAGACTTTGAAACGTGGTGCGGCGACTTGCAAGAGCGCAAAGAAGGCGAGGTGATGAGTATCCCAGAAACTTCCATTCACCGTTTCGGAGTGAGCGGTGTCCACTTCGATGCAAAAAAGTTTCGAGCAATGGTGACCACGTTTGCAGACCAAGTGTATTATTTAGCAACCACAGACGTCGCCATACGGCGCCGCGAATTGCCTCAAAACCTGCGCTTTCTACCCCCCGATCTCTCGGATTTGGTTCTTGCATATGCCGTTCCGCCGCCGATTGCCGAATTTGTTTTTAACACGGACAGCGATACCGGTGTCACCCCTTCGTGGTCCGCCCAACACCGACTGTCCAAACCACCGGCTCTGGTGCCCCGCATTGTACGCCGCCAATACGGGATTCTCATAGACACGTTGGTCGCTGGAACCACGCGGCAGTGTTGCGTGGCATTCTGGCGCTTGCTGCAACTCATTCGCCCCACGGGAATACCTTTTGGGTTTTCCTTTGCATTCCGAGCCGCGGGTTGCAAAATCGAGGGCTCCGCGAGTCTGGCCTTGACCTGGAAGCACGTGAACGAGTCCACCGTGCAAGCCAGGATTCCCGACATTGTCAAAGGCTTGTTCTGTATTTCCAGGGATCGAAAAATCGCATTTGCTCAAGGCGGTGATCTGATGACGTTGCGGCGACGCGGGGAGTGCGTGGATATCATTTTCCTCTTCAAGAGTGACGCCCCACAAGTCGCGGGAGCATGTATCAACCAAAGAATGCAACCCGGTCCGATGAAATTGGAAGGATCGAAGCGTTGGCAAACGCTCCTTCACAAGTATTTGGGGATACTAAATCCTGAACTGGGGAGACCGCAGTTGACAGCACAGGAACTGGCGAGTTTCCAACGTCTCCTCCGCCGCTTTATCAAAGACATTGACATTGAAATCCCTTTTCGCCCGCAGCGACAACTTGACATTTGGAACCGATTCGTCGCTTATTTACTAGCAAAATCGACCACGAGAAAAAAAAATAAAATAAAATAATTTTTTTTTCTCAAGCTTTCGGGTTTCCTCCCACACGCACATGGTTCTTACGCGAAAATAAAAAAACCAAAAGATGGATGAGGAGAATGCACCACATGCACCGACGAGTTTCCGGGTCGAGCAACCTCGGGAAGTGGCTGAGATCAAGGAATGCATGGCGAAAGCTTGGGGTATCGCCAGGAAACTTACCCACAACCCCGCGCCCAATCCTGTTTCACTTCACCGCTCGCACTTGCCCCAGATAAAAACCACACCGTACGTCGTCGCGGAGAAAACCGACGGCGTGCGTTACGTTTTGGTCCTGGGCCGGTTCACAGAGTTACGACAACAATACGCGGTTTTGGTCGATCGAGCGTTTACCATGTACCAGATCCAGGTGTTTGCGCCGAAAGATTTTTTTTACGGCTCCGTGTTCGACGGTGAAATGGTGTGGAACAAAGAGCAAAGGTGCTTTATGTTTTTGGTATTCGACGCAGTGGCCGTGAAAGGTCGGTCCGTGCGAAAAGCGAATTTTCTGGAGCGGTACCGGACGATCACGGACTCTTTTTTGTCACAGAGCGAATGGGGTCAACGAAATATTGACCAGCTGGAAGAGGCAACTGACGCCGCGCTGCAGTTTGCGAAGACGGGGAAAATCGTCGCCATCCCCGACAACACGAGCCCGTGTGTCTTTTTGTACACGAAACCTTGCGTAAAACTGGAACTCTTTGGCAGCCTCGCGCGGTCGATTAGTTCGCTCGAGCACGATTCGGACGGGTTCATTTTCACGCCCATCAACGCGCCGGTTATGCGCAACACGCATGCGCACATGTTCAAATGGAAGTACCACCCCACAATCGACTTGGAGCTGTGCGCCACTGATTCGGAGATCGTGTACAGATGCCAGGACGGGGCCAACGCGGTCAGTCTCCAACAGGCATTTCCCAACTACGACTTCGTGTGCAGCATGGGTGCCGCGTTTACCTTTAAGAAAAATGAGAAATTTATTATCGAGACTAGCGTGCACGTCACGTCAGAGTCTTTGGGCGGAAAGCCCCAGATTACTTGTAAGTTCCACCGCTTTCGGACGGATAAAACGACGGCGAATCACTGTCGGACCATCCGAGACATCCTCCGCGAAGTCGTCGAAAATATCACATTGAAGGAACTCATCAATCTGTCCTCCCCCAATCAAACCAGTTTGGTTGAGTCCAGCATGTGAAAAAAAAGTTTAAAATAAAAAAAAAACAAAACAAAATAAAATAAAATTCTTTTGCCATCACGAAAAAAAAACAAAAACAAAATGGAACACATTGAAACTCCTGAAATTTCTTCCGTACTTCACTCCCTGAAAGTGCTCGCTGCAATTAAAGAAAATGATAAGGTGGAAACCCGAAAAGGGGTGTACGTCGACCGGTCAGACAGTTTTATGCAACCTTGGTATCGGTGGATTCATGCGGAAAATCGGAAAACCAATTTAGCGGCAATCGAAGGTATCTTTGAGCGCGCCTTGAATTGCTGTGACATCTTGGTCAAACAACGCACGGCGATGAAACAAACTGAAGAGAAAAAGGACCCCCTGCTGTTGGTGGCAAATAAACAACTGATTCAACGATTGCAGGCCGAATTGAAATCCGCGCTCAAGGGCGTGCGAAATCTCGCGGTGACGTACCACTCGGACTCCCACTCGACCGCCACAATCGCACTGGTGCAGGACACCGTCACGGACCGGGTCGAACGAATTAATTTCCAACTGGAACTCCATCCCTGAGCGCCTGAGCAATCGTCGTCACCGCGGGACGCGGGCCGCAGGGTTTAAAGAATTTTATCGCGGATGGCACCGCGCCAGGTAAGGTGTAGTGTTGTGAGGGCTGATAAGGCACCGGATTGATCATCGTATTCCCCGTGTTGTCACAGGCATAGAGGCACAGGTTACCCTGGACCGGCCGCCCGTCGATGTTCAACCGCGTGTCGGCGGTGACGACGCCCTGGGCCCAAGGATTGAGGGGAGCGGACAACGTTTGTAATTGAATACAGGGACCCCCCGGGCGCGCCGGCAGCTCCCCCCGCCACGTGCGCAGAGTGGGGTTAAATATCAGAGCATTTGGATCGCGCCGTGACATTGCGAGAGCGCCCCCCGGGTGCTGCGACGCCGGCTCGTACAAGGGACCCTGCGCATTCACGGCATAATTAGTCTGGATTTGAAAACCAGTTTGACAAGGCATTTTTTTTGAGGAGGAACGAAAAAAAAGCTATGAGTTTTTGTTTTTTTTATCTTTTGGGATAATATTTTTTTTATTAGTGCCCAACAAAAGTAAGCAACTTGTGAAACAATTGTTGAACAACCCCATCACACAAACTTAATTTTTTTTTCTTCAAGATTTAATTAAAACAAAACAAGGAAAAAGGCTGGCATCACATCGCACATAATGGAATCAGAACCACTCGCTCGCATGACAAAATTAAAACTCACACAAATGTGTCGAACTCGAAGATGGAATGGCTATTCCAAGTACCGCAAAGCGGGTCTCATTAAATTTATCCGACACCGAGTTTTTGTCGAAGAACAGGCGGCCATGACCCTCCAAGCGTGGTTTCGCCGCTGGCTGGCGAAACCTCGCGTCCCGGTCAACGAGGTAGATATTTTTACTCTGGAAGCGTTCTCCCCCACCGCGCCGATTTTCGTCATGTGGGAAGAGGGAAAGCGCGAAAAAATTTACCAGTTCCACTGCAGAACCCTGCTGGAATACTTTTTTTCCACCGGCAAATTTCTCAACCCGTTTACGCGGAAGCCCGTGTCGGCAAGAAACCTGAGAAAGCTCCAGCGCGTGTATTTCGAACACTTTCTCGACGACGACCGGACCCTGACGTTTGAACTCGATGGACAAGAGCACATTTTGACGCCCTGGACCGACATCACGCGGATCCGCCACCAAATGAAAATCGAACACTCCAGAGCAAGGGCCCAAGACCAACTGCGGGAGATGCTACAAGGCCAATGCATCGCCATCATCGGCACCATCATTGGCCTTATATCGGACTTGCCGGGAAGACAAGGCGAGATCGTGTCTCAGGTGCTCCTGTACATCGCGGAATATCACCTGCCTGCGTTTTTTACCCGCTTGTTCGATTTAGTCGACATGGATGCCGAGACGGCGCAAGAGTTTTTCGACTACGTACTGGAAACCATAAGTGCCGAAATTTTCAGCAAGTTCCGCACCGACCCACTTAAAATCCAGCTCGGATGGGGCACGTGTGAAATTCTCTTGAACCGGTATGCGGCCCTCTTCGACCAGAATTATGAGCACCAGTTCATTGCTGACATTAAAGAACTGGTCCAAACAATTGGGCAATAACCAATTTTTATTATAATAATATTTGTGTGATAATTAAAAAGTAAAAATAAAAATCATGGCAACAACACTTCCCCCCATGAAAGTGCAGCAGTTGAACGTGGAACAGTTCTTAAAACACCAACCCGCTGCAGCTCTTCAGGCCCAGGCCCAGGCCCAGGCTCAGGCCCCTGTCGCACGAGCTCCAGCCCCCGCGCCCCTGGGCCTGGTGCAGGAAAATAACGCCGCGTTGCAACTGGTACCCACAGCCTTGGCACCCGCCTCGGTCAGCCAAAACCCACCCGCACCGACACCGGCACCGGCTGCTTTATTTGAACAAGTTATCCGGAAGGTGTTGAAAAAACGACCCGATTTTTACTGCAATTTTATGGCACAATTCATGCACGTGGTCCAAAAATCGGTAGTCCACACGCTGCAATTGATTTATTTTGAATTCCAACTGAATTTGTTCAACCCAGACGAAAAACCCGAAGAACTGCTGGCCTGGTCTTCCCCCAGAATTTGCGAAACGTTGAAAAACGCAATGCAGGTCTGGAGCAACGAATACCTCACTCTTCCTGAATTTACCACATTCAACATACCCGCCCTGACTGCAAAAATCGTACAAGGGCTTCAGACCAACTTACAAGGGTCGAGCCCCGACCTACAAGCACGGATCAAAGGCTGGCAACAACTCGCCTATGATGATAACCAATCTCTGCAACGTTTTTTAAAAACTTTTGTTGCCCTAGTCACATCCACAATCCACGACGTGCTTCTGGCTTACAGCAAACTCACGCACCAGTTCCGGCAACAACTCAAAACGGCAGCGATCAAGATTAAAGCAAAGCCATCCTTTCGGCAGTGTACCCAAAGGCCGCTTTTTAAAAAGGCTCTCGCAGCCATCGCGCCACTAAGCACGTTGGAAAACGTAGAGCGAATTCAAACACTCGTGCCGGTACCCAACGAGCATCTGCTGTTCCAAGGAGCAAGTCAAACGATGCTGGGACCGCAAGTGCTGTGTGAATTTATTTTATCAAAAAACCCTGAGTTCACATGCCCACCCACGATCACGTGTGGCGCGTCGGAGGAGTTTTCAGAAGTGGCTGCCTTGTATCTTAATCAATTTGGTTGGCTTAAAAAATTCCTCGCACACTACAATTTACAGTTTCAAAAACAACTCGCGCCGTTACAGCAGGAATGGATTAAACAAAAAGCCTGGACAAGCGCGTGGAAAGCTGAATTTGGTAAAGACCTGAGCCCAAAATTGCGGGGGCAGCTACATGAGCTGGATTTATTGGATCAAGCACGGACCCTTCGCGAGTACCAGGACGAACTGGTCAACGCTGTGCAAAGCTTATGCTACGCGACAGATTTTACTTTTTTGCGCAATTTTTAACAAACCCACACACACACATACAACACAAGTGCTTTACTGCATGTATTTCTCAAACACAAATTGAATGCAAAAGTCTTCAATCGTGAGGGACGGTGTCAAATTATGGGTAAAGAAAAAGGGAGATTGGTTATTGCTTCCGTGCCACAGGCGGCGGATGGATTGCAAATACTTGCGAATGAGTGGAGTGCGCGACACGGTTTTCATGTTCTCTTCCACTTTCTACACACTTTTGACTTTTATAGTCTCATTTTTTTTTCAACACGTCATCACGACCTGAGCCCTGAACGCACTGTGATTCTTTTCCGTCGTTTCTTTGTGTAATTTAAAAAAAAGCTTGTTTTCCGCATCCACGTCAACTATTTTTTTGATCTTTTTCCCCAGCTCCAGCTGTCGATCGTCCTGGCCGCCGTACCGCGTCCACACGCACAACCGACTCGTCCGATGGCGGACGTTGACGACGAGCCCGGTCACATCTTGACCTAGTGTATTTCCAACAGCGGCCAGGGTCAGCTCCAAAAACGCGGCGTTCAACTTTGTCCGATTATCAATGTTCACGATCCATTGACCGCCCGTAATATTTGACTTGTCTTCGGATAAAGGCTGGACCTGTTCGTGGAATAATCGGTAGTTCCGGCGATGCGGCAGTTTCGAGGGATCGGGGATATTGTTAAATAACTCCCAAAATGTTTGGATCGAGTCGAACGTTCCAATTTTAAGCATGTTCTGGAAATACTCATCCGTGTACAAACACCAAGCCTTGTGCAACGGATACATTCGTAAAAGTTACAATTTTTTTCCCTCCTTACCACTGTTGTACATACATGACACATTTTTTTTTATTTCTTTTAAAAACCACACAGACACGCACACACACACTATCAAAAAAAACAATTATGGACCACTCACAAACAATTCCGCAACGTCACGTAAATATCCTGTTTTACCTCGGGGTGCTCAATCCAGCACCGCACGTAAGTTTTTGCTTTCACGTAGTTGAACGTAAATAAAAATAAAGGCACGCCATGTGTCTTTGCCCATTCACACACCACGTTTTCAGAGACGTTGGTCTGGGCGGTGTAGATTTTGCCAATCGCATCGATGACCAGCCAGTGCTTCTGTTCAACCAAGCCCACCGCCGGGCTAGCGTGTACCAGATCCACGAGACTGTGCATCTCGGCGCAAAAGTGGCGCAGCCGAGAGAAAACCAGCTCCAAGACCTCGACGGCGCGACCGAGATGCTGAAATTGCGGAGCTGATGACACCAACACACGCACAAGCGCGATAACGTGCATGTTCGCGGCAACGACTGCATCGAGCATCTTGATCCACGCTTCGTACTTGCGGTTCGTTAGCTGAGCATAAGACGGCCGGCGAAGTGCAACTTGTAGGTGTTGCAAAAACCGAAGCAAGATTTTGGATGCCCGAGGTCCCTTCACGTGGATGAGAATGAACTGAAAAACGTCATGTAGAAAATGCAAACAGAACAGCAAACAGCTCCGATTTAAAAGCTGCACGCGCAGGGTTGTCTGGATGCGCTTCTTTAATTTTCTCAGCCGCCAAGCACGAACCAGAGGAGTCAACATCTGTTGGCGCCGGGTGCGGATGGTATCCACCCAAGCCAGAAACGCGCGTTTGACAATCAAAAGCCGCTGTTTGTGCCGATGTCGCCCCCGCCATCTGCCCCGCGCGCGTTTGGGCAGCTTGTCTCGGCGGGCTCGGTGCCGGTGGTAGAACGACCGCAAATACGTAGACCGCGCAACTCGTCCTTTCCAGGCCCGAAACACCTGGCGGAGTTGTCTACGCGCGCGCATTTTTTTCTTCCACGTCCGAAACATCAGCCGCATCTGGAGCTGCTTCTTCTGATCACGGATTTTCTTTCGCTGCTGATGCGCGCGCCAGGTGCGAATGATGACACTGGCCCCGTGCTGCTGGAGCTGTCTGCGCGCGCGCACTTTTTTCTTCCACGTCCGGAACGCCAACCGCATCCGGATTTTCTTTCCCTGCTGATGCACGTGCTGCTGGAGCTGTCTGCGCGCGCGCACTTTTTTCTTCCACGTCTGAAACACCAGCCGCATCCGGAGCTGGTTCTTTCGCTCCCGATGTGCACGCCGGGGCACGAAAATGGGCGCCTGAGCGCGAAGCTGAAAAGTACGACGTGGGAAAGACTCGACGGGGGCGTAAAAGTAGAATACTCCCGTCTTGGTACCGGGGAGGATGTGAGAGAATTGGGCAGACTCCACCTTGGCGCAACAGTCGCATGCCATCGTGGGCATGTTATTTTTTTGTAAAATAAAAATTATGTATTACGAGGCGCTCGAAGATAGAATATTTTTTTTTCATGGGATCCATGTGGAGATAGAAAACAACACCGCATAGTACAAGGCCCAACCGATGATGCCGCTGCCAAGAACAAGCACCCAGCCAAGCCAAGGTGCAGCCTCTGGGTCAGTCAAGTGGAGTGCGACCCATCCCCCAAATCCTAGCAGACAACCCAAAACGAACGCCAACAGGGCGAACGCAACGGATGTCCACGTGTTCAACATTTTTTTTTTGACTTATTCTTTTTTACTTTTGACCAATTAAAAATTATATTCTTTGTCCAAAAAATAAAATCAATAAACCCATGAGTTTAGAAAGCGAATTCGTCGCGGCAATCGATGAATTAACCCACGCGCAGCGCAGAGTTGTGCGACAAGCCTTAATGCAGCAGATGAGCAAACAGTTGCTCGAAAAATGCGTGGCGACAAATTCCACACTCAGATCTGAAGAAAAAAAAATGTTACTTGAAGAAATTTCCACCGAGTGGCCCGTGGCGGGAGACAGCATCGTGGAAGGGAAATCCCTGGACCGGTGGCGACGAGAGGTAGGACAGCATTTGCTGACACCCAGCGACCGGCGCAAAGTTGACAAAATTGCTCGAAAAATGAACCTTTCCCGGGCCGCGAAATTGGGACTTGGGTTAACCGCCGCAACTGCTGCAGCCACCGCCACTGCCGCAGCTGCCGGTGCAGCCGGGTACGCGATGGGCCAAAAACGGGCGTCAGTTACCCCACCACCCAGTCACGACCAAGAGCTGAAACAACAGCTTCGCACCCTCGCCACTGGCACCTTTAAGATTAAAGTGGCGGATATGATGTTAATGGATCGACTATTACATCAACGCGCAGCTGAATTAAAGGCTTTGGAGAAGAAGGTGGCAGCGTATCAGCAGGCCGAGAATGCCCAGGTCCAGATTTTGGACAAACAGGTGACAGAGTGTCAGCAGATGAACCGCAATTTAAAGCAGGTTATTGAGAACACGGAACACAGACTCAAATCTACAAATGAAATAAGTGAAGAATTGCGAAAAGCAAACGAAAATTTAAAAAAACAACTGAAAGAGTTGCAAGCGAGACCGTCAGATGAATCAGGAACTCCCATGATTCTAACGCCTACTAGTTCACTCGATCTGTAGTAAGCGGTGTAAATATTATGTCAGACACATAATAATCATCTATTAAACAAACGTGTTGTTTTTTGGTCTCAAGTCAGAAAAAAAAACGTTTCACAATAAAAAAAGCTGAACTACTCATGTTAGTTGAATATTTTACTCAGACGGGGCGAACCCCTTTCGAAAGACTGTTAAAACGAAGGTTTTATTTTTTTGGCAATTGCTTTTCTTGTGGATCAGCCAGACATACCCAGGCATACTGTCCCCTGATACTTTGCAACAACTGTCGCCGCTATGGACACAGCGCGAGAGTCTGTCGAAAAAGACGAACAAGGCCACCGAGTTTTTTTTCGACGGCTAAATTCAAATGAATGCGTTATGCTGGACCTTAATTATTTTATCTCTTGGATTATTGCTTTTAACCGGCACATTAATTGGCATTTGCTGTTGGCGACAGGGGCAAAAAAAGAAAAAAGACAAACAACTGACGCGGGCCAAAAAATTATTACCGTATCCCACCAAGCCCTTGTTATTTTCCCGAATTAAGCATCCTCCAATCTTGACGCCCCCGCAACAACGCCCATTAATCCGAGAAATACCCGCAGCAGCAACAGCAGCAACAGTGGTCTCTCCACCCCCACCTTCTCGTGACCACGTGCAAGAAATCCAATACATTCAAGCACAGCAAGCGCAGCAAGAACAACAACGACACGCCGCGTCGTACCGGCTCCCAGCAGAACCTGAAGAAGAGCGCCAGGTTAAAGAAATCCCTTCTCGTTTCCATGATTTGTTTCATCAACAAGTCGAAACCATTACCATTAATGAACCCTCAGAAGAAATTCACATCCAAGAACAAAAGAAGAAAACGGACACGTCGGTGTTACAGCCCCAACCCCAAACACGACAAGCAGCACCCCTTCCGCCGTTGCCACCGCCGCCAGCAGCTCCCCGGGATCCGCTCAAGCAGTTTTCAGTTATCACGTACAATGTACGAGTGGACGCTGATAAAAAACCGCATAATTGGGACTCCCGTAAAAAGCACGTGCTGAAAAACATTGAGCAATACGCGCCAAGTATCATTTGTTTGCAAGAAAGTACCGAAAAAGTTAAACGCTATTTTCACCAAACACTGCCTCATTTTGGCATTGTTTCTTGCAGGCGCGCCCTAAATTCCGACGAAGCCGTGCCGATCCTGTACAATAAAAATCACTGGCGCAAAATATTTGCCCAAACCTACATTCTAACCAATAAGGGTCCGAAGGCGTGCAAAAGTTTTTCTTGCAACGGAGCGACCGTATTCGGTGGAAAACGAGCCCGCCACCCCCGAATCTTAACCTGTGTCAAACTTCAGAATCCCGTAAGCAAGTTCGAAGTCGTAATTCTTAACACGCATTTTCCACTGGATTACGATATTCAATTGGGCTGCGCTCGGCAGATTCAAAGCTTGTTGACGAAATATAAAAATACACCAGTAATCCTCTGTGGAGACCTAAACAGCCACTACGCTCCAACCGATACCGCATCGCCTCTGCAACAGTTACTGCAGCAGCGACAGCTGCAGGACAGCCACGGCTTAATCGATGCGCCGACGTTTGGGAGTTTTTCAGCTCTGGCTACCGAGTCTCATCGTTTAGATTACATTTTGCGCAGCCCTCGCCTGACACAAGTGGACGCGGGTATTTCAAACTACACGTACGGTCCTGGATTTCGGCCCTCGGACCATTCCCTGTTGTATGCAGTGTTCAATACGAGTTAAAAAAAACTGTTTTATTATTTGCGGTTGTATACTATAAAACACAAAAAGGACGCACAAAGGAAGGGTGAGGGTAAATAGAACAAATGCGCACAGTACGGTTAAAAGAAACCTTTCAGAAGTGCACGCCGCAACTATTCCACCGAGATGACGTGCTGGCGCTGAAAATGAACCAATGGAAAACTCAGGGCCGCGTGACGTTTTTTGATACCGCGTGTCGGTTAATTAACCCACTCTCGGGACTTGCAGAGACGGTGCACGTAGCCTTGGTATTTTTTAAAATGTACGAAATATTTTGTGAGGATGAAAAGCTATTTGCGGACTTACCGGCCAAGTTGGGCACGGTGGTGGTAGGGGATGAACAAAGCGGTCTCCAAGTGTGTCGCAAGTATTTTGGCAAGGACCGAATACAACAACAACAACAACAACAACGCGCCCCTGTGCATTTGGTGATTATAAATTCGTTCGACTCAGTGGATTTGACTTGGAATACCGTGGCGGGTATACTCGACCGCTTATCGGCAGGTGGCGCATTAATTGTCTGTTTGGGAGAACTGTATCACTCACACGCTCAGGTGTTAATCTGGGTTCTCTATCAAGTTTTCCGAGAAGTTCACATTTGTAAACCAAAGGTCAGCAACGTATTTGATAATGAAAAATTTGCAGTTTGTCACGGATTCCAACCCGAAAAGAAGATGGATCTGAGTGATTGGGGGAAAATACTCGAGATGTGTCCTTTACCCTGGTTTTCTTATATCGCGGAAACGGAACGCGTATTTCAACAAGACCAAGAAATTGCCCAGCGCCGAGCTGAAAGACTCACAAAATTATTGGTTTTCCACAAACCCTTTGCCAACCGCCACGCTTTGAACAAAATGACCAACTTGTGTCTTATGGGTGCCAATAAACAAAAGTATTGTCTGAACTATTTGGAAACTCTTGGGTTGAGTGCGCTACACGCAACCACATGATGACTTTGGAATTTTCCAAAACCCGCGTTTGCCCTTGAATTGGATCAACCCACTCTTGGTGCGCTGGAATCCTCCCTTAAATGTCTTTGCGTCAGATGCGCTTTTTCTGGGTTTCGCTCGGGGCTTCTTTCTCTTGAGGGGGTTTCTTCGCGGCATTTTTTTGTTTTAAATTGATCAAATTATTTTTTTTTTGCTCCATTCACATGTGCGCTCACTTGCAAATGTAGTTTTTTCACCAATGCGATGAATGCACCTTTGGTCCGCACGGGACGTCGACCCACCTGGTTGGTAAGGAGCAGCTGGCGGAAGCTGCGAGCACATTTTGGACAAGGCAAGAGGTCGGGCAAAATAACCAATAATAACACGAACAATCGCCGTTTTGGAAAGCAAAAAAGGTCACTCACGGCATGCAAAAAGCGCCAAATAATCGGCCCCCATGCCTCAGGAGATTGCAATGTCAACGCCGCCTCGTACCAAATATTTAATTTTACGCTGCGTTCAAGCCAGTGAGATAACTGGGTCCGAGACTTTACGACTTGGCGATTAATTCGCCCCCGATGCTTGGGCATCGTAAGGTGTGGATAATCGAGAACGAGAAAAAAAATGCGAAGAAATTGGTGCATTGCTTTCATCTGCCAGGGTTGTGGATGTTCGGGATAGTACGCCACGAAAATAGAAAGTGCTTGGATAAATTGACTCATTTTTTTTTTTGACGGGGGGGGGGCGAAGTCTCGTTTTGTAGTTACACTGTAGTTAATAATTTTGCACATTGAGACGGCGCATCAACACGACCACAAACGCAGATCCCCTGATGGCTAATTTAATTTTCCCTTTTTGCGTTAAAAGCATATCCTTGGCTAAACACCTGTCCCCGACTCGCACGTCGTCGCTTTTTGCAATTACGATCCAAGGTTGCTGTGGCTGCTGCTTCTGTTGCGGAGTGCTCGTTGGAAAAATATCTAGAGTCTGTTCGGGAAAGGTGGAAGTGTACTCAACTATTCGGTCCACGCAAAAATGTTTGTGGCGTGTCAGTTGCGCGTACTTCAGTCCAAGCAGCATACAAAGCTCCCCCGCACCTTGTTCGTGGGGCGAAAGCACGCTGCGATTATAAAATACATTGCATGGCGATGACGACAGCGGCCACGCCACGTTCCTTAAGTGTTGAGAAATTTCCGGGCATTTGATCATGTACACTCCTTTGGACATGAAGCGAGACGCATTCATATCGAAAAAAGCGACCAATTCCATCCCAAATAACATAATAATGATACCAAGTCCGACAAATATCAACACCGCCATTAGAAATTGCATGTTTTTTTTTATTGTAAACACTCACAAAAAGCCGATGCATCTCATTTCCAAACCAACCCACCGATAATAATACACGCGGTCGTGAATGCAAAGGTTGATCCCACTGGTCCGTTGGATGGGTGTTGCAAAAAAGTCCTGAAATAACACTTGCTTAACTACTTGGCGTGCGGTAACGCCTAAGTCCTTTGCGAGGAGCCTGGAAATTCGTTGTCTGAACTGCTTGCCACCCACCGCGTGGCGCAACGCCACTGCGACCATTTCACACTCTGCTTCGCCTTCGAGAACCACTGTCCGCCCGCCCGACACTGCGGCGGCCAGGGATTTGGGCCCAGCAGCGACATCCCGTCGCAAAACGCGTTCCAGCGCGCAGACCACATGCACCATTGCGATAAACAAATTCGTCTCCGACAAGGACGAGAGCTTTTTCTTCAACACCCTTGCTTGCAGATCTGGATATAACAGGCGGAGCTTCAAAAACGTGCGCGCGCGGGTCGACTGAAAAAATAGCAGTTTGTGGGCAGCTTTGTGAACGAGCTCAGTGATAACGGGCTCGTGCCAAAATTCAACCGGCATGGCGTATATCACAACCGGTGTGGTTCGGTGAGCATCGCATATGAAAAGCGGCCTGCACCGAGAACAGTATGCCAAACGCTTCAGATAGGACTGGACGTTGCGGTAATTTAGTGTCCATACCCAGAGGTGGTCCTCCCGAGTCATGAAGGGAAGGAACTTGCCAATCCATCGAGTAATAACAGGTGCTGGTCGTTTAAAGTCGGCTTCGATGCAGCGTTTGCGTTTTCGCGCCCGAAGAACGCGGTCTCGGTTCCGCGTTACCGGGTAGTTGTTAGCGTGGGTGGAGTTTGCCGGGTTGATCACCGAGGTATCTTTGAAGGGAAAAATATCCAATACGGTTTTGGCAAACGCTCGGCGAGCGGATGAAGGTAATTTACCCAGCACCCGGGCCAATGTCCTGACGTCAGACGCGCCTTTGGAAATACAGTCCTGCCAAAGAATGGGTGGAGCAACACAACTCGCGTACTTAACGGAACGGTATCCTGACGACGGCGCACAAATGTAAGTCCAGATGAAAACAAGACTCGCATGGCACAGATATGGAGTAAATGCTCGCAACTCATCATGCGTGTGACTGCGCAGAATCGAAGCAACCGACTGCGGATTTTGCTCCAACGCCTGGTCAACACGGGACGCCGCCGCCGCCAGGGCATTCATTTGATAATTTTTTTTGTTTGAAAATCTATCGCAAGATAGATAAAACAAATTTTGTGCAGTTTTTTTTTGTGTTTGAGAATCTATCTTAGATGGGAAAATGCTCTTTCAAGATAACAAATTTTGTTCATTTTTTTTTGTTTGAAAAATCTATCTTAATTTGCAATTCTTTTTTTTTTAAGATAGAATTTTGCCAATTTTGTTTTTTTTCTCTTTTCAGCCACACAAAATGGATTTTGGTCACCTCGGTGACCTTGGTGACCTCGGTGACCTTGGGGACCTCGGTGACCCTGACTTATGGGATTTAACGACCTACAATGTTAATCCCTTGAGCTTGCCACCACTTGAGCAATCGGAGCCAAGTTTAGGTCCACCGGCACCGGCACTGGAACTGACACTGCCTCCGCCACCACAGTCGTCACCGCGACTGACCCCGTCCACGGAGCCGAAGAGCACCATCGACTACAAAATACAAGGCGACGCGGGGTTCTTTATGGTTGGGGAAAAAGCAGAAATAAGAGTCCCGACCAACTCACATTCGTGTCGCCAAGTTATTTTGAACGCCCTGCGGACCGTCGTGCCTGCCCTCGGGGCATTAAAAGTCAATGACCAGGTCCACGTTGATTTGATGATTTACGATTTTTATTTTGAAGGTAACACCCTGCGCATGTTGGTGCTGGTCCTGGAAACGATGGAATTATTCGACGCCTTTGCCCTGGAACAAGATTTCCTTCACCTTCTTGTCACGTGCCACGACTTCGTGAACGTCGCCACCGATGTCGACTGGTCCGCGCTGACTTATCGTCCCGGATTTGCCAATTACTTCATCAAGTGCAACCGGACGGGCTGTTATCAGTCCCTGGGCAAAGGCATTTGCGCCGCCGCAGTCAAGGGTCATTTTTCACCTTCGCTTCAAAATTGGCTGAGCGAGACCACGCGTTCGTTTTTTACCGCCGCGCGGGTGCATAACCCCCCGGAAGATTACCTTCCTTTTCCGCAACGATTGGCCGGAAATATTTGTGCAACGGCTCAGTTCCCGGGGTTGCACCGTGCAGAATGCATCCACGGTCATTGCAAATGTCACCGAATTCGTAAAGAGTACGAGGCCGGTGCCAACAAAAAGCGCAAGTTGCCCGTCACCGAATTGCTTGCCTACATCCCCTCAGGTATGTCCCACGAGGCCAAACAATTTATCGCCCCCTGCATTCGCGCCATGAAAACGGCCATGTATCCGCCGAAGTCCCAGATGCCTCCACCGCCGCCCCGGCACCCTCCAGCCGCAACGGCGGCCACCGCCGGAACCGAGCTGAAGAAATGCTTCCTTGGCAAGCAGTGCAAGGGCAGTTTGGTGTGTTACTGGACCGAGTGTTGCAAAAGTCGTCACCCAATTGTGTGCGCTCGACATGGGAGAGTGTACGCAAAAACCAAACTCCGCCACAAGTGCCCCCTTCATCAGCGACCAAGCAAAATGGCCATGCTCTTTTGATTCGTCTTGTTTTGCAATTTTGATTTTCTCCTTGTTATTATATTTTTTTTTTAAAAAAACAACACACTAAAATCATGCTCGTGTGGATCATAATAGCAGTGTGCATTCTCGTGGTTTGTGGAGCATGTGGTTGGGTTAATCGGCGGGAAAAAATAAAAACTGAAAAAATGCAGCGGCAACAGTGGAATCAACGCGCCAAAAATGACAATCAAAATAAGATCTTTGTGGTTTTGCCGAGCTTTGCATCCGCCGAAGTTTTGCAAACAACGCGACTGCTGTTTGAACGCGCCTTCGTTCCGCAAAGAATTAACATTGGAATCGGAGCTCCCACTTCCGTTTCGGTAGATGGACTCGGGTTTTTCAAAAAACAAGTGCGCGTGCACGTGTTACCGTCCTACCTCAATATCGGAGCATCGGTTGCACGGCAGCAAATCGTAGCTGCGTTATACGATAACGAACCGTTCATTTTGGTAACCCATGCACACATCGTGCCCGTGCAAAATTGGGACACCGTCCTACTGCAATCACTGCACACGGCGTACCAGCATGGCGGCCATTTAATTTCTCAAATTCCGGGAAATGTCGCGCCTGGAGAAGTCTCTGCGTTGCCCCTGCATAATGTTCCCTCGACGTTTGCTGTGCTGCGCCCAAGTCGCTCGCTGAACAAACAGCTCCCCGTCTTTTCTCCCAGATTTTTCCTGGGACCGGAATCGGCCCAAACTACCTTTGCCTCTCCCACAGTATCGAACAAATGTCTTTTTGGAGCCGCCCCGTTTCTCATCGACACGTTGAAACTGTTTGATTTCCCAATTCCTCTTTTGAATCCAGGTGAAGATGATTTTTTAATGACCCTGCTTTGTTTTTTACAGGGAGCCAAAGTACACAATCCCCAGCTGTCCGTCCTTTTCCACATAAAAAACCGGAGTCGCGCGCGCAGTTCCCAGTACGCTAAATCGAGAAAATTAAAACAATACACCAAGGCTGTCCTTCAAGTCCTAACCAATCGGCAACCGATTCAATTTCGAAAATCAGAAGTGCCGACGGTGCTCCAATTCATTCGCAATTTGGGGACCTCGCCCCAGAGTTATTTTGATTGGCTGGGTCTAAATTTAAAAACCCAAGCCGTTGCGGGACGGAGTGTTCTGGGGTTAACACCCAAGAGCACACGTGCCGAGATTTTACACAAGTACAGAAGCCTCGACGAATTTGAAACATTCCGAAACAAATTTTGCTATGACTAGGGCTCACAACAGGTGCTCAGCTTCCATAAATCTCTTCTCAGTCGTCATCTGAAAGTTCACTAGTATCCCAATCAGGAAGTTCACTAAAATCGACGCCCTCCAGAAGTTCCTCAAGACTCCATTCCTCCGACGGAGATACTTCAGTCGATGTCTCTGACGCCACGGTAGGACGAACCAAGGGTTGGGGAGGAGGCGCAGGTAATACTGGGGCCGGTTCCGGATACAGCAAGTCCGCGCCGGTGTACGTTTTGACGTGGTGGGAGAAATCTTGCGTATACGCTTTCAGATCCTGGAAAGAGACCCGAGGACAAAACAACCCAAAAATACTCGCCGTGATGGTGGGGGTCCCGACAAATACACTCACCGCCACGAAAAGGCGAATCAGCAGCTGACAAATGGGAAGCAAAGGAATCCGCGCCTCAGTGCACGCGTCTCGGAGGGTTCTGTAGTTTTGCTCGTTACCGAGCTGCATCCAGGTCACAATTTTACGCAGCACCTGCCCTAGTGGACGCAGTGCGGTTGGCGTGCGTAATATATCGGCCGCTCGGGCAGTCGTCAAAAAAATCAAACTGCTTTGTGTGCGGACAAAAACAAAATTTTTGGGCATCGGAAGCAGGTCTTCGACGATGTCAGAGAGAAGAACAAAAGGCACGGGGTCTGAAAAATCAGCAGGGCTGCTAAGAAGACCATTTAATTTATTGTTCACCAAGTGCTGAAAGGATTGGTTGTGACCAGGAAGAATGAGCCGATTTTCATAAAACAAACTGAGCAGAGCGGCGCTTTTCTGAGTTTGAAAAAATTTTTCACGGAGAATTTGGCACAGGGCTTGCATCGACAGTGTGCGAACATTGACGACGCCGCAATTGTTGGCCAGTTGGATGAGATCTTTGCGCGTGTAGGCGTTCTTGGTCCGAACAAAACTTCCACACGCACGCGAGGGGTCAAAGATGCAACGTGTGGGTCGCAAGGACATGATGATGTTTGTTTGTCTCAAAAAAAAAAATTCTTTTTTTTTTGTTTAATTTAATAAAAGATATTTAAAAATCAAAGAAGGATGTCAATTTTAGCCTTATCTTACGTTGGAGAACTCTCGCCTTGGGCCACGTCCACAACTGACACCGCCAGCGAGGTCCTTGCGCTCGTGTTTTCGAATAAAAAAGAATGTCTCACGACTGACATACCCGTGCACGTCTTGATCGGGATGTTCGTCGACCACGGTGAGAAAAATTACAACGAGTTTTTATTTGCGGATTTTCTCGTTCGGACCTCGGACCATGTCGTTTTTGAACGAACACCAGGTGGATTTGCCACACAACGGCCCCAAACCCTACCCAAGTATGTGGAATTTTCCACTTCTCAGAAATTTGCGATTCCCTGTCTGGACCTGACAAGAGAACGAGAAGTGTTGAAGCTCAATCTTTCAGAGAGTCTGGAGTCTGTTTTTTCCCAAAACGCCTTCATCAGTGGGACATTTGCAACACAACTTGAAGCCAAGATCGAACAACGCGTGGGAAGGGGTGAGTCCGCATCGGCAAGAAAATGCGTCACAGTCGCCAACGGAACGGATGCATTGGAAATAGCGTACCGCACCGTGTCTGAAAAATCAACCGTGCCTCAGAAGGATCAGGTCGTCCTCGTGCCGTCGTTCACGTTCATTGCCACGGCCTCTGCGGCCAAGTTAGCGGGCCTCAAAGTAGAGTTTTTAGATTGCGCGGCCGAAAAAGGAAAATACATTGTCGAAGCTTCGGAGGTCGCAGCCCGGTTGCATCGAGACGTCGTGGCCGTCGTGGGGGTCAGTTTATTTGGACAAATCCCCGACTGGGCGGAATACCGAAGCGTGATCAATGCCTTTGATCCCAAGATCTGCTTAATTGAAGATGCCGCCCAGTCATTTGGATGCCGGGGCAGCTTAACGTCACTCACCGATTTCAGCTGCACGAGTTTCTACCCGGCCAAGCTGCTCGGGGGGTGTGGCGACGGGGGCGCGATCCTCTGCAAGGAAGCGGACCATAACCTAGTGCGTTCGTTGGCCAATCACGGAACCGGCGTGATGCGCTACACCCACGACCGAATTGGCAGAAACAGCCGCCTGGACGGGATACAAGCCGCTATCCTGTTGCAAAAGCTCGACAAGCTGGATCTTTTATTGCACAGTCGGCGCCAAATCGGCAAAGTCTATGCACATTTTCTGAAACCCATCGCGGGGTTGAGTTTGCCACTGCCCAGTGACGTCCCCTCGCAGTTTACCATTGAACTCACTCCGAGGAGGCGCGACGGCTTGCTGGCCTTCCTGAAGGACCAAAAAGTTGATGCGCGCATATTTTACCCCATTCCGTGTCATCAGCAACACCCTTTGCGGCAAAAAAGCAGTTTTCCGAACACCACGAGAAAGTGTAAACAAGTTCTGAGTCTGCCCGCCTTTCCCTTTATGTCCAAAACCGAAATATTATTCGTGGTCAGTTGCATAAAACGGTATTTTAGCAAAACCTCACCTCATACGTCGCGCGTTTAATGGGGGCAACTTTGGCCAAAGCGTGGAACTGCTGGATGAACCATCGAGGCTCTGCTGGCACTTGCGACAACTGGAGGTGGCCGGCGTAGTAAGCCGTCACCGCGTCCACGTCCACCGCCGAAAACCCGTTACGGGTCATGCCAACGACGTTGATCTTTCTCACGACGTCGTACTTAGGATTTAACAAGCAAAACGGTGGAACGTGTTTGGTTACCGCAGCCCCCATGCCAATCATCGTAAATGCGCCAATAACCACGCCTTGGTGCACACAAGCGTTCATGCCCAGATTGGCGTAGCTGTCAACAGTACAGAATCCGCCCAACTTGACACCACTCGAAAGAACGCAATGATTAAAAATCCGACAGTCGTGGTTGACAACGCAGTGGGTCATGATAAAATTATCATTCCCAATCACCGTTTCTTTTTGTGTTGGCGCGTGAATGCATGTGTATTCTCGAATCACATTTCTTTTTCCGATTTTGATTTTGGACCGATCGGTACCCGATTTTTGGTCCTGGCTCTTATCTTGCGGCGGCTCCCCAATCACGCAGGTCGGGTGAATCATCCGGGGGATGATTTGTGTGTTTTTTTTGTGTAATGTTGATTGTTTTTTTTTTTATGTTTCGTATCTAATAAAACACACACATAATGTCCCACACCACCACCGCATCATCATCGGAGACCACTCACATTTCTGTGAGGCCTGGTCAAGTTATGCACAAACCCACTGCCAACGGTAATCAAGTAAAATGCGTCAAAGAACCTTGTTCCGATGCTGTCCGAAATCACATTTTTAAGCACCTTCCGGCAGGTGCTCAAAAATTCAAAAAACAATGCAAGCAAATGGACGACTCTTACTACTATCCGCAGGAAAGTTGAAAAAAAAGAAAAGCAAAAATTTAATAATGTTACATTGTGTATTAAAAAAAACTACACAACCCCACACTGCTCTCATGGCGGCGTGGATTGACACGTATGTAACTCATTTCCGGGATGTTGGCACATCTGGCAAGGCTGTCAATAGCTATAAAAACAGTGTTTTACCCGCCGTGTTCTTTTTTCTGTTATTTCTTGGACTCACGGTGATGGTTTGGGGATTCGCCACTCAGTGGGCCTTTGTCATCAAATAACGCAACTCCCTCCACAGCTTTCTGTTGATGTACTTGGGGCGTTTTTGGACAAGAGCCAACTCGCCCAACGTGCGAGCTTGCAAGCGATCACACGTGGCTTTTGAGATGTTTCGGAAACTCGTCAAAGGAAAATGCGGGTCCAAATAAGTCAAAATGGGTCCATACCCCGCCAAAGCATCGAGTCCTAATTCCACCAATGTGTACTGCCACAAATCCAGGAGCCAGCGCAGACAAACCTCGACACTGTCGTCTTCGTGCCCGATCGCGTCCGTGATGTGAGTCAACAAAAAGTCCCGGGAGACGTCCGAATACAAACAGGCTTCATTGAACGCGGCGCCGAGGCACTGAATTCTTTTCCACGTAAATCCGGCGGCCGCGCGGCTTAATTTGGGTTTGATGAGTTGCGCGACGTCAGGCAGTGTTGGTGAGCCCAGGAAGGTGTATTCGGGGTCCAGGCAGAGGACGCAAAATTGCACATACTCATCAAGCGTAGGTTTGATGCGCAAGAAGTTACTCATGTAAACGTCAAAAAAATCACACCACATTTTGAAAATCCTTTTTTGTTCGTGACCAAGCGTGCGAACTTTGCAAGTTAAAATTATACATTCTTTAAGATAATTACAAACCGCGCGCCAGCAGAAGATGCCAGGCAGCGCAGGTGTTCGACCCATCACTGTTTTTAATGACGTGCTGTACTCCTCAACAAGATGCTGCAAATCCGGAGGTAACGCCCTCTGCATTTTTTTTTATTTTTTTTTCTGGTGAGATGTTGTTTTCAATTTTCAAGATTATTTTTGCGGTTTTAATTCAAACGAGCGTCTGTCGCTTGTGTAATTTCTTAAGGGTGCGTTCGACTTGCTTATTGAGTTGGCGAAGTTCGCGTGCTTCTTTAGAATTCGCCCGACTTTGGCAGAGCTCGCGTTGCAGCTGCTTGAGTTGATGGAAATCGGGACACTGAGGATTTAGTGCGATCAATTTGAGCGGATCCACGATGTCGTCAATGAAGGCGTGCGTTGCCTTGATCACAAATTCCCGAAACGCTTCGACAGCTTGTTCTGCATAGGCTTGGTGGTGCAACAGAAGAGGTAGTTCGATCCAAACGTTTTCGTAAATGGTATCAAGCTCAAATTGACAGCAGGCAAAAGAGGCTTTTTGGGCTTTCCGGTTGCCCCAAAAATCAATGGGCACGAAAGGAAAGGTATCCAAGTCGCGGCTTTGCACATCCGTGATGGTGATGAGTTCGGGAAAAGCAAAGTGAACCACGGGATTGCGACTCGCGGTGGTGTGTTCCAGCAAAAGCATCGCCGTGAGGCATTGCTCCAAGACGGGGGCCATCAACGTGGACGCGGCGCCTTCCGTGGCGATCGCTTGATCCAAATACCGATCGTACACGGCATCCTCGGCGTTGGAAGGATTAACACTGGCATGGGACAAAATTTCTTGCTCTTCCGGGGTGAAGGGAAATTTAGGCAGTCCAATTTTTTTGAAGACACCGGGTGCCACCTCGAGCGTGCCTTGATCTTTACCCCGTTCGTCTTCCTGATTTTTAAGCCGATCCAGTATGTCCGCGACCGTTGCGCGTTTTCTCTTGCGAGTTGTCACGGCGTTCAAGCACTGTAAAACAAAAAGACTTCCGTAATTCATGTGCTTCGCATCGTCGGCGAAGGCCATGACCTGCTTTTTATTTTGCCTCACCGCGTGCGCCGACAGGTCGCCCACTTCTTGTTCCAAGTCCTCGCAGGTGAATTGAATGGACCGGCGTTCTTGATTCACCACGTCTTGCAAAGTGCGGTGCGATTTCATGTGTGGCAAATCTGAGCACCCGCTTTTGATTGACTTGGAAAACTGTTTGATTCGTTCGGCTTGGCGCTTGCACTTTTTCCATCGCGGGTTTTGCCACTTCCTCAGTATCTCGGTTTGCTCTCCGGTTTTGCGCGCACTGTAAAGTGCCTTGGCGTTACTCACTTCGCGGCTGATTTGCTCTTGATGCATGAACACTTGTTCTTTGACCGTTTCGTGTTCGTACGTCTTCACCGTTCCATCGCGGTTCTGGGTGATGTCGCGGTGTACTTCGCGCACGTTATAGCTGTTTGAGGTGGTATTGGTCTTTGTTTCTCGATATTTGACTTCGCTCCGAGCGCCATTCATTTCTTTTACTCTTGTTGGGGTTTTTTTTTCTCGACCGAGGTCCCAACTGAACCGAACATGAAAAAAAACTTAGAACAAACTCCCACCGCCCGCGGGAATGTCTTGGGACAAACTACTGTTCACTTTGGACGCTTGGCTCAACTGGTTTCGGCTTGTTCGCACGAGGTGTCGAATTTTTTCTTTTTCCTTTTCTGGACAGTTCAGGTCCTCCACGAGTGCGTCGATTTGCACGAGCAACCCGTCAATGTCACTTGTTTTGTTGGAAACAAAGCCCACTTTGTTTCGAATTGCTTTGACAAATTTTTGAAATCCCGATTTTATGGTCTCGCGTTTGGCAATTCCCAAACCGGCAAGGGCAGCGGCGGCCCCTGCGGCCAGAGTGCCCAGGGCCAGCTGCGTCTTTTTGCTTCCCACTTTTTGCCAAAAAGTGGCATTTTTTGTCAAAGTCTTGGCAGCGGCCTCCAGATTCTTGTGTTCCGCGTCTTTGGAAATGGTTTCTCTGAATAACGCCAAATCTGCGGTGGACACAAACTCCGGAGGGAGAGTAAACCGCACGATTTCGGGCATCATTTCCACGCTTAACTGTTGCTGAACCAGATAATTGTGCCACACCAACTGTGCTCGCAGGACGGAACTTGCTAAAAATTTATGATACACGAGTTGCGGGTTGTGGGGGTCGCCTCGTGAAGATTGTTGCCATAAGTCACTGGCATGCATCAATACCCACCCGGGCAAAAAAGAGTTTTGTGTTGATTTAAAAGCTTGCTTTAAAGTAATGCTATCAACCTGGTTTTTGGTCACTTGAATCACTTTTTCTAGGAGATTTGCGTCGTCTTTTACACAAGCAATTGGGGGCACTTGGTTAAATATTTTGATAAGCTGTTTTTTGCTTTCTTCTGGAGCGTGGAGCATGGCAATGACCGCCATGAATAAATCAAACTCGTGCAAGCTTTGCATTCTCAATGTCAGGAACACCAACAGTTGGCCTTGTCCTTTATCTAGGGTTGTGACGTTCAGTAATCGGATCATTTTTCGCCCCACGTCCTCAGCCGCACGCTCTCGTACACTCTCTTCTTCTTTAGCTTCGGGTGGAGTAAGGGATCCAGCTGCCAAAGAAGCATAGCTTGTGGAATGGGTAAAGACATTGATGTTTTGTTTCGGTTTGTCATTTGCCCCAAGCGCGCTGCTGAGTGAACCGTAAAAGGTGGTCTTGTTTGCTGACACACAGGTGACCAATGTTTTTTCGTCCGGTAAATGAGTTAGTGTGAAAATATTTGTGAAAAAACAAGACAGTTGACTGCATATCGACGACTGAACTTGCTGACCATCGACAAATTCAAAGTAAAACGGGATCAGTGATTGGTCGTATGAACTCTCCCCGGATACGGTCTCTGGTGTACGACGTAACAGTTGCAATTGATTATTCACATCCGCTACTGTGAACAGTGGGATCACCGTCACCGTGCTGGCGGTTGAAGCGGAAATTCGGCATTTGCCGTCCGGAAGCTGGGCTAGCAATTTGCGCGCGGCAGATGATTGTTGATTTCCCATAGTTGCTTTTGTTTTTATTTTGCACAAAAAGAAATTTATTTTGCGGCAATTGCCAAACCCTCGTCTCGACTTTTGCACGTAAACACAATGTGAGAAGTTCCCATCAACTTGCTAAGTAATTTGGTCGACACCAAAACCACGGTTGACTTGGATACGATTATAAACTTTTTAAACCCTTTTTTGTTGATACTGATAAGTTCGGAAAAATTAAGATCAAAAAATTGTTTTTGCAATTTTGCTGACTTCATTCTTGTACAATCAAACAGCACGACGTTGTGGGGTTGTGTGCATATTAATTTTAAGCTCGATATCAACAAGGAAACCGATTTCGTCGGGAGGGTGACCACCGCTTTCAAAGTGAACTCGTACACGTCGGTGCCAATTTTCTGAACGGAAAAAAGAGCATCGTCAACAAGAAACGAAGACATAGCTTCTTGTATTACTCTGGTTTTTTGTATTTAGTAAAGACAAAAAAAACAACCACCAGCACATGTTCACTCTCTTCCGGCTCGCGCGTCCTCGAGGCTATAATTTGAATCAATGCGGAGAACTTCTTTGAAGGCCAGGAACTGTCGCGCGACGGCCTCGGGGGGCCAGCGCTCGGGGTCAGTCGCGTACCATTTCTCCAAACTCTTCCACGTAGGACGAACCCGGCCCTGGCGGTGCGCAATGTAACAAATTGGACTACAAAAGTACTGTTTTCCATACGGATGCGCATGGGTCGAATCCATCACCTGAAACAACGTCGCTTCGCTATTTTTCGACACGCACGTATCCGCGTGAATTTTTTGACAGTACGTGCATTGAATTCCTGATCTGCCTGCGGTATCTTCCATTGTTGCGTCGCGTGTAAGAGCTGTTTTTGTTTCTCATAGTTGAAAGAAAAAAAACTTTATTTGTAACAAAAGAAACACACACTCACACACGCGCACGCAAGATGAGTGAATGTAAGCTCCAATTTGTAGCCGACTCTCCGATTACAGTGGTTTGTGTGTTCATCAACAACGCAGTTGATGTGCTGACTTATCCGCAAACCACGCGTCCCCTGATTTTGGGATTGGAGAATGTCAACGACATAGCGACAATCAAGGCGCAAATCAACGGTGAATTGGAAGATTTGCCAGGGTTTGGGCGATCTTTGCAGACACCTTATTGGTATAATGGACGAATTGTAGATTATGCCCAGTTAACGAAGGCTACATCCCGTCTTAAAACCATATCGCGTAATAACACAACTATAACAGACCCCTACGTCGTGTACATTTTGTGGAATCTAACACAACGGATAAATGATTTACCCAAGATTTTGAAACGGTTTAATGAGGAAAAAAGCAGTTTCAAACGCTTACGCAATCAAAGTCAAGCCATAACCAATTTAAAGTTTATAAATTATACAAAAGCCTTTGAGGGCGAGTGTGTAGACTCCTCGAGTGTTCCTTCTAAGGGATGTCGGGATCCCGTAACCGAGCAACCTGTAGGGTTTTTTCGGGAAGCTCGGCTCAAAAAGTGCATCAAGGATCAGACGCAAGCTCTACGAGTAAAGATAGGCACGGGGGTCGTTGGGGGCCTTGGCGCCATTGGTCTAGTGGCACTCCTCGCTAAGTATGGAAAGCATCCGAAATTGACGGAGATGTTGGATGTGTCTGAAGAGTTATCTGAAAGAGCAGGCAGGGCGCGAAAGCGCTATCTCGCAGCGCAGCAGCAAGACATGAAAAGATACGAGGAAGGCATGGTGAGAGGGCAACGCCACATCAACAAAATTACCAGCCAAATTGCCGAAGACGCCCACCGCCACCAGGTCCAAAGACAAGTGCGGGAGCGGTTAGGGAAGCAGCAACGGAATTTTTTTGGGCGCGCGCAGTAAACTCAAGCTCAAGACCCAGCCGATGAGAACCAAACTCAGGGTGCCAATGCTCAAAAGCAGGAGCAACAAAATCGAGCGCGCCACACAGTTCGTTGTGGTCGGGGGGATAATAAAATTTTTCACACCGGAGGGGTGGGTCTGCGACGCCGCACTGTCCACATGCGCTGCGATAAATGGTTGTTGTTTTCCCAAAAATGCGGCCTGATCAACGGTCCGAAGTGGCGTTCTCAACTCGGGGAGGATATCGAGAAAATGCCGCGTGTATCCCGTGTGCGGGTCAATCCCCCCTCCCGTCGCGTGGGGGCTGCTGTAAAGCTTCCGAAATTTGTAATCCGCTTCGGGGACGTCGGTTTTGGGATCAATGTTAAAAATCTTTAAACTATCCTGTTCTCCAAGAAAGAAATCGGGAAGACCCACGATGACGTTTTCTTCGATCCCGCAGACGTTCGTACCTCTCCGCATTTTAAAATACCCGGCGATCCCCCACGTGGTCCCAAAAGTGTTGGCGATCCACCAAAATTGACCATCGTCTGGGGTTTTCCCCCACCCCACAATTCGGACCGCATGACCACCCACAGGTTGGCCTTTTCCGTCCCACTCGTACACTTGGGTTTTGGGATCAAACGTGTAGAAATTTGGGTACACCACAAACGCCGAACTAATGGGCCCCCGGAAATAAATTTCGTGCCGCAGGTTTTTTTCCGAGCCTCCTTCTCGAGCAACCCCGGGGATGGTGTAGTACTGAATCGCGCGATACGCCCGGGCCGGTGATCCATCTACGCAGAGGTCGCCGTACTGGCCGGCGTAGCGCGAGCACAGCGGCACGTTTAGTTCTTCGTCCGTGAGATCCGCAAGGGTCGGTCCCTCGATATGGGAGTTGAGGGTGTAGGGAAAGCATTGATCAGTCGGTACTCCAATGACGTACAAGTAGCGCCAGGCATCCGCCAACGTATTGCCGTGACACACGCGCAGCTTGGTTTCTTCCGCTTCGATTTGTTCGATTTCCGCCATGGTTTGGATCACGGGTTCGATATCGTATTCGCGGCCGCCGAAATCGCAAAGCAGCATCTTGGTTGCAGACAGCTGAACCTGAATGATCCCAGAGCTTAAAATATTGAACCGGTCGGAAAGCGTGCCCGTGGTCGCAAATGCCCAACAACTACCGCACTTGCCCTGGTCGACGATTTCCGTCAACAGCCCTTTCCACACCTCGGCGCCGTTAAACGTTTTCGGCAGGGGGTAATCCGGATACTGCATCTGTTGGACGGGTAGTTGACTAAACTGCGCTTGCGCGGATTCGGAGCTCGCGCGCACATCGGTGTACGTGGGATGCGCGACGATTTGTGCAACGAGCAAAGAGGAGGGTGAAGAATTTGTCGTGCTGGTCATGACGATTTTTATTTTTTTAGCATGCAAAAAAAGTTTTCTTTTCGTCATGACAAAAATGATTCCCAGCGTGTGTATTTCTGCGTTATGCATTGCACTGGTCGTCCTTTTCGGCCTCGTTTACAATCTCTGGAAGTATGCGCGGCCGTCCACACCTGTTGCTGCAACCCATCCACCCATCCCAGTAGGGACTTCTCGACCCGGGCCAGTTGTTGCTTCAGTCGCCAGGGGGGTGCCCGAACATTTATATCGGCAATTCACAACTGATTTTTTGGCGCGCAAAAATGAAACACGCGTCACATGTTCTCCGGTTAAAATGATGTATTTAGTCGTGTGCCCCGGACGTGGGTGGGACCGGTCCCGAATAGAAGCCATTGATTGGCGCAGCACCCCGCCGCCTGCTGACGCGACTCGACTGTACATTTTGAACAATTGCTTGGGAGATATATTCATGGGAGCCGTGGGGACGGGCGTTCCATCTCTGCTGAACGGGGCAAAACTCGCCGCGGAAGAAATTCAGCATTATGATATTCCATTTGGATCAACCTTGCAAATTTTTGCGCGTTCGCCGTGTCAAATGCTTCCGGATATCCGAGGTAACCGAGTTCTGCAATGCAAGGACTGCACGTGTCCGCCAACTGATGATGGGATGGGCTGCGCGGCACCGGGATTTGCGTGCAGTGAAGTCGAGTTCGAATCCAATGCGACGGGGGAAGTAAGTTACCGAGTTAGCCACGACCAGGGATTTACAACGACGTATCTTTTGGTCCCCGATAACGACAAGTGTGACGCCATGGGGGAGCACTTGGAATTTACTAGACAAGAAATCCTCAAGCAATGTCCCGAACCCTTGGCATTCACCGACGCCGACGACCCCGTGCGAATTACCGCGTGCGTCAACGAATGCAAAGTGTGCCAAATGGCCGAAGCTGCAAAAAATTGCCAATGTACAGAAGACGCCGACTGCTTCACCAACTGCCCCAATTATTCGTTTCACATGAATCCAAATACGAGCCGACCGCCCCTGGAGTGTGCCCCCAACAACCGCTGTGCCAGCAAATTAAAACACCGCTGCTCTGATCACTTCCGCGACAACCTTACTTATCAAGATGTTTACTGTTGCGCGAACTTGAGTCCGGAAGACTGCGCTCTTCTAAACAAATTTTCGAATCCGTAAACCCACTGGCCATGGCAAAATCGCGCATGTGCCGGATCGAGCACGAGGTATTACACAGCGCGCAGATGGGACGCAGGTTTCTGAGAGTGGCTTCCCCTCCCTTAAACTCGGCCAAAACATGCCCACATTGGTAGGAAAACACATCGATGTCTTTTCGGTTGCAGCAATAACACCGCCCCCGGTAGACCTCGCCCATGTAGCGCGTCCACACCGCATTTCTGAGGCGCTTGTTAATATACTGTTTCTTGCTTCCCACCGGCGCGCTCGGCACTGGCACTGTTCTTGAACTTGGCATTGATTTTGGAGAAGCCTTCCATTTATCCTCCAGTATCGTAAGTTGAAATGCATCGGGTTTATAAGCGAATTTAGCAAAAAAATCATCAACTGCCTGAAGACGTTCTTCTTCTTCTTCGTCCATGCTCTTTGACTTGTTTTTGTTTTTTTTTCAAAGCTCTCGCCAACGTTTTACAAAAAAAAACAACCAGAAGATTAGGTTTTAATCACGAAACAACAACTACAACGCAACACGCAAGTGTTGCAACATTTGATCAACTGAATAACCACAACACAGGCGTTGCAACGTTTGAGCCAAGGTGGGGAAATCTTGCAGAACCGAAGTCTTGTGTTTCTGGATAAAACACGCAGTTTGCGGCACGGTGAGTTGGTTCAATAAACAAACGTGCAAACAAACCAGCCGCAGGAGCACGCGCCAGTGGATGACATCTGATGAAATGCCCTGCGGGGGATTAATCGCATCAAAATAACCTTCCTCAAATTTCTCCACAAGGCGCTGGAGTGAATCGCAAGTATCTTGTTCAAATGCCGACGCCGTGGAGTAGATAATAATAGGCAACATGCTGCGAGCCAATGTCTTCTGATCGGGAAGCACGAGAGACGACGTGTTGTAGCCAGCAGCTGAACACGTGGAATGGGTCCACGTGGTATGCGAGGATGATTGTACGTGGGCGTTGGGTGTTTGCAAATCAAAACACGGCGCCAAAAGCGAAAACTTCGGCCCGAGGGTTGTTAAGTCAACTGGATAGCGGCGTTGATAATGCCGAAGCATGTTGACAATCATGAACACTTTGCACACGGAAAGCGAGGTCGCCATCGATTCGTCAAAAATCACGTTCGTTAAACACCAGGGACCGCGAATCGAGGTACTTTGCGTAAGAGCTTCACCCAGCCATTTGCAAATTTGAGCAGCTAATTGAGGGTGCTCGGGTGTGTACATCAGGTTGGTGAATTTTGTCACAGGGATTGCCGGAATTGCTGAGTGCGTCAGTATCGGAGCACGGCTTGCAAATACTTCGCACAATTCTGGCAACTCTTGGATTTCGGCAGCAAGCGAGTCATCCAAGTTGTCTTTTAAATCGGCATCAAATTCCAGTTCAACTACCGGAACTGAGCAAATCTGGAACCTTTCCTTCAGCCGTGCGAGGAACTCTTGTTCCATTCTTGTTTGCTTTAATATATATTATTGAGGTGCACTTTTACCCACATGTTCAACAAGTTAGCAAACCGGAAATATTAATATTAAAAATTTTTTTAAAACAACATGTTTTTTTGTTTGTTTAACTTCAATTAATCAGTTTGACGAAATACCAGGAAGAGTCGTCCTCGATGTTGCGCCAGAAGCGGCAGCAGCAGCAGCAGCGGCAGCGGCAGCGGCAGCGGCAGCGGCAAATACAGTGGCGTCAACGGCGGCCGCGGGCGCGGTGGTGTTAATGACAGGGTCCTTGTCGAACGCGTCCAATACCGAGAGGTCTATGTCGGCAAAAATGCTGTCAGTCATGTTCCGGTCCAGGACAGGTGCATTGGGCAACGGAACGCCAATCCTCGATGTTGTGGCAGCAGCAGCAGCGGCAGCAGCAGAGGCAGCAGCGGTAGCAGCAGTGGTAGCAGCAGCAGCAGCGTTGAGCGCAGGAGACTGGGGCTGGTGATCGTCTACCGCGACAGCGGTCGCGGCTGCAATGGCTGCGCTCACAACCGCTGAGAAAGGGCGCGCGGGAAGGGTCACGGCCGCCGTGGGTGTACTTGCTGCGGGTTTCGGCGGTGGTGGAGGTAGAGCATTGTCTTCAGTAGGTGGCGAAGTGCCGGGATAATATTCCACATTGGGCGTCTGTCGGACATGATCCGCCGCTGGTGCAAAGTAGGTCTTCAGGCGCTGGCGGTTGGACGATAAGTTGATGGAAGAACCAATAGTTTTTTTCACGTAGTGTCCCAACTCCTCCAAGGTGGTTCCGTTGCGCGCCGCAAACGCTTCGTGCTTTTTCCGAAAGATCTTGCACGTGCACGAGCCGTTGGTGCATCTTGTTTCTTTCACCTTCATTGTAGCCAAGAGCGCATTGCCTTGAGCTTCCTTGGCTGCTTCGGCAGGAATCAAGTTGCAACTCGGGAACACCGACGCCTCGCTGACTTCGGGTTTGCGCCGAAAAGTTGCGAGGAATTGAGACTTGGTAATGAAATCAATTGCTTGCTGCAAATGCTCGACACAGTCGTGCGCTTTTTTGAGGACCGGTGGCCACGAAGCCATTGTGTATGACTTGCGTTCGACTCTGGCGTCCTTGGATGGGAAAAAATAGACACACGTTGGCGCTGCAACGCGCGAACTCGTCGAAGGAATCTTCACAGGTTTGGACGGAACTGAAGGCCTTGCAATCGGGAAACCAAGCGCAAGCAACTTCGCCTTCGCCTCGGCTTTGGCCGCCTTCGTGTCTTTGCTTTGAGCCCCGCGATTCTGGACTTGTTTTTTGCTCTTCGACGACCTGTGCGTGTCATTTGCTGGCCTTTTGCGGTTTTTTTTCTTCACCACCACCACCTTCTCGCCCGACTCTGCTTTCTCCTTCTTTACGTTGCCTGCTTGTATGGTCTTCTCCCCTAACTGCTCTTTCGGCGCCTCTTCTTTCTCCGTGGTGGCTTGCGATTCATTTTTTTTCTTCTTCTTCTTCTCCTCCGACGACTTGCCTGTTCTTTTGCGCTTGCTTTCCTTCACCGTCTGTTTTTCTTCCTTTTTTCCCAACTGCTCTTTTCCCTTCTTCTTCACGTTCCTTGCTCTTTTGTGCTTGCGCTTTTTTCTGGGTCTGGGCACCGACTTCTGTTTTTTATATACCAAGGCAGCCAATTCAGGATGCTTCAATAAAGCGGCGTCGTACAACTTCTTCTCTTCCGCATATTTGGCCTTGGCTTTGGCGAAGTCCGCTTCGCTCAAGCGAACCAACAAAGGTCGAAGTTGGCGAAACTGGTGCAAGCCATCGTGAAGAAGGTGCGGGACCATGTAGACTTCGTAGTTGGCCCTTGAAATAACGATCAGCGTATAGCAGCCTTTGCGAAACAAACCAGCGATCGCCACGCAACGGAGACTGAAGCCAAAGATCCGCACCATCACTTCAACTGGGTAGATGCCAGCCAGAGCATTCGCCAAACACTGAAGCATATCTTGAGACGAAGAAGGCGTCGTCAACACGGTCGAAGTTGCGGAGACAATGCGCTCGCCTTCAAGTGAGCTGGTTGTTCTTGGATTCATGTTTTTCAATTTCTTGGAAGGACCAAGAATACGTTGTCGCGTGACAAGACTCGGACTCGGAAGCGTGTCCTGGCATACTTCTTCTTCTTCGGCTTTCTTTCGAATGTTCGCGGCAGTGTGTTCTTTATGAGATTGTTTTTGTTGCCATGCCTTATCCCTCTTTCGCTTCCGCTTTTTCTTCTTCTTCTTCGTATCCCTCTCCTTCTTTCTTGAAAACGGGGCACTTGCGATAAGAGATAGATCGGTTATGTTCTCGAATGAAGGAAAGAGAGACTGCAAACTTGGGGGAGAAAAGTACATCTCTGCGAAACAAAGACAACACATGCAAACAGAATGAACACACAGGCACACATGGATTGTGACACAAAAAAAAACAAAAACGAGTAAGAGTTAGTTGAAACGGGTTTAAACTTACGGACCATAGGATGATGGTTGTGAATCGACAGAGCGTGGTGGCGAATTAAGCGGAGCTGGTTGTTGTTGTTGTTGTTGTTGTTGATCACCCGACAAGAAAAACGCAAACTGATCATCAAAGCGTGAACAAGGTTGGAACGGGACGGGGGGGTGGTCATCAGGGAAGACGTCGGGTAGATCGTCATTTTTAGGCGGCAACAATGGCGAGACTGGATGCGAATCATCAGGTAACAAGGACGGTAGCTGAGCTGTAGAATTCAGCCAACCGTCCAATGAAGACCACATTCCCCCTCCCCTTACACCGTACCCTACAAAAAGAAAAAAACCAAATTGCAGTTTCGGGACATTGTTAAGATAGAATAATTAAAAAAATTTATTCACAGGTATTTATGATTTTAGTTGAAAAAAATAATATTATGGGACAAAAATTGTGTGTGTTTATTATATAGGTCGACGCCGTCACCCACGCGTTTTGAATGCACAACGTTGCTCGCAAAATCTAACATTCAATGAGAGTTATCACAACACCGAAGCCGTATGTCAAATCGCGAATGACTAATATGCAATAAGTCACTAATTCGACCTCTTTTCTGGTACTAATGGCAAACAGTGGTGATAGTCGCACTCTGTGTTGAGAGCTCGTTTATAAATTTATATGATCATGTGGACTATTATTTGTTCGATGATAGGGAGGGATAACGAAACTTCCTATGACGTTTTTTTTTTCGCCTGACTTAATTATTAATTAATTCATGCGTGAGTTTTTTTTGAGACGACCAACACTTGCTGGTCAGATGGTTTCATGAATCGAAGCAGAATGTTTTTTTTCTCACACTAATTTTTTAAGATAGAAAAAAAATATTTCATAAACCTGTTCATTGATGTACATTCAGTTTCTGACTAATGGTATGCTGTTCAATGATGTACATGTTTAAAATTCAACTGTTGCGAGCCCCAAGACAGCTGTTACAATTTGTACGAAAATGTGTTTGTTTTTGTTAATCATTTAACTTGTAATTCATAGTGTCACCAATCGGACTGTGAAGCACCCAGTTGGACCCTAGTGAAATCCATACGTGGGCCCGTATTTGTTTTTCAACTCCGGTCCATAAAGCGCCTTGGCCAGTTCACGATATTTCTTAGGAAGTTGGCTCGGTGATGCGAGGATAAAGCCTTTCGGAATGCGAGCAAAGGGCACCTAAATGCACAAAAAAACACCATTAGGTATATGCATACATGGTGTCACACACGAGCAGCCTGCAAAAAGACAAGCCTACCTCATCAGGCCAAGTGTAGCAAGGCATCTTGGCGTTGTCCTCTCCGCGGGCTTCCACGTCTTTCCGATACTGCTCCATCGCTGCGGATTTTGTGGCAAACTTAAAATGCGCAGTGTAGGCCGTGATGGGGTAGCCGTGCATGTCGAAGCCTTGGGGCCGCGTGGATATCCCATGCCCACAACACATGCAGGTATACAAGTGGCAATTGGGGCACTGGACCTTCATGCAATCTTCGCCCTGCTCTTTCTTGGACAGATAACCGACGCCGCATCCCGAACACAAAGCAATGCCGGCGCGGAGATTTTTCTCCAACTCGGCTTGATACTTGATATCGTTGCGTTTGTCCAGGGCGACGGTCATAGCGGCCTCGTCACAGCTCACGTGGGGGTGAAATCTGCGACCGCAGTCGCGCTGGGAGCAAGTTGTTGCGTCGCATGTTTTCGCTGCGCACTCAAAATAGGCTTGGTTCAGGTCCGCAGCGTCAAGGAATCCGGGCATTTTACATTGCGCGCAATAACGAACTTCCTGTCCAAGCGCGCTTGCGATCTGATTGTGTTTGTGCTTTGACATCGCGGACGTGGACACGAGTGACTCGACGACGGATTCGGGAAAATAAGCCTGACAGTTTTCGCCGATCGCCGGACATTCAAAGGTAACCTTCCTTTGTGTGATGGCAGCATCGAGCACTGTCGTGAGACAGGGGTTTCCGAACGAGTGGCCGTTAGAACATTTGCTGCATTTCGTCTTCGGATCACATTTGCCATCGTAACAAATACCACATCGCACCTCGTCTTCATCATCTTCTTCTTCTTCTTCTTCTTCTTCGACAGTTTCTTCCTTCTCCTCGATTTCTGTCGTCTTCGCAACCACGGTGGTTTGGCGCAACTTCTTGTTATTCTTCTTGCCAAAAACAAAACAAAATATAATTAATTATCCACACATTGCATGAAATGGAGTTGCGAAACAAAAAACAGGAGACCGACGAGGGAAGGTACCTGCTCAACAACTGTTTTGCGCTCGTGTCGCTCATGCCGCTTTCGCTTGCGAGTGATGGTTTTCTTGTTCAAAACAAAAAAAATATAAATCAACACACAACACATTAAATGAAATGAAGTTGCAAAACAAAAAAAAATAGGAGACCCGCTTGCGCTGGCGCTTCTTCTTCGCACCTTTCTTCACCGTGAGACCGACTCCCGGAACCACCTCCCAAGCGTTGTTCGCTCTATATTGGACCTCACAGTAACATCTTCGACAAACTGTGAACTTGGATTGAACTTTCATCCACCGTCCACTGCCTGTCGTCAAAAACCGCCCTCCACCACAGCAATAAGGCATGTCGCAGCCAACAACCTCGCATCTCAGCAGCTTTTGTTCTTTGTGAGCGACGTGTCCGTGTAATTTCCAGCACAATTTCTTAGCAGCCATGCGAGCGGAGCTTTGAATGTGGTTCAGTCGGGGGGGGGAAATCAAATACCCAAATTGATCCTAACTTGTATAAAAATTTATACGATCAAATTTTTGCAGATAGAATAATTCGTTGACCATATAAATTTATACAAATTTTTACTTTCTATCTCAAAAAAAATTATCATCAACAATCCTGATCTTCATGGCACTGTCAAAGATGATGGAGACGCGCAAACGCCAAAGCCCCAGTCATCCGTCACCGCGAGAAACCAAAAAATATAAAGCGACACCGCCCCCACTTTTTCCTCCCTGTGATGGTTGCAGCGAATTGACTTGCGCGAGTTGCTCGGATTCCTTCTTCAGATGGTAACCCATCAATCCCCCGACACATATTTATTTACTTGTCATTATCTGCCAACTGCGGTAGCACTAATGTGCCCTGTTCAGCGATGAAGAAGAAGAAGATTTCAAAACAACTCCCGGTACGGGTCCGGGAAAAAAGGACCAATTCCTTTGGGGCGCGCTACTGACTCAAAGTCCGAGCCCATCCGAGGCATCGTCCATGTCATTGTCTCAAGAATCCTGCGATAACGACGACGACGAGAGAGCAATTTGGGAAATTTGCAAATTATGCACAACCGATCCCATAAGCGAGGTCCCGATCCCGCCAGCCACTCCCGACTTGGACGCTCTGAGTCCCATCGACGAATTAAGAAAGCTCGAGGTTAAGTGTTTGTGTGTGTGACAGCTTAATTTCTTACAGTTATCGGAGGATTTTTTTTTAATGTTTTTGTCAAATTTTTTTTTCAGGAACGCAAGGGACTGCGACCTTCGACGACCTCGTCCCTGCAAGGGTCTCGTCGAAAAACCTTGGTCGGTTGGATGATTGAAGTGTGTTTTGTATATGAGGCCAAGCCGCGCACGGTGTTTCTGGCAGTGAACCTCGTGGACCGCTTTTTAGACAAAAAACGGGTAAATGTTGGTATTTGCGTGTTTAGCTAATATTCACACATCTCTAACCCACATGTCATGTCTTAGGAGGTCACAGACGAAAGTCTTCAACTTGTCGCATGCGCTGCCATGTGGATTGCATCGAAATTTGAAGAAATCACTGAATTCTCAGCGGACCAACTTATGTACTTGTCGAAAAATATCAACACCTGCTCGCAATTAGCGCAAATGGAAAGTCTCGTTTTGAAGACTCTCAAATGGCGTATCGTCGTCACAGCCAGTGTGGACTTTGCAGACTTGCATTTCAAGGTTCATTTTCTTTGTGTTGTTTGACGATAACTCGTATTGTATTCCCGGACCTTTTTCCCCCATTAGGAGAACACAAAAGAAAATCGGTTGGCGACCTTCTTGCTTCAGGCATCATTGTCCCAAAACACCTCGCTCCAGTACCGACCGTCTGTCCTGGCCACGGCCGCTTGTGCATTGGCCGCTTGTGCATTGGATATTTCACCACCCGACCTTCCGGTAACAAACCACATCCAACTAGCATTGCCTGTAACTAATTGTTTTTTTCACCTATTATACATAGGAATTTACCACCCAAGTCCGCGCATGTGCCAAGGCCCTTGCCGAGTCATGGACCACTTGTGACTTGAAACCACTCCGCGACGCCTATCAAGATCTCTTCGACCAAGTCACGTCCCCAAAGCCACATGAGATAGATTTTTTTAAACGCAAATATAATCTGTGACTTGCAAATAAACGAATTAATGTGCGCTTCTGTTAAAAACAAGATTATATGCTTGTCACGAGTCCATCCCGAGTTCTACCAACTCGCCTGTCTTTGCTTGATTATTAAAAACAAGATTATATGCTTGTCACGAGTCCATCCCGAGTTCTACCAACTCGCCTGTCTTTGCTTGATTATTAATCAAGGAAAAAACCAAAGACCAAGCTTGTGTAACTCAGATGGTAGAGTGGTGGACTCTTAATCCACTGGTCGCGGGTTCGATCCCCGTCACAAGTATATGATCTTGTTTTACACAAGCGCACATTAATTCTGGTTCTCTTTTTCCTGTTGCGAGCCCTTGTGATCAATATTCAACACTCCGTGGGTCGCCACTCTTGCGCTTTTTAAAGCTGAGTTTTTTATTATGAGATTTGGTTTTCGAAAGGTATACTCTCTTGCCCATGACGACGATGTAACATCGTCCACCCACGCCAGAATGAACCTTGAGTGTTTTAGTTTTATCTGTGCATTTTTTCTTTTCTTTTTTGGTCTTCTTCTTGGATTTAGCAGCCTGTTTTTTGGGTTTCTTTTTAGGCTTTTTCTTTGTGGTTTCCTTCTGGGTCTTGGTGTCAAACAAAATGTACTTGTTTTGCTCGGGATCCCACAATTCAATAATACTGGACATGGTTAATTGGGCGTTGTTGTTGTTATTTTTATTTTTTGAAAACAATATAATATTGACGCGTTCGTGAAATTATTAAGTTTACTTAATTTAAAATTTAAAACGAGCAAAAAATGCCGCGTAAAAAGCAAAATATTTATCATAAAAATGCAAAATCTATGGCAAAAATCCGTAAAAGACAGGCTCGTCAGATAGAACGCCTACCTCGAAGAACAGTAGGTTTTGTTGCAAATGCAACGAAGGTGCCCGTGACCACAGAAGATACTAAATCATCTTTGGCAAAAAAAATTCTTGCATCTAAGAGCGGCAAAATACTGACTGCAACTGGGACCATACTCACGATAGCGGGACTGGGTCTCGGTGGATATATGCAATTGAGAAAAAAACAAACAAGTGTGACTTCGCAAACAAAACAAATCCAACAAAAGGTCAAAAAAATCGACCAGGATGAAAAACAACATATCGAAAACGTTGTCACAAGAACGAGGAAGACATACTGTAATAACCGCGTTTCGAGCGCAGATTACTATCCCAATTGGGGATCATTTCAGTCATATAACGCAAATACAGACGAGGTTATTTTTTACAACGAGAAAAACAAAAAACACAAGCGAATCAGTTGTAATGAATTTAAAAACAGCCCCCAAGTCCCCGAACAGAGCGCGTTAAAATCCCGTTCTTATAATAAGTCAAAAGGCAAATTTCAAGATAAAAAACAATAATGCTGATAATACAATGTTTTCAACAGTCAATTATCTTAATATCAGCTTCCGTCGTCGTCGCATCACATCCATCGTAGAACAGGTACACTACTTCCAACACGTTGTTCGGCACGCGCGCTTGTGCTAATTTGATCCAGTCCACCAAGTGCTTCTCGCGCGCCGTGCCGCTCACTTTGGCTTTTTTTCCGTCACTCTGCTTGAAATTGTCCGGGTTGTAACGGATCCAAAACATTGGGACACCCATGAACGTGTGGGTGATGTTCACCATGCGCTTCTGCTCGCAGTCACACGACCGCGCTTTGTGTTGGTCTTCGTCCACTTCGAGAACGATCAAATGCGTTTTGCAGTCGAGTAGAAAATCCGGTCGCTCCAGCCCGCACTGCGTGCCGTTCGGAATCCGGTCCTGCACGTACCCGAACCCATGCGCGTCGAGCACGTGCTTCACTCGAAGTTTCTTGCGTTTTATGTACTTCTTGTAGGTCGAGGGCTCGCAATGGCTGCACTTCTGGTCACCGTTCAACACTTCCATCAAGCCGCACGAAACGCACTTGCGCTCCACCAAGTTGAAATCACCAGGCTCCTTGTGCTCCTCACAGCGCTTGCGGGTGGACTCGCCATATAGCGCGAGCTGCGTGCATTCGGAACATTTTCTGCGAGGGCCGTAGAGCATTCCAGGCAACTTGCAATTCGTACAACACTCGGAAATACCGCCTGAGAATCCAAACGTGGCGACTTTGTTGCATTTGCATTTTCTGTCCACGATGTTGATCGCGTTTGAAGGTTTTGAAGGGCATCGAGAACACCATCTGGCGTCCTTTGGATGGTCGCCAGGGAGTCCAAAGTACGGCTTGGCCATCACGTTGCATTCGCACAACCCATTTGACATGTCGACGGCTCCTTCTTTTTTGCACAGCTTACACCAAAGACGGTCTTTTGTTCCTTGTATCCCAAAACTTGGCAAAGAAGTGCCACATTCGCACATCTTGTTCACCACATCAACCGCTTCGCCTGGCAACGTCGGGCAACTGGCGCAATATTTTGCAATGCCATCTTTTTGCAAACCCAAAGTAGGACGATGATCACCGCAGTCGCAACGACCATGGACGATGTCGACAGCATTGTGGGGTTTACAACCGAAACACCATCGAGCTGCAGATCTTGGCTCCCCACGAAGACCAAATATCGGTCGCGTTTTCTTTTCACAGCCACATTGCTTGGATTTCAAGTCCACTGCGTCGGCAGGTTTGCACCCAACGCACCAAATCGGTTTTCCTCCGGGGAGTCCAAAAAACGGTTGACTCTTCTTGCACTTGCACCGTTTCGACTTAACATCGATCGCATCCGCAGGTTTTCCGGGGCAATCTTGGCACCATATCGCAGAAGTTCGACTGCCTCCTGGAAGACCAAAAGTTGGTTGCTTCTCGCCACACGCGCATCGCTTGCTCACCACATCGACCGCGTCCATCGGCTTATTTGGGCACGAAACACACCATCTGGCCTTATTTTTCGCCTCTCCCGGTAATCCAAAAATCGGGCGCACTCGTTTGCAGTCACACAGCTTCTTCACCACGTTGACGGCATGAGCAGGTTTGCATGTGTTGCACCATTTCGCCATTTTCGGAGCTTGTCCCCGGAGACCAAACGACGGACGGTGTTTGCCGCACTCGCACATTTTGCGTTTTTCCTTCTTCCGAGGTTTTTTGATCGAAGACGGGGCTTTGCGTTTCGGCATTTTGCAAATTATGCAACACATTCAGATAGAATCTATGCAGATAGAAATTATGACAAGCTCGTGTGATGCGTTTTAAATCGTGAAAAATTTCGTAGACCGAAATTTAAATTATTTTTTTATTTCCGACAAATAAAAAAACCAAAACTAATCACATAAAATGTCATTTTGTGGTCTAAACGCGTGCAGTACCCAGGGTGCGACAACGGGCGGAGTGTTAGCCCAGGTGATTGCCTTGGGCGCCGCCGATACTCATTTGACCGCGAATCCGGATGTGACGTTCTGGCGCCTGCGGATCCAGAAGTGCACGAACTTCGCAATGGAGTCTATTCTGCAGACGTTCACGGGGCAGCCCACGTGGGGCTCTGAGGTGTCGGTGAAGCTGAACCGCACGGGTGATCTTGTTTATTGGATGTATGTTCTGATTGATATCCCGGCCATTGCTGCGGTGCAGGTACCTTCCGGCGTCGTGGGTGGCAACTGCTTCGGCGGCGCGGATTCCCGCTTCCCATGCGCAGACCCATGCAACCCGTGCGACGACCCCGCCGAAAAGGGCGAGTGCGCGACGATCTCTGAGACGGACGTGTTCGTGGACGACGACCTGTTCGACGACGACTTCGACGACATCGACAACTGCACCGGCCTGACGCGGCCGTACGCGAACTGGGTGAACGAGATCGGGTTCGCCGCCATCGCCCGCGCGTCGTTCTCCATCGGTGGGCAGATCATCGACTCGGTGTACTCGTACTACCTGCACATGTGGGAGGAGTTGTCGGGCCAGCCTGGGAAGCGCCTGGAGGAAATGATCGGCAAGCGGTTCACGCTCGCGCAGCTGGTGGCCGACTCGCAGTTCGCGCGCCGCCTGTACGTGCCCCTGCCCTTCTACTTCGCCCGCCACTCCGGCAACGCCCTGCCGCTCGTCTCCCTGCAGTTCCACTCCCTGGACGTGCACGTGTGCTTCACCGCCCTGCACAAACTGATCCAGGTGTCTGACTGCGAAGGCATCCAGGTCGTCCGCTGCCACGACGGTCAACCCATCACGACCAACGACGTGAACGCCCTGCTCGACACGACCTACGTCTACCTGGACATGGAAGAGCGCGACCGCTTCGCCGTCGGCTCTTTCCAGCAGCTCATCACCCAAGTGCAGCAGTACTCCACCACCACCAGCAACGGCAGCTTCCACGCCCAGATCAACTTCAACCACCCGACCCTCGAACTCATCTGGGCCGTCCAGCGCGAGTGCCAGGCCGCCGCCAACAACACCTTCAACTTCTCCGGCTTCCAGGGCCGCGACCCCATTACCCGCGCCTGCCTGCGCCTCAACAACTTGCAGCGCTTCGACCGCGAAGCTCCCTACTTCAGAATGTGTCAACCGTACCAGCACCACACCAACATCCCCAAGTCGTTCATCTACTGCTACTCCTTCGCCCTGCACCCCGAGGAGTGCCACCCCTCAGGCAGTTTGAACATGTCGCGCATTGACAACGTGGACCTCAACTTGAGCTTGCAAGCAGAACTCAGCAAGGAAACGCTTTGCTTGTATGTATTTGGCCGTTCATGGAATATTTTGCGATTTAAAGACGGTCTCGGTGGACTCTTGTACAGTAATTAAGTACGTCGGTCTCGAGTTAATATGGTCTAATCAATTTATTTTTTTTTTTGCGGAGTTTGGATATGCAAAATGGAAGATTTTTTTTTATTTTCAGCTGCACCAAAAAGACATGTTTGGTTTTTTTTTCAATAGTCAGTGCCGATCCATGATTAGCCTGGGCACGTCGCCCAGAGCCGATACGTCCCTGACGCAAATGCAACGAGAAAGATTTAGGGAATGAACGTTGCCGAGAGCGGAAACGTCACTCACCCTGACACATTGGAACAAATTTAGCCTGTGCACGCCGCCCAAAGCTGACACGTCCATGACGCTAATGCACTTGGAAAGATTCAGGGAATAAACGTTGCCCAGAGTAGACACGTCCACCACATTGATACATCCTGTCAAATTGAGCGCGTACACGTTGCCCAGAGCCGAGACATCAACGACCCCGTAACACCTGGATAAATTCAGTCTGCGCGCGCCGCCGAGAGCTGACACGTCTGTCACGTGCTCGCATCCCGAAAGGTCCACGGTATCCACGCCCCTGAGGACAGTCACGTCAGTTATGTTACAGCGGGTGATGCGCACTCCGTGCATTTTTCCCAAGATATCCCCGATGACATTCATGTCCTCATCATTGAAACCATCATTGCAACCTGGCGGGGCATCGATTGCCAGTTTTCTCCACAAATGAACATGCTTAAAAAACGCGCGCCACTCAGATCGATTGCAGGAAACGGGCACCCAGTGATGCCGCCACACAATGGGATGGTTCACAATAGGATACAGCTGCTCGTCCGATAGCCATTCTACCAAATCAGCCGAGTCATAATACTGCAAGATGCAAGCCGCAATAACTGGCATGTTCCAAATACTCATTTTTTTTTTTGATTTGTGTTTTTTTGAGGGTTTTTATTGCCAGCACTCGTGAACCCGAATGTTTGCCAAAAAATACAATACCGCACTGCTGTGAGTTTTGGGCTGAGGTTTGCAAATGGTTGGGGCGAGAATGTGGTTTGTATCTTGTTTTTGTATTGCTCGTGACGATTCTCCAATTCTCATTTTATGGTCCGTGTCTGTACACATGCGAGAAATCAGTTGAGACATCAATGGTTTTTTAGTAGATCACGAACTTCACGAACTAAAAATTAAATTAAATAGGAAGACAAAAAAATAAAACCGGGAGTTTTACACATCATGATTTTTGAATTTCTGGCACAAAATACCCTATATGGGTTCGGAGAGCTTCATGGAGCTTCGTGAGTAAAACACTTAGCGATCATCTTGACGAGATTAATCCCGCCATGGTGGGCCACTTCCCCCAAAACACTTTCGGGCTCGTGGCGCGCAGCCAATATGAGAAGGGGCAAGTTGTCCAGGTTGGACTCCTCGTGTTCCAGTTGGCGAAGAGCTTCTACCTTTCGGAAGTGGACGTTGCGTTGGTGTTCGCGGGCTGAGTCTCGCACGAGCGGATGTCCGCGGTCGTGGCAGGCATCCGACATACAAGGTTTGCCCCACGAAATTTGACAAAAGTATAATTGTGGGTCTGCAAATGCCTCTCCGGTAACTGCCGAAAATTGTTGGCCGCAGTTGCACTGGAGAGCGTTCCCGCGTCCGTGTGCGTTGAAGATGTATGGGCAGCCTGGTGCAGGACAATTGATTGATATCAGTTCGGCAAAGCGAGTGCTTCTCCAGTCCACCTTGGCGCGGGCTCGGCAACTCATCGACCGGTGGGTACCCAAATCACAAAGGGAACAGTATTCGCCGTGACATGTGGTGCATTTCACGTACAACCTAAAATTATTAAAATTGCGCGCTGAGCATTGCGAACAGGTCGTGAGAAGCGACGACGACGCTTCTTGCAGGTTAATGCTCTCGGGGCAGAAGTAATTGCCTCTGCGGAAAAGACAAGCGATTTGTTGAGGGGCTTTGAAGTCTTCGCCGACATGTTTGGGTTCCACGCGTCCAGTGATGCATTTGAAACAACTAATGTGGTCGCCAGAGTCGCATCGCAGTCCGTGATCTTCTCCGATCTTGTGATTGCATCCCGCGCACGCACTCCGGGAGGGGCGCTTGGGTTGGGAACAACCCTTGTAGTCGTCATCGTAACATCGCTTCATTTTTCTTTGGTCTGTAATGAATGATAATAACAGATAATTAAATCTGTATTATTATTATTATTTTGTATAACTTTATATGATGATTTTTTATAT
>Ga0180437_10001070_pt1 | contig 48280 bp, 35 predicted proteins | sample SS_ome_4_FD_132410 | JGI IMG/M metagenome (GOLD analysis project Ga0180437, IMG submission 132410) | Hypersaline lake sediment archaeal communities from the Salton Sea, California, USA - SS_3_D_1 metaG | ecosystem: Environmental > Aquatic > Non-marine Saline and Alkaline > Hypersaline >... | reverse complement strand
TACGCCGCCCTCACGGCGCGCTGCTACCTGCGCAACCGCAGCACGGTGGACCTTGCAGCCCTCTCTCGGATCGTCGCAAAGCTGAACGCCCGGGTGACCACCGCCACGTTTCCGCCGGGGTTCATCGAAGAGCTGTATGCCCCGAAGGACGACGCACGGATCACCAAGGAGGACCGCGTCTTCTACACCCGCGACAACGCCCGGCGCCTGGACAACTACCGCCGGCTGATCGAGGCGGTCCCCGTTGATCTGAAGGACATGCTGCTCGGCCCGCTCTTGAGCAAGGCGTCGGTCCACGCCAACACGGCCGGGGTCTTCAAGGGCTTCTACAAGAACCGGCAGACCAAGATCGGCCAGTTCGGCGGCAGCGGTTCCGACGCACTGACTCGAATCCTCGGCCGGATCACGTTGGAGCCGCCCGTGCTGAGCCGCTTCGAGTGCGACTACGAAGTGCTCCAGGAGGACGCCAACCGGGCAGCCCCCCGTCACGGGCAACTCGATCTGGCCTACATCGACCCGCCCTACAATCAGCACCCCTACGGATCGAACTACTTCATGCTCAACCTGCTGGTGCGATACGAGCGCCCGGTGCAGATGAGCCGCGTCTCCGGGATACCCGCCGATTGGCGGCGCTCGGGGTACAACGTGCGCGGGAAGTCGCTGCCCCTGCTGGAGCAGCTTCTCCATGCGATCGACGCCCCGTTCCTCCTGATCTCGTTCAACAACGAGGGCTTCATCCCGCCGGACGAGATGCGGGCGATGCTCGAAGCCATCGGCTCCGTGGACGTGATCGAGACGCAGTACAACGCCTTCCGGGGAAGCCGGAACTTCGACAACCGGTCGATCCACGTCACCGAGCAATTGTTCCTGGTCGAGCGGCGGTAACTGCCGCTACCTAAGCCGCAGCTCGAACGGCATCCAGAACAGCGTCGGCTCGCTCAGCAGCCGGCGCAACAGGTGGCTGCGGCGCGCGGTCTCGGCCAGATCCGGGGCAAGCCGCTCCAGCTCGGCGGAGACCCGGGCGCTCACGTCCTCGCTGCCGAAGAGCTGCTCGAAGAGGGTCTTGGGCTTGGGCAGGATCAAGAGGTCGACCTCTTCGTCGGGCTTCAGTCCCGCCGCCTTCTTGGCCGCGGCGATGGCGTCCTCCAGCGTGCCCAGCTCGTCCACGAGCCCGTTCTCCAGCGCCGCCTTGCCGGTCCATATCCGGCCCTGGGCCAGGTTTTCCAACTCTTTGGGGCTCATCTTCCGGCCCTGGGCGGCCTTGCCCACGAACTGGCGGTAGATGTCGCGGAGCAGCTTCTGCATGGCCGCGCGCTCTTCGGGCGTGAAGGGGGCCTCGCTGGAAAACGCCCCGCTCAGCGCCCCGCGCGAGATCACCTCCGTGCTCAAACCGATCTTGTCGTACAGCCCGCCCAGCACGATCTTGCCGCCCACCACGCCGATCGAGCCGGTCACCGTGCCGGGCGCGGCCACGATGCGGTCGGCACCCATGGCGATGTAGTAGCCGCCGCTGGCCGCCACATCGGACATGCTGGCGATCACAGGCTTCTCGATCCGCACGGTCTCGCGCCAGATCAGGTCGCTGGCCACGGCCGATCCGCCCGGGCTGTCGATCCTGAGCACGATCGCCACCACGTCCTCGTGGTCGGCCGCCTGGCCGAGGGCTTTGACCAGCGTGGTCGAGCCCACGTACGACCCGCCGAACAGGTCGCTGGCGCTCTTGCCGGGCATGATCGGTCCCACGGCGTAGACCACGGCGATCTTCTTCTCGGCCTTGGCGGCCTTCTCGGGCTTGCCGCCGGTGAAGAGCTGCATGAGCTTCATCAAGCCGCCCAGCCCGGAGAAATCGGTGTCGATCTTCTTCTTGCCGTAGTCGGTCACCAGGTCGAGCTCGTCGGCGCCGAGCTCTTTGCGGAGCTGCTCCTCGAACTGGTCGGGATAGACGACGCGGTCGATCAGCCCCGCGGCCCGGGCAGCCGCGGCGGGAAAGAGCCCCTGGTCGATGAGCGTCTTGACCTGGTAATCCTTCATGCCGCGCCCCTCGGCGATCGCGCTGGCCAGGCCCTCGTAGGTCTGGTCGACCACCGCCTCGATACTCTCGCGCAAAGGGGGGCTCATTTCGGTTCGGGTGAAGGGCTCGGCCGCCCCCTTGTACTTGCCCATCTGGAGCATGTCGAATTGGATGCCCAGCTTCTCCAGCAGGCCCTTGTAAAAGGTCACCTCGGCGCGGACCCCCGGCACCAGGAGCATCCCGCCGGGCGGCATCACGATCTCGTCGCAGGCGGCGGCCAGGAGGTACTGCGAGCCGTCGCCCGAGGAAAGCTCGGCGTAGACCGGCTTGCCCGACTTGCGAAACCGGGCGATGGCCGCGCGCAGCTCGTGGATCTTGGCCCGGCCGATGGCAAGCGGCTCGATGCGCAGCCAGAGGGCGTCGACGTCGTCTTCCTTGGCGGCGGCGTCGATCCGCCCGATGATGCTCCGAAGCGACGGCAGTATCTCGGCGAACAGCCCGGGCGCGCCGGGGCCCTCAGGGTAATCGCCCCCTAGCGTCATCACGGCCACCGTGGCCTGTTTCGGCTTGGGTGCCGCCTTGGGCTGCGCCTTTTCTTTGGCGGGCTTGGCGGCCGGCTGCTTCTCGGCCGGCTTCTTCGCGGGGGCGGGCTTCGACTTCTCGGCCTCGGCCGCACTTAGAGCTGCTGCCGGGGGCAGAGACACCAGACATACCATCCAGATCACAATCCCAAGGCGTCGCATGGTTCGGGTCCTCAACGGGGGTTTCGGGAAACTGCACAAGGTTTGACGGCCCCTAAAGTGTAGTCCCCGCCCGGCGGCGTGTCTGCCCGGGGCGGGTAAGCCCTTCGGCCGGCCCGTCTGCGAGCGTCCGTGGCCGCACGCCGGAGAGGCTAAGGCGACGGGGCCGTAACATCGGAGGCCATGCTGCCCCCCCTGAGGGGCCTTTCGCGGCCCAATTCCGCGCCTTGCCCCTGTGGGTGTACATGCGTATAATTCATGGTGGGGACGAGCCGCGGAGGTACGCGCCCATGGAAGCCGTCACGTCCAGCCCGATGCACCAGCTTCGCTTGCCCCTGGGGCCCGACGCCCCGGCCCGGGCTGAGTCCCCCACTGCGCCGAGCAACGAGGACGTGGCCCGGGCATTGGCCGAAGTGGCCGAGTTGCTGGCCGCGCGCGGGGCCAACCCGTTCCGGGTGCGGGCCTATCGCAACGCGGCCGATTCGGTCCGGCGTCTGGCGCGCCCGCTGGCGGCGATTCTCGAGGCCGACGACCTGGCGGGGCTGGAACGCGTGCCGGGCATCGGGCGGTCGCTGGCCCGGTCGATCGAGCGCATGGTACGCACCGGGCGCCTGCCCGTGCTGGAGCGCCTGCAGAGTCAGAGCACGCCGGAGCGGCTCTTCGCCACGGTCCCCGACCTCGGCCCCCAGCTCGCCCGGCGGATTTGCGAGCAGCTCGGCATCTCGACCCTGGCCGAGCTGGAGCGGGCGGCCTGGGACGGGCGTCTGGGCGCGGTGCCGGGCATGGGGCCCAAGCGCCTCGGGGCCGTGCGCGAATCGCTGGCCGGGCGCCTGCGCGGGCGCTCGGGCCTGCGTCCTGCCCGCGCCCAGCCGAGCGATGCCCCCCCGGTCGCCGAGCTGTTGGATGTCGATCGGGAGTACCGGTTGCTGGCCGAGGCGAACCGTCTGCCGCGCATCGCCCCGCGGCGCTTCAACCCGACTGAGGAGGCGTGGCTCCCGGTCCTGCGCACGCGGCGTGGCGAGCGCCAGTACTCGGCGGCCTATTGCAACACGGCCCGGGCCCATGAACTGGGCACGCTCCGCGACTGGGTAGTAATCCTCGCCCGCCGCGCCGGCGCCCGCGGCCGCTTCACCGTGATCACCAGCAGCTACGGCCGGCTCGCGGGCCGGCGCATCGTGCTGGGACGCGAGGCGGAGTGCGCCGAGCACTACGGCGTGGCCAAGCGGCCGGCCAAGCCGAAGCCCCGCTGAGGCCGTCCGCAGGAAATCGTCCGCCCAACGCGCACGACGCGTTCCCAAGCTGGAGCTTGGGAACGAGCTGCAAGTGGGGGTTGGCAGCCCCTCAAAGGGCGGTTTCCCATTGCATTCCTCGGGGCCGTTTCATACAATAGACACGATTCGAGCTTTTCTTCACGGAGTCGGGCGGCAATGCGAATCGCCGTCGGGAGTGACCATCGGGGTGTGCGCCTGCGGGCCAAGCTGGTCGAGTTGCTCGGGCAGCTCGGCCAGGAGGTCGTGGACCTCGGCAAGGACCAACAGACCACGGTCGACTACCCCGACATGGCCGAGGCGGTGGCCCTTATGGTCAGCCGCCACGAGGTCGACCGGGGGATTCTGATCTCGGGGACCGGGCTGGGGATGTGCATCGTGGCCAACAAGCTGCCCGGAGTGCGCGCGGCCCCCTGCTACGACGAGCTGACGGCCGAGCTCAGCCGCCGGCACAACGATCTGAACGTGCTCTGCCTCTCGGGCGACATCACCGGCGAGATGCAGATGGACCGGGTAGTCGAGGTCTGGCTGAAGACCGACTTCGACGGGGGTCGCCACGCCCGACGCCTGGAAAAGGTCGCCGCCCTGGAGCGCAACGGGCGAGCGTGATGGCGGTCACGCCGACGCCTCCGCCCGGTCTTTGGCCCTGGTGTACGCCGGCGGGCCGAGGATTTCCTCGATCTCCATCTCGTCGAGGGTTTCTTCGCGCTTCAGGCCCTCGGCCAAGGCGTCGAGCTTGTCGCGGTGGGCCTTGAGCGTCTTCGCAGCCTTCTCGGCCGCCTCGCGGAGGATGCGCACGACCTCCTCGTCAATCACCCGGGCGGTGTGCTCGCTGAAGCGCCGCGGCTCGGCCATCTCCTTGCCCAGGAAGGGGTGGTCCTCGCCGTCGCGGAAGGCCACGGGCCCGAGGCGCTCGCTCATGCCCCAGTGGGTGACCATGTGGCGGGCCAGCTCGGTGGCCTTTTTCAGGTCGTCCTCGGCCCCGGCCGAGTATTCGTCGAAGACCAGCTTGTCGGCCGCGCGCCCACCCAGCACCATCAGAAGCTGCGTGCGCAGCCGGCTCTCGCCGATGTGGAAGCGGTCTTCCTCGGGCAGGATCTGGGTGGCCCCCAGGGCACGCCCGCGGGGGATGATCGACACCTTGTGGACCGGGTCGGAGTTGGGGGTGAGCCAGGCCAGCAGGGCGTGGCCCGCCTCGTGGTAGGCGGTCATCGACTTCTCCTCGTCGGTGAGCACCTCCTCGCGCTTCGAGCCCATTAGGACCTTGTCGCGGGCGTACTCGAAGTCGGCCATGCTGACCTTTTCCTGGTTGTGGCGGCTTGCCCAGAGGGCCGCTTCGTTCACCAGGTTGCGGATGTCGGCCCCGGTCAGGCCCACGGTGCCCGCGGCCAGCCGATCGAGGTCCACGTCGTCCTCCAATGGCACGTCGCGCGTGTGGACCTTGAAGATGGCCAGGCGGCCCTTGCGCGTGGGGCGGTCGACGGTGATGTGACGGTCGAACCGGCCGGGGCGTAGCAGCGCCGGGTCGAGCACGTCGGGCCGGTTGGTGGCCGCCATGACGATCACGGACTCGGACTGCGTGAAGCCGTCCATCTCGCTTAGGATCTGGTTGAGCGTCTGCTCGCGCTCGTCGTGCCCGCCGCCTAAGCCGGCGCCGCGGTGGCGCCCCACCGCGTCGATCTCGTCGATGAACAGGATCGAGGGGGAGTTCTGCTTGGCCGTCTCGAACAAGTCACGCACGCGGCTTGCCCCCACGCCAACGAACATCTGGATGAACTCGGAGCCGTTGATCGAGAAGAACGGCACGCCCGCCTCGCCGGCCACGGCCCGGCCCAGCAGCGTCTTGCCGGCGCCCGGCGGGCCGAAGAGCAGGATGCCCTTGGGCACGCGCCCGCCGAGCTTTTGGAACTTCTCGGGGTTCTTCAGGAACTGGACCACCTCCTCGAGCTCGTGCTTGACGCCCTCCAGGCCGGCCACGTCGTCGAAGGTGATCGCCTTGTCGCCCTGCTCGTAGCGCTTGGCCGGGCTCTTGCCGAATCCGGCCAGCACGCCGCCGCCGAGGAACTGGTCTCGCGTGCGCCGGAACATGAACCAGATCACCACCAACAGGCCGACGCTGACGAACAGGTACAGCATTAGCATCATGCCGGTGCTGTCGGCCCGCTCGATGACGTTGTAGTTCTCGCCGACCCGCTCTTGCAGGAGTTGGTCCAGCTCGGGGTCGACGAACTCGGGCAGCTCGGTGACGAACTTCTCGTTGAGCGGCAGCGGATTGCCGTCTTCGCCGCGCTCCGCCTCCGGGTCGGGATTGAGTGGCGGGTCCTTGAACTTGCCGCGGACCTTAAGACCCTGGACGGTCACCTCCTTGATGTTTCCCTGCTCCCCCTGCTCGAGTTGCTCGACGAAGAATCCCTTCGTGATCTCCGACACGTCCTTTGGCCCGCTGCTGATCCACAAGAAGAGGACCACCAGCCCCAACACCAACAGCAGCCAGACCGTCGACGTGTTGGGGCGCGGCCGGGGCGCCGGCCTCTGCCCGCCGGGGGGCTTCTCCGGCTTCAGATCCGGCTTGAGCGGCTTCTGCTCTCTTTCGTCTTCCATCACTGCTCTTCGGGGGGGTAGTCCGTCGTTCGGCGCGGGTCTCCTGACCCCGCCGTGGACCCGACCGCAGGTCTCCCGTGCAAGCAATTCCTGTGGCTCGGCCGGGAGACCGAGTAATTGTACCCCGCAGACTGCCATTTTTCACGGGGCGTATCCGGTCAGAGACTGTCAGAAAAGCGTTTGTAGTGACCCGGTTCATCGGGTCGGGCTCCGGAAAAACGCCTTTTGGGGTGCTCAGGACCGCATGAATGCGGTCACTGCGGACTTTTCGTGCAGCCTATCAGGTCTTGCCCCAGCCCTCCTCGGCTGCCCGCCGGGCGTGGGCCCGGACCTCCTCGAGGCGCAGCCCGCGGATCGAAGCACACTCCTCGACCGAGAACCCGGCCCGCAGCAGCCGCCACGTCCAGTAGTGGGCGGGACGGGTCTGCTTATCTGCGGCCGGCTCCGGCTCGGGCTCGGGTGCGGCGACGCTCCCAGGCGGCGCCTCAGCGGGCGCCGGCTCGCCCTGCGACGCGGGTGCGGCCTTGCCCGAGAGCATCGCCAGCAGCTCCTTGCCGTACTGGCGGAGCTTGACCGGCCCGATCCCGTCGATCCGAAGCAACCCCTCCTCCGAGGTGGGGCGCCGGGCCGCCAGTTCGCCCAGCGTCCGGCTCGCCAGAACGCAGTAACCGGGGACCCCGCGCCGGGAGGCCACCTCGAGGCGCCACTTTCGCAGCCGGTCGAGCAGTTCCGGGTCGGGCGGCCCGGCGGGCGGCTTAGAGCCTGTCCGAAAAGGGGTCTGACCCCTTGAGTCGAGGGGGTCTGACCCCTTTTCGGATACTTCGCTCGGGCGCGGGGCCGGCCCCGCGTCGCCGCGGATCTTCCGCAGCAGCTTTGCGGGGACCGACAGTCCCTCGGGCAACTCGATGTCGCCCCGCATCACCTCCCAGCCGTTCTGGGTAATTCGCACCACGGGCATTACGTAGGGGTCGTCCGTGTCCAGCGTTTCCACCCGCAGGCAGCCGGCCGCCGTCAGGGCGTCGATGAGCGTCAGCGCTTCGGGCTGCTTCAGGTGCGTTAGCAGCCCGTAGGTGCTCAGCCGGTCCAGTCCGAGCTGCTTGAGCTTCGCCGCGCGCGAGCCGCAGAGCATCTGGGCGACGAGGTTCTTGCCGCAGGAGACGCGCACCTGGGTCTCGACCCGGGCCACGCCGCTTAAGACCATGCGCACCGCCTCGACGAGCTTGGGGTCACGGTCGGCGTCGGCGGAACTCTCCGCGACAGTCGGCTCCGCCGGCGCCGAGCCCGCCACCTCCGCGTTCTCGCGGCAGTTGTCGCAATGGCCGCACGGCGGGGGTTTCTTTTCGCCGAAGTAGCGGAGGATGGCTCCCTGCCGGCACGCGCCGCTCAGCGCGTAGCGGATCATCAGGTTGAGCCTCTCGTACTCGGTCTCCTTGCGCCGCGCGAGGGCCTCGAAGTCGATCTGGAGCTTCTCGAACGGCTTTTCCCGCTCGATCATGCGGATGGCCCGGCCGCGGAAGGGCGGCACGTAGGTGAACGTCTCCATGCGGCCCAGCTCCCGCAGCGCCGCAGCGATCGAGGGCTGGTCCAGCTCGTCGCAGCCGGGCAGCTCGCGGTGGTTGAAGTGGACGAACTCGTTGCGCCGGCCGGCCAGCAGGCGCTCGACGGCCCGGAGCACCTTGCGCCGCACGCGGGCCTGCTTGGGCAGCAAATCCATCAGCGAGGGTAGGTCGCTGTCGATGCGCACGGCCGCCAGGTTTTGTGAGGCGACGAGCCGCTCGAGCGCCCCGGCCGACTCGAGGATCTGTTCACAGTTGCCCACCCCCTCGGCCCCGATCGAGAGCCCGATCCGCTCCTGGACCTCGGCCTGCGTCAGCTCGATGGGATCGTCCTTTTCGTTGCGGAGGAAGTCGTAGACCGCCTTGACGTTTTCGGCGGCCGGGTAGGCGCTTTCGATGAAGTACTCCTGGATGAAGCGGTCCGAGGCCGAGTAGAGCAGCAGGCAGCGCGAAGGCTCGCCGTCGCGCCCCGCCCGGCCCGCCTCCTGGTAGTATGCCTCCAGCGTGCCCGGAAGGTTGTAATGCACCACGAAGCGCACGTCCGGCTTGTCGATGCCCATGCCGAAGGCGTTGGTGGCCGCCACGACCTGGAAGCGGCCCTCCATAAAACCCTCCTGGGCCTCGCGGCGCTCGTTGGGCAACATGCCCGCGTGGTAGACCGCCGCGGTGCGCCGGGCCCGTTCGGCCACGAGCCCGGCCACCTCCTCGGCCCGCTTGCGCGTCGACGTGTAGATGATGCCCGAGCCGGGCGTCTCGCCGAGGAAGCCGACCAGGGCGCCGGCCTTCTGGGCGTCGGCCCGCGGGTGCTGCACTTCGTAGAAAAGGTTGGGGCGCGCGAACCCGGTGATGAACGTCCTGGGGTTGTCCAGGGCCAACACCTCGATGATGTCGCGGCGCACGCGGTCGGTGGCCGTGGCCGTAAGCGCGATAGTCGTGGGATTGCCCAACATGCGGCGGAAGTAGCCCAGCCGGGCGTAGTCGGGCCGGAAGTCGTGTCCCCACTGGCTGATGCAATGGGCCTCGTCGACCGCCAGCATGGCGATCCCCACGCGCCGGACCGCATCCAGGAATCGTCCGCTGCGGAACCGCTCGGGCACGACGTAGACCAGGCGGTACTCGCCGGCTGCCATGCGCTCGAGCCGGGTGTACTGCTCGGCCACGGGCAAGGTGCTGTTGATGAAGCTCACCGGCAGGCCCCGCTTGGTGAGCTGGTCGACCTGGTCCTTCATCAGCGCGATCAGGGGTGAAACGACCAGCGTGAGCCCGTCGAGCATCATGGCCGGGAGCTGGTAGCAGAGGCTCTTGCCCCCTCCGGTGGGCATCACGCACAGGCAGTCCTCGCCCGCGAGCACGGCCGAGATGACCTGCTCCTGGCCCTCCCGGAAACGGCTCAGGCCGAAGCGGGCCAGCTCGGTGCGGAAATCGTGCGACGCGGGGCGGTTCATCGGCCAGGTTCGTGAGAGTTGGTAGTGGCCGCATTCATGCGGCCCCTTCGATTATGCCCGATACGGCCGCGTTGGGAAACGCCCTCGTCTAGCCGCAAGCCGAAGGCGATCGCGCCGGGTGCCGCCGGTTCTGAGTCGGCGCGCACGCCTTCGGCTTGCGGTTAAGCGCAATTACGCTACGATGGCCCCATGCAGGAGATTCCCGACGATCCCGGCCGGCGCGGCGCGGTGGCGATTTGCCGCCGCGAGGACGGGCGCGTGCTGGTGATCCGCCGGGCCCGAGGCGTGGTCGCCCCGGGCGCCTACTGTTTTCCCGGCGGGGGGATCGAGGACGGCGAATCGGAGGTGGAGGCGCTACGGCGGGAGTTTCGCGAAGAGAGCAACGTGGGCGTGCGCCCGATCGAGCGAATCTGGCGAAGCCGCACGCCCTGGAAGGTCGAGCTTTCCTGGTGGCTGGCCGAGCTGGAGCCGGGGGCCGTGCCTGTGCCCAATCCCGACGAGGTCGAGTCGGTCCACTGGCTCACGCCCGACGAGATGGCCCGGCTGCCCAAGCTGCTCGCGAGCAACCGCGAGTTCCTCGATTGCGTGCGCCGCGGCGAGATCGAGCTGGAGTAGGCGCGGGCTACCTGGCCGACGGGAAGTACCGCCGATTGAATATCTCGGGATCGAAGGGGTCCTTGGGGACGAACCCCTCGATCTTGGCACCGCGCCGGATCGGGCCGCGCGGCGGGTCGTCCCCAGAGGGGAGCGGCTCGGCGTCGTCCGGGGCCGGCTCGGACAGCGGCTTTTCATAGCCGGCCGGCACGGCGCGGCCCGGCAAGGCTTGGTCCGGCGGTGCGGACGGATCGTCGGCGCCGGGCGCCTGGGGCACGGCCAGGGGTCGGGCGCCGGGCGGTTGGTCGAGCAGCTTCGGGATCGTGGGAACTACGGCCGCGGTCGCTACGGCTTCGGGCGGCCCGGCGATGCCCGAGGTCGCTGCGTCCCCGTTAGCCGCCGCCGCATTCGCCGGCTGTTGGGCGGCGACCACCTGCGACGCCGCGTCAGGCGTCTGCACGCCGGTGACCTGGTGTACCCAATCGACCAGACGCTGGTACTGCGCCGTCTGGAACTTCGAGAAGACAGGCGCGTTGGCCGGTCCGTGCGGCTCGGCCGGGCCGGTCAACAGGGCGCTCGAAGCGGGGTGCGACCGGTCGACCCACTTCAGCGCCGCGTGCAGATTGTGCTGGGTCGTGAGCCGAGTGGGCGGACGATCCGATGGAATGCGGCGGAGCCGGAACTCGCTGTGGGCACCCGGACCGTGGCAGGCCGCCGACCCGCACGTGTTGATCAGCAATGGCTGGATCGTGCGCGCAAACGTCTCGACCGCCTCGCGGGGCAACTGCTCGACCATCGCGTCGAGCTCTTCGGGCGTGGGGCCGCCTTGCGGTTTCGGGCGGGCGGCAGCCGCGGAAAGGGACAGCGGCGGCTGAGGCGCGGGCGGGTTCTGCGCCGCGGCGAGCTGACGCGCGAGCAGCGCGATCATCGGGTGCATGGGCTCGGCCCGCCGGGCGTCGGCCAGTTCGGCCGCGGCATGGTCGAAGAGGCGCTGGCGCAGGCACCAGTGGGCCAGGCGGAGATGGTCCTCGACGATGCCCGGGTGGATCGCCGCCCGCTTCCGGCGATAGCCGTCCTCCAGGTCGGCACACCAAAGCTCCACCTGGTCGGCCCCGATGCGGACCTGGCCCCCGGCCACGGCCACGTAGTAGTAGTCGCCGGCCCGGGCGATGCGGCCCTCGAGCGTCCTGCCGTTGCGGAGCAGGAGGATCGTCGTAGGCGCCCCGGGAGCGGCTGCGGGCGGAGGTGCGGGCAGCTCGGCGGACACGTTGGGCGGCACGATTGCGGCCGGACCCTGGCCGGCGGCAGGGCTCGGGAGCCCCGCCGTCCCCACCGCGAGCGTGAGCAGGAGAACGCGCCTCGCAGCGCGGGCCAGTCGCCGAGACGTGCTTGTGACATAGGCAACGATCATGGCGGCGGAAGGGTAGGCAATCCCAACATCGGGGTCAAGACAGAATAGGCAACGCCGCTTGTAGTGACCGCATTCATGCGGTCTTTGAAACGTGCAAGTGGTCCCGTCCGGGGTCCTGTTCGGGGCGGGCCTCCTGACCCCGCCCGTGCCCAGCAGGGGGAGTGTGGGGTGTGGCACGGTCAGGAGACCGTGCCACAACGAGGCTCCCGACACGGTGAATCGAGCCACTACGAGCCCTGGCGAACGGCCCACGCGGGGGCTATAATTCGGGGTTTCGGAGACCCGTGGCCATGCCGGAGCAATCGGAGGCGGAACGTCGCGAGGTACACTACTCGGGCCGGGTCCAGGGGGTCGGCTTCCGCTACACGGTGCGCAGCCTGGCCGGGCGGTACGACGTGAGCGGCTTTGTGAAGAACCTCCGGGACGGTCGGGTGCAGCTCGTGGCCGAGGGACCGCCCGGCGAGGTGGCCGGGCTCCTCGAGGCCGTGCGGGGGGCGATGGGCCGGTACATCCACGACGAGCACGAGGAGACCGGCCCGGCCACCGGTGAGTTTGGGGGGTTCGACATACGCTTCTGAGCGGGGGTCGAACCGTTTGGGACCGGCGGGCGTACAATCCATCGAAACCCGAAGCGTAAGCGAGGGACGGGCAGCGTAAACGAGTGGCGGGCAACGCCACCCTCGCTTACGCTTCGGGTTTCGATGGGGTCGGGGACAATTCGGTCCAGGCGACTGTTCTTGAGGAGGGCCCATGGACCTCAGCATCGGCACACCGGGGCTGTTTGCGATCAGCCAAAAGATGATGATCTGGCTTCACCCCCTCTGGTTGGTGGGGGTCGGGCTGTTGGCCGTGGTCGCCGTGCTGGTCGGGATCGTGGTGCTGCTGCGCCGGTTCCTGCCGAAGATCACGGCCATTGCGTGGACGACGACCAAGGAGGCCCTCTCGCAGCCGTTCTTCTACGTGATCCTGGGTATTGGTGCGTTCGCCCTCTTGGTCTTCCCGTTCATCCCCTACAACACCTTCGGCGAGGACATCAAGGTGCTCAAGGACGAGGGCCTGACGCTGATCATGGTTCTTTCGATCATACTGGCGTTGTGGACGGCCAGCCTCTCGATCGCCGACGAGATCGAGGGTCGCACCGCGCTTTCGGTCCTCTCGAAGCCGGTCGGGCGGCGCAGCTTCATCCTGGGGAAGTTCTTGGGGGTGATCGGGCCTGTGGTGATTCTGTTTGTGGTGCTGGGGGCCCTGTTCCTGGGCACGGTGTCGTACAAGAAGGTCTACGACTCGCGGGAGACGGCCCAAGAGCTACCGACCCGCGAGCAGTGCCAGGAAGAAATCGTGCAGATCGTGCCCGGCCTGGCCCTGGCCTTCCTCGAAGCGGTGGTGCTCACCTCGATCGGAGTGGCCATCTCCACGCGCCTGCCCATGATCCCCAACCTGATCATCTGCATCTCGATCTACGTGCTGGGGCATTTGGTCCCCATGGTGGTCAACTCGTCGGTGGGCCGCTTCGAGATCGTGGCCTTCGTGGGCACGTTCTTGGCCACGATCCTCCCGGTGCTCGACCACTTCAACATCTACACGGCCATCGCCACGGGCAAAGAGGTCCCCTGGGCCTACGTGGGGCTGGCCTCGATCTACTGCGTGCTGTACAGCGCCGCGGCCATGCTCTTGGCGCTGCTGCTCTTCGAGGACCGGGATCTGGCGTGACGGAGTGGGAAGTGGGGAGTGGGAAGTGGGGAGTGGTGGAATGATGGCCCGCCGGCGCCGGCCGCTCTGTCACTCTCTCTATCTCTCTGTCTCTCCTTCTCTCCGTCTCTCCATCTGACGATACCCCGGCAGCGACTCCACCCGATGCCGGATCACGGCCCGCTGCTTCTCGAAGGCCGCGCCGTCGGCCTGCACGTACTTCGCGGCAAAGTCCTCCCAGGCGATCCCCTCTGGCAGGTCGGCGCACGGCGGCAGGAAGTCGTCGACGGCGAACGAGCGGGCCAGCTCGGGGAGCTTCAGCCGGCCGGCGCCGAGCTGCACCGCGAAGGCCACGCCGGCCAGGTCGGCGGCCAGGTCGGCGAAGCTGAAGCCGCTGCTGCCGCGGGAGTCGGCCAACTCCTTGAGCAGCCCGGCCGACTCGGCGTTTTCCGCGCCCACCAGCGCCGCCAGCCCTGCCGAGACGAAGAAGTGCTGGGCCAGGTCGCGCCGTTCCCGCATGGTGGGCGAGCCCAGCACGCCAATCCGCTCGCGCCGCCGGTCGTCCGGCTCGATCGCCCGACAGACCTCGGCGCAGAGCGGCAGCCGGCGCAGCAGGTTCGAGTCGTCGAGCCCGATGCCCAGCCCCACCAGCAGCGCCCTTGGGGCCAGCTCTTCGGGCAGCTCGGCGGCCGCGTCGGCTGCGCGGCGCACGAGGAGCTCGGTGAGCCGGTCGCCGCGCAGGGGCACGTCACCCCGACCCGCGGCCGTCTGATTGCTTCGTGCGGCCTCGACGATCGCGCGGAGCACCTGCCGTGCAGCGTCGCGGAGCCCGCCGGGCAACGTCACGTCAGGCACCTGCTCAACCGGCGGCGCGCCGCTCGCCTCTCGCTCGGGCGGCTTCTCGCCCGCCGGCTTCCCGTCCGCCGAGCCGGGCTGCCCGTCGAGCAAGGCCAGGTAGCGCTGCGGCGACGGGTCGTCGGGAAAGACCTCGGCGAGAGTCAAGTACGCCAAGCGGATGTACGCCTTGCGCTGCGGATGGAGGTAACGAAAGCCGCGGTACTTGCCCGTGCGAAGCTCCTCGGCCAACAGGTACATGATGAAGGTGTTGAACGGGTCGAAGCCGACGCGGAAGGCCGTGAGCCGCGCCCGCCGGTCGGCCAGATTGGGCCGCATCACCGAGTCGAACTCGGGGGCGTGCGCCGCCCCCAGGAAATGCCCCAGCTCGTGCAGCAGGACTTCGAGCCGCTCCTCCTCGCTCATCTGCGGCACCCACTCACAGATCAGGATGTGGCGGTGCAACGGGGCCTGGGTCCCGCCCAGCTTGTCGCCGGAATGGCGAATGCGGTACTGGCTGGTAAACCCGATCGCCAATTGGGCCGGACGCGGATCGACCTCGCGGACGAACTCCTTGAACGACTCGCGGAAGTCATTGATCCGGTCGTCCGAGTGCCAGGTGCCGACCGCCACGACCTTGAACCGCACGCGGCACTGCCGCTCGAACAGCTCGGAAGCCTTGGCCAGACGCTTGCGCAACAGCGGCTCCCAGACCCGCCGCAGCGTGGCCTCCTCATCGTCGGTGAGGACCTTCACCGGCACCACGGCCAGCTCGGCGATGGGCGGCGGGGTCGGGGGCACGGGCTCCGGCTCCCCCTCCGGCGGCGGCACCGCCAGAAGCGGCAGCAACTCGAGATTCCCCGCGAGCACAAAGAACCCGTGGATCGAGCTGGACGTCAGCTCCACGCGGCGCGTGGCTTCGCCGTCCTGAAAGGCTACCGTCACTTTCCCCTTGGCCGGAATCGTGAGCACGTCGCGCGGGATCAGATCGTGTCGGGCCACCTCGCCGTGGGCCGCGGAATACGCCAGCGAAACGGTCGCCTTGGTGCGGTTGCAGAGCACGACCACCCCGGCATCGGCCGGCGCAACCATCGGGCCGAGCACGGCGATGCTGCCCGCCGCCAGGGCGCCTAAGAGCACGCATCGAGCAGCCCGCGTGCTGCCGCGGCCAAATGTTCGGCGCAAAGAAGCCATGCCGTGCGCAGGGGCAAGAACGACAGGAAGGAGACTACCCTCAGGATACCACGCCGCCGCGCCGGCGCGGAGCCGCCCGGTTGTTGGAGTCCAGCCTCTAGGCTGCTCGAGCGGGCAGAATGTCCGTTCGAAGACGGGCTAGAGCCTGTACTCCAACGACTCCCCCGGCCGGGCTTTCCGGGACCCTTGATCCGCACGCGGCTCGCCGGTTACGATGACGGCCCGAGCCACGTGGCCGGTGCGGCACGAGCACGCTGCAAAAGGAGATTGCGATGAGCGATGCCCCCCCTCCCCCCGCTGGCGAGGAACAGGCCGAGCCCCGGTGGCAGCCGGTCGGCCCGATCGACCGCCGCGTGGCCGGCGTGCTGGTCGAGAAGGCCAAGACCACGCCCGACGGCTATCCGATGACGCTCAACGCCATCCGCACGGCGTGCAATCAGAAGAGCAACCGTGCGCCGCTGATGCAGCTCGAAGCCGAGGACGTCGAGGAGTCGCTCGAGCGGCTCCGTGGGCTGGGGGCCGTCGGGCTCATCGAGGGGTACGGGCGCGTGCCCAAGTACCGCCACTACCTTTACAAGTGGCTCGGCGTCGAGGCGGTTGAGCTGGCCGTAATCGCCGAGCTGCTGTTGCGCGGGGCACAGACCGAGGGGGAGCTGCGGGGCCGGGCAGCACGCATGGAGCCGATCCGCGACCTCTCGGAGCTGCGCCCCGTGCTTGCGTCGCTGAAGTCGAAGGGGCTGGTCGTCCCGCTCACGCCCGAGGGCCGCGGCCACGTGGTCGCCCACGCCCTGAACCTGCCCAACGAGTCGGAGCGCTTGCGGGCCGAGTATCAGCACGGCTCCGCGGCAGCCGGCCCACCGGCAACCGGCCCTGCGCCAAGCGGGCCCGCGGCCACCGCGGAGCCGGGCCCAGCAGTGCCCGGCGCTTCCGCGGCCGAAGCCCCGGTCCCGCCGACCGCCCCGTCGCCGACCCCCACCGCGCCGACCGGAATCGAGCCGCAGGTGGCCGAGTCGTTTCGCCGGGACCTGGGCGAGCTGCGCCAGCAGATCAAGCAGTTGCGCGCAGACCTCGACGATCTGGCCACAGAGCAGCGCCGGCTGGGCGACGACGTGCGCAACTTGAAAGACGCGCTGGGAGGTTAGGAACGGCACATGAGCATCCTCGTGATCAACGCCGGTTCGAGCAGCGTGAAGTTCGCGTTGTTCGATTTCGATTCGCTCGAACCCTTCGCGCGCGGCCTGCTCGACTGGGCCGGCAGCGACCAGCAGGCCACGGTGACGCTCACGCCGAACCACGGCGGGCCGGTCCGCCGCGAGCTGGACGTGCCCGACTACCGCGCGGGCGTGGTCGCGGCACTGAAGCTGCTCGAGGAGGCCGACCTGATCGGGCCGGGGCACCCGGTCCGGGTGATCGGGCACCGGCTGATCCACGGCGGCGAGGAGATCCGCCGGCCAGTACTGATCGACGCGGACGCCAAGCAGGTGATCCGCCGCTACATGCACCTGGCCCCGCTGCACATCCCGGCCGGGCTCGAAGCCATCGCCGCCACCGAGGAGGCGTTTCCCGACGTGCCGTTGGTCGGCGTGTTCGACACTGCGTTCTTTGCCCAAATCCCCGCCTACGCCTATCTCTACCCGGTGCCCTACGAGTGGTACAAGGAGTGGGGCATCCGCCGCTACGGGTTCCACGGCACCTCGCACGCCTACTGCACCGGGCGGGCCGCCGAAATGCTCGGGCGCCCGGTCGAGCAGCTCCGCCTGGTGATCTGCCACCTCGGCCAGGGCAGCTCGGCCACGGCGGTCAATGCCGGCGTGGCCGTCACGAACACCATGGGCTTCACCCCCCTGGAAGGTTTTATGATGGGCAGCCGCAGCGGCACCGTCGACCCGGGAATCCTCCTCTACGTAATGCGCGAAAAGGGCCTCTCGGTCGACGAGCTGGACCACATCCTGCACCACAAGGCCGGCCTGCTGGGCGTCTCCGGCGTCTCGTCCGACTTCCGCCAGGTCGAAGCCGCGGCCGGCCAGGGACACGAGCGGGCACGGCTGGCCCTGGACGTCTACGCCTACCGCGTCAAGACCATGGTCGGCGCCCTCGCCGTCACGCTCGACGGCTTCGACGCCCTGGTCTTCACCGGCGGGATCGGCGAAAACTCCGTCTTCCTGCGCCGCGAAGTCTGCCGCGGCCTGGACTGCCTCGGCGTGGACCTCGACGAGCACCGCAACCAACATCAACACCCCGACGCCGACCTCTCCGCCCCCGACTCCCGCGCCCGCGTCCTGACCATCCACACGCGCGAGGACTACATGATCGCCCGGGAAAGCCGGCGGGTGGTTTGCGAATCGGCGGCGGATGGTGGAGAATAGCGTGAGGGCGTGTGCTCGCACAGACGCTGACCTCTATCCTTTATCTGAGTGACGACACCTGGATGGTCACATGCCCGGCGGCTCCGGATTCAATCCTGGAAAGCCGGGAAGGTCAGGACAGCAGCGATGAAAGAAAGCGTGAAATCAAGTCATCCAAGGTCAACGTTCTGCTTTTGCGTAAGCGGTCAGCGGTTGGGGGATGACTTGTTGAGCCGAATGGAGACTCTGCTCACGACGCTGGCGGAAAGCCGGACGTGGGTTATCGGCCCTCCGACACTTGCCGACGAACATGACGGCGACGTGCGAATCATCGGCGGCGCCTTGGACCTTTATGCGGCGATACCACCGTTTGGGGCTGATCTTCCGAAAGAGGTTGACCGTCAGCACCTTGAGGAAGTGACATCTGTTGTCGATGCAGTCGCGCAGCTCTCGCAGGAAACCGGGTTGGAAGTCAGCTTCACGCTTGACCAGAACTATGTGGGTCGGATCAAGAACGGGGAACCTGATGACTTGATCCAAATCGGGTTGTTGCGGGAGTGGAAGAAGGCGCATGGGATAAGCTGAACCAAGAGACAGTATTGGAAGAAGGGGTGAGAGCCCACTTAGTCATGCGGAAATCAGCCCTATCACCGAAGTGCGCCCTGGCCTCGATCCCCAATCCCGTCTTCCTGCCGGACGTCCACTTTTCCTTGCCGGAGCCCATCATGAGAAACACCAATCACACCCGCCGTCGTTTCCTCGCCACCACGGCGGCTGCCGCGGCCGGGGGGGTGATGGCGCCTTACGTGTTTACGGCCGACGCGGAGGAGCGGAGTCTGCCGCGGTCGAAGAATGATCGGTTTCGGATCGCGGCGGTGGGCATGAGGTACCAGGGCACGGTGATTGCCAAGAAGGCCTTGGCCCACGGCGACGTGGTGGCGATCTGCGACGTGGACCGCGAGATCGCCGAGAAGGCCCGGGCCGACTTCGGCGGCAAGGCCGAGCTGTACGGGGACTACCGCGAGATGCTCCGGCGCGACGACATCGACGTCGTGACCATCGGCACGCCCGACCACTGGCACACGGCCATAGCCGTGGCGGCCTGCCGGGCGGGCAAGGACGTCTATTGCGAAAAGCCGCTCACGCTCACCGTCGACGAGGGCAAGCTGCTCTGCCGCGTGGTCGAGGAAACCGGCGCCGTGTTCCAGGTCGGCTCCTGGCAGCGGAGCGACCACCGCTTCCGCCTGGCCTGCGAGCTGGTCCAACAGGGGCGGATCGGCAAGCTCGAGCGGGTTGACGTCGTGCTGGGCCCGAACAAGATCGGGGGGCCCTTTACGGTCGAGCCGCCGCCGCCTCAGCTCAACTGGGACTTCTGGCAGGGCCGGACGCCGGCCGTGCCGTACATCAAGGAACGGTGCCACTACACGTTCCGCTGGTGGTACGAATACTCCGGCGGCCAGATGACCGACTGGGGGGCCCACCACCTGGACATCGCCCAGTGGGGGGCGGGCATGCAGCACACCGGGCCGGTCGAGTTCAACGGCAAGGCCACCTTCCCGCACGTCGAAAACGGCTACAACGTGGCCACCAAGTACGAGGCCGAGATGGTTTACCCCAATGGCGTGGTCCTCACCGTGACCGACACGGGGCGCAACGGCGTGATGTTCACCGGCAGCGAGGGCCGGGTGTTCGTCAACCGCGGCGTGGTGTCGGGCAAGCCGGTCGAGGACCTCGAGCACCGGCCGCTGCCGCGCGAGGAGTTCAAGCTCTACGCCCACGACAACCTCGTGCGCCCGCCGCGATCCGGAAAGCTCGACGCGATCATCAACCACATGGGCAACTTCTTTGACTGCATCAAGACGCGCAGCCGGCCGATCTCCGACGTGGTGAGCCAGCACCGCTCGGTGAGCCTCTGCCACGTGGCCAACATCTCGATGCGCCTGGGGCGCAAGCTCACCTGGGATCCCGAACGGGAGCAGTTCGTCGGCGACGACGAGGCCAACACCTGGCTCTCGCGCCCGCAGCGCGAGCCGTACACGGTCGGCCCGACGTCGCCGATCACGAGGGGGACGTCATGACGGCCCTGTGCCGGGAGCCGAACTGCCCGGAGCCGGCGGCGCCGGGCGGCACGTACTGTCGGCACCACGAGTGCTCTGCCCCGGACTGCCACGAGAAGCGTTGTGACGACGCCCGCGCCTACTGCCACGACCACGATGCCGAGCACTACCGCAGCACCGGACGCCACGCCTTCTGGCACGAGGCGGTCGAGCCCCCGGGGCCGGCGGCGCCCGCATCGTCGGCCGACGGGGCGCAGGTTTGCGAGGCAGTCGCGGATGAGCAGGGGGCAGCGCAGACGGAGCCCCCGATTTCCCCGGTCGTGCTCCGGGCCCTTCAGGGACTCGCCCTGCTCGTCGTGGCGGCCGTGGCCCTCTGGGGCTTGTTCCGGTGGCTGGATTTGGACGGCCGAGACGCCGGGCCGCAGGGCCCCGCCGGCCTGGAAGCCCCCAACGACCTGGACGGAGGGCTGCGCTTCCGGGAATCGACCACGGACGAAGGGATCGAAGAGGCCCTGGAGGAGCGCGGGTTTCGTTGAGTGGGGTGAGCATCCTGCTTGCCACGGGGCTCACCCTCTTGGAACGCAAGCTGGGAGCTTACGCCACCTTGCTGCCCAATCCGTCCGAAACGGCGGGCGAATCGTCAGTAGTCGACCCACAGCCCGAAGCCGAGCTTGTTCTCGTAGTCGTCGAAGAACTCGTACTGCTCGCTCTTGCCGTTGTAGTATTGGAGTCCCAGGCGAGAGAGCCGGCCGTTGGCGCCCTGGCGCCACTGCCAGCCGAGCTGCACGACGAGGTTGCCGCCGTAGTCCACCTCCTCGCGCAAATGGCCGTTGACCGCCGCGAAGGGGGAACCCCACATCGTGGTGTGCGGCGGGCTGAAGTCCGCGCCGAACTGGAACTCCCAGGTCTCGGCCCCGCCCATCGAGCCGGGCGTGCAGCCCACCTCGCCGTAGAGCCGCAGTGCGTCGGTCCAGTAGTAGCCCGCGCCCAGGGCCAGCCCGTCGCGGGTAAAATTGATCCGCGGAAAACCGGGGTTCTCCAGCAGGAACTCGTCGCCCAGGTGGGCGCTGATGTGGTAGTAGGCGATCTTGAAGTGCCACGGCCCCCGCCCGTACGTCACGGGAAAACCCGCACGGAAATCGGCCGAGATCAGCGGGTTGCTCTCCGCGTCGGGGTCGAGCCGGGGGAACACGCCCCCCTCGAAATCGAGCTGCCAACCCTCGGGCCGCGCGGCGTCGGTCGTGCCGTACCGGAAGAGCCCCAAACGGCCGCCCAGGGCAACGTCCCAGACCGGGCCGAAGTCCTTCTCCCGCGACCAGACGCTGGCGATGCGCGGCTCTTTGACGCCCGCTAAGTAGGAGCGGTAGATCAGCCCGTCGGGCATCCACTGACGCGTCCAAGGGCGCCCCGCCGCCGGCAGGCCCGGGGCGTGGGTCGCGCGGGCCGGCGCGAGCGCCGTGTCGTATTCGGGGCCCGCCGCCAATTCGCGATAGACGGCCTCCAGCGATCCCGAATCGTTTACTGGGGGTAATCGCACCATATCCGTCCGCGCCGGCTGCCACGCCATCAGCGTACTGCACACCAATACGGATAGGGTTGCAGACATGGCTTGGCAAAGCCGTGGTGCGGGTGATGCGCTTGCTGAATTCGGGAAATTGCGGGAGTTGTGCGGCCACGAAGACTTCCGAAGTCTTCGAGACTTCGGAAGTCTTACCGAGCGTTCTCCCTCAAAATCATTCTTTCCCAGATCCGGGGCGGCAGGGGGTCCGGTGGGCCGTGCGGACCGGCGGGTCTGGGCGCGAAGACCTCCCTTTTGGCATTATCGGCAGAAACCGATCTTTTCCTCCCCGATTTGCCCGGGCACGGAACGGACCCCACTTATGGAGTATGCGCATTACACGGTCGAGGGGTCCGGGCGGCGCCACCGGCTACCCGGCCGCCAGAATCTCGTTACGATAATTGTCTACGGAACCCACACCCCCCGACCTCCCAGCCCGCCGTGACCGCGACCGCCACGCCTGTCCCTATCGCCTTTGCTGCCGAGCCCTTTGTCGAGGAGCTGGCTCCGGGCCTGACGCCCCAGCGGGCGTTCCGGTGCCTGGCGGCCCTGCCCCACTGCCTTTTCCTCGACAGCGCCCTGGAACACCCCACCCTCGGGCGGTACTCGTTCGTGACGGCCGACCCCTTCGCCTTCATCGCGGTGCCCGCGCGCGGCTCCGACGCCCTGCGCAAGCTGGCGGCGAGGCTGGGCTGGCTGACCGCCCGGCCGATCGAGGGGCTTCCCCCGTTCCAGGGCGGGGCGGCCGGACTGTTCGGCTACGAGCTGGGACGGAGCCTGGAACGGCTCCCGCGTGCCCGGTTCGACGAGTTCCGCTTGCCCGCCATGGCGGTGGGACTCTACGACGTGGTGTTGGGATTCGATCACCTCGAAGGCCGGGCGTGGCTCGTTTCGCAGGGGCTGCCGGAGACCGACCCCGGCCGGCGGCGCCGCCGGGCGATCCGCCGCGCACGCCGGTTTCGCGCGCTCGTCGAAGGGCGGCACGAGCCGCCGGGTGAGACCGCTGCGCGAGCGGCCCCTCCGCCGCTTTCGGCCGACGCGCTCGCCCCCCAGTTCCCCGTCGATGGCTTCGGCGGCCTTTCGAGCAACTTCTCACGCGACGGCTACCTGGCGGCGGTGCGCCGGGCGGTCGACTACATCTACGCGGGGGACATTTTCCAGGTCAACCTGGCCCAACGCCTGCTCTACCCGGCCGCCGGCGATTCGGTTTCGCTGTACCTGCGTCTTCGGGAGCGGAACCCCGCGCCGTTTGCCGGGTACTTCGACCTGGGGGCGTTTCAGGTGGTCAGTGCCTCGCCCGAGCGGTTCCTCCGCGTCGAGCAAGGCGCGGTGGAGACCCGGCCCATCAAGGGCACGCGCCGGCGAACCGGCGACGAAATCGAGGACCGGCGCCTGGCCGGCGAGCTGCGCCACAGCGAGAAGGACCGGGCCGAGAACGTGATGATCGTCGACCTGCTGCGCAACGACCTTTCGCGCGTCTGCCGGCCCGAGAGCGTACGCGTGAGCCAGCTCTGCGGGGTCGAGACCTACCCCTACGTGCAACACCTGGTCTCGGCCGTGCGCGGCGAGCTGCAGGACGGGTGTACGCCGATCGACCTGCTCCGCGCGGCCTTCCCCGGCGGGTCGATCACCGGGGCCCCGAAGGTCCGGGCCATGGAGATCATCGCCGAGCTGGAGCCGTGCGCGCGGGGCGCGTACTGCGGCTCGCTCGGCTACCTGGGCTTCGACGGCTCGATGGACTTAAGCATCCTCATCCGCACCATCACCGCCGGCCGCGGCTGGTGGCAACTCCCCGTCGGCGGCGGGATCGTGGCCCAGTCCGATCCCCAGCTAGAGTACGAAGAGACCTGGCACAAGGCCCGGGGACTGCTCGAAGCCCTGCGGTGAGGCCCATCCTCAAGTCAAGTCAAGGGGGTCAGACTCTAAATATTCACTTTCTCGTACTGCGATCTGACGCCGGCTCGTGGGAAAGTGAATATTTAGAGTCTGACCCCCGTTCCTTCGATCAGCTTAAGCGCCGCCCGCATGTACCCCAGGGCGTAGGCCATGCCCGCGTGCCAGCCGGCCGGGCAGGACATTTGCGGGGTGTGGTCGGGCACGAGGAGGCCGTCGTAGCCGTTTTGCTTGAGCGTCCTGAGGGCGCGGACCATGTCGATGTCGCCTTCGTCGACGAAGACCTCGTGGTAGCGGGGCACCTTGCCGCGGACGTTGCGGAAGTGGACGTAGGCGATGGCGTCCTGCCGGGCGTACTGCTCGATGGCCGCGTACAGGTCGCCCCCCTGCATCTCCTGGATCGAGCCCAGGCAGAACTCCAGGGCGTTCGAGCGGCTGGGGGCCAGGTCCAGCAGCTTCTGGTAGAGATGGGGTTTGTAGACCAATCGGGGCGTGCCGCGGAGCGTGGGCATCGGGGGGTCGTCGGGATGGGCCGCTAAGCGGACGCCCGACTCTTCGGCCACGGGCACGAGCTCGCCGAGGAACCGCGCGACCCGCTGCCAAAGCTGCTCGCCGGCGATCGGCGGGAGCGTGCCCGGCCCGGCGTCGGGGTCGTAGATCATGTTCCAGACGTGGCCGCGGGGGAGCGGCTCTTCGGGCGGGCCGTCGGGCCCGAGGAAGCCGACCGACACGGCCCCGCCCCGGGCCCAGGGCCCCTCGACGTGCCCCCACACCCCGGCGATGCTGAAGTTGTATCCCAGCGTGGGGATGCCCACGCGGCCCAGCCGGCGGACGAGCGTCTTGAGCCCGTCGAGCTGCGCGTCCCGCTCGGGGCCGTCGAGCAGGACGTCGTACCAGAAGGCCGGGTCGAGGTTTTCGATGGCTTCGAGCACGAGTCCCTCGGCCTCGACGGCCCGTTTCAGGTCGCCCAGCTCCTCTTCGGTCCACAGCTTGCCGCGGTTGCGGGTCACGCCCCAGGTCCGCCCGGCGCCGGTACCGTGCAGCCGGCCCTCCTGGAAATAGTCGACCAGATGGGCCACGATATGCGTACAGCCGGCCTGCCGGGCAAAGCGGAAGTTCTCCTCGGTGAGCATACGGCGGTAGAGTCCCAGGCCGGTTTTCATCGGCGGCGGTTCTCCCAAGAGTCAAGTCGATTCGCGGCGATCTCGGGGAATTGTAGGAACGAAGACAAGCAATCGCGGAAAGAGAGCAAGCCGCTCGCGGCTTCGCACCGCACGGAACCGGGATGATCCTGCTCATCGACAACTACGACAGCTTCGTACACAACCTGGCCCGATACTTCCGGCAGCTCGGGCACGAGACCCGCGTGGTGCGGAACACGGCCATCGACGCCGCGGGCGTGCGCGCCGCGGGGCCCGACGCCGTGGTCCTCTCGCCGGGGCCGGGAACGCCGGCGCAGGCGGGATGCTCCGGCGAGGTGGTGCGCGCGCTCTCGGACGGGGTGCCCATGCTCGGCGTGTGTCTCGGGCACCAGGTGATCGCCGAGGCGTTTGGCGGGCGCGTGGTCCGCGCCGGCGAGCCGATCCACGGCCGGAGCTGGACCATCCGGCACGACGGGCGCGGGGTGTTCGCGGGCCTTCAGCAGCCGATCGTCGCCGGGCGGTACCATTCGCTGGTCGTGGAGCGGGAAGGGCTGCCCGATTGCCTCGAGGTCTCGGCGTGGACCGACGAGGGGACCGTGATGGCGGTACGGCACCGCGAGCTGCCGCTGGTGGGCTTGCAGTTCCACCCCGAGTCGATCTTGACCGACGTCGGCTACCGGCTCCTGGCCGGGTTCTTGCGCCGTGCGGGGCTAAAGACGCCGGCCGCGCTGCCGAGCGCCCAGAGCGAGCTGGCCCCCGATGCGTGAAGGGCCCGCCCCGATTATGGCGATTCGCGGTCGGCCGTATAATGCAGGGGAGAGGATACGCCATGGTTTCTTCGCTGACGGCCGCGATGGCCTGGTCGGTGCTTCTGTTCGCGCGGGCCGGTGACGCCGACGCGGCCGAGGCACCGCCCAGCGAGCAGCAGATCGCCGATGCCATCCGCGACCTGGGCCACGAGCAGTTCACGGTCCGCGAGCAGGCGTCGCGGTTCCTGATCGAGGCGGGCCGGGCGGCCGAGCCGGCGTTGAACGAGGCGCTGAAGAGTAATGACCCGGAGGTTGTGGCCCGGGCCCGGCGCATCCTGCGCCGCTTCATGCTGGGCATTTACCCCGACACGCCCCGAGACGTCGTCGAGCTGATCGGCAAGTTCTACCGCGGCGACGCCGACGCCAAGCACGCGGCACTCGACCGGCTGATGGCCATGGGCCGGCTCGAAACCGTCATGAAGCTCATCAAGGCCGAGCCCGACGCAACGCTGCGACAGGCCCTGACGAAGAACCTGGTCAAGGACCTCGACTCCGTCGGGGGCGGGCTCTTCCTGGCCGGAAACTGGTCCCGGGCCGAGGACCTGCTCGCCCTGGGGGCCGTCGACGAGCGAGGGATGCGCAACCACGCCGCTTACTGGCTTATGCGCGGACAGATCGACGCGGCCATCGAACGCACACGCCGCGCGGCCGCCGCCGGACCCGGCGACTTGGACCGCCGGCACCTGGTCTTCCTGCTCCGGGCCAAGGGCGACTTGGAGGCGGCTCTGGCTGTGGCCGAAAAGACCGAGGACCCCGAGCTGATCGAGCCGCTGTTGTTCGAGCTGGGACGCTGGCCCGAGCTGGCGCGGCGCTACGATAAGCAGGTCCGGCAGCCCGACGGGTCGCTGGCCGGCGGGGTCGTCGAGTTGGGCTTTGCCGCGGCCTACCACCGCCTGGCGGGCAACTGCGACGAGTTCGAGGCGGCCGTGGCGGCCATAGGGCGTCTGGCCGAGAGCAAGCCCAACAAGCTCCGCGACTGTGCCGAGGCCCTGTTGATCAACGAGCGGTACGAGGAGGCCGTCGAGCTGTACCGGAAGCACGGCGGCGATATCCAGTTCGACATCCTCTGCCGACAGCGTCGCTATCGCGAGGCGTTTCGCGAAATCGGCATCGAGGACCCCGGCGCGAAGCTCGTCCCCTGGCAGCTCGACGGCCCCGAGTCCGCCGACAATCCCTTTGCGCAGCCGCCGAAGCGTTTTTCGCTGGGCATACGGGTGGCGCCGGTGCTCGTCAAGCTCGACCGCCGCGACGAGGCCCGGGGGCTCCTCAACGAGCTGGCCCGGGCAGCCGAACAGAGCGGCGACCTCTCGATGCAGCCGGTCTGCTCGGCCGAGGTTGAGCTGGGCTGGGTCGACGAGGCGTGCCGTCACGCGGCCCTCGAGCTGGCCCGGCGCAACAGCCCGTCGCTGCTGCGGACCTTGTTCCCCGAGCACGACGACGCCGCGCAGGTCTGGTGGACCTTCCTGCGCAAGCGGGACCCTGAGCAGCCTGCCGAGCAGACGCTCGATAGGATCCGCAGCCTGCTGGGGGTTCCGCGAGCGGCGCAAGGCGGCGAGGCACCGGACAACTCGTGGCGCGAGGACGTGACCGCTGCTGACCAAGCGGGCGAGACGCTCGGCGGGCGAACAGGGCGGGAGTGGCTCGCCGCCCTGGCCGACACCTGCCTGATCCACGGCGACCGCCGACTGGCGCGGCAGTATCTCGAACGCGCGGCGGAAGCCGAGCCCGCGGCGGACATCTGCCTGCGGCTGGGCGACCTGCTGGCCGAGGACGGGGCCGGTGCCGAAGCCGCAAGCTGGTATCGCCGGGCGTGGGACGCCGATCCCAAGCAGCCGCTGGGTTTGTACCTGGCCGGCCGGCAGCTCGACGAGTCGGGCCAGAACGAGGAGGGGCGCCGGCTAATGGAGGTCGCCCGGCTGGCCCCGCTGGGCAACGAGCGGACGCGATACCAGCTTGCCAAGGGGCTCGGGGACCGCGGCCTCGACGAGGAGGCTACCCGGCAGTGGGAGTGGATCCTTCGCACCGGGGCGTTTCGTTCGTGGAGCGTCAACGAGGCGGGCAAGTACCTGGGCAACCAGGCCAGCGGCAAAGACAACCACCGGGCCGCCGCCTACTGGGAGCGGCTGCTGTTGAGCTGCTTGCAGACGAGCACGGGCATCATCGACGTCTCCGGCTACCTCCAGGTGATCCACGTGATCCACAAGGCCCGGGCCCGGGGCTTCCTGGCCGAGGGGCGGATCGCCGAGGCGGTCCGTGAGCTGGAGGCCGCTCGCGCGGCCCTGCCCGGCGAGACCAAGCTCGCCATGGACATGGTCCCCAAGCTCGACGAGTTAGGAGAAAAGGACCATGCCGACGCCCTGTTCGACCGGGTCTTCGCCGCACTGCGAGAGATCTGCGAGGACTTTCCGCAAAGTCCCACCTGGCGCAACAACGCGGCCTGGATGGCGGCCCGCTGCAACCGCAAGTTGGACGAGGCCCTGGCACACGCCCAACGTGCCACGGCGCTGGCGCCCGACAAGGCGGCGTATCTCGACACGCTGGCCGAGGTCCACTTCCGGCGCGGCGAGCCGGAGAAGGCCGTCGAGCTGGCCCGCCGGTGCATCGAGCTAGAGCCGGAGCGGGAGTTCTACCGGGAGCAGCTCGAGCGGTTCGAGAAGGGGGAGCCGTCTACGGCATCTCCGGCTCGTTAACGGGCTTCCAATACTCGTTGTACAGGACGGGCACGCCGGGGTCGATGTCGTTGGCGTAATGCGACTCGACGCGGCCGTCGACGAACAGCACGTTGAGCGTGCCCAGGTGGCGCGGGGCCACCTCGTCCTGCCAGATGTCGCCGCCGTCAGGGTAGCTGCAATCGGCAACCGCCTTGTGGTACTCGAGCACCAGGATCTTGGGGGCGTCTTGGTGGAGGCGGTGGGCCCAGGCGTTCATGCCGTAGTCGGCCAGCTCCCGGTTGGCCGGGTAGTCTCCGGGGGGGATGGAGGGGGGCGCGTCGTACCGGCCCACGTTGATGATCTCTTGACCTGAGGGCGAAAAGACCCGCGCGCTGAACGAGCCGTTCCGCAGCGTCGCGTCGTCATGGTGCGTGACGGTGACGATCACCTGGCCGTCGATGGTCTCGAACTGCAGGGCCAGGTCGTCCCAATCGCCGCCGCGGTCGTTCCACTCGAAGAGCAGCTCGTAGAAGTCGCTGCCGAAGTCGCCGCCGATACAGCGGCAGTGCGTCCCCGGCTCGCAGTCGATGCGGATCGTCCCGCCGGGGTGCCGCGTCAAGAGGACCCACCCCACTTCCGCGGGCGGGGCAGTCGGTTGCTCCTCGTGCGACTGGCTGGGGCAGACGTACATCGAGCCGATGTCTTCCAGATAGGGCGACAACTCTCCGAGCCAGCCCCTGGCCTTTAGCGGCTGGCTCAGTTTCGAGGCGCGGTTGTTGTAGGCCACGCCGATCTGGTGGAGGTTGTTGGCGCACTGCGCCTTGCGCCCCGACTCCCGCGCGGTCTGGACCGCCGGCATCAACAGCGCGATCAGTATGCCGATGATCGTGACCACCACCAACAGCTCGACGAGCGTAAACGCGGTTCGCTGGTTCGTCTTCATAACGGCGTCTCCCAAAAAAAGCGGCCCCAACCGCCAGTCCGGCCCACGCGACCTTCGGCCAACCGTCTTGCAGCGAGCGGTCCTCTCCGGCCCGCTTCACTCCTTGTACGGGTAGCAGCGCTGCAGCTCGGGGCCCATATTTCGGTAAATCTCCTTCATAAGGGTAAGCGCTTCCGCCCGCTTCTCAGGCGGATCATTCGCACGGAAGAAGTAGTCGGCGCCCATGATCTTGCTCGCCGCCGCCCCCGCCTTGCCGCGAATCAGCGGGTCGGGGTGCTCCATCAACTCAAACAGCCGCGGGATGCTCCGCCAGTCGCGGGCCTTCTGCACGGACTGGACCAGCGGCACCAGCACCTCCGGCTCGCTGCGTTCGTATCGGGTCAGCGCCTCCCCGGCATATCCCCGGGCCTCCTCGCCGTAATACATCATGTCGCGGGCGGCCTGCGAGCGCTGCTCGACCGAGTCGCCACTGACGATCCGCTCCTGCAACACGTCGGGCGGGTCCGGCACGCCCTCCGGCCAAAACGAAACCGCGAGAATCACCGCCAGGATCAAGACCCCCACCGCGAGGGCCACGTACTGGACGTTCTTCGGCAACATGAAACCGTCCGTCGATGCCGCGCCCCCCGACAAACTTATATTGTCCGAATTCCGGCCCGCGTGTCAAGCCCCCCGGAACACCGGCCGGCGTGCAATCACGCGAGGCGAGGCCGGTCGAAACCCCTCGCCGGGATGCCCACGCAACGCCCGAAAGAACTCCGAAGTCTTGAATATTTCGGAAGTCGCTACCAGCGGATCTCGCAATCGGGCAGCGCGGCCTTCAGCCCCGCCACGCCCTCCTGGGAAACGAACGTCACGGCCAGATTCAGCTCCTTGAGTCCCTTGAGCCCTTTGAGGTGTTCGAGCCCCTCGTCCTTCAGGTCGGTTTGCTGGAGGTCGAGGTATTCGAGGCGCTTGAGTCCGGCCAAGTGCTTCAGCCCTGCCCCGGAGACCCGGGTGTTGTCGAGGTTGAGCCAGGTGAGGTTCCCGAGTCCGGCGAGGTGCTTAAGCCCCGCGTTGGTGATCTGCGTGGCCCAGAGGTTCAACCACCGCAGCTCGCCGCAGTCAGCCAGGTGCTCAAGCGCCACGTCGGTGGCCGGGGTCTGGCTCAGATCGAGCTTTTCGAGCGTGCCCCGGGCAGCGAGGTGCGCAAGCCCCGCGCCGGTGACCGAGGTGCCGCGAAGCGAGAGCCGCTGGAGCTTCGAGAGGGCCTCCAAGTGGACCAGCGCCTCGTCGTTGAGGTCCTGGCACTCGAGCAGGCTCAGCTCGGTAAGCTGCGGCATGCGGCGGAGCACTTCCAGGCCCTCGCGCGTGACGGCCGTTTGTTCCAGGGCCAGGGTGCGCAGACCGCCGAACCCGGCCAGGTGACCCAGCCCGGCGTCGCTCACCGAGGTGGTCTGGAGCTTGAGCGTGTGGAGGTTCGCCAGGCCCTTGAGGTGTTCGAGCCCTTCGTCGCCGATGCGCACGCACCCCCGCAGATCGAGGATTTCGAGCCGGCTCAGGCCGGCGAGATGGCGCACGCCCTCGTCGGTGACGTTGGCGAACAACAGGTGCAGCTCGCGAAGTTCTCGCAGATTGGCCAGGTGCTTTAGGCCCTGGTCGGTCACGCCCGAGCCGTGTACGGAAAGCCGCCGCAGGGTGGTCACGCGCCCGAGCAGCTCGAGGTGCTCGTTGGTTGCCTGCCACTCGGGGATCTCTGCCGCGACGAGCGTCGCGTACTCGACCGTGCCCCCGGCCTGCTCGACCGCTTCGGCCGCGGCGGCCACGGCCTCGGCGTCGGGCTCGGCCGCAGAATCGGCTTGGGAACCAGCTTGGGGTTCGGCGTCGGCCGCCGGCGACTCGGGCGGACCCTCCGCGGCGAGCCCGCCCGCCGGGACCCGCTCGCCCGGCACGGCCTCGACCGTTTCCGTGGGTAACGCGCCGGGCGCCGGCGCGATGCCCGGCGTGGCCGTGACCCCCGGCGAGGTCACGGCGGGCGAAATCGCGGGAGCGGCCGTGGTGACCGGAGAGATCGACACCTCGTACGGCGGCCGGCAACCGGCAGTCGCCATCAACACCAACCCCACAACGCACGCAAACGCTCGTAGCCTCATCAAACCGCCCTCGCCTGGCTGGGGATTACAGGTCCTTCGGTCGGTCGCCGCCGGCAAACCGCGAGACTGTCCAGCGTAATCCAGAGGCTCGTCGTCTGTCAAATCAAAGGGGAAAAGGGGACATTCTACTTTTTCGCGCAGAACTAGAATGTCCCCTTTTCAGCCCACCAGAACTTCGTTGTAGTGGGCGAGGAGGCCGGCCGTGGTTTCGCGGGCGTCGAAGGCTTGCTCGGCGCGTTGCCGGGCCGCGCGGCCGATCGCCCGGCGGCGCGGGGCATCGTCGAGAAGTGCCACGATGGCCGCAGCCAAGGCGTCGGCGTCGTCGGGGGGAATGAGCACGGCGGCGGCCGACACTGGCGGGAAGACCTCGGGCGTGCCGCCCACGTCGGTGGCGACCGTGGGCGTGCCCGAGGCCGCCGCCTCGAGCAGCACGCGCCCCAACGGCTCCTGCCGGGCCGGATGGACCAAGAGCGTCAGCTCCTTGAGCAAACGGGGGATGTCGTCGCGCCGTCCGAGAAGGTGCAGCCGGCCGGCCAGCACGCCCCGGGCCGCACGGCGCAGCTCAGCTTCAAACCGCCGCGACTCCTCCTTTTCGGAGAACCGCTCGCCGACGATCAGGAAGTGGGCGTCGTCGCGTTGCCCGGCCACGAGCGCCGCTCCCCGGGCCAGCACGTCCTGCCCCTTGCGCAGCCCGATCTGGCCGATGGTGCCGAGCAGCTTGGCCTGGGGCGCCAGGCGCAGCTCGCGATGGAGGTAGCCGGTCGGCGCCCGGGGGCGGAACTCGGTCAGGTCCACGCCGTTGAAGAGGACTTGCGTCTTGGTCGCGTTGAGCCCTTGCGTCACGTGGAAGTCCCGGGTCGCGGCGGAGACGGCGAGCAGCCGTGTGTGGGCGTTCAGATCGCCGACCGCGCGGCGGCTGAGCCTCAGCACGTCGCGCAGATGGGCGAGGCTCGGAATCCCCAGCACCCGCGCCACGGGCCCGGAAAGCCGGCCCATCGAGAGGCTATTGGCGTGCAGCAAATCGGGCCGGCGCCGCCGGAGCAGCTCGGCCAGGGTTTCACGCCGTGTTGCCAAAGACGGTCGCTTGCCCGACGGGCCAACGTCGAAGGGCAACAGATCGACGTCGCGCTTGCGAAGTGCGTCGGCCAGCGGTCCGGCGGGCGGGGCGGCCACGGCCACGTCGAGTCCCGCGGCCCGCACGCCCCCAAGCGTCGCCAGCATCGACCGCTCCCCGCCGTTTAGGCTGGGATATTCACAGAGGATCAGGAGCCGGGGCATGGGGCGTTTGTGCGACGTTGGGGCCGTCGTGCCGACGGCCGCTAAACATGCAGCCGCTGTACATCTAGCCGCCAAGCGTTACAGCAGCCCATACTCCGCCAACGTCCCGCGGAGATTCTCCTCCTGCTCGGCCGAGAGCGGGGTCATGGGCATGCGCAGCTCGCCGGTGTCGCGGCCCAGGAGCTTCATGGCGGCCTTGATGGGGATGGGGTTGGTGGCCAGCGAGAGCATGTCGCGGCAGAGCGGGAAGAGCTTGTGGTGCCAGCGTCGGGCCTCTTCGAGGTTGCCCGCCTCGAACGCCGACAGAAGTGCGATCATGTCCTGCGGCACGATGTTGCCCACCACCGAGACCACGCCCCGCCCGCCGATCGACAACAGCGGCAGCGTGAGGCTGTCGTCGCCGCTGAGCACGGTCAGATCGGTGGCTGCGACGATCTGCGACGCCTGGTCCATCGAGCCGGTGGCCTCCTTGACCATGGCGATCCCGGGCAGCTCGGCCAGGCGGATGATCGTCTCCGGCTCGATGTTCTTGGCCGTCCGGCCCGGGATGTTGTAGATGCAGATCGGGATATCGACCGCCTCGGCCAGTGCCCGGTAGTGCCGGTAAAAGCCCTCCTGGGTCGGCTTGTTGTAGTAGGGGGCCACGACCAGGGCGGCGTCGGCCCCGGCGCCCGCGGCGAAGCGGGTAAGGCGCAGGGCCTCGGACGTGCTGTTGCTGCCGGTGCCGGCCATGACCTTGATCCGCCCGGCGGCCGCCTCGACCACGGCGGCGATCACCCGCTCGTGCTCCTCGTGCGAGAGCGTGGGCGATTCGCCCGTAGTGCCGACCGGGCAGAGGCACGTCGTGCCGGCCTCGATCTGGAACTCGACCTGGCGCGTTAGCGCCTCGAAATCGACCTGGCCGTCGCGAAACGGCGTGATCAACGCCACCGAGAGGCCGGCGAATGGTTCGCTGCGTGTGGTCATGGCGATCGTCGTGCAAAGTGGTCGGAGATCAAACGCTTCATCTCCCGCACGGCCTGCTCGAACCCGACCATGAGGGCCCGGGCCACGATGCTATGGCCGATGTTCAGCTCGTGCATCCCGTCGATGGCGGCCACCGGGCGCACGTTGCGGTACGTCAGGCCGTGGCCGGCGTGCAACGCGAACCCCTGGAGCCGGACCAGCGCGCCGACGGCCTGGAGCGTTTCCAGCTCGCCCTTCTGCTCCGGACCGGGCGGGGCCAGGGCGTACTGGCCCGTGTGCAGCTCGACCGCGGCCACGCCCTCGATGTTCGCGGCCGCTTCGATCTGCGCCGGGTCCGGGTCGAGGAAGAGGCTCACCGAGATGCCCGCTTCGGCCAGTCGAGCGACGACCCCGGCCACGCGGTCCCGCTGGCCGGCCACGTCGAGGCCCCCCTCGGTGGTCACCTCCTCGCGCCGCTCGGGCACGAGCGTGGCCTGGTCCGGCTTCACGCGGCAGGCGATCTCGACCACGGCGTCTTCGCAGGCCATCTCCAGGTTGAGCTTCACCGTGACCGTCTCGCGGAGGATCGTCAAGTCGCGGTCCTGGATGTGGCGGCGGTCCTCGCGCAGGTGGAGCGTGATGCCGTCCGCCCCTCCCAATTCGGCCAGCGCCGCGGCCCAAACCGGGTCCGGCTCGTTCGTGCGCCGGGCCTGGCGCACGGTGGCCACGTGATCGATGTTCACACCAAGCTCGGGCATCTACCGCGTATCCTCCTTCGCCAGCACCTTCTCGACCATGTCGGCCCGGGCGGCCACGAGCTTCTGGCGCGCGGCCCGGCGGCTCCAGGGGTCGTGGAGCTGACGGACCCACTCGGCGTGGTCCTGAGAGCTGCTCGATCCGCTCATGGGAGCCGTCCTCGATCTGCAGGTGAAAAAGGGACCTGGTTTATTTTGTGCGAAGCACCCTTCGGGCCGTTCCGGCAAAATAAACCAGGTCCCCTTTTTCGTCTCGGCCCAAACGGCCTGATTATAGCGGCCTGCGAGGGGCTATCAACCTGTAGCTCCGACGTTCCGCGGCGGAGCAAGGGTAGTTCGGGGCGCAGTGAACGCCAGTGGGGGCCGAAGATGCGGCGTCCCGGAGTGCCGCCGCTACAGAGGTGGACCACCCGGGGCAAGGGCCGCGTCGTACGGCGAGGTGCTCTCGGGAGTGTCGTAGGCGGTCCAGACGGGGATCTCCCGCTTGAGCTTGGCCAGTACCTCTTTGGCCTGTGCGTCTTGGCGTTCGGCCTTGAGCTTCTCGCGGATCTCGGACTGGGCCTCGGCAAACGGGGTGCAATGGGCGTCTTCCCGCTCGATTACCCGTATGATGTGATAGCCGCGGTCCGATTCGATGATGCGACTGAGCTGCCCCACCGGCAGGGCGAACACCGCCCGGTCGAGCACTTCGGAGGCCAGGCAGCCCTGGGTGGTCCAATCCCATTGGCCGCCCTCCGCGGCGGTGCTCCCCTCGGAATGGGCCTTGGCCACCTCGGCCAGCGGGTGGCTCGCGAACACCTGGTTGCCCATCCAGGCGATCTTGGCGTGGGCCTCGGCCTTGTTCGAGTGCTCGGAAAAGCGAACCATCAACTCTTCCCACTTGGCCCGGGCCGGGTGCTCGAACTCCTCGATATGCGAGTCGTAGTAGGCCCGAACCTCGTCCAACGTGACCTCGGCCTCGGCCTTGCTCTTCTGCCGGAGCCATTCCCGGGCCACGGCCATTTCGATGAAGGCCCGCTTGCGCTTCTCCAGCGAGGTCCCCATCTCCTCGAGCTTCCGGTCGAGCTCGCGGCGGTCGGCTAGCTTGGCCCGCTTGATCAAGTCGGGCACTTCCTTGGTCTCGAAGTACTCGGACACCCGGCGTTCCAGCTCGTCATAAGCCTCGGGGGGGATGGTCCGCTTGGCGTCGAGCCAGAGGAGCTTCATGTCCACCGCCGTGTCCAGCCGGCGCTTGATCTCCTCGTCGATCTGCTTGCGCAGCTCATCCTCGGGCAAGCGCCCCTTGTTGGCGGCAATCAACTGGCTCACGCCGGTCATCACCTCCGAGGCCAGAATCACCTCGGAGCCGACCCGGGCGATGATCCTCGCGCCTTCGTTCTCCTTCCAGGTCGGTTGCGGCTGGACTTGTGGCTGCACATGCGGTGCCATTTGCGGCCGGACGGGTTGCACGCCGTAAGGAGCAGCGGGCCGGACAGGCCGCGCGTAAGGGCCGCCGGCAGGAGCCTGGCCCGCGTACGGACCAGCCGGGGGCGCTTGGTACGGGCCACGGGGCGACGGTGTCGGGCGCGGCGCGTAGGGAGGGGGTGGGGCGTACGGGGAATACGCCGGCGGGGTAGCGCTTGGAACGTAGGCCGGAGGCGCTTGGTGCGGGGGATACGCCGGGGGTGTTTCCGGATATTGCCCTGACGCGGGCATCGGAGGCTCCTGGCCGGGCTCGGGCAGGCCCGCCGGTGCGTAGCCGGGCGGGAGGTCCATGGACGCCGAACCGCCGGGCCAGGCGTCGGGCCGAGAGACGGGCGCAGGTTGCGTCGGGGGGCTGGGGGTCACGTAGTAAGGGTTGGCGACAGTCTGTGGCTCGGGCGGCCCCTCATCCCCCGATGCCCAATCCGGCGAGGCGACGACCGAGAGTACTAGCAGCAGGGCCGCGAGCAGTTGGTTTTGCACAGCAGAGGTCCCGGACAGGAGGCAGATCAACCGCCGTACCAATGGTCGGGGAGCGGACCCCCCAGAGGAGAAGCACGAGGTGGCGGGGGATTATAGTGGCAGGGTCAGGGTGCCTGCAACACCGCTTTCAGATCGGCGACCAGCCCGCCCGAACGCGCAACCTCTTCTGTCAAAGGGAGATAGGCGCTGCGATCGTCAACCACGCGGAGCCGCCCGGTGCTGTGGCGCGCCAGGCGCCGGATCTGCTGCGGCGAGCTGTAGCGGAAGACCGCGTATTGGTCTTCGAGGTGGACCGAGTGGATCCCCCAGCGATGGGCAGCGATCCGCAGGGCGGCCAGCTCCAGGAGCGAACCCGCCGTTGGAGGGGGCTCGCCGAACCGGTCCAGCAGCTCGGCCCGGAAATCGGCAAGCTCCTGCTCGCCGGCCACCCGGGCCAGTCGCCGGTAGAGGTCGATTTTCAGTCGCATGTCGGGCACGTAGCTCCGCGGGAAGTACGCCTCGACGGGCAGGTCGATGTCCACGTCGACCGACTCGCGCGGCGGCAGGCGCCTCAGGCGCCGCACGGCCTGTTCGAGGAGCTGGCAGTACAGCTCGTAGCCGACCACCGCGATGTGGCCGCTCTGCTCGGTGCCCAGGATGTTGCCGGCCCCGCGGATTTCGAGGTCGCGCATGGCGATCCCGAACCCGGCCCCCAGGTGGCTGAACTCCTCGATCGCTCGCAGGCGCCGGGCGGCGTTGGGGGTGAGGTTCTTGTTCGGGTCCACGAGCAGGTAGCAGTAGGCCCGGTGCTTGTAACGCCCCACGCGCCCGCGGAGCTGATGTAAATCAGCCAGACCATAGCGGTCAGCCTCGTCGATGAAAATCGTGTTGGCGTTGGGGATGTCCAGCCCGCTCTCGATGATCGTGGTGGCCAACAGCAGGTCGTGCCGCTGGCGCACGAAGTCGAGCATCACGTTCTCCAGCTCCGCCTCGGGCATCTGGCCGTGGGCGATGGCCAGCTCGGCCTCGGGCACGATCTGGCGGAGCCGCGTGGCCAGGACCTCGATGTCTTGCACGCGGTTGTGGACGAAGAAGATCTGCCCGCCCCGGTTCAGCTCGCGCATCACCGCGTGGCGGATCAGCTCGCCGTTGAACCGGGTGACCCGGGTTTCTACGGCCAGACGGTCCTCGGGGGCCGTCTCCAGGTTGGAGATGTCGCGCAGTCCCAATAGCGACATGTGAAGCGTGCGGGGGATCGGCGTGGCCGTCATCGTCAGCACGTCGACGGTCTGCCGGAACGACTTCAGGCGCTCCTTCACCTCCACGCCGAATCGCTGCTCCTCGTCGATGATCACCAGGCCCAGGTTGTGGAACTTCACGTCGGGCTGGGCCAGCCGGTGCGTGCCGATCACCACGTCGATCGTGCCCTCGGCCAGCCGGCGGATGATCTCCCCCTGCTGCTTGCGCGTGGCGAATCGCGAAAGGGACGCGATCTCGAAGGGGAACTCGGCCATCCGCTCGGTGAAGGTCCGCAGGTGCTGCTCGGCCAGGACCGTGGTGGGCACGAGCACGGCCACCTGGTAGCCGGCGTCGACCGCTTTGAACGCCGCCCGCATCGCCACCTCGGTCTTGCCGTAGCCCACGTCGCCGCAGAGCAGCCGGTCCATGGGGCGCGGCCGGGCCATGTCGTCTTTGATCGCATCGATCGTATCGAGCTGGTCGTCGGTCTCCTCGTAGGGGAACGAGGCGTCGAACTCCCGCTGCCACTCGGTATCGACCGGGAAGCCGATCCCGGGGCGCGAAGCCCGCACGGCTTGCAGGTCGAGCATCTCGGCGGCCAGGTCGGTTACCGCGTCGCGGACCTTCTGCTTCTGGCGGTCCCAGAGCCGGCCGCCGATCCGGGCCAGCGCCGGCCTGGCCTTCTTTCCGCCCACGTACTTCTGCACTAGGCCGATCTTCGAGGTGGGCACGTACAGCTTCGTGCCGCCGCGGAACTCGAGCTGCAGGTGCTCCTCGACCTGCCCGGCCTTCTCCAACAGCCTAAGCCCTCGGTATCTGGCGATGCCGTGGGCCACGTGGACCACCAGGTCGCCCTCCTTCAGCTCGAGGAAGCTGTCGATGACCCGGCCCAGGCGTCGCCGGGCCCGGCGGGGCAGCTCGCTGCGGCTGAACAGCTCTCCGCTGCTTAGAAGCACGATTCCTTCCGAAACCAGCCGGAACCCCCGCCTGAGCGAACCGATCACGAAGTGGAGGCTCCCCTGGCGAGCCAGCTCGGTGGTGCCGAAGATCTCGGCCAGCCGGCGGACCTCCGCCTCGGTTCCGCAAACGACGAACACCTCCTGGCCGGCGCCGGCCTCGTCCAGCTCGTCGCGGACCCGATTGATGTCGCCGCTGAACCGCTCGACCGACTCGATCTTCAGCCGGCAGGTGGTCTCCAGCGACCCGCGGGCGACCGCCGACGCCGTGACCGACGGGAAGCGGAGCACCCGGCGCATGGCCGAGTCGACCGAGTGCAGCGAGCCGGAGCGATCGAGCCGTTCGAGGTAGTGGCGTCCCTCCTCCTCCAACTCCCAGGGCTCGACCAGCAGGAACCAGCTCGACGGCGGCAGGTAGTCGGCCAGGTGGGCCGCGTCGCCCGCGTCGGGCCGCAGCATGGTCACGTCCACCGTGTCGAGCGCGGCCAGGCTCCGCTGCGAGGCCACCTCGAAACGCCGCAACGACTCGATCTCGTCGCCGAAGAACTCGACGCGAACCGGGTCGTACCAGTCGGGCGCGAAGACGTCGAGGATCCCCCCACGCACCGAGAACTCGCCGGGCAACTCCACGGCCGTGGTGTTCTGAAACCCGTGGCGGACCAGCCACTCACTGAGCTGACCCAGCGAGACCGACGCGCCCTTGCGGAGCGTTCGCGTGTGCCGGGCGAGCGACTCTCCGCTCGGCACCGGCTGGAGCAGGCTCTGGATGCTGGTGACCAGGAGCTTCGGGGGATCGGGCGAGCCGAGGAGCTTCAGCAGCCGTACCCGGTCGCCAAAGACCTCGTCGTGGACCACCCGCTCGCTGGGCAGCGACTCCCAGGCGGGGAACCGCTCGGGCGTGAGGGGCGTGAACAGCGTCAGGTCGTCGACCACGTCGTCGACATCGTCCAGACGGGGGCAAACGACGACCAACGGGCCGGGCGATTCGGCGACGAGGGTCGCCGCCACGGGCGCGCACGCTGACCCCCAGACTCCGTCGAGTGTGGCCGCGTGCCCGGCCTGCAGGCTCTCGACGACCTCGGCGAAGCCCTCTTGTCGCTCAATCCGCCCGACGAGCTCGATCAGCCGGTCCGACGGGTGGGTGGTCGCGACCGCTTCAGCCATATACTGCTAGAACGAAGAAGGGACCTGCGTTTGTCTTGTGCGAAGCACCCTTCGGGCCGTTTCGGCAAAACAAACCAGGTCCCTTTTTCGTTGTCAGCGGCGGGAGGAGGACTTGCCCTCGGAAGAGGACCGCCCCTTGCGCCCGCGGCCACGACCGCGGCCGCGGCCCGATCCGCCGCCGCTCTTCTTTCGCCGCTCCAGGTTGCCCGTGATGATCAACCCGATCGCCTCACTCCAGGTGGGAATGGCCCGGTGGCTCGGTTTCTGCTTGTCGCCTTTGCGCGAGGGGCGTGCGGCTTCCTCGCGGTCGGGCTTCGCGGCGGCTTCTTCTTCCGCGGGGGCTTCGGCGGCGGCCTCGGCCTCGCCCTTCTTCTTGCGTTTGGCGGGCCGACGCTTGCGCCGCCGCTTGCCGCGAGCTTCGTCCTCGGCCCCTTCTTCCTCGTCTGACTCGGCCGATTCCGCCGCCTCCGTGTCGGCGTCCGCCGCGAGGGCCTCGCCCGATTCGTCTTCTTGCGGTTCGGCGTCGGGCTCCTCGACGGCCTTCTCACCGAGCTTTGACTTGCGCCGGCGTCGGCGACGACGGCGTGAGGGTTCCTTTTCGGGTGTCTCGGCGACCGTCTCGACGGCCGCTTCTGCTTCGTCTTCGGGTTCCTCGCCCTCCGGTTCCATGCCCTCGGGTTGCTCGCCCTCTTCTGCAACGGGCGGTTCGGCAGCGTCAACGTCCGCCGGGGGCGACGGCTCCTCTTCGGCCGGCACGAGGCCGAATCCGAACGGCTCCTCCCGGACCTCGGGCTGCGGCGCCTGCAACTCGGGAGCGAAGGGGACCGTGGCGTCCTCGGCGCCGAAGCCCCGGGGGGTCTCGGCCGCCTCGTCGGGCGGCTCAACCACCTGCTCGTCCTGCGCTGCCTCGTCCTGCCCAGCGTCCTCTTCCTCGCCGGCTTCGAACTCCTGCCGGGCCTCTTCGATGAACTCGGCGGTGCCGGCCTCCTCCTCGGGGGAAGCGTCGCCGCTGCCCGATGCCGGGCTCGGCTCGTCCACCTCCGGCGCGCTCATAATCCCCAGTGCGGAGGCGATGGCCCCCCAGTCGGCCGGGGGCGTTTTCTTCTTGGGGGGCAGGGAGCTCAGCGCCGAGCCGGCGGCAACCTCGGGTTCGGCCGACTCCTCGGTCGCAGGCCCCCCTTCGGCACGGGGGCCAGGCTGCTCTTCAGATTCCCGCGGAGGGGGCTCCGTTCCCAACTCCGAAGCCAACTGCTCCCAATGGTCCATCGAGTCGTTTTCGGACATGTCAGCAAGTGAAACGGGGGTAGCGGGGAGACATCTCGGGCCGGCACCGCCCAGCAACAAGCCGCAGCCAGGCCAACCACTTCCACTCACCGAGTATAGGTCTTCTCGCCACCGCGGGGAAGCCGACTCAGCGGATTCGCAAAACGGGGACACAATACCAATATTGACAAAATAGGGAACTTCCGTTAGGTTCGCGGAATGGCTAGATTGGCGAGAGTCGTTGCCCCCGGCATGCCGCACCACGTTACCCAGCGTGGGAACCGCCGGCAGCGGACCTTCTTTTGCGACGACGACTACGCGGCCTACGTGGAACTGATGGCCGACGAGTGCCGTGATGAGGGCGTGGCGATCTGGGCCTATTGCCTGATGCCGAATCACGTCCACCTGATCGCGGTGCCGGCCAGCGAGCAGGGGCTGCGCCGGGCCATTGGCGAGGCCCATCGCCGCTATACGCGGCGGGTCAACCTCCGTGAGAATTGGCGCGGCTATCTGTGGCAGGGGCGGTTCGCGTCGTCGGTGATGGACGAGCCCTATCTGCTGGCGGCAGCCCGGTATGTGGAACTCAACCCGGTGCGGGCGAAGCTGGTGCCGGATGCGACCGAGTGGCGGTGGAGCAGTGCCCGGGCGCACCTCGATGGCCGCGACGACCGTCTGGTTCAGGTCGCCCCCATGTTGGCGATGGCGAGTGACTGGCGGGCCTTGCTCGACAGCGCGTTGCCCGAAGAGCAACTGCGGACCCTGCGCAACCACGCTCGCACCGGCCGTCCGCTTGGCGGCACCGCCTTCCTCGACCGCCTGGAGCAACTCGTCGGCCGTGTCGTCCGCCCACGAAAGCGCGGCCGAAAGCCGAAGTTCAATTAATTCGTTAATTCGGGGACACAATACCTATTTTGGAAAGATAGGTAATCTACGCCCGGTTCCGGCAGTCCCTGATGCATCATGGGTGAGCACCCCCACCAACCGCAAACCGAGATCCCAAATTACCCAAACCTCCAAAATAAGTATTGTGTCCCCGAATTTGTGTTTGTGGCGTGTCAGGTGGGGGCTGAGGGGGCGGTGAAGGGGGAGGTGGGGCGGGAGTGGCCGGGGTTCCGGTTGGCCTTCTCGCGGCCGGGCTTCTTGACGTTCAAGCTGCCGGAGGGGCACGGTCTGTTGGGCGACTTCGACCTCCGCTCGGTCTTCGCCCGGGCGTACGGGTTCTCGCTGGGACGGGTGCGGGGCGAGGGCGTGGAAGAAGCGGCCCGGCAGGTGTGGGAGCTGTACGGCGGGCGCCCGGTGCGGTGCCTGCACGTATGGTGGCGCGACAGGCGCCCGCCCGGCGAGCACGCCACCGCTTCACTGATTCCAGCGGCGGCGGAAGTCCGTGAGGCCCTCCGGCGGCTTTGCCCACGATCCGACGCGCTGACCGGGCACCCCGAGCAGGGAAGCGACGTCGCCCAGCGCGGCGATTTCGTGCTCGACTGCGTGGTGGTCGAGCCGGGCGAGTGGTGGGTGGGCTACCACCGGGCCTCGGGCCCTGCGACCTGCTGGCCGGGCGGGGTCCCGCCCATCGAGCTTCCGGCCGACGCCGTCAACCGCACGTGGCTGAAGATGGAGGAGGCCCTGCGGTGGTCGGAGCTTCCGATCCCTCGCGGCGCGCGGGTGGCGGAAATCGGCAGTGCGCCGGGTGGCTCCAGCCAGGCATTGTTAGCCCGGGGGCTGGTGGTCACGGGAATCGACCCCGCCGCGATGGACCCGCGCGTGCTGGCCCATCCCCATTTCACGCACGTTCGCCGGCGGGCCATGGCGGCGCGGCGCCGGGAGTTCCGCAAGGTCCGCTGGGTGACCGCCGACATGAATGTGGCGCCCAAGGCCACGCTCGATGCGGTGGAGGACATCGTCACCCATCGCGAGGCCCGAGTTCGCGGCCTGCTCTTGACGTTGAAGCTGCCCGATTGGAAACTAGCGGAGCAGGTGCCGGAGTACCTGGCCCGTGTGCGGAGCTGGGGCTACAACCTGGTTCGGGCCCGCCAGCTCTACCACAACCGCCAGGAGCTGTGCGTGGCGGCCTTGCAGAAGCCGTTTCGCCGGTAAGAGGCTGTCCGGAAGGTGCTTGTAGTGACCCGATTCATCGGGTCTGACTGCGGGAAGGCGGCCTTTGCCTGGCAGAGGACCGCATGAATGCGGTCACTACGAACTTCTCGGACAGCCGGTGAGCCGGGCGGGACGGTCCGTCGGGTTCGTTGCGGCGAGGCTCCGGCTCGTTGTCGAGCGGCAGCGTGGCAGCCAGGCAGGTCTGTGGGCGGCGTCGTTTTGATGGGGATGAGAGGGGCTCCCAGGCGGGGACCCTTTTGCGGGGAATGGGAATCGACAACCCCATACGACGGATCGGTACGACCGGTCCAACGCGCGTAACTGCGCCAACCCGGCCGCCGTTCGCACCGAATGGGCCGTAAGTACCCCTGGCGCCACCTGCACGGCTCAAGGGGACTCGAGGGAAAGGCCGATTGTGCCGGTATACGTTGCGTAGACGACGCGGCGTTCCACCGTCGCAGGGGGGGAGGCTACCCGCAACGGGCTGCACGAGCTGCCACGGCGCCGGGCTCGGCCGAGGGCCAGGCGCCGCGGGTCCGGCTGTACTCACCGCTTGCGCTGGCGCCAGACCGCACCGGGGCTCGGGTCGCGCGGCCCTTCCGAGACCCCGGGGCCCTTTGCGTAAGAAGCGTGGCGGATAGGCCATTCGGAGAGATCACACGATGAAGCTACCCGGAGGTTGGCTTGCCATGTCGTCGCAAAGACTGAGGGCCGCAGTGAAGTGGATCATCGCCGGCGCGATTCTGCTGGCCTCGTGCCCGGGCGCATTGGCGATGGCTACCGAGCCGGAGGCGCCGCTGCCCGAGTCGGGTTTGCTGCCCGACCCGGCCGGCGCCGAGGGGACCGAATCGGGCGAGCCGACGCCGCCTGAGACCGTGGGCGAGCCGTTGGCCGCGCCGATTCTCGATCTGCTCCGCGAAGAGATGGTCTCGGGCTTTCGCCAGCGGCACATCGAGAGCCAGTTCCGCCGCTTCGAGATCTACGCCGGGCGCAAGCTGGACACCTCGGTGGCCTCCTACACGGGATCGGAGCTGAACGGGCGCTGCCGGTTGAGCTGGTACGACCATTTGCTCCGCACTCCTCTGACCGCGCCGAGGGAGGCCGAGCAGTTCACGCGGCAGCTCCACCAGGCCGCCTCGGACGGGCGTGGCGGCCTGAGCGTGATCCTTGCCACCGCGGGCGAGAAGCTCGATTTGGGCGAGTGGCAGCCGGCGGCACCGGCCCCCCCGAAGTCGGCCGACGAGGCGCTGGCCGCCGTGCGCCGGGCACTCACGGGTGCTCAGATCGCCTACTGCGAGGCGTTGGCCCCGCTGGAGAAACGCGATATCGACAATCTTTCGCGCAATCTCTACCGGGTGTTCGGCTCGGAGAACAACGTCGGCCACACGCTCCAGAGCCGCTCCAGCGGACGCCAGCTTTGCGAGCTGATCGAGAAGACGGACCGCCGCGCGATGCTGGCCGCGGCCGAGGCCCTGGCGCCGCTGGCCGACCTGCGCCTGCTCGCCAAACTGCAAGAGATCGACGCCGAGGGCTCAACTACGGCCCAGCGGGTCGAAGGGGCCGAGGGCACGATCCTGCGGAGGATCACCACGCCCGCCGGCGAGATCGTCGTCGGCGGCCGCGGCGTGAACCGCTACAACCTCGATGCCATGCCCGGCCTGGCCGCACTGATCGACCTCGGCGGCGACGACGTTTACTACGAGGGAACCGTGTCGCTTCGCCGGCCCGTGCTGGTGGTGATCGATCTGGAGGGCGACGATGCGTACCAGGGCCGCCGGGCCGGTGTGCAGGGAGGGGCGGTGCTCGGGGTCTCGATGCTCCTGGACGCGGCGGGCAACGACACGTACCACGCCCAGGACGTTGCCCAGGGCTCGTGCCTGGCCGGGGCGGGCATCCTGATCGACTACGGCGGCGACGACTCCTACCACGCGCTGCGCCGGGCGCAGGGCGTGGCTCTGGGGGGCGTGGGAATCCTGATCGACCGCAGCGGCGACGACCGCTACAAGGCCGCGCTCTGGACCCAGGGCGTCGGCAACGCACTGGGGTTCGGGCTGCTCGACGATCTCGACGGGGCCGATCACTACTACGCCGGCGGGAAGTACCTCAACTCCTATCTAAACGACGACAACCCCACGCCCGGCTACGAGGGCTGGGGACAGGGCATGGGCGGCGGACTGCGCCAGGTGGCCAACGGCGGCATCGGCGTGATCCTCGACGGCGGCGGCGACGACACCTACGAGTTCGACTATCTCTCGCACGGCGGCGGCTACTGGTGCGGCGTGGGCTTCGCACGCGACTTCGGCGGAAACGACCGGCGACTGGGCGCCACGGCCAAGGAATACGACGGCAGCCCGCGCACCCAACGCAGCTTCCAGCGATTCGGCCTGGGCTTCGGCTGCCACTATTCGCTGGGGTTCCTCTTCGACGACGCGGGCGACGATACCTACAACGGCACGATCATGGGCACCGGCCACGCCTGGGACTGCTCGGTCGGCTACCTCTGCGACTTCGCCGGCAACGACCGCTACGAGGCGACCGGCGGTCTGACCAAGGGCAGCGGCGCCCAGGCCGGGCTGGGCGTGCTGTTCGACTACGACGGCGACGACGTCTACCGCGGCTACTCGCAGGGAAGCGCGTCGGGCGGCATCTCGTACCACTCCTTGCCCGATTGCGGCGGGAACTTCAGCTTCGTAGTGGATTACGGCGGCGAGGACCAGTACGGCTGCCGTGCCCGCAACAACAGCTACAACCGCCGCAGCAGTTCCGGCGGGTTCCTGATCGACCGGCCCAAGGAAAAGCCCGCCGAGCAGACGGCCAAGCACCCGAAGGCGACGCCCGCGGCGGGGTCGTGAGGGGAGGAGGGAGTGTTGGAGTAATGGAGTAGTGGAGTGGTGGAGTGGTGGGAGGTTGGGGGAAAGGGATGTATGACGGCCTTCCAAGGCCGTCGATGGCCTGAAAGTGACGGCGACGGCCTTGGAAGGCCGTCGTACATCGAAGAGTTGACGATGACGATCGGCCAGAGCTCAATCGCGAGGCAAGGAGACGGAAACATGGCACGCTGCCTTTCCCGCTGGATGCTCGCCGCCAGCCTGGCATGCGTGGGGGCGGCCGGGGCGCTGGGTTTGACGGGAGTGGGTGAAAGCCCCACGGACGAGGAGCCCGGCGCGGACGTGGCGATGGCGCCGCCGGCCCCGGTCCTGTCCCCGGTCCAACCGGCCTACCGGGCGCGGCCCGTGCGCGAGCCGGCCGCGGCCCCCGCCGCCGTGCCGGGCGCCCCGAAGCCCGTGCAAGCGCCCCGCGGCACCGACGACCCGGCAGACGCCACGTCGGAACCCCGTGCCGAGCAAGCGGCGTCCGAGTCGGACGACGGTGACCAGCCGGACGTACCCGAAGACGACGGCGTCGACGAGACCCCCGCCGAGACGGGCCAAGAGGACGGGGAAGAGCCCGGGGCTCCCCCGCCTCCGCGCGAGTTGAGCCCCGCCATGCAGGCCCTGCGCGATCGGGTCCGTTCGACGCTCGACTTCCATCGCCGGCAGATGCTCAGTGCCCGCGAGAACACGGCCACCGAGATCATGGCCGTTTGCCTGGCCTTCGGCTGCGACACGGACATCCTGCGGGCCGACCAGGCCAACCGGACGATCAACGGCATCACGCACCTCTGCTGGAACTACCCCTGCGACGGCTTCGTCCCGCTGGTGATGGCCGACGGCCACGCGGGCGCCCGGGTCGGTTACGGTTTGCAGGAGCACCGCTCGCAGCTCTTGGCCACCCTGGCCCTCTCGCGCGTGAAGCCCGATTACCCGATCCGGATCGGCGAGGACGTGCGCAGCGTCGCCGACCTGGTCGAGGGGGAGAAGCTCCGCTGCCGGGCCGGCGACGACCTCTCGCTGACGCTGGTCGGCCTGGCCTACTACGTCGACGACGATTCCAACTGGCGGAACTTCTTGGGCGAGGAGTGGTCGGTCGAGCAGGTGATCCGCCACGAGCTGGCCCGGCCGGTTGTCGACGCGACCGACGGCGGGCTGAACCGGCTGATGGGGCTGAGCTACGCGGTCCACCGCCGCAAGAAGCGCGACGAGCCGCTTACCGGCCAGTACCGCCGGGCCGAGAAGTTCATCCGCGAGTTCCAGGACTACGCCCTCGACGTGCAAAACAGCGACGGGAGTTGGGGCCCCTGGTTCCTGGCCGCCAAGGGCGCGAGCCGCGACCCGATCAACAATCTCCGCGGTACCGGCCACGTGCTCGAGTGGCTCGCGCTGTCGCTGCCGGTCGATGAGCTGGAGGATGCCCGCGTGGTCCGCTCGGTGGAGCACCTCATCGGGACGCTCTCCAGCCGGCGGTATCGCGGGGGCGTGCGGGGTCTGAGCACCCGCGAGATCGACACGGTCATGCACGCCCTGCACGCGCTTTCGATCTACGACGAGCGCCTATTCCGGCCTGCCGATCCCCCACCGCAGGCGCCCGGGCAAGAGGCCGAGAAGGTGGCCCGGCGCTCGGGCCGGTAAGCTCCTCGGCGGTGCAGTCTGCGACCACCCCACGTGGTCCTCCGTTGACACGTTTTCGCGGCGGCCCTACCATATCTCTGGGCGTCCCGAGTGCGGTCGTCGGTAGGGCGATGGCTCAGGTACGGGCCCGGGGGGCGGTTTGTGACCTCGCGGCGCGGGGGTTAGGTATGAGAAGCCGAACCGGAACTCGCCTTGGGTTCACGCTGGTCGAGCTGCTGGTCGTGATCACGATCATCGGCATCCTCATTTCGCTGCTGCTGCCGGCGGTGCAGTCGGCGCGGGAGTCGGCACGCCGGACGCATTGCTCCAATAACCTCAAGCAGCTCGGGCTCGGATCGCTACACCATCTGGAGACCCACGGGTTCTACCCCAGCGGCGGTTGGGGGTACCAGTGGGTGGGCGGGCCCGACCGCGACTACGGCGCCTCGCAGCCCGGGGGATGGATCTACAGCCTCCTGGCCTTCATCGAGCAGGAGAACCTCCGCAACCTGGGGGCCCACCTCCCCTTTGCCGACCAGAAGGCGGCGGCCACGCAGGTGACCGAAACCCCGTTGGCCGTGATGATCTGCCCCAGCCGGCGGCGGGTAAAGCTCTACATCCACCGGCCGAGCACTGTGGTCTCGAACATTCCGAAGAACGCCAACCGGGCCGACTACGTGGCCAAAGGGGACTACTGTATCAACGCCGGCTCGGTGGTCGCCCACATTCGCCCGGGGCCGGCCAACTATGCCAGCGAAGACAGTTACAACTGGCCGAACACCAGCAACCTCAACGGCATCTCGTACATCCGTAGCGAAGTCCGCGCGGCCCACGTCACCGACGGGGCGAGCAACACGTACCTGATCGGTGAGAAGTACGTCGACGCGGCCCACTACAACGACTGGTCGGGCGTGGGCGACGCCCAGAGCATGTACATCGGCTACGATCAAGACCCTCACCGCTGGACCCGGGACCCACCGGCCCAGGATCGAGCCGGGAGCACGCACGACTACCGCTTCGGCAGCGCGCACACCAACGTCTTCCATATGGTCTTCTGCGACGGCTCGGTGCGGCGAATCAGCTACTCGATCAAGCCCAACGTGCATAAGTGGCTGGGCGACCGCCGCGACGGAAACGCCATAAGCGCCGAGGACCTTTAGTATCCGAAAAGGGGTCAGACCCGAATGGCACTGACATTTCCCTAACGTATTCTGGCTTCTTGCTTTCGGGCTTGGTTTCGAGGTTTGGTCATCAGTTTGTACGGCTTAGGCCTTCGTTTGCGTTGTCGAGGCTCGAGACGGTC
>Ga0180437_10001069_pt1 | contig 48295 bp, 53 predicted proteins | sample SS_ome_4_FD_132410 | JGI IMG/M metagenome (GOLD analysis project Ga0180437, IMG submission 132410) | Hypersaline lake sediment archaeal communities from the Salton Sea, California, USA - SS_3_D_1 metaG | ecosystem: Environmental > Aquatic > Non-marine Saline and Alkaline > Hypersaline >... | reverse complement strand
TATGAAATTATATGATAAGAATAAGGACAAAATCATCAAAAAGGAATCAATATATTTAAAAAAAAAAATGAAAAAAAAAAAATGTACAATCATCCTCTATACAAACCATCATGTCAGAACACATTAATGAATTCGAAAATTTGATGAAAAATTCTTTTGGTGAAATTAGAAAACATGATGAACGGTTGATTGAAGAGAATGTGAAGTTGCTAAACGAGAATTATTCTTTGAGGAAAAATCTAAAAGATTTGGAAAAAAAGCACAGAACTCTCAAAAACCAACTTGTCAAACTCATGAAACCAATCAATACCATATATGATTTCACTGATGCACCAAACTTTTTGAAAGTATTGAATACCCTAGACTCAATAGAGGATATGGAACGTTATATGCTTCAATTAGGTTGTTTCATTACAAATACAAGATTGGAGAATCAACTTGTTATTACTGGTCCATGTACCTTCCATCAATCATTCCTAGCAAGAATTGGAAGGATAGTTAACTCAGATGCAGTCAATACTAATCTATCTAAGTTGTGTTCAGTTTTATTTGGAATCAATTGTCATACAATGCCAAATTTTTGTAGCCATGTCAGTAGAAAAGTAACAAAACAAAATCCATTCATTCACGAGGCAATTTGTTCATCGCACAATTTTGATATTTGTATCGAACTAACTAAACGTAAATGGATGAGTAGTGGAAGTTTTATGTCTTATCTTCCAAAAGAAGGATATTTTAAAAATTATGAATGTGATGGAATAACATCACCAGTGATATTGGCTTGTAAAATTCCAAATTTGGAGCGTGAAGATTGTGATATTATTCATACAGAAGTTGAACATGACACAATTGATATGGATTTATTTTTCGAGCTTAAAACTGAAGCAGAAGCAATCAAAAAAATCTGTATGCAAGTTTACGAGAAAAATAAGGACAAAATCATTGACCGATAAGCATAAACCTCCCTCTGTCTACAATTTGTAGGTCTCGTAAGGGTACACAAAAGAGCGAAGCTAGGCGTAGGGTCTTATAGGGAGATGCAATCTCCCTATAAAATTGATTAATTATTTTTCACAATTATAAGTATACCAAATCAACCATGAAATTTGGAATAATCAAGAATAATCTAAATCTTGGTGCAATAAAAGAGATAAGTTTCAAAAAACATTGGAGTATTTGGACAGGTTTTCTTCATTTACCCTTTACAGGTATCAAGCAATCATTTGACGAATCTGATATTGTTCTGAATGAAACCGCAACAAAGAAGATTGTTAACTCTCTGGACTCAAAGTCCATCAAATCTTATATTGTTATGCTCATTAAGCATTGTGAGAGATTTGAGAGAGAGAGGAACTCAATTATCAAGCGTCGACGGAATCTTAAGAAGAACCTTATGCAGATTGTTCAATCAACAAATGATACCGAACAAAGTGACAGTAGCAGTTCCGAGGACTTGGAGTCTTGGGAATGGATGACAGACTTCATTAAACTCATGGGAAATGCAGAAGAGAATCTAGATGATGTCACTATCACAGAAGAAACAACAAAACAAGTGTTCGATATGTTGGAGGATGACTCAGAAAAGAATCTAGCCATCAAGAAGTTCATCGTTATGTTAATCGAAAACTGTGAGCGATTCGAGAAGGAACGTAATGATCATACTTCTCGACATCAAAACATGAAAGATAAGCTACGTGAGATTGTTACAACATCAAGCTAAACAATTCTCAATTATAATACACATTCCTCAGCAATTACTATATCATCCCGCAATCTATTAACAACCTCTGTAGGCAAAAGCATCTTCTCATCAAACTCTTCACTCTTTTCACTCTTCTCAACAACCACATATGGACATGAAAAATCAACGTCTATCTTATTCTCTCTAATATGATCAACAATATCGTCAACGAATGGTGAAATCCACTCATCAACTACTTTCTCCTCTAATTCCATCTCAACCAATAGATCCTTGAAGTTCTCAAAACACTTCAAATTGAATTTCAACGGATTCTCAACAAACTTCTTAAACTTTTTCGTTACATATTTGTACTTACTCTCTATCTGATCTCTCACAGATATCTCAATACGAATATCATCATAAAATCCACTCAAACAGTTCACCAATCCTGAAAACCTTGCACTCACACAAACTGTTGTCATATCCGGTATTGTTGTAACAAAAATTTTGAATATCTCATCCTTACTATTACTCTTTCTCAATCTGTTCCAGAATCTCTTGAACACTTCTCCAAACGATACGTTTAATTTCTTATAAACAACTTCAGATGTACACATATCTGTCATAAATGGATAGACCTTATCAATATCATTCATAGACACATTCTTCACCCACTTAACATCCGCCAATAAATCATTACTGAATCTGTTCCAAAAAGAAACACTTATACTCTTTGCATATCCCAAAGCCTTCGCAACAGTCTCATTATTGCTCGACATCTTACTCAATGTTCTCTTCACTCTCAAAATATCATCAATGCTTGTAAAATTAATCTCCAACTCCTCCAAACAATCTAACAACTGTTTAATCTTAATCAAATCATCCATAACACTCTTCAAACTCTTCAACACCGAGCTCAATGGAACTAAACACATATCCTTCATCAAATTACTCAAAGAATCAACAGTCGAATCCCCAACAGTAACATTGTGTGCATTCTGTCCATCACTATAAACAGAAACCGGCTTAACAACATATCCAACTACTGGTACATCAGCCTCACCTTCTGTTTTAGCTTTAGCCTCTTCAATTAGTCTCATCTTCTCATCATGTTTCTTCATTGCCAATCTCTCAAAATGGTCATCAAGATGCATTAACAATTTATCTCCAACCTTAATACCCTTATTGTTATCATACTTCAAACTCTCCAACTTATCACACTCTATCAACTCATTTGGAAGAAGTTCCAAGAAATTATTCTGAACAGATAAACTCTTCAATCCACTCGGTAACTTTGGAAGAGCAGTCAATTTGCAATCTCTAGCTCTAAAAACCTCTATCGTCTCAGGTATCTCTGGTATGAATGTCAACGGATTGTATGAACAAATAAATGTTTTCAACATTGGTAGATTGTGATGAATATCACCCAATACATTTATTAAACACCTAGAAATATTCAAATGAACCAAATTACTCGAAAATATTCCCATTGGAATCGTTAAAATGTAATTTCTTGAGAAATTCACATCAACAATGTTCTCCGGAACTCCATTCACCATTCTAAAAACCCTATTCCTATCATAATCCAAACCCTTATTTATAACAATTGAATTGTACTTGTTAAATTGATCAAGATTACTCTTTGTATCAGCCGTTAGCACATACTTCTTCTTAATAATACTAGACATCTTAGAAAGTTTGTATTGACTCATATCCAATTTATCATCACTACCAAATCTCTCCAATGTACACAATTCAACAATACGTTGCATATTATAATTATTTCCAATATTATTTCTTTATATAAATAAATGGTCAATCAAATTTTGTTATACGAAGTTCATCTAACGTATAAACCTTATCAGCGTCTCGATTAAACAACTCCTTCACTTTCACATTTTCACCACTCTCACCATATATCACACAATACTTGAAATCGTTCTTAACCGCATATGTTATCGATTTTATAATCTTTCTTTTATTCACTTCATAATCAACAATAAACCCCTTGTCACGAAACATCTCACACAATTTAATCCTCATATCCAGATCAGCAGAAACAATATAGACATCACCCTCACCACACCTACAAGCCACATCATCCAACAACATACATAATCTACTCACACCAAAACTTACACCAATCGCTGGTAAGTATCTCTTCTGACCACTTTTCGACATAAAATACATCAATCTATCATATCTACCACCAGCAATAACAGTTTTCACTCCACTATCTCTAACAACAACTTCATATATCAATCCGGTATAATAGTCCAACCCTCTAGCCAGAGATGCAGTGAACAGTAATTTATCACATCCACTCAACCTAACAAACTTCTCATCAAAATCAACCATCTCCTCAGCCATATACTCACTATCTATCATCTCTCTCAACTTGAAAATCTGTTTATCACTTAACCCTCGACGTTCACGTAGTTCAACAGATACATCTTTCCAACTCATCTTATCCAACTTATCGATACTTGCACAAACATCTTTCACTCCCTTACCTTTCACACCAATCTTTCCACACATACTGACCAAGTTCTGTCTATAATTGTACCTTATATCATATCCATCAATACCTAAATTCTCCAAAACAGTTTTTATTAACCATATCAACTCAACTTCACTTGTAACAGATTCATACTCTCCAACAATATCACAATCTGCCTGGTAAAACTCACACAATCTTCCAGACTCAGGTGTTGGTTTATCTCTTCTGAAAACTTTGCCAATCTGGAGTCTTCTTATAAAAGTCAATCTGTTCTGTGCCATAAACCGAACCAATGGAACAGTCATATCGTATCTCAAACTCCCTGATATCTTACCCAATCCGTGTTCTCCTAAATTGAATATCAATTTACTCTCTGCCTCCTCTCCATACTTATTTAATAAGAGATCGGTGTACTCTATTGCAGGAGTATCCATCTCCTTAATGTTCAATAATCTGCTCTGTTCTCGTATGATATTAACAATCTTATCTATCTTTCTGTATTCGTCGGCATTGTAATCTTTACAACCATAGAAATTTTGTATCATTAATTTTACATACAAAATTTCTTTTTAAGGCAAATGTATATTAGAAATATTGTGATTTTGATATTCTTTCTATAACTTTACTGTCAAAATGGATGCATGGTTTATATTGAACAATATCATCGAATTCTTCATCTTCACCAACTTCATCAAATTTCAGATCAACGATTTTTTCAGGTTCAATCTTCTCACACCCAGGATCTATAAACATCTGTTTAAAATGACACAACTTTCTTCGCATATCCAATGGTGTAACAATATTGATACACATTGTTTTATAATCAGTTCCTCTAACTCTGTCAACAAATGTCTTTCTGAATTTCTTTCTAAAATTGTGAGCATCAATAATAATACTTTTATCCTGATTGTAAATGTCTATAAACTTCTCAATGACATCAAAATCATTCAATCCCGTACCATCAGCTATTTCAAAGTCTATATTGCCATAATATATCTCTTTCAGTCTATTAGCTAAATATGTCCTTCCTGACATCTGTTGACCAACAATAACTATAACGTGTTTAGATTTTATATCTAAATTGAACATATACTCGATACCATCTGATCTTGTATCGAAATCCAACCCATAATCTCTCTTTGGTAAAGTTATCTCATCACCTTTATAATATTTCGAGAATACCATTTCAGGAACGCGAAATTCAATATCACAATTTTTCGCAAAGTACAAATCATCTATAGATTTATCATCCTTAAGTTTAGTTATTTTTAGAGAATCGGAAATACATTGCCACCCAGCCTTTCTACCAGCTTTTGGACCACAATAGAAAGATTTATTGTGTTTAATTTTAAATTTAGCATGTGCACACAAGATATCGAAACATGTTGATGACGGTTTCTTATGTATACTCCCTTTTGTAATAATAAAGAATGAACCTTTAATACCAATCTTGTTGAATATCAATCTAATTTTATTTCCATAATAATCTGCACGAGATTGACTTATAATCTTATCCTGTTCTGATATAAAAACCACATCAAATCCCTGTGAATAGATTTTTCTGAGATGTTTTAGAATCTTTCCATTGATAAATTTCCAGTCTGAAGCTCTTTTAGGACGATCTCTGCCACTTTTTGTTGTAATTATTGTACTTTCTAAATCAAATATCGCGAATCTCCCCGATCTGTAGGCGAATTTTATTTCGTAAACTATATCATCAGATCTCATATATATTTGCAACAATAATTATTTCTGTAAATTAGCGATAACTTGTGAAATAGAGATTCCAAATTCTGTATTCATATAATTCTTCGGTTGTTCCTGCGTAATCTCCTCATACCTCTTACTCATTGAGAAACACGCATTACCAACGATTTTGAAATCGAAATCCCCAGCACCATAATCACCACAAGCCTCCATCATCATCTGATACCCCTTCTCTCTATCTATTCCACCCCATCCAGCACACATAAACGGTGTGAAAACCTCCTTCACTCTATCCTCATCTGGACATATCTTATTATACTCATAAACAACATTCAACGCCGCTCTCAAAGCATAATATGGATTTCTGGTCTCTCCAACATTTTGGGGCAAAAACATCGTTGGACAACTCACAAATTTATAAGTCTCCTCAGGAATAATCAGTTGTGCACAACTTATTGGCAAATAATTTCTACCACATCTTGAAACCAACTCGAGATTCTTCAAAGCACCCTTAACTTTCTCCTCTATTCCATCTATAGAATTCATATAACCTAAATCAGATCCACCATCCATGAAAAGTAGAGAGTTGGCACAGGATATGAAAGCAATATCTCTTCTGTTTCTATATTTCTCAACTAGGTCTTCTACATTGGTGACGATATAGTCAATATTTGTGTCTAATTTAACACGATCGAATACATTAACTTTAATCATATTTATATTCACACCAATAAAAAAGATGACATTTTTTACACACTTGGAAATTTAAAATGGAACAACAATTTTAATATCATACAATAATTCATAATCGGTATATACTTTTTTTAGTATTTATTGTTAATATCAATAATATTTACATTTTTGAGAGACTTTTATCATTGAGTTTGAATTTATAACAAACAATATATTAAACACTATAGTACAACACTATGGTCTTTTATTACTCAATACACAATATGACATCTAAAGGAGAGAAAGAGAGTGATGGTGCAAAAAACTGTAGAACGTTCCTCTTCGGATCTGTTATTTATATTATTCTCTTGATGGTAGTTATGCACTACTCTCTAAAAAATAGAAAAATATGTGGAATTCTAAAAACTGGATTACTATTGATGTTCATTGTGGATGTTGCAACAATGGCATATATCTACAGATCATATTATGGAAGACTTATAACAAATGAACTCTTACCAACTGACGATTCAGACAAAGAGTGGAAATATGATGAGAAGAAGCATAAATATGAAAAGAAAACAGATGCTGACAAAGAGATTGAAGAAGAGATAGAGAATATCAAGAACGATTATAATAAAAGAGAGATCGATAAGCTCAAAGAGCAGATAGATAACTCTGGTGAATATCATTTTGACACTCCAGAAGAGTAAGCTATAATTTTTTCACCAAAACCACAGAGTCATAATCGTTAAATGTCAACACATGTTTCTCATCGATAACATATGAATAGTTTTTTCCAGGCCAATACAATGAATCACACACATCAAAAGTGTTTGCAATAAGATCGAAACTATTGCAAACAAATTTTGCACCTTTCTTATTCAAAAACATCTTAACATTAGTCTCTCGTCGAATTCTACTATATCCTTCACACGGATTCTCTTTGCAGAATGGTCCAAACGCTTCTGTATTACCATAATAACCACTGTTATATTTACCAGTGTTTTTGTAAGTGATGTGAAGTGGATCAAGCATCAGTGTTGATGGTTCTATCACATTGAAATCATAATCCATATACGTGAACGTGTTTTTTTTTACAATCAATATATATTTTTCCCGAAAATAGATATCAACCCAACTTAAACTAGAAACTTCGTAAATATTACTCATTTGTTATTGTACAAATAATCAGAAACATTATTATAAAAAAAATCATTTTTTCCAACATAAAGATAAATCGACAATTTAATATCAATGGACAATTCGACAATTTCACCACTTGATAGTAGGTATGCAAAAGATACCCAATGTGTAAAGAAGTATTTCACAGAGTATGCATTTTTCAAATACCGTTTACGAATTGAATTGGAGTATTTCAAAGATCTACTCCAGCAAGAGATTCCGGAACTTCTCGAGATCGATCCAGATATTTACAATCCAAAGATAGACAATATCACAAAAGAGTTCACATATGAGGAGTATCTGAAAGTCAAAGAGCTAGAAAAAGTAACAAATCACGATGTTAAAGCCCTTGAATACTACATCAGAGAGAGATTCACAGAGATTGGATTGGGGAAGTTCACGTCTTTCGTACATATTGCATTAACATCACAGGATGTTAACAATAGTGCGATCAGTATGTCTGTTATGAATTTCATACAAGATGAGTATTTGAACCACCATATTTCAAAGCTAATGAGTAAACTCCACTCACTTACAATAGAGTGGAAGGACATTGTTATGTTGAGTAGAACTCATGGTCAACCAGCAGTTCCAACGACAATGGGACATACATTTTCAGTTTTTCATTATAGATTGGAACAGCAACTTATTCAGTTGAAAGAAACAAAATATTACGGGAAGTTTGGAGGTGCATCTGGTAACTTGAATGCACACAAACTCATTTATCCGTATATAAATTGGGAAGAGTTTGGAGAGAGACTGCTCGATAAGTTTGGTTTAATGAGATCCAGAAAGACTACTCAGATTGAGAGTTACGACTCATTGGCAACAGTTTTTGACAATTTGGCTAGGATTAACAGAATCCTCATTAATATGTCTCAAGATATCTGGATGTACATTATGCTCGACTATCTGAAATTGAGAGCTGTTAAGACTGAAACTGGTTCATCAACAATGCCACACAAGGTCAATCCTATCAATTTCGAGAATGCAGAGGGTAATTTGAAGTGGGCAAATTATCAGTTGTATGGTCTCTCTGACAAGTTGCAGATATCAAGATTGTATAGAGATCTGTCTGATTCGACAGTTTTGAGAAACTTGGGTGTTGTTTTCGGACATATTCTGGTTGCTATTAACAATTTGATGAAGGGTTTAGATAAGATCGATATCAACCAGGCTAAGCTTGATCAGGATATTGAAGATAACTATTCAGTTGTTTCAGAGGCTATTCAAACTGTACTCAGGAAGTATGGAAAGTTGGATGCATATGAGCAGTTGAAAGATTTCTGCAGAGGAAATCCAAGTCTCAATAGAGAGGATTTCACAAAGTTCATTCAGGATCTTGATGTTGATGCATTTTTGAAATATGAATTGGAACAGATTGATTTAAAAACATATTAAAGGAAGATTGCATTGCCTCTGGCAACGGCTTCGCCGCCCTTTTGAACTCTACGCAACCTACAACCTATTATGTAGGATATTGCATCTTGTCCCCGACAATCCTTCTTGATAATTTTGACCCTACGCTTATATTAAATATGCTTAAAACAATACTAAATCTTATTACTCAATGATAATACCAGTTATAATTGAGTCGGAAAGTGATATCCCTTATGTCAGACAGATAAGGGACATTATCAATAGAAAATTCGATATTTTAGGAATGGAGTTCATGTTCAGAGTGTGTTCTGCACATGTTTCCACAGATGATGTTTTAAGAGTTATAGAGGAGTGTCATGATCATTACAAGCCGAATATTACGTGTTTCTTGGTTGTACAATCAGCTGATTCTGATGCAACCAGTTCATTAGTTAATAGATACACAGATGAGTTAGTTATAGCCACATCGCCTTATCCATTAAAAATATCTGAGAACACACCATTGTATGTAACGGGTGCAGACAATACGGCGATTGCTTTGGCTAAGATTATGGGTTCTCAAGATAATGTTGATTATACCACACACTATAACAAGTTAGAGAGACAGAGACTGAGAATTATGGATGTTACAAATAAGCCACCATCAGTTAACACAGATCCAAAGTGGTATGAACAGATGATGAGTGATAGAAATACAGATTATCTTTTGAACAATGTGTTCGTAAGATCGGGAAAGACAAGAGATATTTATGAGAATGATACCGATTTGATTATATGTGCAACTGATCGTTTGAGTGCTTTCGATAGACATATCTGTAATATTCCATATAAGGGTGCTGTTCTGAACAGTCTCTCAGTTTCTTGGTTTGAACAGACAGAGCATATAGTTCCAAATCATCTTATCCAGGTAATGGATAGTTGGGACATTAGAGTTCAAAAGTGTAAGCCTATTCTCATTGAATTTGTTGTTAGAGCGTATATTACAGGTAGTAGTAAGACAGCCATGTGGACAAATTATGAGAAGGGTACTCGAAATTATTGTGGATACATTTTGCCAAACGATTTGAAAAAAGATCAAAAACTTACACATCCAATCATTACACCAACAACAAAAGGGAAGAGTGATGAGTTGATAAGTGAACAACAGATTATAGAGAGAGGTATTCTAACTCAGGAACAGTGGAATACTTGTGCAAAATATGCTATGCAACTTTTTCAATATGGTCAAGAGGTTGCTGATCAGAGAGGATTAATCTTGGTAGATACAAAGTATGAGTTTGGTTTTGACAAAGATGGTAAAATTATACTGATTGATGAGATACATACACCAGATTCGAGTAGATACTGGTTTAAGCACAGTTATCAAGAGAGATTTGATAAAGGAGAGAGTCCAGAGGCGATTGATAAGGAGATTATAAGAAAGTGGATAGCAAAGAATCAAGATCCTTATGATAAGAATATTGCTATCAATATTCCGCAAGATATGAAAGATTTGGTGATGAATAGGTACATTCAACTATATGAGATTATAACTGGAGAGACATTTGACCCTCTATCTAACTAAAGAATGCTAAATCAGAGTTGAAAACATTGGTTGTCACATTGATTGGAATAGGTTGTGTAAAAACAGACACAACTACTATAATACCAAAAATAATTGTCTTAATCATTATATTAAAAACACAATATATATTTTTAATATCCTAACCCACAAACAATACATGAAATACCTGTTAAAATTCCAACTACAGATATTCCTCTTATTGTCCAATCTAAACAAATATTTCCACTAGGAAACCCAAGTTACGCAATAAGAATCCATGAGTAACTAGGTACAAGTATGATTCCATAAAATATAGAAACTGGATAAATCATTATATTAACCATTACTTTATTTTTTTTTAAACCAAATATATCAAGTATGTCTACTATTATAAAAAAAAACTGTCTATTGTTTCATTATAACTTAATTTTCCTAGGATTTTTCTTATAAAAATTAAAAAATTGAAAATATATAAAGATAGTTCAAAACACCTCAGAAACATATTACAATGTCAAATAATTTCGCAGAAATGGAAGAGGATATTCAGAAAATGTGGAAGGACAACAACATTTTCCAGAAAACGCTCGAACAGAACAAAGATATGAAACCATTCGTCTTTTACGACGGTCCACCATTCGCAACAGGTAGTCCGCATTATGGACACATTCTTGCAGGTGTAATCAAAGATGTAGCTTGTAGAAATGCACAGTTTAACAAAATGTATGTTGAGAGACGTGCAGGTTTCGATTGTCATGGACTTCCAATTGAGTATGAAATTGAGAAACTACTCGGAATCAAGAGGAAAGATCAGATTTTGGAGTACGGCATCGATAATTACAATAACAAGTGCAGAAGTATTGTAACTAGGTGTGCAGATGAGTGGGAGTATGTGCTAACTAGGATTGCTCGTTGGCTCGATTTTGACAAAGGTTACAAGACAATGGATTTAACCTATATGGAATCCATTATGGCAGTTTTCAAACAACTTTGGCAAAAGAACCTTGTGTATAGAGGATTTCAAGTGATGCCTTACTCAACAGCTTGTGGAACACCTCTGTCAAACTTTGAGGCTAAATCCAATTACAAGAATATTCAAGAGAGATCTGTTATTGTTAAATTCAGAGATACAGTTGAGAATATCAACTACCTAGTTTGGACAACAACACCCTGGACATTGCCAAGTAATATGGCTCTCTGTGTGAATCCTACATTGGAATACAGTTTAGTTCTACAAGAGAATGAGAAATATATTGTAGCATCTGCTCTCATCAAGAGTGTTTTTGGTAAGAAAGCTAAACCACAAGTACTCAAAAAGTTCACTGGACAAGACTTGGAGAATGAGACATACAGACCTATCTTCAATTACTATAACACTACTAATGTATACAGAGTGGTTTGTGATAAGTTTGTTTCGTGTGATTCAGGAACAGGTATTGTTCACATTGCTCCATCTTTTGGTGCAGATGATTACAGAGTCTGTGTTGAGAATTCGATCATCACCAATACTGGAGAGGGTTTGCGATGTCCAGTTGATGACAATGGTAATTTTACAGAACCGGTAACACCCTACCTTGGAAGAAATGTGAAGGAGTGCGATGCAGATATCATTACAGATCTTAAACAATTGAACAAACTCTTCAAGATTCTGACAGTGAATCATGACTATCCATTCTGTTGGAGATCAGATACACCTCTCATCTACAAGGCAGTTCCAAGTTGGTTCGTCAATGTTAACAGCATCAAACAGAATCTTGTTAAGAACAATTTGAAGACCAAATGGGTGCCAAAGTATATTCAAGAAAAGAGATTCAACAACTGGTTAGAGAATGCTCACGATTGGGGTATTTCAAGAACGAGGTATTGGGGAACACCAATCCCAATCTGGACTGATGGAACAGAGTACTATACAGTAGGAAGTATTGAGGAACTCGAAACTTTGGCGAACTTGCCAAAGGGTTCTGTTAAGGATCTTCACAGAGATACGATTGATAATATTGAGATCACATCTCCAAAGACTGGTAATAAACTTAGACGTATTCCAGAAGTTTTCGATTGTTGGTTTGAATCAGGTTGTATGCCGTTCGCTCATCAACATTATATGTTTGATGAGACTACATCCAACCGTCTGAAATTCCCAGCAGATTTCATTGCAGAGGGAGTTGATCAAACCAGGGGATGGTTCTATACTTTACTTGTGATTGCAACTGCTTTAAACAATGAGCCACCATTTAAGAATGTTGTTGTTAATGGATTGATTTTAGCAGAGGATGGAAGAAAGATGGCAAAGAGATTGAAGAACTATCCAGATCCAATGGAAGTTGTCAACAAGTATGGTGCAGATGCTCTTAGATTGTATCTTTTGAGTTCACCAGCAGTTAGAGCAGAAACATTGAAGTTCAGTGAGAGTGGTGTTTGCGATATGGTGAAGAGTGTTCTAATCCCAATTGAGCATTCTTATAAACTATTTGATGAACAGAGAATACTTTCCAATTATGATGCATCAAACTGTACAACATCAATGAGTACTAATCCATATGATAATTGGATATTATTAAAACTAAATCAGTTCAAAGCTAATATTCTATGTGAACTTAACAACTACAGATTTGATAACTGTTACATGCATATTGAGGAGTTCATTGAGAATCTTACAAATAGATACATTAACACAAATAAGACTCGACTGAAAGCCAAAGATAACACTGAAGCTTTAGCAACATTAGGAACTTGTTTGTACAACTTCGCAATTTTAACATCATCAATCTTGCCACACTTGTCAGAGAGCTTGTATCAGAGATTAGGTATCAATAAAGATAATGTGAGTATCCATTTGCTCTCATATGAACATCTGGGTATGCTTTATGATGTCACAGACATTGAACACATCGATTACATGCACAAGATTGTAGATTTGGTGAGAGTGGTTAGGGCAAAGAACCAGATAAGTTTCAAGATGCCCCTCAAAGAGGTCATTGTATGTTCAAAGGATAATCAGCAATTACCATCCAACCTGATAACCTATCTGCAATCCCAATTCAGAATTATCAACATTCAGTTTCAGGACATTGCTGATTATAGTAGTGTAACAATCACACCCGATAAAGGAGCTATCGGTAAACAGTTCAGAAAAGATGCAAAAAATATATACAAAGCACTAGAACAACTACCCGACTTAACAGAGAATACAATCGACAACTTGAAAATAGACAATAAATATCAACTAACAAGGAAACATTTCAAGATCAATTACAATGTAACAAATAGAGGAACAAACTATGTACATGAACTTAGTGATAATAATCTCTTGGTTTATGCAAACACAGAGGTCACCAGCGAGATGACCGATTCATACAATAGAAATGTTATTGTATCAACCTTCCAGAAGTTCAAGAAAGAACTTGGACTTAAACCAACAGACAGTATCATCATTAATATCACAACACAGAGTAAATATGTGGAGGATCTATTGAAAGGTCGTAAAGATATACGGCTCAATCGCACTTACACTGGTTATTATCAAAGTGTAGGACAGAGAGAGTTAACAGTTGACAATCAGTATAATATGGTTATTGATGTTTGGTCAGCACCAACTGTCCAATCCGAACAAGACCATACTCTTTGACAACCTTATCCTCTAAGACCCCTCTAGTAACAATAGCCATACCAATACCACAATTAAAAGTTCTACGCATTTCAGCATCACTAACACCACAATTTTGTTGAACCCATTTGAATACTTCGGGAACTTCCCAACTTGACCAATCTATAACACATTCGAATTTGTCAGAAACAACTCTTGACAAATTCTCCATCAATCCACCACCAGTTATATGTGCAACGCCCATGACATCTTTTTCATATAGTTTCATAAACTTCAATATATCTGTGTATATCTTTGTAGGCTTCATTATCTCATCAATAGAACATCCTCCATATCTACATGCTCTTCTAACCAATGAGAAACCGTTAGAGTGTAAACCATCAGATGCAACACCATAAATCACATTATCCTCAGAATTTCCAAAATCTGGGAACACTTTATCTCCAACTGGCATCCATCCAACAGCAAACCCAGCCAGATCGAAACTACCAATTGTATAAACTCCCCTCATCTCAGCTGTTTCTCCACCAGCCAGTTTACATCCTGCAATCTCACATCCCTTATAAACACCCTTCATTACCTCAAAATGTTTCTTCGCATCTAATTTATCAACCGCCAAATAATCCAAGAAGTAAACAGGATAGAATCCACGGGTGATAAGATCATTCACCGACATTGCCACCAAATCTATACCAACTGTGTCAAACTTATTGAACTGTTTTGCAAGTTCCAACTTAGTACCAACACCATCTGTTGCAAATCCAATCATTGTTTCATCTCCAAAAGATGCAACGGAACAAAATCCACCAATGTCATCACTTCCTGGTAACTTCTTTATCATTTCAACAAACTTATTACCTTCATCTATATTAACTCCGGATCTTTTGTAACCACCCCATAGATTGAATTCTCCATTTATACATAGTTTGATAAACTCAACAATTGTACGCTTCTCCAAATTCTGAACCTCATTTTTCAATATTTCTGGAGTTGCAAACTCATCAACAAATATCTGTTTCTGCATCACAAAATTACCACCATCAACTTCCTCAGTCACATGATGAAGTGTACATCCACTCAATACCTCACAATTCTCTATAACATTTCTATGAACATCTATATCCATCCCTCCTGCATATTTAGGTAACAATGACGGATGAATATTGAAAATTCTTCCTCTGAACTCATCTATCAAAACAGATGTCGCAATTCTCATATAACCAACTAAAAGAACAACATCCAAATCATAAACCCTTAACAATTTAACAAGTTTCGTATCATATTCCACCCTATTCATACCAGAATATGGTAAATATATATAAGACACAGCATTATTATTCGCTTTATCCAAAATGGGTGCTTTCCTCCTATTGGAAACAACAACCTCTACACTTGCATTTATCTTACCCTGTGCAAATTTGCTCAATAATGTTTCCACACTAGACCCTTTTGTTGATCCTAAAATACCGATCTTAATTCTTCTACTTACATCATATCTACTCAAAGAGTAATCCAATCCGATATCTCTCCTGTAAAATTGTCCTCTATACTTAATTCTGTGAATATTGTTGTAAGCTTTACAAGTAGCATCATACATGCTACTGTTACTATAAGCAACAACTGAACAAACTCTTCCACCGGTTGTATAATATACACCATATGAATTCGTCACATTTCCAAAATAGAGAGATACATCATCATCCAGTTCTCCAATATTCATATCCAATGGCTCACGTGATTTTCCACTTGGATAACTTACATGTGAAGACACAACATTGACAGCATATCCACCACTACGCCATTTAACATTCAATTCTGAACCATTCACACATCCTATGAATATATCATACAGATCACTATCCAAAAGCGTCAAAATAACCTGTGCCTCAGGATCTCCAAAACGACAATTGAATTCAAGAATATTATATCCATCCTCTCCAACCATAACACCAGCATACAGAACACCCTTGTACTTCATATTCTTGACTATATTCTTCATTTGTAATCTCAACTTCCCCAACTGCTCTGGATGAAGTGTGTCAACTGGACAGATAGAACCCATACCACCAGTGTTCAATCCTTCATTATCATCCATCTGTCTCTTGTAGTCCTGTGCCTGTGGCATCAACCAAATATCAGATCCATTGCAGAAACCCATAACAGAAACTTCAATACCTTTCAATCTCTTCTCAATAAGGACTCTACCACCCTTACCAAAACACTCCTTGACAAAGATATTCTCCAAAATTTCATAACACTCCTCGATAGTTTCTGGTAAGTAAACACCTTTACCACCTGCCAAACCATCATATTTTATAACATAATTTTCAACTATAACACTCTTCATAAATGAACAAGCCTCTTGATAATTATTAAAAACTTGATACTCACTTGTTGGTACATCACAATTTATCATAACCTCTTTAGCAAATATCTTCGAACTCTCTAATCTACTTGCAACCAACGATGGTGCGAAACAGTTGATTTCTTCAGCAAGAAGAGCATCGGACAGACCATTAACAATTGGTTGTTCTGGACCTATAACAACTAAATCGATACCCTTTTTTTTACAATATTCGACAATATTGTCGTTTGTGTACTTAGTCAAATATACGCTTTCAAATCTATTGAAATCCATTTCTGTTCTGTTGAGAACATAGACCTTCTCAACATTGGGTGATTTGTAGAGACATTCTGATATAACATGTTCTCTTGCACCTGATCCAACAACTAAAACTTTTGCCATTACTATATTGGATAATAATTGATTTTTTAAATCTTAAAAAGTTCTGAACGAAAATGTATTTTTTATATACATTTATAATATATGTGTTTTAGTTTGGAAGTCAGTGTTGGCTCGTTTGTATTCTGTTGGGCTGTCGCAATTTATTTATTAACCAAAAAATTGACAGTTCATCAGAAACAAAGCATAATATTCCTTATGATATTCAGTACAATGCAGATTCCTGATGCTATATTATGGTATATAGGAATGAAAAAGAATTCAATAAACTATTTTGTTACATCGTTTCTCATACCGTTCATTCTAAGTTTACAAGTGCTTTACAATATTTATATAAAGAACAAATTAAATTCTCCAATAGTTGATGTAGGAGTTGTATTAGCAATTGTCTACATGTTTATAAGATTCAATGGATATTCCGTATCATCTGCATGTAATGGAAAATTATCTTCACCAATATGGGGATCAAGAGAGATACAATTTTGGGAGTTGGCTCTATTTGCATTTGTAATTATCTACCCGAACTGGAAATTAACTCTATTCACAATATTGGTAGTATTTCCAATTATAATGAAATTATCTGGTGGTGGTTATGGTTCACTATGGTGTGCAATATCAACATTTGTATCTATTTATTATTTGGTAACATATTGATATAAAGAAATAAACAATATGTTATAAATAATGACAGATTTCAAATTGAATTTTGTTTATAATGACATAAACGATGCATCTTTGTTTGAATACGATGTTGATTTACATAACACTGATTGTTCAGTATTGTTCAGTTTTGATTTTATGATTGAGTATGCAATTAAAGATTCTCCTTTGATGGTTTGTAAAGGTGGACATGGTTATCATAACTATGTTAATGAAGAGGATAACATACTAAATTTCATGAAAAAGTTGAAAGCGAGAGATTTACCAGTAGAGTATAGATATGAACACAAAAATCTAGACATGGATGAATCTTATTTGAATATATTGGTGGAAGATAAGACAACATATATAAACACAGCAACATTGTTAACAAGTGATACATTGTTGAAAAGCATTGAGGACTTTTTCAAAAATGTTTTAGAAAGAAAATACCATTATGTTATTCAAAATGATGCTATTGAAGAATTTACCTCAGAAGAACTCAAGAAATTATGTGAATCAGAATACGCACCAGAAGAGTTCAAAACTCTCTGTAACAACTATCTATCTAATAAAACATCTTAAACCATGGTGTATGATCTCCCATGATACTATTCACATAAGGCAATTGCCACTTCAAGAAAGACCTTTCAGGATGAGGCATCATAGCAATATGTCTACCATTCTCGCTACAGATTCCTGCAACACCTCCAATAGATCCATTTGGATTCATTGGATACATCTCTGTGGCACTTCCCTTATTATCAATATACTGCATAACAATCTGGTTATTGTCATACAGTTCCTTAAATCTCTCTTCCGACATCTCAAATCGTCCCTGGTGATGAGCTGTCCAAATACCGCAAACATCATCATTATTCTTTTCCAGAATCTTACACAACTTACCGTTCACCTTGACGGTTGGGAATCTCGATTCAAATCTACCCGATAGATTCTCCTCCATGGTGATTCCATCTCCTAACCAACCTAGACGAACCATTAATTGGCAACCATTACATATACCCAATGACATTGTATCTTCTCTGTTATAAAATCTTTGAAACTGTTCTCGAACACTCTTATTCATCTTGATAACCATTTCCCAACCTTTTGCAGATCCTAAAACATCCGCAAAACTGAATCCTCCAACAAACACTAACAGATCCACCTCATCTAACAATTTATTATTCTCAATAAGATCGTTAGTATTAATATCGATCACCCTCTTCGCACCTCCCAAATAGAATGCACTGGCAATCTCTCTGTCACTATTACTTCCCTCCTCTCGAACAATACCTACCACTCTATCTGATGGTTTATACTTATGATAAGAACTGTGAAACATTGGTGGATATTTAAAAGTGTTCATAGACTCAGCCTCTTGATTAACACATTCGGGATTACACTGTTTATGTTCCAAACCAATGCTCACCTCTTCCCAATCACATCTAATTTCACTCAATCCAATATTCAGAACCTCTCTTCCAAAATTCACAATTCTGAAGTTGTGACTACTATTACACTCACCAATCTTGTAAGAATTAATTCCGACATCTGCAAAATATTTCACAATATCATCACTACTCTCCAGAACAAATCCCAAACTCTCATTGAACAAATATTTGTCCAGTTCGTGTACATTGATTGAAATCTCAATACCAATATCAGAACTTATAGCCATCTCTGCCAGAGTTGTTATCAATCCACCATCACTTCTGTCATGACCTGCAAGGATTTTACCCTGTTGAATCAATTTCTGAGTGACTTTGAAAGCCTTCTTCAAATCTGTTAGACAATCGAGTGTTACATTTGGTGGTTCGCCAAATTTGGATGTAGCTATTCTCGAAAAACAACTTCCAGCCAATCCATTGTATCCTCTACTCAAATCAATGAAATAGAGAGAACTTCCACACATCTTCAAGTTGGGTGTTATCTTCTTGTAAATATCAGGACATTTCGCATAACCAGAAAGAACAAGAGAGCCAGGACATTTTATTGATCCGGTATCTCTACTGACTGCCATTGACAAGCTGTCCTTCCCCCCATCAATAACAATTCCCAATTCACAACACGCATTACTCAACTCCTTCATCGCAGTGTACATCTTACCGCCTTCTTCCACATCTTTGTTTGGACAAGCCCACATCCAATTTGCAGAACATGAAATATTCTCAAAGTCATCGATAACAACGAACATCATATTTGTCAGCATCTCACCAATAGTCTTCATAACCATTATCTTACTCGAGAACAATCCAACAATCGGTTGTTCACCAACAGATGTTGCACATCCAGTATACTTACCATCGCTATTTTTAACAAATCCACTACTAATTAATCCAAAATTGGACAGAGGAGTATGGAAAGGTCCTACACACTGTTGTTGAGCAATTAATCCTGTTACAGACCTATCTACTTTGTTTGTCAAGAATCTTTTTGAACCAACATCTACCAAACTAAAAACATATTTTAAGTATGCCCTAACACTATAACAATCATCACTATTGAGTATCCACGAACTATCTAAATCATACTCTATCTCAGATCTCGTATTCACAATATACTTCTTTCTCTCACAACTCTCATCCAATGCATAATCCGTAACAATCTCTCTCTCACCATTCACAATATCCAATTTACCATCTCCAGTAACTCTTCCAACAACATCCAACTGTGTATCCTCACGATCACATATAGACTGCATAAGTTTCAAATCCCTGTACTTAATCAAAACTGCATTGGATTCCTGATACTCCGACACCCAAATATCAACATCATTCATACTATCATCTCCTAATGTTATCTTCCCAATATCTATAACAGCTCCGCGACCGTCCACAATCTCCTTTAGAACATTACCATTCCCACCTGCACCTTGATCATGAATACTCACAATTGGATTACGAGATCCAAGTTCAACACATGTTCGGACAACTCTGTTCATCTTCTGTTCCATCTCTGCATCATCTCTTTGAACTGCAGAGAAATCTAATTCACTGTTCTTTTCATCCGATATACGACTCGACGCAGCACCTCCACCAAGACCAACCTTATAAGCTGGACCACCAATTTTACATATCAACATATCTTTCTCTGGTTCTCCCTTCTTTACATGTTCATCTCTAACAAAACCTAAACCAGCTGTGAACATGATTGGTTTAATCCATTCTATTCGTTCCATTCCATCCCAACCAGCGCGAAATGATCTGGTAAATCCGAGAATAATTGGTTCTCCAAACTTGTTGCCATAATCTGATGCACCATTACTGGCCTCTATTAAAATATCCATTGGTTTCGCAAGATTATCTGGATAACTAGAATCAGAATAATCAAAATCAAGATAATTAATATTTCCGACACAATAACCGGCCAAACTACAAACAGGCACAGCACCTGTACCAGTTGCCTGTACATCTCTGATTCTCCCACCAATACCAGTCGCAGCACCCTGGAATGGGGCAACACCAGTAGGAAAATTGTGTGTTTCCGCTGTTAAAACAAAGTTTTTTACACACTCTTGTTCACAATACTCTTTTGTATCCCAATTAACATATATGTCATTTACCTTGTAACCACTAATTGCACTTGAATTATCAGCAAAAGCAATAATATTGTTACTCGAATCAATCTTCCTCTTCAATGGTTCTTTAACAAGTTGAAACAGTGTCTTACTAGTATCATTATAAATATAACCCAAATCCTTGATTTCACCATTGAAGAAATGATGTCTACAATGTTCACTGTTTGATTGAGCCAAATCCATGAGAACAAACAGTTTATCATTACACTTACCAACACTGTTCAGAACATTTTTTGCATTCTCGATATCCTTTTCATCGAACGACAATCCATGCTTTTCATTCAAAACTTCAACACTTTCGTCACAACAGATATCACAAGCATCAGTATTACAAGGAATATCTCTTTTGTATGTTTCCATATATTTTACATTACCAATCATAGTCACTATCTTTTTTCCACTATAAGTTTCTGTTAACCGGTCATGTTTATCATTAAATATCTCAATACCCTCATCTATTGTATCAACCAAATAGATAAAACTCTTTATAACTCCATTAACAATATTTCCCAAACCACTTTTCTTCAAGATTTTCATAACATTAGACGACCATGGTGTTTGGTAGGATATGGGTGTTACTTCGAATAGCCATTTGTCAGGATTTTCTGGGAAACTGACACAACATGTTCCAAAAAGTTCAAAGAGAATATCTTTATAATCAACATTATCTTCATCAACAAGATTAACAGTGATACACTCGTAAGACTTGTTATTAAGTATAGTCTTGTAAAGTTTCATAATACTTTATAAAAAAAATGATTTTTTAAATGTATAAAATATTACTATGATTCATCTATCACATGAGTAAAACCCGTAAATCAGAAACATATATATTACAATATGAAGGCGTTGACGGTCCAGTGATAAGAGAAGAACATATCATTCTTGATCTCGAAGAAGGACTGAAGATATTTGATTTTAATCTCAATATTATTGAAAAAAATAGTGAAATGTACAATTATGTAAAAGATAAGTACTACCAAGGAGGAGATATTTATGTAGAAGATTGTGCACCAACAAAATACCATTACACAGGTAATCATATGGAAGATATGGGTGTTAAAGGTATGGAAATTAAAGAAGTTGAGGAGATAAAGATGGGAAAAACTGTTAGTGGTCTAATTGATCCCGAATTATATTTTGGATTTCGAATGTTCATTATTAAAGGAAAACATCATATTGTTCACACATTCAGATGTCTACATGAATCAGCCGATATAAATATGGTTACATTGATCAAAGCTAATAATTGAAAATAGTTTGGAGTTCTCCAACATTTTTCAAAACATAATCAGGTTCAACAACAAAGTTCTTCAAAGTCTCTCTATTTGAGTTTCCTGTAAGAACCAAACAACTCTTGAATCCACTCTCCTCTGCCAATTGAATATCAGTATACAAAGTGTCACCAACAAAGAGAACATCACCAGGATTATCAATTCCCAGTTCTCTCATTATAATCTCTTTGACTATCGGATTCGGTTTTCCTGTATTGTATTTCTTAGCTAATTTGTTATAACCAGCCATGTATAGAAGGTGATTAGGCATTCCTAAGTTGAAATCACCCTTACTAGAGGGATCTGTTGTATCTGGACATGTAACGATGACTCTTGCATCCTTCTTCAACCATTTTAATATCTTGTCCAGATTGTTTATCTTAATTCTATTAACAGATCCGACAACAAGGTAAAGTTTCATGTTATTATCTACTTCTATATCGTCTATGTCATTAACTATCTCCATATTGTCATATCCATTTAATTGATTGATAGTTTTGTAAAGTCCTAATTCTCCGACTATACCTACTTTTATTTTGTCTTTTGGAAATCTCTTAATCTTTTTCTCTAGATACTCTTTACATGACAAAGCAGCAGTGTAAAAGAGTGTTTCCTCTGGAATTTGTAAACCTATCTCTTCTAATTCATCTTTGAGATAATCAACAGTGTATCTGCACTCGTTCGTAACAATCATTGTTTTGATACCTTTATCAACTAAGTATCGCAAAGTTTTATTTGCACTTTCCACAAGTTTATTACCGATTCTTATAACCCCGTCCAGATCGAATACAACAGCCTTCATTATACTTTTTTAGAAAAAAGTATTGCAAAAAAAACCAACTTTATTATTAATAAAAAAGTATTGCAAAAAAAAAAAACAACTTTGTTATTGAAAATAAAATTGGTAGCTATTAAACTATTTGGTAACTGTACTCACAAGTTCCACGCCATTTATAACATATATCGAACAACATTTGACCAATTTTTTTTGTTTCAACATAGTGTCTAATGTCTTTCACAACTTTCAATACACCGAATTTGGACAATTCTTTTTCCAAACTTTTATCTTGAGGTCCACAAACAATAAGAACATGAGAGTTGAAATCCATACATGTATTCATATATTTTATATCGACACCGATAATATTATAAGCTCCACACAGATTCTCATATGTGTAGAGCTCTTTTTGAAAAGAGAGTGTGTAGTGCTCTATGCAACTATCTGTGACTATTTTTTTGACTATATGTTTTTGCATATTTATAAAAATCTAAAATTTTTTCTTTATATTTCGATTTTATTTCTTTCAATAGCAAATCCAAATCTTCATTCATTATCATTTCTCCACTGTCTTCCAAATCCAAATATCTAAATCTATATCTAAAAATATACTTCTTACCATCTCTTTCACCATCTACAAGTTCAGACAATACCATGAAATAATTATTTTTATGATATTCATTCATAATATTTAATCTATTTATCATTATACAAACAGATCAATAAATTTTTTATTTTTTATAAAAAATATGGAAATAATTACATTAATTCAAATTTCATTCTCAAAACACCAAATTTCTTGGCATTTTTCTTGTAATTACCTCCATCAAACGCTTCATATGTTTTTACACCATCAACCAATGAACGAACATTTGGAAGAACTTTTTTGACTCCAACTGGTTCAATTGCTTTCTTAAAATTAGGAAACCACGCTAGTTCTGTGATTTTTGCTTTGAATTTACGTTTTGAACCTCTATCTAAGAAAGTTACTTCCTCTAAAAGTTTAATTTTTTGTCTTTTTCCATCATAAACGCGTGTTTCATATATTTTTGTTTTATTTTTAATGTAATCAAAATAAATTGTATCTAAATTCATTGTTGTCATGATCAGTTATAATATTATATATATTTAATTTTTTTTAATTCAATTTTTTTATTTTTACTTTGATAAAAATAATGCAACATCATCAGGTTTCATTTTTATTACAATACCTTTATTTTTATATTTTTCATTATACTCGTTTAAAATATTTTTAAATGTTTCATATTCATCATTCTTAAAATAAAATGATTCGCAATGAAAAGAAAAGTGTTCTTTGCGTGAAAAACATTTCATTAAACGATAATCATCACAAAATTTATCATTATATAATTTTTGCAAATTTTTTTTAACATCTTTAATGTAATTCTTCTTATACATCCTTTCACCCAATCGGTTGAATAATTCAATTTTAATTATTTCACTATCATCATATAATAATTTACCATTTACAAAATTTTTATCTAAAAAATTAATAAAACAATTTGAATGTAAATAATTTGTTTCTAATGCATCATATAACTTGTAATACGTATAATCATTTTTTTTAAATCTACACTTGTTACGATGAATATTATATCTAAAATTTTTATTACAAAAAGAACAAACTTTTTCTTTTAATTCATTTGTTTCATAATAAATTTCATCGTTAATTTCAAAAATATTATCTGTGTCTGACATATTTATTTTTATAAATTAAATAAATATCCTGAAAAAATAAAAATCAATTTATTTTAATTAAATATATTTCCAATTAAATGTAATATAAATTTCAGATTCATTTGTTTTTTCAAATCCACTTTTTGTAAAAATATAATGATTATATTTTGGTATTCCATCTATTTCTTCATTCCATCCTCCTTGGACACTCATATCAGTATCACACACATAAATACCAATATTACCCTTTTTATCCTGAAAAAAATTAATTAAATTAAAAAAAAATATATTTAATTTAAATTTGTAAATTATTTTTTTCAATAAAATATTTTCAAGTATTATTTCTTTATTATCGTTTATACTTACTTTGTAATTATCAAAATAACAATTGTTAAATTGTTCAAAACACATGTTAAACCAAAAATCATCTAGATTAGGAATATCAATTTTATTGGACATATTAAAAACAAGTTATATTATTTCTAAAAAAAAATAAAAATCAATTTTTAATAATAAAAGTATTTAAGACATAAAAATTGATAATAAATAATGATTATTTATATTGATTTAATATTTAATGATGAAACCCCAATTAAAATAGAATTTAACCCAATTAATTTTAGTTTCATAGATTTGAAACAAAAAATTTTACGTTTATCAAATGGTAAATATAAAACAATTGATGATTTCAATTTGTTTTCAATAACATATAATCAAGATTTTACAGAAAATAGTTTTTTATATTATCGTTGGAATTATGATTCAGTTATAAGGTATAATTGTTTAATGGTTAAAGATAATAAAAAATGATTTTTTTTTAGATTAAGTTATTTTTTACTGTATATTTGATATGTTAAATATTAATCATTTAAGTACACCAATTGAATATGCCAAATTGGCGTCTATAGAATACGGACACTCAAATTTAGGTTCAAGTTGTCTAAATATACAATTTGAGAAAATTTGTGAGCGTTCAAAACAATTTGGCAATCTTGCTGGTTGTCGATTTAATACTTGGAAAGTTGCTCTGTACAGAAATATTGAAAAAAATGAATATATTGTTGTATTTAGAGGAACACATCCAACGTCTGTTGGAAATTGGTTACAAGATTTTTTTTATTTTTTAAGATTTGATAAAAATGTTAAAAAATGGATGAACAAAAAGATGGATGAATTTACTCGAATGATTGGTTCAAATATCAATACATTTGTAGGACATTCAGCGGGTGGATACTTGGCGACTGTTATTAAAGAAGATTGGCAAGTTTATCGTGTTACGTTTAATGGATTAAAATGTAAAAAGAAAGATTTGAACCTTAATTTGCGTCTTCGTGGTGATTTTGTTTCTAAAAGACCATTATCTAATAGACATAACTACAAAAGCGTAGGCAATGGAGATCAGTCAGGACACGCTTTGAAAGGTTTTTTAAGAACTTTTCAAAGAAATGAAATTGATTGGAATAATATTTATCCTGATAGATTTTCTGAAAGAAGTTGGTTCAATAATATGGATGACGAAATGAGTGAAAGTGATAATGAAAGTAATGAAAATTCAAACAATTATGAAACAGACGAAAGTAATGACAAAAGTGATAAAAATTCAAATAATAATGAAACGGAAGAAGGCGCGACTGCAACAGCAACCGCTATTGCTTTTAAAACAATAAAAACAGAAGCCAAAAAAAAAGGCAAAGAAGCTGCAAAAGAAATAGCCAAAAAATGTTTCAAATCCGCTGCGACTGGTGCTGTTTTAGGTGCTTGTGGAAATGTTGGTGTAAAAGTTGCCAAGGATTTATATAAAGGTAAAACATTAAAACAAAGTTTAAAAGATCCAAAAACAATTAAAGAAGCAAAAGAAGGGGCTTTCGTTGGAGCAGCTTTGGGTGTTGCACATGTTGGAATGGTTTCTTTATTTTGTTGGACGGCTACAACAGCAACTGTTGTTTGCGGAACTGCTTATTGTGGTTATCACGTTGTTAAATTTGTTTGTGAAGATTAAAACATTTTTTATTAACATTTTATTAACATTTTATAAATCTTAAAATAAATTATTCTATTTCATCTAAAATTTTTGTAAATTTTGGCATTTTTTGTTTTTTTTGTAATTTTTGATAATTGTTCTACATCACCATCATAAATTTTTTTAATAAATTCTCTAAAATTATTTGAATTTTTTTTATATGTCCTGACTCAAAACAAACAAAATATACAGGATATGTTTCCAAATCATTCAAATAACTTTTATTTTCATATTCCTCTTTTGGTATTGAAAACATATAACACCAATCACTTGTTCATGCAAAATTTATTTGAAGGATATTAGTATCTAATTCATTTCCATAATATTTGTAATCAACTAAAAATACCATAGTTATATCGTTTAGATCACCTAATTCACTGAACTCCTCATTTTCTTGTGCCTCATAAATAATATGTTGTATATCTTGAAGATAATTTTCAATTTTCTCAAATGAGTTACATTTTTTATTATAATTTTCCATTTTAATTTTATTATTTTTTTTTAAATTAATTCTAATTTAAAGTTTTTTTAAATGTTGAATATGAATGTTTGATGAAGGTGCTTATGAAGTTGCAAAAATAATTTATAATATAAATGAAAATAATGGTATTATAACCAATGGATTCTACAAAATCTTTTTTTGTTTCATTTATTTTTTGAAATAATTCTTAATAAATTTTGTTAATTTGAAATTGTTTTAATTATACCAACTCAACACCAATACCCATAAAACCATAACCATATTTTTTACGTAATTTTTCACGTTCCTCTTCACTTGTCCATAAATTGTAAATTTCAACACCTTCTTTTATAGTATCAACACATGGAAGTGCTTTTTTCAATGTTTCTCTTCTCAAATAATCTTCAACAGTTCGATATTTATGAATGTATGTAATTTTTGTTTTTAATTTTTCTTTTTTAAATGTAAATATAAGCGTATCTCCACGTTTATATTTTTGATATTTTTCACTATATTTACGTCCTTCAACCGTTTTTACACCTTGTTTAATATAGGTATATGTAGGACATTCTTTTGGATTCAAAATAGACAAATAATGTATCGCCATGTTATATTTTATAAATATATTTTTTTACTCAATTTTTTATTTTCAGAAAAAGTGTATATTGACTTGTCAACCTGTCACTATAAGGTTCAAATAACACTTCAACTTTTTTTTACAAATTATTCTAGATTTTGTTTTTTTATTTTTTACTTTCCTTTTATTATATTATATATGATATATGGAAGCAAGAAGTTATGCTTATAATTTAGAAGATGTAATGAAAGATAATTTTGAATATGCATGGGACCAAGAAGAATTATGGAAAATTGCTGAGAAAAAGAAAATAATTACTTATAAAATGAATGATGTCAAACATTGGGTTTATACACCTTGTTGGAGTAAGGGGAAATGTTTCCTTTCAATATTTCAGATATTAAATCAACCAAAAAAATTCCCAGGACACATTAAACGTATAAAAAATGCTGATTTGAAATATCCATTGATTGTAATGGAGGATAAATATGACAAATATGGTGGAATATTAGATGGTAATCATAGATTTGCAAAGATGATACAACAAAATAAAAGAAAAGTAAAAATCGTGTATTTCACTAAAAAAGAATTAGATAAATTAAAGATTAAAATATAACATTATAACTAATGAATGTACATTTGGCAAATACTTTTTTTTTCCAAAAAGTGTATATCAAATAGTTAACTTTTTTTTGCCAATACTTTTTTTTCCAAAAAGTGTATATCAAATAGTTAACTTTTTTTTGCCAATACTTTTTTTTCAAAAAAGTGTATATCAAATAGTTAACTTTTTTTTGCCAATACTTTTTTTTTTCAAAAAAGTGTATATCAAATAGTTAACTTTTTTTTTTGCCAATACTTTTTTTTTCAAAAAAGTGTATATAAAGGATAGATATAGTATAAAATTTAATGTGTGGTATTTGTGGTATAATTAGTACTAATAATGAAGAGGTAATAAATGAACTATATGAATCGATCTTTCATCTCCAACACCGCGGACAAGATTCATGTGGTATAAATACATCCGACGGAAAGAAAGTTTTCACTGTTAAAGGACAAGGATTAATTAGAAGAGTTTTTACAGTTGATAACCTCAAGAAACTCAAGGGTCATATGGGTCTTGGTCATGTTAGATATCCAACAACTGGTATCATAACAGATAATGAGATTCAGCCATTCTATTCGAACCGTCCCTGGGGTCTATCGCTGTGTCATAATGGGAATATTTACAATGCGATGGAGATAAGAGAGTATTTAGAGGATAGACATGTACATATAAATTCAACATCAGATTCTGAACTTTTAATCAATTTGATCTGTTATGAACTTGAGAAATCCATTAACGAACTATCTATTGAAGATAATATTGTAAGTGTTGTTAAAAAGATAAGTGAAATATGCAAAGGAGCATATAGTGTCATATTGACAATTCAGGGATTCGGTCTGGTTGCATTCAGAGATCCATATGGAATAAGACCACTAGTTTGGGGAAAGAAGGATAACAGGGTCTTGGTTGCATCTGAGTCGGTATGTCATCAGAATTTGGAATATGATGATATTAAAAGTGTGAAAAACGGTGAGATTCTCCTAGTTACAAAAGATATAACCAAAACAATCCAATACAATGACACAGCACCTTACACACCGTGTATATTTGAATACATCTATATTTCACGTGCAGAATCGGTTATTGATGATGTTTCTGTATATTTGGCTAGAGTGAAGATGGGAAAGTTGCTTGCCGCTCGTATCCAAGAGCAATTGGGTGATGAGTTACAGAATATTGATTGTATTGTTCCTATACCAGACACAAGCCGACCATCTGGGATTGTTGTTTCAAAGATTCTGAACATTCCGTATTATGAGATTATTATAAAGAACAGATATGTATCAAGAACTTTCATCATGGATAGTCAACAGAGCAGAAGAATGGGAGTGAAGAGGAAACTGAACGTTGTTTCATCATTAGCAAAAGGTAAGAATATTCTTCTTATTGATGATTCTATTGTGAGGGGTAATACTATTAAGCATGTTATAGACATCCTTAAAAAGCATGGTGTTAATAAGATTCATATTGCGTCATGTTCGCCACCTGTTAGGTACAGTAATGTTTATGGTATCGACATACCAACTCAAACAGAATTGATAGCAAACAGAATGAGTATAAGGGAGATAAAGGAGTACTTAGGAGTAGATTCACTTATTTATCAAACAGTGGAAGATTTACAAACAGCTATTCAACAAATAAACCCAGAAATTTCAGGATTCGATATGTCAGTGTTCACTGGAGACTACATTAACTGAGTCTCTTCTTCTTACCACTAATGATAACATATGGATTTCCATTCTTATAATATCTTATTTTTCTTCTTCCATGACCACGTACTTTTACAAATCCTTTACCACCAAGTGCAAAATTGTTTATGTTGTTGAGATTAGTTTTTGGAAGCATATTTGTAATATAACAAAATTTTCTCAATAGTACATCATAAAAACTCTCTTTTCATCCTTATTGTCGAAAACAGGTTTACAACTGTACTCAACAATTTCCTTATACCCCTCATCTTCCAATCCACTCAGATCCATTCGCTTCTTCATAATATTGTAAACAACACTCTTAATAAACTTACCTTTGTTGAAACATCTCACATGATTCAACTGAGTCCTGATATTCGGATCTGTTGTAACATTCACTGCCACAACATCGTAATCATCTCCAACATAATCCAAATAGAACTTCCTATCCTTCGGCACTAAGTTTGTATTGTCAACTATAACATTCTCTCCATCATCAATCAACTGTTTGAACAACTTATTGTTCTTTGCCTTAGTTCCTAAGGAATCCCTGTTAACAATCTTGAAATCGAATGTCTCATATCTCTCTTGGATCTCTTTTGCCAAATGTGATTTACCAGAAGCGGGTAGCCCAATCATTAAGATAACATATTTTCTGTAATCTGTTAAATCCAATTCAAAAGGATCAGGTTCGGTGTAATTCAAGTATGGTCTCTCTGGTAGATTAACTGGATCACTCTTGAATCCCTCTGGATGATAGAATTCTTCAGGTGTGTAAAATTTCATTTCACAATTGTGTGCAAACAACAGATCACTCGTTGAGAAATCCTTCTTCTGCTTTACACATTCACCAGTATCATCTGATGACCACTTCCATCCAGCTGGACGTCCACATGCATCTCCACAGTAGAAGGATTCTTTCCTTTCTACCGATCCAATCTCTGTTTCCAATATTGACAAGAATCCCACCATAGGTTTCCTGTACTCACTGTATCCAGTTGACACAAAATAAGATGCATTGATGTCTAATGAAGCAATAATGTTGTTCAATTTGAATATGAAATCAGTCTGTTTTTGCTCCTTTCCCTCCAAACCACTCTGATTCGTGAAGATAACAATATTGTAGCCATCTTCATATTGCAATTTCATAAGTCGGTCTTTTAAAGTATCATCATAGAGTTGCCAATCTTCACAGTCTTTTGGGTGAAGTCGTCCACTCTTTGTTTTAATGAGTGTTCCATCCAAATCGAAACCAGCTATTTTTCTACTATCCTTATTGCCCAAATCGATATTGTAAATAACGTTCTCCATTGTAATATACCATTCGGATATCTTTATATCTCAGTGGACTTAAAAAATCATCTATTTTTATTTTATAATGCTAACAGAAGAAGAGTACAAAAAGTTCATTCGAAGATCACAAGAGGATAATTATTTTTTAACCTCAGATGAGAAAAAACGGATGAGAAGTTATCTTGATCATCATAACGCAATACGACATCCATCAACTTTTGGTGGAGGATTAATGCAATTAGTTGCACGTGGTCCTACTTGTTGGAATGGTGACTTACAACATAAATTGTATTGGAAAGATGGAAGTCTTCAATGGAAAGATGAAAATGGTAAAAAGTGTTGGTATTGTGATTTGAAACACAATTACACTGACTGATATTTATACCCTTGAAGATTTCAAATAAACGTTTTTAATATTTTTTTTTATAATATTTTACCACTAATTTTATAAATCTTCAATATGATATAAAAACGTTCATTTTAAATTTCCAATGGTGTAAATAATTTAAGATTATCATAATATTTAGCACTAATGTCTTTACATGATGGACAGTAATCGTTCCATCTTGTTTTATGTTCTTTAACATATCCTATACCATCGATATATCCATCATATAAATTATTATATTTAAATGATCTTAAATCTCTACATGCACAACATCCAGGTGAATCTATCAATTTACAATGTTCGTGGCATTTTTCACACAGATATTTTGTGAATTTCATGTATTGTTCATCTTTCTGTTTTTTCACTTTTACAACTTTTTTTGATTTTTCTTTTACATGACATTTTTTACAAATAATATTTTTTACAATATAAGTAAATGATTTATTTGGTGGATCCAATACTATTTTATATTTATTGATATCAACTCGTTTTATAGTTTTTCCGCAAAGTAAACATTTTGTACATGATAAACATATATTTTTAAATGATTTATGTCGGTAACATAAATAGTTATATTTATATTTTGGTTCTAATTTATACATACTTATTAATGTAATTAAATAAATTTTTTAAGTCATATATAAAAATATAATAAAAACGTTCATTTTACATATTCAATGGTATAAAATGGAAAACAATAGGAAAGGATGTATAAATCATAATTATAACGGATGTTTAGAGTGGTGCGTATTCTAAATATCACAATTAAGCACGAGTGTTATCGAACACCTTGTAACCAGTCCCAATCATTGAAGCCAAATCGCTCATGTTTTGTGGAATGATCATTGTGTTAGACTCCCCAGCAATCTTTCCGAACTCCTCAATGTAGTTCTCAGAAAGCCGGTACTTGATAACCTTGTCAGCCTCCTCTGTTGTAAGAGCAGTGGCAACCATTTCGATACTTTCTCGTTGAGCCTCTGCAACCTTGGTAATGCGATAAGCTTCTGCATCAGCAGCGATTTTAATCTTATCAGCATCACCCTTAGCGGTCGTCAATTGTTCATAAGCATAAGCATCAGCATCAAGCTCAACCTTTCTCTTGTGAGCCTCGGCTGTAATGATTGTTTCACGCCTCTCTCGGTCAGCAGTTGACTGCTTGTGTAGAGATTCGCTAACTGCCTTGTCACAAGGCTCAAGATCAGTGATCTCGAATCTAATAACACTACAACCCCAATCCTTAACACTCTCGTTCTCGCCTGGTGATCCTTCATTCATGTACTTTCTAATATTTGTGTTCAGAGAAGATCTCTCTGAAAACAGAGTATCAAGTTGAAAGTTACCAACCTCAGTTCTCATAACAGATTGACCCAACTGTTGGACAGAATATATTGGTCGTGCCGCTCCATAAACAGCCTTTATAGGATCTATGAAACGTACATACAGGTTACCACCCATAGTGACCATTACATTGTCCTTAGTTGTTGCAATCTCTGGTTCAACCCTTAGGCACAACTCTCGGTTCTCCACCTGAGTAATTGTGTGGACAAACGGAATAAGAAAATTCAAACCAGGTTTAACTGTACCAACAAATTCACCGAAACGTTCAATGACGTAATTGTGTCCTGATGGTAGAAAATTTACACCTGTGTTCATAATCTTTGGAAAACTATCATAATTAATGTTATTAACATGTCTGTTGTCCATTGTTGTATTAACTTGACGCCTAGGTCTAATAGACATAAATCTAGTGCCAGTTCGTGTAATACCTGCAATATTTTTCATCAACATACTTGGATGTACCTTTGAGTAATTTAATGTAAAAAATAATCAATTTTTTTACCCCTATACAGAAATTAAGTTAAACATATCAACTATTAAATATTGGTGTCTTCTGTGAACACTTTTTTGTTCATTTTCTCGATAACATCCTCTATCGTTGTACCACTACAAGCGTTGACAACAAATGCAATATCTATTCCACAATTCGGACATTTTTTCGCATTGTGAATCTTATCATGATCAAATTCAGATTCACACTCTAAACACTCATAAAGCCCCCATATCTCATCATTTTCTGGATTTGACAAATACAAATCTATTGCACCATATGCAACCAATTGCATAAGTCCGCCAAACATGTTTAAAACAATATAAAATTAATTTTTTAAATATATATATACCAGTTTATACAAAATTATGGACTACTATTGGAAAAAGCAAAAAGGCGAGATTAATCATAAGATGAAGAAGAAGAACGCTGGTAGATGTTATGAGAGTTCAAAATATACAAGGGCCAATCGAAGGTTTCAAGAAAACCTTAACAGAGGAAGAAGAGCATTGATACGATCCATAGTATCCAATAAGGACATTTCGCGCCTTGGTGTACTTGATGAGTGTTTCCCTTCATGTAAACTTAATCGTTGGTATGGTTGTCCAGGTGATATCCAATGCATGAAACCAACTTTTCTTAAATTTTCTAAGGGTAAAACCAAGAAGAAACAATATTGGGGTATAATGACACGCAAATGTAAGAAGACAAAGATTCTTAGAACGAATGAAAAACTTTATATCGACAGTATAATCTATGATTATTACAAGAATCCAACTATAATGTTTGATGTTTCTGAGATTTATGATTATATTAAGAGACTTTTTGAGATTGAGGATTATGTTTTGGGGTTTCAAAAAGTTATCAATCTTGGAACTTTCAGAGATTTCCTTACCAAATATATGGTCATCTCTCGTTATGAAGATACTTATTTCAAGCTTTACTTTCAAAGAGAGAAGAGACGTAAATATGATACACATAACACACATGGTGTCTATCTGACACTCAGTAACAAGGGTGACTATGAGAATTATCCTATGCTCAAACTCTACGAAATATATTCATTTGAATACCTTTACAGAGATCTGCACTACTATTTTGTAACTCCCACAAACACTGTTTGCTACATGAGAGGTTACCATCTCGCCAAAATCAAGAACATGAAACCTTCCATGCTGAAAAACGATTCAAATTTTGGAAAGGGTATGCAATATGGAAACAGTTATAGTACTGAGAAGGGAGATGTAGATGAGGATGATGATACAATGGGGTATGATGTTGCAAAGATTGTCAGAAAACATATTGTTTCACTGTTCGAATAAAAATATTTATAAAAAAACACTTTTTTAGAAAAAAAGTATTGTCAAAAAAAAATAAGCTTAAAAGGGATAACAAGGTAATAAGCAATTATGTTATCTGAAGTTTTATTTTTATTGTTTGGCGGAATGCTTGTATCCCCTGCACTAAACAGTCTAAATGTGACCAACGGTGTTGATGCTCTCGATTATTATGCAGAGGTGCATTTAAGTAAATGGAATAGTTGGATGCACACTATCGGTATGCCATTCACAGTTTATGGTATTTCATGTTGGTTTCCCGCTATTTTCTGTTTAAAACCTGAATATAGGAATGTTATGCAGAAGTATATATGGTCTATGTTGTTTGTTCATTATCTTACAATTGATCCTCTAAGAGGGGCATTGTGTACACTTTTCTATACTCCGACAATGTATTATGCATATGATAATACTTATAGGATTAAGTCCAACTGGAAACTGTTTGTTCATGGTTTCTTGATTTCGTTCTTTGCATTGATGTTCCAAGAGATTGTTGGACATTGGTATGGTGGAGATGATCCGAGTCGACCCGAGGGAGTGCCAAATGCTATTCTGTATGCAACATTTTACTCCACTTATCATATTATATAAAAAAATGATTTTAAAAAAATAACAACTACTATCAATACAACACAAATTATGGATAGTAATTTTCAAAAAGCTAGAAGTCTAATTGCTCACGCTCTTGTAGGTGAAGAGTACACCAGAAACGATATTGAAATCGCAAGAAATATTATGCTTGAGTATATTAAAAAAGAAGCTGACAAAGAGATTGAGAAGAAAGAGAAGGAGATTCTCATTTACAAGGCTCAGAAAGAGTTGGAAATCAAAAAGATAAGAATGAATCGCAATAAGATTAGACTCGAAATTAAGAGTAAAGTTAAACAACTTCTGAAACAGTGATCTCTTCAAAAGTATTATAAACATTATGTATCATTATACCTATATAAAAATGGTTTTTTAATGTTGACAATACTTTTTATCTAAAAAAGTATAAAGCATAATGGTGAATTACCTTATTATTGTTTGTGGATATACGGCACGTTTAGTTAAATATGCTGAGGAGATTGAACCAAAACCTATCTTCATATGGGATGACATATGTGGAAACGGTCTTCATCTTTGTCAAGATCCAGAAGAAGCTGTTAAATTGGCTAAAATTGTTGGAAATAAAATAAAATCAGGAACTATATGTTTCAAATATGATGATACAGAAGAGTTCGATATTATTGAAACAATTCAGATGCTCCAAGAGTTTGATCATTGTGGATTTTTCTTTATTGATCGTTCATATGGTTGGGATAAAGATGGTGAAGATCCTCGTAGAATGATTACAAACAGCGATTTGAAATCATTTGATAACGATAAACCATTTGGTGGTGATGAGTATTATTGCGGTACGTTGTACGAATGCAATCATATTGAAAAAGATGATATGAACATTATGTTCATGACATTTGATACCGAATCTGGATAAATCATCCAATTATAATTTTTTTTATTTTTACAACTTTTTTCAAAGATTGGAGTCAATATTTTTGAAAATTAATTTTTATCTTTTGACAATACTTTTTCCTAAAAAATATAATTGATTTTTATTTTTCTAATATATTTTTGTGTATACTTTTTTTCTAAAAAGTATGGATAATTCATCAATAAAAATATTCAAACAAATACTACAAGATGGAAACATCGAAATGCTTAAAACTCTATTGAAACATGGAGATTATGATGAATATTTACATCGTTTACCCATAAATGATTTCAGTGGAACAAACAGAGAATCGATAGATTGTATTGAGTATATCATTGATAGATATGTTATGCTCAAAAGAAGACGTAAATTGATGCATTTCTGTTTAATAAATACTCCCATAGGTAATAGAGACATGATCTCAAAGATAGCAGAGTTTTACAATCCGAAAGTTAGTGAACTTCGTATTACAGCTATTAACACATCTGTTCTATACAGACCAGGACTTTTGGAAAAAATAGTCAAAGCACAAGAGAATAACAATATAGCAGTTATACATGGATGGGATTCTACACCACTTCTTATATACCTTGTATGTATGTGTGGTATTTCCGAAAATGAGTTATACATGCGTCTAAAACATTTATTGAAACTTGACGTGAATCCAAATCATACTGGATTAGTGCCATACACTACAACCCCAATGGTACTTCTTGAGACAGCGGAAAATAGACGGTGTAGTGATCGTATTATCAGCTTGATAAAGGGTTATATTATCAAAAAGTCTTTGAAAGAGCATTTTGAAAATAAAAATTGAACAATTTATTTTATAATATGAGTTTGAATGAACAGAATATGGACTATAATAGTGCATGTAATATTATCTCTACCTCAAGGAATGATCCATCACCGTATTCAAGAGGTGATATTAATGAAGCTTGTAAATACTTGAAAGAATATTTTCAAAATGAACGAGATATTGGAAAACAAAGACTCAAACTAAATTTTAGCATCTCTTCAAAACAACGTGAACAAAAGAAACTCGAACTAATGCAAAATTGCAAAGAAAAAAAAGCAAAATTGAGTTGCTTTATGGATGAGATTCGACTTAAACTACCAAACAAAGGTAGGAAAGCACGAATTACACAGACATTGCGGAAGAAAGTATGGTGTAAAACATTCTCTTCTGACAAAGGCGAAGCTCCATGTTTCTGTTGTGAAAAAAGAATCATCAATTGTTGGAATTTTCAAGCAGGACATGTTCAATCAGAGTATCATGGCGGACCTACAATCGTTGAGAATCTTCGTCCAATTTGTGCTGAATGTAATCAAAGAATGGGTACAAAAAATATGTATCAGTTCATGCTTGATAATGGGTTTAGGTGTGATAAATTTTCCGTGGATGATGAATATGCCATTGGATATGATTGCGGTTTTAGTGAAGAAGAGTAACTTAAAAAATTAACATATTATATTATAATATAAGCGTTGTTGGAGGATTTTATTGTCCAGAACACACTCTGGAAAAACTCACGTTAGAATCATATATTCAGTTAATTAGAAATTTCAGTTTACATGAGCTTCCTGAAGGAACAAGTGTTAATTCATATTTCTTTGGTCTAAATTCTCCAAAAGTTGATCGTCTATTGACAATAAGAAACCTTACTAATACCACTCAATTTCCTCATCATCTTCGTGATCCAAAAACATTCTTCCAAATCTTTCATCCCATTCACATCCATTCTCTATCAACCATTTAACACAATCATAATGAAGATAACGCATTGCACACGCAAGTGTTTTACCATTCCATGGTACATTCTTTTCACGAAGTATTTTGAGATACTCAAGTCTTCCAAAATACGCAGCACATGCACAGATGTCTGTGTCATATACAATAGTGTGTCCAATTGCATACTCAAAAAGATCAGATGCATCATGTGTGATAATCATACAATAAATATCGCGATCAATTTCAGCACCATTATTAACAAGATATTTGAATATCTTGGGATTATATTCCCCATAAAAATGTAAGTTTCTACTTTCAAATTGAAAGTTGTACTCTTCATGTAAAACTTTCAATATATCTAACCAATTCTTATCGACAAATTTTGCAATGTGATCTGAATTAATAATCCCACAATTGTCCATAATGAATCTGAACAGATTTACATTGAGATCGGTTGAGGAGTGGTTCAATATTTTTTGTAAATATTGTATATTGATAAGGTTTTCTTTGAAAAGATATTTCAACATTTCAAAATTGTCTGATTTTGAAATATCAATGATTACGTGTTTAATATCAAAGCCATCACATAATAATTGTTTCATAAAATCGAATCTTTTATATTTTATTGCATACAAAAGTATATTATGCTGTGTAAGAGAAAAAGAAATATATTTATCTTTATCTTTACAAACATCAATAATTTTTTTATGCGATGTTTGATTGATGTACATATAGAAATTGACTAAATTATATTTCAATATACATCTCATAAAAATAGGAATATTTCTGTACTCAAACTTATTTGACATCGGATATCGTGAACTGTTATTCAAAAGTAAATAGAGTGAAATAACAACGGGTATTTCTCTATTGAATTTATTGAAAAAATCAGTTCTCTGTTTATTTCTCTTTTCCTCCCTCTTTCGGCCTTCAAAGATATTTGGATCTCTCGGAGCTATCTCACAAGTGTGAGAAAATTTGTAAACACTCAGAGGAATTTCGCAACCAAAATAATTGGCAACATTGACAAAATTTTCCAAATCATCAAGATTCCTCAATTTCACCTCACCATTAACGATAATGTCTTTATTGAGAACAAATCTATCTTCAAATTCCCCTTCTGTTTCACCATCCTCAATCAGATTCTGAATCATTACAGTATCTTTTACGATATCTGGTAGTTCATTTAGAATAACTTTCATATTATTACACACAATAATATGAGATAAATAAAAAAAAATCAATTTTAATTGATAATACCAAATGTTTTATCCAAGAATGCCATAACAGCCATCTTGTTCGACTGATCATCACTTACACGATTCAACATAAGCTGATTCATCAAATTCTGAATATCATTAATCTTCCTGATATTCTTCTTTCCTATAACACCATCAATAAACTTCTTGAGAGTGTTGTACTTAATATCGTTAACAACAACGTTTAGTTCCAAATCGTACATCAGTTTGGCATACACGTTCTTGTTCAACTCCTTTTTGATTTGTTTGAATCCCTTCTGAACTCTTACCCATTGGATATTGACTCTAATATCTCTCTCTATTTTATCATCTCCACTTAATCCGTTGTCAACGTGAAGCTCAAATTTATACATCTTTGAACGTTCATCGTATCCTCTTACAGTAATTCGGTTGATACTATCTGTTATTCTGTTCATTTTTATAATTAAACGAATATATTTTTGAAAAAATTGATTTATAATTACACAAACAAACGCAAACTCCACTAAATCATGAATCCCGTACTTGATAAAATTCAATGCATATACGAGTGCCAGATGTTTGATGAACCTACAAACAAACCTGGTAGAACCACCAAAAAGAGATTGGCAACCAATACTCTCAACCCAGATTTCGAACGAGATCTCAAGGACAATGAACAAACGTTCATCGTTACTGGTAAAGTGGACGGCACATGTTGTAGGATCGATGCAATGGGGACTCTTCAAAAGAGGAGAGATCTCAAGAAAGGAAGGAAACAACCAGAAAATTGGGAGAAAACTGGTGCGTCAGTTGGTTTCATGCCACTTGAGAAAGGTGATAAACATCACAAGTCCACGCTAAAAGAAGATACAATTGCAATTTTTGATCCAAAAAAGGGCATAACTTATGAACCATTAGCAAATCTCAGAAATACAACAGTTGAACTAGCCGGACCAAAGATTCAAGGTAATCTACATGGTTTACCACAACATTGTGTTATTGTTCATGGATCAATTCAGATGAGAGGTTATCCGAGGGATTTTGACTTGAACTCATTGAAGGATTGGTTTGAAAATGATAAGCAATGTGAATTCTTCGAGGGAATTGTTGTTCATTTCTCAGGAGGTAATATGTATAAGGTTCATCGACATCATTTAGATATGGTTATTCCGAAATACCGGAGCTTGATGGATGTAGTGATGTAACACATTTATTATAAAAAAATGATTTTTTTTTTCGATAATTGTACACTCAAGCTATAGAATAGAGATGTATGAACCACATAAATTGATAAAAAAAGAGTTGAAAAAATTCATTTCTTCTACTTCTGAGAAGTATGATAAGTTATACGATTTACGAGAAGGAACTATGAATGCTGTGATTAACACATATGATGTAAGAAAACTTGCAAGACAGGTTCACGTATATTCTCTACCTGATTTAATGGTATCGGAAGAAAATGATATAATTAAAAAAGCGAAGATACTCAGAAACACAGCTGACTCACCAAATGTGAATATATATTCAGATATTGTCAATATCATATTTCTACCAAGTGATGAAATAAAGAATGAAGATGGAGGGTTTCAAAAAGATGGGAGATTTTTTGGAGTTTGCAAATCTGTTGTAACAGAGTACAAAGATGTGGAGAAGCATATTGAATCGCGCATCACTGCAAACCGAATGGATGAAATAAGAGATTTTGCCAAACGATACGATTCAATAAGCTTTATCGGAAGAGTTCATATGGAGGATATATTTTACAAATATCTTCCAAAATATTCTGACAAAGAGAGGAGTGAACCGATGTTTTATCAAAAATTGGTTATGATTTCAGAACATGATAAAGATAAGAGTTCTGAGAAAACACTTAGAAAAGATAGTACATTGTTTTATGATGCGTTATGGTCATTATTATTGATAGGAAAATTCAGTAGTGAAATGTGCGAACATATTCAGAAATATTGGTCAGATGAAGATTCTCGTCTGTTTCGCGTCTACACAATGATGTACTATTTGACAAAAGAGGCAGAAGCATGGTGTTATGACATTCCAGCTGTATGTGTTGGACCAACTGTATAGGAATTTGCGTTCCAATATGAATAATAGAATATTAGAACAATTATAAATGTGAAAAGAGCAATTCGAAAGAGCATTCATTAGCAATCTCAATCTAAAAAAATAAGGAAAAAATTCTGATTTGAATCAAAATGTTCAATGAGAAGACACAATACAACAAGTAAAAATATATTGATAGGTCAAGTTGCCAACTTCTATTACCATTTAGCAAAAAAATTGTTGATTAGCGAAGCACCAATGGAAAAGGAAAACAACGAGTTGAACATTCTTTACATTGGAGATAGAGATTATTGTTGCACATATCTTGCTCTAATATTGGGTTTCATGTCAGCTGACACTACTCAACAATTCTCATACACATTTGTTGGATATTTCTGTAAAAAAGTCCTAGAAGGAAACAATTTCGATTTGAGTAAGACAACATTTGTATCAACATTGGAGGATATACCGAAAAATCAGAAGTATGATGTTGTTTATGGTAACATGTGTGGAACAATAGGTGATCCCATTGGCAAAATATATGTAGATTTTGTTGATTACATAAGTGATAATGCTCTTGTTATTTTTTCATGTTTAGGTAGATTGGATATATTGGGTTGCAATTTAGCTTCGTCAATTTACAAAAAACATTGGAATAACATTTATAAGTACTTCTGTTCACACAATTCGAATGAGTTGTCAGATTGTATATTGATTTATGACAAACTTAATAAGTATAATCAGGATAAGAGTGAGAAGATACTTGTTAAACCAGATGAAGATAATATCAAATTTACAAACACGAAATATACAGATGGATCACCATTCTATTGTTTAGATATTCGCAATTTCTTAATGTATTGTGATAAATGTTCTGGGTGCACGTGTGATGATTGTATGATGTATTACTATTTTTTATCATCGTAACAGTATGAAGTATGATCCGTTAGTACATTTGATTCGAGAATTTCCTAATCAAAAAGTGAATTATCTGTATTTATCTCATACAATTGATATAGATTTCATATTGAAAAACAGAAACATATTGTGGGACATGTTCTTTGTGTCTCTCAACAAAACTGTTACAATGGATATTGTTAATAAAAATCCTGATATGAATTGGTGTTGGAGAGCATTATCTATAAATAAGAATATAGATATCAATACAATCAAGAATAATTTAGATAAGAACTTGGATTGGTACAATCTATCTTGTAATAGAGGTGTGAGAATGGAGGATATAGAAGATAATATGGATCTACCTTGGGTGTGGAGAGCTGTATCGTTAAATCCAAATTTAACGCTACAATTTGTTAATAAACACCCAAATAGAGAGTGGGATTGGAGTAGAATATCAGCAAATCCAGCCATTACAATGAAGATTGTTCAACAAAACATGTACATGAAGTGGGTATGGCTTGTTATGCCCAAAAATCCAAATTTTGATGAGAGTGTACTTGATATTATGCCGTGTGTTTATTGGGTTTGGAAAGATATTGTATGTCATAGGAATATAAGTGTTGAGACGATAGAGAAGTATTTTGATTGTGTGATGTTCAGAATGGATCACATGTGGAGTAAATTGTCAAAGAATCCTAATTTAACCATTGAGTTTGTTAGAAAGTATATTGATAGGAATTGGAATTGGGGTATTTTATCGAAAAATAGTGCGTTTACAATTGAGGATATAGAGAACAACCCAGATTTGTCATGGGATTGGTCAATGGTTTCACACAATCCAAATTTGACCATGCCGTTTATAAAGAGACATATAGATAAACTATCTTTTGAGGATTTACAGTTTAACGAGATGCCTTATCAAAGGAGAATAGGAGAAACCAGATATAGATATCGAACAATTGGTTATTATATCTTGGTACGTCACCTACCAAAATGTGTAAGTAGAGGGATTGCTGAATGGTTTTTGTGAAACAATATACGGTTTTGTAAAAAAAGTGATGAAAATTAATGCAAAATTGTTGTTGTCATGCTTAGAGTGTGAACATTATTCAGCGTATTATTCGCAAATTTTGTGGTAAACGTCCTATACTCACGATTAAATGTATTAGTCACACTCCTATTACATACAATATCTCGAGAGATTCATACTCTTCAGTAGGTAAGAAGCATTCTTTGAGAGATGATGATTTTTCCTCTTCTGATGAGAGTCATTTACATGAGCTTCGGATCAGGAAGGGAATGAAAACCATTAACGATGTTGTGAACAGAATGTATGAAGTTGTGTATGGAGGCAATTTACAAGAAACAATATCCAAAAAGTATTGTTACATCTATTGTGGAAATAGGAAGTTGCAAGGAAATGAATCGATCTGTGTTCTTTTCAGTAATCGATCGAAGAGTATCAAATTCTGTTATGAACCAGAGAAGTTTAATTTATTGTAAATTACTATTTATAAAATAATTATATTAACTAAGATAATGAATTTGAAGAGAGAGAGATGCTTTTTATATCATGCAAGTTCAATGACACTGTTTTCACCATTATCCAGTTTGTACCAGACAACGAGACTTTTCAATCTGAAATCATCAACGTTCTTTAGAAACATAAGATATATACCTCATATTTTCCCCCAACAAATTCTATTCAGATATGGACAATTACATGTATCAACTCTCTGTAAAGAGAATATCTCTCCAATTCCCGCGTTTGGAATAATCGGTATTTTACAAGGAGGTGTATATGGTCATTCCAATCTGTATTTTTCAAAAAGACTTGGAATAACAAGTAATGTCAAGATAACTGACTACTTCAGAGGACCAGTTTTCGCAGCATCAAGAGACATTATATCTCAAGGTGTTCCTTTCATGTTAACAGAAAAAGTTAGTGAAACATTGTTCAAAGAGAACTCTGAGAAATATCATTATCCTGTTTTGTTCGCCATATCCGCGTTAACAACTTCACTGAGTCATCCACTACATTGTATGCAACTTTTTGCACAGAATAACAGAAACAAGTCACAATTACAGATTGCTATTGAGACATGCAAAACTTACAAGTTGACACTATTTTATAAAGGTATTGAAGCCAGATTGGTATTATTAGGATTGACAAATATGTTTAATGATATTTTCTTAAAAGATGTTTGGTTAAATGTTAATTGATTTATAAATTGGCTTTAAGCGTAGGGTTCAGTAGGGAGAGGCACTCTGCATGTATTTAGAAGTCAATACAATTAACAAAGTTACGAAATTCACGCCAGAAACGTGTAGGTGATTCCATAAAATGATCACATGGACCACTTATGTATTTCTCGAGATTATCGATCTCTTCTTTCAAATTTGATTCACACTCCATTTTCCATACAACATCTTTGTATTTGAACTTCTTCAACAACAACTTCTCGTCAAGATTTTTAATAATTGTTCGAAGACCAGAAATTGTCGTCTCTTTCAACAAATCTTCTTTGATTGTCATATCATATTATTATTCCAAATATTTAAAAAAAATAAAGATTCAATTTTTTTAAATATAGTATATATGTTACTTGGAATTATTGGTGGAATGGGACCACATGCAACAATTTGTTTTCTCCAAAGACTTCTCGAATGCACTCCAATTATAAACGAACAGAATCACATACCATATCTGTTAATCTCTACTCCTGAAATACCCGATCGTTCAAAGTCTATTTTGAGCAACAATCAACAAACAATTCAAACAATTCGAGAAAAACTTGCTTACAATGCAAAGCTACTTGAGAGAAGCAATGTAACTCAGATAGTGATGATATGTAATACAGCGCATTATTGGGAAGATGACATTAGGGATGCTATCTCTATACCTTTTATAAGTATAATTGAAGAGACTTGTAAATACTTGACAGACAATAGTATGAACAATGTGTGTATAATGTCAACGTTGGCAACAAAACAGTCAGGTATGTATGATAGGTACTTAACAGGAATTGATTTTGCATATCCAAATAATAAACAACAGAATAAGATAACAAATGCGATATATATGATTAAGTGTAAAAAGTGTTCAGAAGCCACAAATATTTTGAGAGAGGTTGTTGATAGTTTGAAATCAGAAGGATTCGAATATTTTGTAGTAGCGTGTACGGAGTTACCAATAGTGCTTAATGGTCCAGAGTTTGTGAATCCAAGTTCTATTTTGGTTAAAAGGATATTGGAACTTTATAAAAATTGATTTTATTTATTCACATTGAATCAACTATATTTTCAAACTATGTCCACAAGACAAAAGAATATTGCCTACATATATATTGTTAATTTATCAAGAAAAATACCAGAACAAATAACAAAACTTGGAATTACAACGCGTCCAAGAGAACGTTTAAAAGAGTATTTTCCATCAACTGATGGTGTTGTTAAATCAGAATTTGATTATCTCTATTTGATCTCTTCTACTAGTGATGAATTTGATATAGATATGTTAAGATCTTTCGAAACTTTATTTATGAATCGTTCAAAACATTTTTCCAGATCGGCAGTTTGTAATAAACCAAACATAGCAAGGGAATCTAGATATTGTTCTCCAGAAGAATTAAATAATATTTTCGTTGAGCATGTTATTCCAATTATTGAAATGAATTGTCATTTTTCTGTTAAACTTATTAAAATGGATGAAATACCAAATGATAATTATATCAATAGGTTGCCAAAAATTGAGAAACCTAAAACATTAGATGAAGAAATCCCAGAAAATCTTCCTGAATTGACCCTACGTCAACATCAAAAGGAAACATTGGATGCATATCAGAATTTTGATGGTAGTAGGTGTCAAATTATTGCACCAACTGGATCAGGAAAAACTTTTACAAGTTCTTTGATTGCGAAAGGAAATAACAAAATTATATTTGTTATTCCCAATAATTGCATATTTAATCAATTTTACAAGTATTTGCGTCCAAGGTTTATGGATCATCAGTTTGTTATTTTGTCATCACAATTTAAACCTTACAAGAATGATGGAAATATTCATATGAATGTTGATCAGAATAGTTTAGATATTATTGTTGAACATTATGAGAAAGTTCTTATTATTACCACTAGTCAATCTTGCAAAAAGATTACCAAGGGTGTATTTGATTTAGCGATTTTTGATGAAGCACATCATCAATCTGGGCATGATAGTTCTACAAGAGTTCTTCTTCATGATACAGAAGATTTGAAAATATTGATGAGAGTTTTTCAAACAGCTACACCCAGATTTCAAAAATCTAAGGACGAGAATGTATTCTGTATGTCGAATAATGAAAAATTTGGAAAGATAATTCATTATTTACCATTCAGAACAGCAGTTCAAAGAAGTATATGTAATGATCTTGAATATCAATTTATACAAACTGATGATATGAAAATAAAATCAAATGAAGCAGTTGTTGTAACTATTCTTGATCAATTTAAGAACAATAATAGAAGAAAAATGATTGTTTATGCAGAGAATAATGAATATTCAAGAAATTATTGTGGTGCTTTCAAAAATTATTGTGACACCAAAAATGAATTGAAAGATGTAAATGTCTACATTGTATCACAAGACAATAAAGATGATCTTGAAAAATTTCGAGAGGATACTGGTTTGGCAATTCTTTTCAATTGTGAAATAGCTATTGAAGGATATGATGATGCATATGTTGATTGTGTTTACATTACATATAATATTAAATCACCTGAAAGATTTGTACAAATCGCCGGTAGAGCGACACGAATACATAATAAGAAGAATGTTTTTTCTACAATTGTTATGAATTCTGACGATGCACAATTATGCTACAAAGAAGCAATGATAAATATTATGTTTACACTAAATTTTTACGAAGGTAGATACAAGTATGAAGCAGATCATAGAAAAAGTACTGATATTATCAATCCAAATAAAATCATTGCTAAAATTGTTGGTAGAAACGGCACAGTAGAAAATATTGATTTGGATTATGATCGTGTTAAAAATTATTTGAATGAATTGCAGTATGAATATGCAGGGAAATATTATTCTAAATCGCAATCGTTAAGAAACTATCTTAAACACACTGATCAGTTTCACGAAGATGGTTGTTTTTTAACAGCATGTGTACGTTCCAAGAAAAATTTTAAAAAACTTGAAGCTTATGATCCACTTGTTTGGAAAAATAATGGAAAAACACCAGGAAACAGTTTATCAACACTTATTACTGCTAAATGGGTCGAACAAGGTCTCCTTGAAAAGATTGAATTGACTCAAGAAGAAAAAGAATTTTATGGTAAAAATTGTAAGTACAAATTTAGATTTATTGAGTCAAATGCTTAATCTATCTATGAACAATTATAAAATTGATTTTATATTTATAAACATTTTATAATTATAAAGAAATTATGAGTTTACAATTACATGTAAAAAGCATGACAAACAATATTAGTTTAACTATACATTGTCCAAATGATATAACAGTTTGTGATTTAAAACATTTAATTTATGATCAAAATAAAGATTTATTGCCATGTTTGTTCAGATTGGTATACAAGAGTAGAGAATTATCAAATAATGAACAGTTTCTTAACGATATTGGTTTACAAAATGATGATGTACTGTATTTTGTAATGAAGTTGAATCCTGATAGGGAAATTTTATTGTATTTGAAAGATACACTTGAATTGAATCTTAATTG
>Ga0180437_10001068_pt1 | contig 48350 bp, 41 predicted proteins | sample SS_ome_4_FD_132410 | JGI IMG/M metagenome (GOLD analysis project Ga0180437, IMG submission 132410) | Hypersaline lake sediment archaeal communities from the Salton Sea, California, USA - SS_3_D_1 metaG | ecosystem: Environmental > Aquatic > Non-marine Saline and Alkaline > Hypersaline >... | reverse complement strand
AGGTTTCCCTCGTCGTTTCGGTTTGCTTCCTGTCGGGCAGCGCCTGTGATGGCTTTCCATAGCTCGTAAGCCTCCATACCCAGGGCCCTAGCTCGGGTATCCACATAGGCTTCGTCAAAGGCGGCACTCAACGCCGGATCGGCACGCAGATAGTGAAAGACCATCATGTCATAGATATCCGTTTCGTGCTTGCGCGACCGCCCTTCGGTCCAAGCCATCAATTTGCCGACGATGACGTCCTCAGGGCAGGCACACCAAACCTCAAAGGGTTCTGCTCCTGGTATGTCAACCATCTGTTGCACCCGGCGTCGAAACGCCTCCCTGTAGCGGGACGCCATCGTCAGAGGCACCAGGTCGGCCTTTTCTCCCCGGTTAGTGTCTATGATGTTGAACATGATGCCCTGGCGCATGGAGTCGCGCATCTGCATGGGGTCGGCATAGTAGCGTGGAGGCGGATACGCTGCGACCAGAGCCTGGATGTGCCTCTCGCTCAACTCCACCACGATGTCTATATCGTAGGTCACGCGGGTGATGCCGTAAACCGTGCCAGCAAAGGCCCCGATGATCATATACGGTGCGCCAATGGTTTCCAGTGTGTGCAGAATGTCCACGAAAAGGCTAAGGTCCGGGGCGCGTTCGTTCGGCACGGGCCACCTCCTCCAGGACTTTCAGATTGAGCGCCTGAGGGGATAGGTGCGGGTATCGCCGGCCCAATCGGCCACGGATCAGTCCCACTGCCAGCTCCCGGGCATTAAGCATGATCCGTACGCGCTTCTCTGGGGCAAGTGTGCCCAGCAGGCGCATCTGTTGCACATCTACTGGGTCAAAGCGATAGGTCGTCTCTTTCATCTGTCGTGTCTCACCTGCCTAGCCTGGACTTCCCCTGCATGCGGCGCGTGACCCGCCCATCCAGTTCCTCTGGTGATAGGTCTGGATGGTTGCGCCGTTCCGTCAGGCGCGCGGCGTCCAACGCAAAGCTGACTCTTTCTTCACAGCAGAAAGCCCATCCGCTTGTGGTGGATGGGCCATTCGTAGTGAAGAGCGCATAGCTGGGTGGCTCCACCACCCGGGTCTATCGGCCTCGGGCTCCGGGAAAGCGCCGAGGCCTCTTATTTCGTTGCCAGTGGCCAAGATTATACCATCTCTGCCTACTTCTCGCAAGACGATTATGTGCAATGAGCCACTTGAGACGCGGCCTGCAGGAGGTACTGACGGGCTGTCTCGGCAAACATGGCCGCCGCGATGGGCAGGTAGCGTTCATCGAGATCAAACAACGCGTTGTGGGCGTGGCGCATGGGGCGATCGTCGTCGAGCGCTGCGCCTACCAGAAAGTAAGCACCCGGCGCCAGGCTGGAAAACAGGCTAAAGTCCTCAGAGACCGGTGCTGGCTTCTGTTCTCCTACGTGGAGGCCAAGTCCCAGGGCTGTCCGGCGGACCAGGCTGGTCATTGCCGGATCGTTGACCGTTGCCGGATGTCCTTTGCGGAGCGACAGTTCGTAATCGCCAGCTTGCCACTGTGTCAAGCGGCAGGCATCTTCCACGCCATCCACGAGCTTTTGCCGAACGCTGGCATCAAAGCTGCGCAGTGTGCCGGTCAATTCGACCCTCTCTGGAATGATGTTCGCCTTTCGCCCCCCACAGATCGTACCGACGGTCACCACGCCTGCTTCCATCGGGTCGATCCGGCGGGCGACGATGCTCTGTATGGCGTTGACGACCTGAGCCGCCAGCACAATGGCATCCACCCCGCGATGCGGATAGGCGCCGTGGCTGGCCCGGCCGTGGATCACGACCTCGAACATGTCCGTGGCCGCCATGATCGGGCCTGGAGAGACGAGTATGGTGCCTGGCGATTGGTCTGGGATGTTGTGCTGGCCGACGACGGCATCCACTCCGTTCATGGCGCCTGCTTCTACCATCCGATCGGCGCCGCTCTTGTCTTCATCGTCTGCTGTTTCCTCGGCTGGCTGGAACAAGAGTCGCACCGTGCCGCCTGGGAGTGCCATTTCTGTGAGCAACATGGCAGCGCCCAGCAGGGCTGCAGTGTGTGCGTCGTGCCCACAGGCGTGCATCACGCCCGGCACCTCGGAAGCAAAGGGCAGCCCGGTACGCTCTGTGATCGGCAGCGCGTCCATGTCGGCGCGCAGCGCGATGATCGGCTTGCCCTGACCAGCCTCTGCCATCACGCCAGTACGGGCCATCCCTGCGCGATAGGGAATGCCAAGACGGTCGAGAACCTTACACACCAGTTTCGCGGTCTCGAATTCCTCAAAGCCAGGTTCTGGGTGGCGATGAATTCGACGGCGAATGTCGATGAGTTGCGGGGCTAGGTCTTTTGCTCTCCTTAGGATTGGTGTGACGATCATGTCAGTGACCTTCCTGCGTGATTCAGGTCCTTGCTGCCGCTCTCCAAAAAAAGAAACGGGAAGTGATGACTTGTGCTCACCATCTTCCCGCTCTCATCTCCTTCGAAAATCCGGTCTATAGGCACGACTCCTCCTATTCGACAGCATGATAGCACAACGGCGGGTTCATGTCAACTGCGGGGCGTCGGAGAGAATCAGGAAACGTGACTTTCTACTGGGGTTGCGGGCCAGTCAGGGGCAAGCGCATGGCGAAGCGTAGCGGCTCGGCGTAGGCCAGCTCGGCTTCAAACTGGGAGATGTATCCCTGGTGCACCATTTCCCGGAGCACGACCTTTTGGTGGGCCTTGGCGGCTTGCAGATTGACGAGAGGATCGCGGGCTGCCAGCGCCTGAGGCAGCCCGGCCAGCAGTGTACACTGGGCCAGGTCCAGCTCGCGGGCGTGGAGGCCAAAATAGACCTGGGCTGCCGCCTCGACACCGTAGGCTATCTTGCCGTAGTCGATCTCGTTAAGGTAGGTTTCCAGGATCGCGTCTTTGGTCCAGGTGCGAGCCAGTTGGCGAGCCAGGAGCGCCTCGCGCAGTTTGCGGGCCACCGTGCACCCCCCACGCTCATCCTGCGAGAGGAGCATGAGCCGGGCCACTTGCCGGGTGAGGAGGCTGTTGCCAGAGGCGATCTCACTGGCCCGGGTGCTATGGAAGGCGGCGTGTAAAATGGTTGCCGGCCTGGCATTGGAGTTGTCATAAAATGTGGGATCTTTTACGGCGACGGTGGCCTGGCGGAGGTACAGCGGGATCTCGTCCAGCGAGAGGCAGGTGCGTGGACCGGCCCTCACGTGCAGCCGAGTGTCCTGGCGGCTATCGAACTTGATGGTGCCCGACGAGCGGTTGGAAAGGTCGTCAGCAGCCGGCACGTCGGCGACCAGGGCCTGGTACAGGCTACTGACCGTCAACGTCATCAACAGGCTCACAGAGACAAAGACCCTCCGCAGGTGATGGAACGAAGCTAGCATGGATTCTTCCTGAGTGGGCATGGACGTAGCGCAAGGTGCATCTTGCGCTATCAAGGAAACGCGGGGGAGCGACCGGACGCAGGAGACGGGAGAGATGGGACCTTCGGGGGAGGGAAGGTGCTCTACGGTCAGATTCCTCGGTTTCGGGTGCGCCACGGTCGCTCCCCCTTTGTCGTGGCTATCATAGCATGTTTGGAGAAAAAGTACTTGACGGAGCAGGGGTCAACGGGTGACGCTTGTCCGTCGGTGGAGAAGTGTAGGGCAAACGACGGCTTGGCGTCGGGTGACCTTTCGCCCTAGTACCAGCGAAGGATTTCCTGACCCCAGATCATAAAACTCCAGCCGCTGGCGATGAGAAAAGGACCATAGGGGATGGGTGTAAAGAGTGAGTAATCGCGCCGGATCACGGCCCTGATCAGCCAATAGATCCCGCCTCCGGCACCGCCCAGCAGAACACCTAGCAGTAGGGCAAAGATGACGTTGGGGAAACCGACGACGAGACCCATGAATGTCATGAGTGTCACGTCGCCAAAACCAAAGGCGACCTGGCCGATCTCTTGGCCACGTATCCGCTCGGTGAGGCGGATGAAAAGACGTCCAAAGAGGTACATGCCTAGGGCGAGGAGAAAGCCAATCCCGCCACCTAGCAGGGACAGACGCCAGGTGTAGCCCTGGCGAGCCAGGAAAAAACTGCCCACGACGGCAAGGACGATGGCCGGCAGCGTTGTTACGTGCAGGATGAGGCGATGCTCCAGGTCTATCACAAAGAGCAGAATAAAGATAGCGGTGTAGAGTGTCTCAAAAAAAAGCCGGGGCGATGGGCCGTAGTGTTGCCACAGAAAGGCGAAAAGCAGGGCAGAAGCGAGCTCCGTCAGCAAGTGGCGGAGCGGAAGTCGTGCCCCGCAGCGCGTACAACGTCCCCCGGTCAACAGATAGCCACTGATGGCCAGCCAGTTGGGCCATGGATGGGGCCTCTTGCAGAAGGCGCAGACCGGCCCACCGGGCAGTTCTCGCCGGGGCAAGTAGTCGGCCAACACGTTGAGGAGGCCGCCGGCCCCCAGGCCGACTAGACCATAAGCGATGATTGGGATGTTTGACAAATCCGTGCCTCACAAGTACAATGGCGGGGTGCGCCATGTGTGCCATGCGCATCACTCACAACAAGCCGTTGGAGCAACTTTGTGGAAACTTGTGGCCGTGTCAGTGTCACCCTTGGCCTGCTTTTGCTCGGTTTGGTTCTGTTCCTGGTGGTAGATCTGCCCGCACGGACGTTCGCCTTCGTGCCGCTTGGTTCACCGCTGACGGTGCGACTTTCGGAGCAGTGGTTGCGCGCCATGTTGACGGCAGGTTTGGCGATCGCCGGTACACACTCGGTGGTTAGCGCGCATCCGCTGGCGCGGCACAGCCAACGACGGGTTGGATTCACGGCCTGGATCGTACCGGGTTTGAGCGGGTTCCTTGTGCCCTTTGTGCTGCCCCTGGCGCCGGACCTGCGCTACTGGCTGGGAGGGCTGGGCGTGACGGCGGTCTTGATAGGCAGCGTCATTCTGCTGGAGTATTACACCTTTGATCCCGACGTGCCGAGCTACGCCATGGCGCGCCAGGCATTGAACCTGCTGACGTATGGCGTGGCACTGGCAGCCTTTGTGCTGATCTACCGCAGCCGGGCGCGCAGCCTGGTGACCGCCACAGCGACGGCGACTGTCAGCGCTTTGATGGTGTTGAGCCTGCTGCAAGTGGTGAGCCAGCCGATGCGCCGCATGGCGCTGTACGCCGCTCTGGCTGGTCTGGTGATGGGCCAGAGCACCTGGGCGTTGAACTACTGGCGCATCCAGGCTCTGACGGGTGGCGTGCTGCTGTTGTTGTTCTTCTACGTCGTCGTGGGCGTGGCCCAGCAACACTTGCATGGCTCACTTACACGACGCGTGCTGGTCGAGTACCTGGCCGTCGCCGCTCTCGGCATGTGGTTGCTCCTCCGGTTCGAGGCGCGGCTGGGTGTATAGATGTTCTGCTCCGGCTGTCTGATCCCCTCTCGCACGTAGGCGAGGGCCGCATTTGCTCCTCTATTCTTGCGCCTACGATGCTGGCCGCCAATCCTGGACGACCAGTTGCAGGCGCTTTTGTCCGTTCCACTCGTTCATGTCAAGTTGATAGGCCAGATCGATCTGATCCGGCAGTTCGTTGGCCTCTCCGCCCCGGTGGAAGGCGATGGCGTCCCACCAGCTTTGCCCATCGCTGACGGCAAGTTTGAGGTGTTGGCCGTCTGAGCCGATGGCTTGCCAGCGTCCCACCCGCAGTCCTTGGCTGACAAAGGTGGGCGCTGGATTGGACTCGCCGAAGGGCTGCAGGCGGTCCAATTGATCGTATAGACTGTACAGGTCCGGCCCCAAGGTCAATTCGGCGTCGATCTCCAGCTTGGGAATCAGTTCGCTCTCTTCCAACTCTCGACGAGCGATGGCCTGCAGTCGCTCCTGCAGAGCAGGCAGATTCTCATTGCGCACGGCAAAGCCGGCTGCGGCAGCGTGCCCGCCGTGGCGGATTAGCAAGTTGGCGCACTCGTCCAGCGCACGGGTGATGTGGAACTCGGGGATGCTGCGGCAAGAGGCTCGACTCTCGTCTTCACCTCGTTCGAGAACGACCGAGGGACGGTAGAATTCTTCTGTCAGGCGGCTAGCCACCAGGCCGACGATGCCGGACTTGAAATCAGGCGACGCAGCGAGGAGCAGGTGAGGCACATTGCCCGCCTCATCTACGACCTGGGCCCGGGCCTGCTCCGTTGCTTCGAGGGTCAGTCGCTGCCGTTCCTGGTTCAACTGATGTAGTTCGTCGGCGTAGCTGCTGGCTCTTGCCGGATCACGCGTCATCAGGAGGTTGTAGGCGAGCATGGCAGTGTGCAGCCGTCCAGCAGCGTTGATGCGCGGTCCCAGCATAAAACCGATGGCGGTGGAGTTGACGTAACCTGGCTTGACGCCAGCTCTGTCCATGAGTGCCTGAATCCCCTTGCGCCGGGGAGTGTTTAACTGCACCAGACCACGCTGCACCAGGCTGCGATTCTCGTCCACAAGCGGCACGACGTCGGCGACTGTCCCAAGTGCCACCAGGTCGAGGAGATGTTCTTCGTGTAGTGAGGTTCTATTGTCAGTAACGAGCGGCGCGCTTTTCAGCAAAGCTTGCGCCAGCTTGAAAGCTACGCCCACGCCAGCCAATCCCTTGAAGGGGTACTTGCAGCCTGGCTGTTTGGGATTGATGACCGCCAGGGCAGGGGGGAAATTCGGGCCGACGGAGTGATGATCGGTGATGACGATGTCCAGGCCCAGGTGGTTCCCATAGGTCACCTCATCGCCGGAGCGGATGCCGCAATCCACGGTGACGATCAGGCTTGCGCCGCGTGAGGCCAGGTTGCTCAGCGCATCAGTGTTGAGGCCGTAGCCTTCGTCCACGCGGTCGGGGATGTACGGGGCGACGCTCGCACCCAGGGCCCGCAGTGTCTGGGTGAGGAGCGCCGTGGAGGTGACGCCATCGGCGTCGAAATCGCCATAGACGGCGATGCGCTCGCCATCTTCGATGGCCTGACCGATGCGCTCTACGGCGGTGGACATTCCCTTGAGGCGGAAGGGATCGTACAGCGACATCTCGCCTGCCATGAATGCACGCACTTGATCCGGCTCGCGGATGTTCCGGTTGTAGAGGACCTGGACGACAATCGGAGAGATGTCCGGGAAGCGAGCCAGAAAGTCAGTCGGTGCCGGGCGGGCAACCGTCCAGCGGGTGAGCACAGATGTGGGCAAGAGCAGGATCCTTCCTCATACGCGTGGGTGGAGCACAGGATCGGAACGATGAGGGGATCATAGCACAAGAGCGGCTAGCCGTCAACTGACGGGGCAACCTTTTGGGGTTCAGTGCGTATAGGTTGTTGACAATCATGCTTGAAGGTGGTAAAATGAGGCAGCTCTCGGTGGCCTTGTTGGCAATGAAGGATTAAGGGAGCCAGTTCTTAAGCATTATTTGGGTGATCTCTGCCGACGGGGACGAATCCTGACCGATAGAGAGGAGGTGAAACAGAAATGGCAGAAGAGATGGAAATGCCGGTGGTGGATCTGAATATCACCGACGACGACAAATTGTGGGCTCTTTTATGTTACCTGTTGTGGCCCTTGGGTTCGATCTTGGTAGCCGTGATGGAGGACAAGAAGGCGCGACCCTATGTCAAGTACCACGCTGTTCAGGCAGGGGGGCTGGGCGTCGCCTTGTGGGTGCTGACCCTCATCCTGGCTTGCGTCTTGGCGGCGATCACTTTCTTCATCGGTGGCCTGGGTGGTTGCTGTGGTCTGTTGCCTCTGTTGGCGCTGTTTTACTATGCTTACATGGCCTACCAGGGCGACTATTTTGACATCCCATACCTGACCGACTTTATGGTTCAGCAGGGCTGGCTGGAAAAGCCTGCATAAATCTAAACGCCGCACACCGAAAGCTCCGAAGAAATCTCGGAGCTTTTTTATTTTCGTCGAGAATGGCCCTGCTTTTGACCTGGCTGGAGTCCGGCGATGGTTCGCAGCGATTTGATCTCTTGGCGGGTGAGTCGCCGGGATTCACCGAGCTTGAGATCGTCCAGGTGAAGCGGTCCCATGCGCACCCGGATCAATCGCTGCGCCGGGTGACCCACAGCAGCACACATACGGCGAACCTGCCGTTTGCGGCCTTCGCGCAGGATGATGCGCAGCCAGGTCATGCCCTGGGGTGCTGACTCGCTCTCAATGAAGTGAACCCTGGCCGAGGAAGTTTTCCCGTCTTCCAACTCGACCCCTTGTCGCAGCGTCCGCAGGGCCTGGCGCCTTGGTTTGCCCTGGACGAGGACTCTGTATTCGCGCTCGTGTTGGTAGCGGGGATGCGTGAGTCGCTGCGTGAGGGGACCATCGTTGGTCAGCAACAGCAATCCCTCGCTGTCCATATCCAGCCGCCCGACGGGGTAGATCCGTTGTGAGATGGAAAGAAGGTCCATCACCGTCGGTCGCCCGTGAGGGTCGTCGGTGGTGGAGAGGTATCCAGTGGGTTTGTGCAAAAGAAGGTAGATCGAGGGAGCAGCATCCGCCAGGGCTCGACCATCCACGACGATCTCGTCGCGCAGTGGATCTACCCGGGCGCCCATCGCGGTGACAATCTGTCCGTTGACCTGCACCCGTCCCTGGCGGATCAGCTCCTCGCAGGAGCGCCGGGAACCGATGCCAGCGCGGGCCATGACTTTTTGCAGTCGTTCGGCGTCCTGGCTCATAGATGGGTTACTTGTCTGCACCTGTAACCGGCAGCAGCGTTTCCACCAGTGTAAAGGTGACGGGCAATGAGGTCTGGTTTGTCCCAGTGTCTACGGCGACGATGGTGTGATCGCCCGCCGGGAGTCGTTCGTCGGGAACGAGCGACCAGTTTCCACTCTCGTCCGCCAGTGCCTTGCCCAGCGAGGTATCGTCTGTGTATACTTCGACCGTCGTACCCGGCTGGGCGGTGCCGTCTACCTTTAGCTCCTCACCGGGCAGCTCGCTGCCGTCAGCCGGATTCTGGATGACCGGCGGGCGTGGGGCGGTGGGTGTGACTGTCGGTGTTGGTGTGGGTGTGGGCGTGGGGGAAAGGGATGGTGTTGGTGTGGGTGGCACGGGTGTGGCGGAAGGAGGTACTGTCGGTGTGAGGGAGCGAGGTGGGGCGGTGGGTGTGACCGTCGGCGTTGGCGTAGGTGGTGCGAGGGTGGGGGAAGGAGGCGACGTCGGCGTGGAGGGACGGGTTGTGGCAGTGGGTGGAGAAGCGGTATCCGTGGGCACAGGCGTAGGTGTGACGATGAGGCTCGGCAATGGAGTCTGTGTGGGTGTTGCCGTCGGCTGTGCAGTTGTCGCCGGAGGAGGAGTGGTGACCACGGCGATAGCGGTAGGCGAGGGCGTTGCGATGCCAATGAGGCCGCCCCGATAGCCAATGCCAAGTGCCATACATAACAGGATGAGCAGGACGGCGCAGAGAACAACCACCACTTTTTTTTTCTTGTACGCCTCATCAGGGACAGGAAATTCCCGGGCCATCACTTGCCTCGCTCGGTCAGCACTTTGGCCTGTTCAATCCAGGTGTCCGGCTCGAATTTTCGCCACGCAGGCACTCCCAGGATCTCACGAAGCTGTTCAGGCGTAGTGTTGGCCAGTTGTGTGTAGCTGGAGACGCCTGCATCTCGAAGCTTCCACTGGTAGATACGGCCAACACCACGGATGGCTGTCAGGTCATCGGGGTGAGTCGCCATGTATTGCTCGAATTGGCGTCCGAGATCGGCGTAATGGACCTTTTGCCCTTCCAGTTCCTGTCGCAATGCATGGGTCTCTGCCTCACGCTTTTCCAGGAAGTCTCGCAGCGTGGCCGCCAGTTGTTTGTTGGTTCTGACGTCGGCTTCGGGAGGTTCGGCAAAGGTGCGTGAGGTCATTGTATCAGAGGTGGTACCTTCCTGTGATACTGCAAAGCCTCGCCTCTTGGCACGCACTTCCCAGTACTTGAGATCCAGATAGTACTCGAGTAGCCACCCGACCAGAAATCCAACGACTAACGCCACCATAATCCAGACCCAGGACTCAGGCATGTCACTGCTCCTTTCTGTAAACGGCGCTGGTCACGGTCACAGGAATTAGGCGTAGGGCTATGTCCCTGACTATCCTGATGCTACACTGCCCACTTGCTGATTTGGTTGTCCCCCATAACTTTGGCCTGGCATAACAGTTAGACAGTCAGGGGCTATATTATGACGGCACGTCTATTCTTCTCGAACGGGCTTGATTCCTCTGTGAGTGTTGCCATGGGTCAACATTCGCAGAATTGAACTCGGGCTTTGCCGACCGATTATCTCATACATCTCCAAGGGAGAAAGAGGCGTATTCCCATTGGCCAGGAACAAGCGAAAGACCGCATCAATGATTGGCGTGTAATCGGTGATAAAGTCGGGTTTCGTGCTGCAGCAGGTCCGCAACGAATGCCACAGTGCGTCCACTCTCGTCACTTCTGCTGTGTCGGGATTGATCCAGTCAATTTCCTCCGTACCGTGGTGAGATTCATACACCTTCTGGCAGTCTGAACAGAGATGGCTCCACAGATAGACTCGAAAGTTTTCCTCTCTCTGCTTCCACCAGTCAAAGTCAATGTGAAATTTGGTATCTATGGTAGGTTTAACCCACTTGGCCATCCATCACCTCGGTTACTAAGGATTCTCGGAGCCTGTCAAGATGCAGGCTATTCACTGTATCTCCAGTAGTGGGCGTCCCCTACCACTGCAAAGAGAGGGTTGGTTACCAGTTCGGCAAAGATGGGCGCAGGCGGGTAGCGGCCCACAATGTTGACTGCGCTGTACACGGTCTTGGCGTGCACTGTGCCTTGAGGATTCAGCTTGGCCAGTTCCAAGAATACTGGCTTGATGATCTCGCCCAAGGGCGTTTCTGTCTCTTTCGCTTCGATCCACAACGCATCTATCTCGGCAGTGTCTTCTGCCCACACCAGCATGGTCTCGTCGTACTCGCAAGCAATGGGCATTTTACGAACGGAAAAACCTAGTTCATTGCCACGTGCCTCAGCGACGCGCACCCATTCGCGCCTCATGCGCCGAGGCCTGAAACCGATCGCGATTTTGAAAGGATCGTCTGTCCTTTGCAGTGTAATGAAGGCGCCCACGGGAATCTCATTGTCCTGGTACCACTGTTCCAACCCGTACACGTGACGGTGCTGATGATCAACCCAGCCCGGCATTTCCTTTCCCGAGTGGGCATCCACTAGTGTGATGAGGGTACGCTGAGTGGTGCCCTTTGGGAAGAGGCGAAGCGTTTTGGCAGTAAGCGGTAGTGTGCCAACGCGGCGATGGGGATAGGTGACGACAAAGGTCACCCCTTTGGCGATGTCCACATCGGGCGGCGCAATGAGTTCTGATGCTTCATCGTCAATCTCCCGCTCCAGTTGGAAGAGTTCTTCGTTCAACACCGACCGGTCATAGGGTACAGGAGCATACTGGAGTCGTCTGGGAGGATAGAGGACTTCCGGGGGGACGAGCCGCGTCAGATGCCACAGTATGTTGCCCATCGCGCCTACATCTATGAAGCGTTCGTCGTGGGAGAGCGCATGGTTGAGAGAGAAGACCTGCACGGATGGGCTGATTTCGGCTGGTATATCGAGTTCTTTCAGCAATCCTTGGGTGGGCAAGGGCCGGCCACTGATGTCAATCATGGCTTCGGCGATGTTGAGATGACCCACGTGAAACTCGGTCATCATTGCTCTGTTGAGCCAAAAGTCGCCAAACTGCACCATGACGTCGGACGTGTCCAATTGTTCCACTAGCTTTTGTCTCACGCCAGGGCCAAAAAGTTCGAACAACTCTTCCGGCGTAAGAAAGTGCTCGGTCCAAAGAAGCGCTTCGACGCCTGTCTCGAAATTCAGAGCATGGGGAGATGCCAGCTCAGAGGCAAACTCACGAGGCGGTCTGTCTGGCTGGAATTCGACCTGGATGACGATAAAATCGCCATGCTCTGGGCTGTGCCCTGGACGAGAGCCGACCACTGTTCCAGGCGCGAAATCCAGAGCCGGAAAAACCAGGTGGTTGCCGATAGCATGGGTCTCTTTGGGTTGATAAATTGTTCCCTGTTCCATTTCTCTGCGGATCGAGTTCTCTTCGGACTCACAGCGATGCCGGATGATGGCGCGAGTAAGCTCGTCGGTAGGCAGAGGAATTTCCCTGTCCAGAAACAGGTCGTCGAGAAATGTCAGGTCAGAGGCGTCGATTGTTAGGTGTTGCCAATATTCGGTTGTCTGAGTCTTTCGCCGCAACGCTGTCCTCCTGCGGTAATGAAAAAGTGAAAGCTATTATACCAATTTTTGGCCTGATTGACAAACGGGCTAGATGCTCTGCTGATACATCAAGGCACGGGCGTTGATGACTGCTGGACAATAATGCGCTGGGTGATGAGATACCAGCGGTGAATATCCCTGAAACGATGACTGGGTTCCAGCAGAGGGCCCTGCTGTACGTTGTTGAGTCTCTGGTCTACGCCATAGCTATGCATAGGGTAGTATAGCAAGATTGCGGGCACTTCTTTGGCAAAGACTTGCTGGAAGGCGCGATAAAAGGCCCATCGCTTGCTGCGCTCGGCAACCAACCGGGCTTGCTGCAAGGCGTCATCAGCCGCAAAGTTGTTAAAACCCGCAAAGTTCTGTCCGCCTTGTGCCTGAGTTGAGTGCCACCACGGATAGGCATCCGGGTCGGCCGAGAGAGCGACCTCTAGCAACACCGCGTCGAACTGGTAGCTGTGCAGATAGCTGTCACGTTCTGCGGCCGGAACTGCCCGTACCGTCACCCGTGCGCCTAGGCGGGACCACTGCTCAGCCAAGGCAGCGGCTAGCTGTTGGTGGATCGGATCATCGTCCGTCAAAAGAGTGAAAGTCAAGAGCTTGCCGTCTCCCACCCTCCAGCGCTGAAAGCGTGATGCTTGTCGCCTGGCTTTGTCCAGCAGTTTGTGGGCCTGGCGTATATCCTGGCCGTACTGCTCGACGTTCGGCTCGTATGCCCAGTGACCTGGCATGATGGGACTGTGGGCCACCATTCCCTGGCCGTTCAGCACCTTACCTATCAATGCCTGCCGGTCCAGTGCATAAGCGAGCGCCTGTCTCACCCGCCTGTCGGCGAAAACAGGCTGCCGATTGTTCAGCACCACCAGGGCGTAACCGGACAGGGGCGACGTGAACAAATTCAGGTGCGGCTGTGAAGCGGCACGATTCAACAGGGTGGGAGGGATCCTGCTCACCCCCATTACCTCTCCCCGCTCATAGGCAGCCAGGGCGCTGGCGGCGTCCGGGTAGAAGCGAAAGTCGAGTGTGTTGAGATAGGGCCGGGGACCGTGATACTGAGTGTGCGGCACTAGCCGTGCGTATTCGGCGGTCAGTGCTTCTAAGCGGAACGGCCCGGTGCCAATCGGTTGCTGGTTGAAGCTATGATACGACACCTCGGCTGGCGAAATGCCACTCAAGATGTGCGATGGCAGTACACCCAGGGTGGTCTGTTGCAGGAAGGGTGCATAGGCTTGAGGCAGCCGAAAGACGACCGTATAGGCATCTAATGGCTTTGCCTCGACATCCTGCCATGCAGCGACCAGTTGCTGTGGACCGGCGAATTCGGCCGACTTGATGAGACCGACGGTGAAGGCAACATCCCGAGCGGTGAAAGGCGTGCCGTCGTGCCAGCGGATGTCCTTCCGCAGGTAAAAGGTATAGGTCAGGGCGTCTTCAGAGACTTCCCACGCCTGAGCCAGGTCTGGCAGGATGTCACCGCTGGCGCTGGCATGGGTGAGACCGGAAAAGATCAGGGCGCAGAGATCTCGTTCCGGCGTGCCATAGCGCGCCAGGAGCGGGTTGATCTGCTGGGGGTTGCCCACCAAGGCTTCGACATATCGCCCTCCCACTGCTGGCACGAGTACCGTCGTCCGGCCGGCAGTCAAGTGCCCTAGCAGAGCAATGAGCAGGAGGCTGCCCAGGAGGGCCAGGAGGGCTTGCCAGCGGATGTTGCTTGCCACAACTTTTTGCTTTCGGTAGGAAATGGCTGTCACCAGGCATTAAGTAAGGGTGTCTCGCCATGCGGCCGGTGAGACACCCTTGTTGGTCATGTGGCCTATGGCCGTAAATGGACGATCCAACACACGTCAGGACAAGAGCACGTTCAACAAGGAGAAGAGCAGGAAAATGATGCCCAGTCCGATGGTCACTTGAAAAAGCGTTCGCTCGACACCGCGACGCGTCTTGTAAACGCCGCTGCTGTCGCCGCCGCCGCCAAAAAGCCCTCCCAGACCACCGGCGCCTTTGCTCTGCACCAGGATGACGGCGATCAAGGCAATGGCCAAAATGATCTGAATGACGTACAGATAGACACCCACTTGTATGACCTCCACAGTATTCAATGAGGCAGATGATACCGCGCCATAACGGACAGAATGAGCAAGGTGGTTTTGCTTTGACAGCCCGTATTGTACTCCAAAAGCCAACGGAAGGCAAGCGGACGCAGGCTGCCTGATGGCGTGGGTGACATACAAGCTTGACAACCCTGTCGTTTTCGCGTATAAATGCGACAAGTGCTTACACACCTGGAGGTGGTCTCATGTCATTCTTGCGGGACGAAATTCACCAGCAGCCGCAGGTGCTGACGACGCTGCTGGAGCGGGAAGAGGAAAACGTCGGACAGATCGCTGCCGATCTGCGAACGCGGGGCATCAAGTACGTCATCGTGGCCGCGCGAGGTACGTCGGATAACGCAGCCCGATACGGGCAATACCTCTTGGGAGCGTACAATCGCCTGCCAGTTGGATTGGCCACGCCGTCGCTGTTCAGCATCTATGGCGAACCGCCCTCGCTGAAGGATGGCCTGGTTATCGGCATCTCTCAGTCCGGACGGTCGCCCGACATCGTAGCGGTGCTGGAGGAAGGACGGCAACAGGGCGCACCGACGCTGGCTATCACCAACGATCCCGACTCCCCCTTGGCCGCGCAGGCGGATTACGTCGTTGCCCTGCACGCTGGCGAGGAGCGAGCGGTGGCCGCCACCAAAACCTACACCGCACAACTGGCTGCGTTGGCTCTCTTATCCTGCGCCATGGGAGACGGCCCCGATCGCCTGGAGATGTTGCGGCGTGTACCTCTGACGGTAAAGCGCGTCCTCGGCCGCGAGGAGCAGATCGCCGGAGCGGTGGGGCGCTATCGTTACATGGAGACGTGCGTCGTCTTGGGCCGGGGCTACAATTACGCCACCGCTTTCGAGATTGCTCTCAAGCTCAAGGAGCTGAACTACCTCGTCGCAGAGTCCTACTCTTCGGCCGATTTCATGCACGGCCCCATCGCTGTGGTCGGCAGCGGTTTCCCGGCGATGGTCGTCGCTCCTAGTGGCAAGATGTTCAACTCGATGCGCGACTTTAGTTTGGCGCTTAAAGCGCGCAGCGCTGAACTGCTCATTATCTCTGACCGACAAGACTTGTTGGCCGAGGCCGCCACGCCCTTGCAGCTGCCCGAGAGTGTGCCGGAGTGGCTGTCGCCCATCCTGGCTGTCGTTCCTGGGCAGCTTTTCGCGCTGCACCTGACGTTGACCAAAGGGCACGATCCCGATCAGCCGCAGGGACTTCAGAAGGTCACTGTCACCCGCTAAGCGGTGATTATTGCTTCGCCCACAATCCTCCTGTTTCTGCCATCCAACAGGCGATCGTGTCGGCTGCTCGTGCCACATTGTTGTCCGATATGTCTAGTTCCAGTGACGGTAGGATGGACTCACCGACCAACCGGCGCATGAGCTGCTGGTTGCTGAACCATGGTGCAAGTAGGATCTCGTTCATGAACCATGATGACATAACCCCCACACAGAACAATGCGCAACCCAGACCAGAATGGGATTGCGCATTGTTCTGTGTTTTGGATTGGGCAGACTTTTAGCGGACCGCGACTTCGGCATCCCGGTCAAAGATATGCATGCGATCCATGTTGACGACGGCGTCCAAGCTACCGCCAACGTGCGCCTTGGTGCGCGGGTCTACGCGGGCGATGAACTGCTTGTCACCAGTCAGCAGGTAGACAAAGACCTCATTGCCCATCAACTCGGTCACGTCCACCTTGGTCTGCATGCGCTGTTGGTAGATGTCGGATGCCGCGTAGTCGGGATCGTAGATGTCCTCCGGGCGAATGCCAAAGATGACATCCTTACCCACGTAACCACGCTCGGCGTAAATCTGGGCCTTGTCGGGCGGCACGCGCAGGCGGAAGGTACCACCGTCCACGTACAATTCATCTTTGCTGCCGGTCAGCGTCACGTCGAAAAAGTTCATGGATGGGCTGCCGATGAACCCGGCGACAAAAACATTGTTCGGTGTATCGTACAGCGCCTGCGGGGAGTCGATTTGCTGTAGCAAGCCGTCTTTCATGACTGCGATGCGGGTGCCCATGGTCATGGCCTCGGTCTGGTCGTGGGTCACGTAGATAAAGGTGGTGCCCAGCCGTTGATGCAGCTTGGAGATCTCGGCGCGGGCCTGTACGCGCAGTTTAGCGTCCAGGTTGGAAAGCGGCTCGTCCATCAGAAAAACCGCCGGGTCACGGACGATGGCCCGGCCCACGGCTACGCGCTGCCGCTGACCGCCGGAGAGTTGCTTCGGTTTGCGGTCCAGCAGCTCACCGATGCCCAGAATGTCTGCCGCTTCCTTGACGCGCCTTCCAATCTCCGATTTTGGGGTCTTGCGCAGCTTCAGGCCGAAGGCCATGTTGTCGTAAACCGACATGTGTGGATAGAGCGCGTACGATTGGAAGACCATGGCGATGTCGCGGTCTTTGGGGGCCACGTCGTTGATCAGCTGGTCGCCAATGTAGATATCTCCTTCGGTGATCTCTTCCAGACCGGCCAGCAGCCGCAGGCTGGTCGTTTTGCCGCAACCCGACGGCCCAACAAAGACCAGGAATTCCTTGTCCTCGATTTCGATATCAAGGTCGTTCACGGCGACGACGTCGCCAAAGCGTTTGGTCACGTGCTTGTAGGTCACACTTGACATGAGATTTCCTCCTGTGCATGGTTGTTCATACCAGCCGCCAGCACTGGCCGCCAGCGGCAAATTACACCAATATGACTTTGACGTCCAGCTCGGCCAGTTCCCACAATGCGGCGTTGGGTGCCTCACGGCCGGTGACGATAACGTCGGCGCGATCTACGGGGGCGATGTGCGCCGTGCAGACTCGCCCAAACTTGGTATGGTCGGCGATGACGATAACCTGTGGGATGGCATCTAGCAGCATGTGCGCCATCCGTACCTGGGACAGGTTGTCACTGGTCAGGCCATCGAGTGTGCTGATGCCTTGCACGCCCAGGATCGCCTTGGCGGCGTGCAGGCCCTCCAACGCCTGCTCTGCCAGGTGACCTGTCATGGCTGAGCCGTCGCGATTCACAAGACCGCCAACGACGACGAGTTTCACGTCCGAATGTAGCGCGAGATAGGCAGCGACGGACAGTCCATTGGTGAGGACCGTTACATCGGCTCGCCCGGCCAATGCGCGGGCCACCGCCAGGGTTGTGCTACCGGCACCCAGAAAGACTGTTTCACCCGGGGACAGCAAGCCAGCGACGGCGCGGCCGATACGGTCTTTTTCTTCGGCCAGCGGACTATTTGCGGGTTCAACCCCTTCCTCTTCCCGCGCGTCACGGCGTGTTGCACCGCCGTAGCCCCGCTCGACGAGGCCCTGCTGGGCTAGCTTTTGAAGGTCACGCCGGATGGTGGAGGGACTGACGTCAAATCGTTCGCTCAGGTCGCTCACACGCACCGCGCCCAGTTTTCGTAGCAACCGCGCTATGGCCTGCCGTCGCTCCGCTGCCAGCACTCGTGTCCTCCCTCTGGCCTTGACTGACGTGCAATTGCGCAGATTATACCATAAAGTGCGCAATTTGTCAAGCTAGGCTGCATGATATTGCATGAAGAGAGACTGGGAATGCGCGATGTTGCGTGTTCTAGCAGGTTCGGTGGATCACAGCCACTGGCGCGTCAAGGATCTGTCGGTTGTATCAGTCGACTGGCTGATCCGGTTCAGGGGCCTGTTTTGGCAGTAGAAACACAAGCGGCAGTCCTAGAAAGCCCATCCATGCGCTCCAGTGGAATGCTGTCCGGAGTCCCCAGCGGTCAGCAATGGCCCCAACAGCAATCAGCAACGCTGATCGGATCAAAAAACCCGCAGCCATGTACAGGCCGTTGGCCGTTGCCGGGTGATCGCGTCCATTCTCTTGAATGATGGCCATCATCACCGGGCTGGGTGAGAGGGCCAGGAAACCCAACAATGCCAGCACTGGTATTGTTAGCCATCCCCTGACGGACAAGAAAAGGAGCATGGACAGTGGTGAGGTGATCATGGCAAAGGCTAGCACCTGCCGGCGTCCCACCCGGTCGCTGAGCGTGCCGCTGGTCAGCGCGCCCAGGGCACCCGCCAACTCCAGAATGGATAGCGAACCACTGGCGAACCAGAGATTGGCCCCCTCTGAGGCGAGCAGTGTTGGCAGAAAAGTGGTCAGCGCAGAGGTCATGAACGATCGGACGAGAATAATGCCAGTAATGGGCAGCAACGCCCGCCGCAACACCCGCCAGGTTTTGATCAGTGAGCCGTTGTGGAAGGTTTTAGCACGAGCGGTCACCTTTCGGAGCCGCGAATGAATAACCAGCGAGGCCACCACTCCCAGGGGCACCATTCGCCACATGCCTTCCAGTCCCCACAGTGAAACCGCTCCCACGGCCAGCAGGGGGCCTACCGTGCGCGCTAACTCGCCGCCCAGCATGAACAGGCTCATGCCTCGTCCGACCCTGCTCCCCGATGCCTGGGCAGTCATTACCGGCGCCGGCACGTGCCAGGCCGCGCTGCTGATGCCAGCCACAAGCAAGAGGATGACCAAAGCGGTATAGGTTGGCGCCAGCCCGATAGTACTCATCGCCATCGCCGTGACGGCTGGTGCCAGGATAACAAACCACCGCAGATTGACCCTATCAGCCAAAAGCCCGATAAACGGGTTGGCCATCGAGGGCAATCGCTGAAACGCGGTCAGCGAACCAGCGAGCGCCAGGGAGAGATCTAATTTCTGGATGATGAGGGGTAACAACGGAGCGACAAAACCGCCAAAAGCGTCGTGGATCAAATGCCCCCCGACAAAGACGAGCACCTGGCTTATCTGAAACGGGCCGGTGAGCAAGGATGTCGTCCGGGGGGGAGATGTCTGAGTATCTGTCATCTTTTGATAGCGCTCTACGATGAGCGATGTTCTCCTCTCTGGTATGGTCAATACAATGATGATGGTCTATATCGGCACAGCGCTGCCTCTTTTCGTATAGTTGACGAGCGTCAGCGCTTGTGTGGGGCAGATGTCAGACCTTGACTTCTGTGAGTTGTGCTGACTTGTTTGATCCCTAGTTTCCGCTACAGTTTGTTGAACCACATCAGCAATCCCATCACCATGAACAGCGCGGCGGCCACCTTTCTCATGACCATTTCCGGGATAAAACGCGTAACCAACTCGCTGCCTAGCACGCCGATGGCAGTGACGGCTGCCAGGGCCAGCGTCGCACCCAGAAAAATCCAGAGGGGTGATTTGTGCTTGGCCGTCATGCTGATGACGGCCAGTTGTGTTTTGTCGCCCAGTTCGGCCACAAAGAGTAGAGCAAACGTGCTGAGCAGAATCTTGAATCCTTCGGACATTGGTGTCTCCTCGGTCGTGTGATGGTGTATTAGCGGACCCACCAGCGTAATTGGTAGCGCGCGGGGTAGATGCGGTCTAGTGGGTCGCCTGGAAAAGGATCGCCGTGCCCGACGTAGATCATGCGAGGGCTGAGCGCCTTCAGGCGCTCGTAACTCTGCCGCCATGCCTTTTGGTCTGAGAGGTAGAGTGGTTGACTGGGCACGCCGTAATTGACGAACAGGTCGCCGACGAAGGCGTCTCCTTCGGTGGTGATCATCGCCAGAGAACCTGGCGAGTGACCTGGCACGAGAATAGTCCTGGCGTCCACGCCATAGGGCGATAGGTCGTCGCCATCGTCTAGCAGGCTGTCGGTCTCCAGCGGTGCATAGGGGAACAGTGGCGACAGTAGCAGATAGGCCCAGCGGGTCACGCTGCCCCGCAGCGTCTGGGCCGGGGGGAGGGCGTTGCGCCGGTTCCGGCTGAAAGCGATTGCGCCCTGATAGGCGGCCACCGGCGCACCACACCACGTCTTGACATCGGCAGCCGCCCCGTAATGATCCAGGTGGCCGTGTGTGATCAGGATCAACCGTACGTCTTCACGGCGTACGCCGGCAGCCCTCGCTCCGGCGATGATCGCCGGGGCAGAGCCAGGTGGGCCGGGGTCGATGAGCACTGTCCCCCTGGTGCCTTGCAGCAGGTAACAGTTGGTCTCGCGGACTGTGATTCGGTGAACTGACATGACTTTTATCTCCGCAGGACTAAGTTGCTGGACATATTCTATCACAGGTAAGGCCAAGGGGCAAGCCTTGCAAGGGCTCCTCGGGCAGGCTCAGGATGCCTTCGTTCACTTTCCGCCGACAGTGATCAGGCCCTGAGAAAATCAAATTGACACCAATCGTGTCACAGAGTATAATTCAGAATCAAGGAAAATGTTAGCGAGGGAGAGCTATGACCGAAGTGTTAGATCAAGAGGCGACGACATCTGAGTCGCGCCCTACGAACATCCGAGGGTTGCGGCCCAAAATGAAGTTGCAGGGCCGCGTTGTACGGGCGGAGCTTTTTGGCGCGTTCGTGGATATTGGCGTCGGCCAGGACGGGTTGGTGCACATCTCACAGTTGCGTGAGGAACGGGTCAACCGCGTGGCCGAGGTGGTCAGCGAAGGAGATGAGGTCACGGTCTGGGTGCAGAGGGTGGATCCCCGGCAGGGCCGCATCAGCCTGACGATGATCGAGCCGCCAGAGCGAACGCTGGAGGATCTAGAGCCAGACATGGTGCTGAAGGGCAAGGTGACGCGCCTGGAGCGCTACGGCGCTTTCGTGGACATCGGCGTCGAGCGCGATGGACTGGTGCACGTGAGTGAGATCGCTCAGGGGTACGTAAGACAGCCTGATGAGTATGTCTCGGTGGGGGAGGACGTCGAGGTGCGGGTGGTCGGCATAAACCGGCGCAAGGGGCAGATCGAACTCAGTATGAAAGACGTGCCCACCGACGATCCAGAGCTGGTCGGGGAAGAGGAAGACGACCCCCCCACGGCTATCGAGTTGGCCTTGAAGGAGGCCATGGTCCAGTCGGAGCAAAAATCGGAGCAAAAATCTCGACGTAAGCGCCGGAAGGCACTCGACAGTGAACGGGCCGAGGTGTTGGCCCGGACCCTTCGCCGCTCCAAGCGCGAATGATGGACTCTCGAACAACGTAGGTGTGCTGTGGTCCGCCTTGAGCGGTTCCGCGGATCTTTGGCTCCCCAATTGGGTGCGCTCAAGAATTAGCCATGAACAGAGGCACGATCAGATCAGTTATACTCGTAGGACTGGTTCTGACCCTGTTTGCCGGGCTCTTGCTGCTGCTCGAGCTGGAGGTCTTGCTGGCTGCACCTGTCCAGGCTGATGTTGATATTACTGTAGAAGAGATCGTGGCCTCTGGACTCGAGCGCCCTGTTCAGGTGACCCATGCTGGCGATGGCAGTGGACGACTGTTTGTAGTAGAACAGCCGGGACGACTCCGTATCGTCGAGGACGGCGCTCTGCTGAGTGCGCCGTTCCTGGATATCGCCCATCGTGTGAATTATGGCGGGGAGCGCGGCCTGCTAAGCGTCGCCTTCCCGCCTGGCTATGCCACCAAAGGTTACTTTTACGTTAACTACACCCGGCAGCCGGACGGCTACACAGTGGTCGCCCGCTACTTTGTCACTGCCAACCCAGATGTAGCCGACGCCAACAGCGAGCAAGTCATTCTGACGGTTAACCAGCCCTACAGCAATCACAATGGCGGCCACCTGGCTTTTGGGCCGCGTGATGGCTATCTGTATATAGGCATGGGCGACGGTGGCTCTGCTGGGGATCCACAGAACAATGCCCAGAACCCAGACTCGCTGTTGGGCAAGATGCTGCGGATTGACGTAGAGTCGGGGGATGGCTCTTATACCATCCCGGCCAGCAATCCTTACGTCGGAACCAGTGGTTACCGTGACGAGATATGGGCGCTTGGTCTGCGCAATCCCTGGCGATTCAGCTTTGATAGAGGAACGGGCGATCTCTATATCGGCGATGTGGGACAGAACCAGTGGGAAGAGATTAGCTTTCAAGCGACTGGTACGCCAGGAGGACTAGACTTTGGCTGGCGATGTAAAGAAGGGTCTCACGTCTTTGATACGTCTGTTACGTGCAACGATCCGGCCTTTCTGGCTGGTTTGACGGATCCGATTGCCGAGTACGGCCACGCGGAAGGCCTGTCCGTCACGGGAGGCAGTGTCTACCGTGGGGCACTGTATCCGGATTTGGTGGGCCGTTACTTCTATGCCGACTTTGTTGAAGGCAAGATCTGGAGCCTGAATAAAACAGGCTCTAACCCGGCTACCTGGTCCTCACCAGAACTTGAGCTGGATACAAGTCTTAACATCAGCGCCTTTGGCGAGGATGAAGCTGGCGAGCTGTACGTCGTGGACTGGGCAGGCGGGACGATCCGCCGACTGGCCGATGCCAGTGGCCCGCGCCCTGACTTGACCACCACGCAAAACGCCCTCTACATCCCAGGCTATGATGCGGTCTATTTGCCGTTGATTTTGAAGCCGTGGAACTAGGGCTCGTTCTTCCCTATCCTCTCGTGGAGAAACCGTCTTTCCAGCAGATCTGCTACACCCAGCGCATCATCCAGGTCAAAATGAGGCACATCCAGCGGGAAGGTCTGATCGGTGACGATGGCGAGCAATTCCTCCTGGGGGCAGATCAACTCGCTAGACCGCGCGCGGCGCGAGATTTCGATCTTGAGCCTGTCTCCCCGTTTGTAGCCCTCGGTGATGATGATATCCACTCCTCGAATGTAACGGGCGATCTCGCCAAGGGGCATTTCCTCGTCCAGGCGTTCGATGAGGGCCAGTCGCCGGGGAGAAGAGATGATCACCACATCCGCGCCAGCCTTGGCGTGCCGCCAGGAGTCTTTGCCAGGATGGTCAATGTCAAAGCCGTGGGTGTCGTGCTTGACGGTGGCAACCCGGTAGCCCCGGCGCTTTAGTTCTGGCAGTAACTTTTCTAGGAAGGTGGTCTTGCCGCTGCCCGATTTGCCCACGACAGAGACGATGGTCACCTCGCTCACTTTTCCACCTCTGGCCAATCCAGCATTTGTACTGTGACCTGCGTGCCAGGCGGCAGCGTCCCCTCTCCTTCCGGGACGATTGCCAGACCGTTGGCGCGAGCCATGGCGCTGATATAGCCCGATACCTGCAGACCAGCCGTCCCAGCGTGATAGACGCCGTTTTCGTCCTGGCACACGATGACCCGCTGGTAGCCGCGCCGGTCGGTGCGGCGCAACGGATCGTCCAGGATCGCTTCTACAGTCGGCTTGGTCAGTTTGGTTCGACCTTGCATCTTGAGGATGGCTGGGCGGGCAAACTGTTCAAAAGAGACCATCGAAGAAGTGGGGTTGCCCGGCAGCCCAAGCAGCGGCACGCCCTGAATGGTACCGAAGGCCAGCGGCTTGCCCGGTTTCATCTTGACTTTCCAGAAGCGGATTTCTCCCTCGGCCTTGAGCACATCTTTGACCACGTCATAGTCGCCCACCGAGACGCCCGCCGAGGTGACGAACAGGTCCACGCTTTGAGCGAGGCCCTCGTGGATCTTGGCCGTCAGGTCGGCCACGGTATCGTGGGCGATGCCCAGTCGCACCGGGATGGCGCCGTAGCGCGCGACCAATGCCGCGTTGGAATATTCGTTGGAGTTGCGGATCTTGCCCGGCGAGAGCGGTTCGTCAATGTCTAGCAACTCGTCGCCGGTGGCCAGCACTGCCACGCGGGGGCGGCGGATCACCTGCACGCGGCTGTGCCCCAAGGTGGCCAGCACGGCGATCTCAGCCGGGCGGACGAGGGTGCCTGTGGTCAACACTAGCTCCCCGGGCTGCATGTCTCTGCCGGCTTGGCGGACGTTCGCTCCTACCTTGGCCGCTTTGAAAACCTCGACCGTCGCGCCTTTGCCGCGCGGTGCTTGGCTGGTATTGGTCCACTTGTCGGTCTCTTCTACCGGCACGACCGCGTCAGCGCCTTCAGGCAGGGGGGCGCCAGTCATGATGCGTGCCGCCTCGCCCAGACCTACCGGCGTGTCGGCCACGGTACCAGCCGGCACGTCAGCCACCACGCGCAGTGTCACCGGCATTTCTGGACTGGCTCCGGCAGTATCTGCCGCTCGCACAGCGTAGCCGTCCATGGAAGAGTTGTCAAAGGGCGGGATGGCTACATCGGAAAGTATGGCTTCAGCCAGGACTCGGCCCAGTGCATCCAGGATGTAGACGGTCTCTGGTTCCAATGGCTCAAAGTGGCTCAGGATGAATGACAGCGCCTCTTCGACGCCGATCATCTGCTCAGGTACGGACATACTCACCCTCAATTCTTTTTCTTCAAAGCAGACAGTACCCTCTGAGGCGTGGCAGGCAGACGGACGAGGCGCACGCCACAGGCGTTGTAGATGGCATTGAGGATGGCTGGCGCCGTGGGGATGGCAGTCGCTTCACCGATGCCCTTGGCTCCGAAAGGCCCCTCACTGGTGCGGTATTCCAGAATAATGGTGTGGATCTCGGGCATGTGGCAGATGGTGGGAATTTTGTACCGTTTAAGGCTATCGCTCTTGACAAGACCCCCTTCGACGACAAGCTCTTCCGTCAGGGCGTAGCCGATGCCCATCATGACGCCTCCCTCGATCTGACCCTCGATAGCCATGGGGTTCACTGCCCGGCCCACGTCGTGGGCAGCCACCACGCGCAGCACCTTTACCTCGCCGGTAATCAGGTCCACCTCGACCTGGGCGGCCTGGGTGCCAAAGCTGTAGGCAAAGTGGGCATCCCCCGGCTGGCCCAAGGGGACGGTGGCTGGTGCACGGTATTCATGGAAGGCTTGCAGGGCGTATCCTTGGCGGCGCGCCCGGGACGTCACTTCGCTAAAGGACACCGAGCGCCCGTCGGGACCGATCACCCGGTTGTCCTGGAAAGTAAGACTGTCCGGTGCGACATTTAGTTCCACGGCGACGAGGGCAGTCATTTGCTGGCGCAGTTCCTCAACGGCCAGGCGTACGGCGTTGCCGGTGACATAAGTCTGCCGCGAGGAAGTGGTTGGCCCGCAGTCGGGCGTCTGGTCGGTGTGACCTAGTACCACCTCAATTTGACCAGGATCTGTGCCCAGTACCTCGGCGGTGATCTGAGCCAGCACTGTCACCAGGCCTTGGCCGATCTCAGCAGCGCCCGTCCGTACGCGCGTGATGCCTATGTCTGTCATTTCCACAGCGGCCCTGGCGACGTCGGCGGCGCCGTTGCCCAGGCCGACGCTCTTGTAGGCGCAGGCCACGCCCCAGCCGCGGCGTTTGTTAGGACCTAGTGGCGCGGAGGGGGCTGTGGCGTCCGCACCGGCCAGTTCGCGAACCTTGATACGCACCTGTTCGATGGTTGCTGGCAGACCAGCGCTTTCTGTGAGCCGTTGTTCTGTGGCGGTGATGCCGCCAGCGCGCAGTGCGTTCCGTTGGCGGAGGGCAAAAGGTGACATGCCCAACTGCTCGGCCAAGAGGTCCATCTGCGTCTCCATGGCAAAGTGAACCTGGGTCACGCCAAAGCCACGAAAAGCGCCGGCGGGTGGGTTGTTGGTGTAGAGCGCGTCGCAATCTATTTTGATGTGAGGCACGTCGTACGGTCCGGCGGCGTGTGTAGCGGCGCGGGTCATGACGTGTTTGCTCAAAGAGGCATAGGCCCCAGCGTCGCCCAGGATGTGCGCTTCTACGGCCATCAGGCGACCTTCGTGGGTAGCGGCGGTCTTGAGCCGGATGATCGTGGCGTGCCGCTTGGGGTGAGCGATAAGGGATTCCCGGCGGGTGTAGGTCAGCTTGACAGGCCGACCGGTGGCCTGGGCCAGCAGCGCGGCGTGGATCTGCCCGGCGATGTCCTCCTTGCCGCCAAACCCTCCGCCGACGGCCATGTGACAGACCCGCACTTTCTCTTCAGCCAGGGCCAGGCTGGCCGCGATCTGTCGCCGGTCGGCAAAGGGAATCTGTGAGCCAACGTGTACGGTGATGCCTCCATCCTCATCGGCGGTGGCCACGCTACATTCCGGCTCTAAGAAAAGGTGATCGCCCATTGGCGTGTGATAGACTTTCTGAACGACGACGTCAGACTGGGCAAAGCCTTCCTCTACGTTCCCCTTGCGTATCTCAATGTGTTCCAGTAAATTCCCATTTTCGTTGTCTGCGTGCACCAGGGGGGCATCAGCTTTCAACGCCTTGACGACCGAGTCTACGACTGGCAGTGGTTCATAGTCCACGGCAATGAGGGACAGGGCTTTCGCGGCAAGCTGTGGGGACTCGGCGGCCACCAGGGCCACGGCATCGCCAAGGTAGCGCACCTTGTCATAGGCCAGTACTGGCCAGTCCGCAGTCACCAGTCCATGGTTCTTTTCACCAGGGACATCGTTCGCAATGAGTACGGCGACGACGCCAGGTAGTCGGGCCTGATCGACGTCCACCTTCAGAAGGCGAGCGTGGGGATACCGGCTACGAAGCACCTGAGCGTACAACATACCGTCGAAGTGGAGGTCGTCGGTAAAGGTGGGCGCACCCGTGACCTTGTCGCGGGCATCAGGACGTACGACCGAATGGCCGACAGACTTTAGGGTGGGATCGACAGCGCGAGGCGGCAAGGGTTTGGTGCCGAGGAGTCGCCGCACACCGCGTTCGGCGCGGAGTTCGTTGGCTGCCACTTCTACTGCTTCGATGACCTTCTTGTAGCCGGTGCAGCGGCACAGGTTGGATTCCAGCGCTTCCAGGATGTCCGCCCGGGTAGGGCGTGGCTTTCGATCCAAGAGTGCTTTGGCCGACATGATGAGACCCGGCGTGCAAAAACCGCATTGCACGGCGCCGTGTTCGATGAAGGCGCGTTGAAGGGGGTGAAGCTCACCGTAGCGGGCCAGGTTTTCGATCGTCTCGACGTGTTTGCCCTCGATGCGCTGTGCCAGGATGATGCACGCTCGCTGCGCTTCGCCATTGACAATGACGGTGCAAGCGCCGCAGTGCCCGTGGTTGCAGCCGTTCTTGGTGCCCACCAGCCGCAATTGGTCGCGCAACACCTGGAGCAGCGTGGTCTTGGGGCCGATGTCCACTTCCACCAGCTCTCCGTTGACGTGAAATTCGATGCGGTGTGTTTCGGGTGGCACGACTGACTCGATTCTCACTGGCTTTTGAGACGAAGCTTAGGCTACCTGGCGGTGCGCGTCCACGACGTTGGGCAGTCGCTCGATCCGGGCAAGAAGGCGGCTCAACTGAGCGACGCTGGTAATCTCCAGCGTCGCTGTGACAGTAGCCATATGTTCCTTCTTGTGCGTGGTGATGTTGACTGCGCTCATGCTGCAATTCTCCTCGGCCACCACACCGGCGATGTCGCGCAACAGTCCTCCCCGGTCGTAGGCGCGGATGATGACGACCACGGGATAGGTCGCTTTTTCTGGCCCCCATGTCACCTCGATAATGCGATGACCATCCCGCTCCAGCAGGTAAAGCAAGTTCTTGCAATCATGCCGGTGAATGGTGACGCCTTGCCCTCGGGTGACATAGCCGAGGATATCATCACCGGGCAGAGGGTTGCAGCAGCCTGCCGTCTTGGTCAGCAGGTCACCCACTCCTTGCACGGCAACACCGTCTGCCGGTTTGGAAAGCGGTGCCGTGAGCGGCAGCCTCAGAGCTTCTTCCTCTTCATCCTCGCGTATCTGGGCGACGCGCGTGGCCAGGTGCTGGGTGTGAATGTCGCCATAGCCAATGTCGGCCAGAAAGTCGTCCACTTTTTCATGGTCGAAGAGGCGAGCGATCTCTTCAAAACGGATCTGCGCCAGGCCCAAGCGGCGCAGTTCCTTTTCCAGGATGTCTCGCCCACGGGCGATGTTTTCCTCGCGGCTTTGGCGGCGAAACCACTGGCGGATCTTTTGCCGCGCCCTCGCCGATTTGATGTAGCCCAGGTTGGGGTTGAGCCAGTCCCGGCTAGGGCCGCCTCGCTTGGCTGTGATGATCTCGATCTGGTCACCGTTCTGCAGGCGATAATCCAGCGCGACCAGACGGCCGTTCACTTTGGCCCCCCGGCAGCGGTGCCCGACTTCGGTATGGATGTGGTAGGCAAAATCAATAGGCGTCGCGCCTGCTGGCAGGTCTATGATGTCACCCTTGGGAGTGAAGACGAGGACCCGATCTTCGAAGAGGTCTTCTTTGAGGGATTTGACAAACTCGCGGGCATCGTCCACCTCCTGTCGCCAGTCCATCAGAGAGCGGAGCCAGGCAATTTTGGCATCAAAGCCTTCGTCTCGTTTGGAACCCTCTTTGTAGCGCCAGTGGGCGGCAATGCCCAGCTCGGCAACGCGGTGCATCTCGTAGGTGCGGATCTGCACGTCTAGCGTATTGCCATCGTCGGCCACCACAGCCGTGTGCAGTGACTGGTACATGTTGTCCTTGGGCATGGCGATGAAATCGTCAAACTCACCAGGGATGGGTCGCCACAGGTTATGGACCACACCCAAGGCGGCGTAGCACTCTGCCACGGTGTTGACGATGACGCGTACCCCCCGGATGTCGTGTATCTTTTCAAAGGGCAGATTCTTACGCACCATTTTGCGATGGATGCTGTAGATATGTTTGGGCCGCCCGACCACCTCGGCTTCAATACCGACTGATTTGAGATGCTGTCTGAGCGTCTCGACGATACGGCCGATGTGCTTTTCCCGGACTGTGAGGCGCTGGCCGACGAGACGGGAGATGTCCTTATAGGTCGGGGGGTCCAGCCATTTAAAGCCCAGGTCCTCCAGTTCCCATTTGATCTGCCACATGCCCAGCCGGTTGGCCAGGGGGGCAAAGATCTCCAACGTCTCACGGGCGATCCGTTGGCGGCGGTGCTGGGGCAGTGAACCGAGGGTACGCATGTTGTGCAGGCGGTCGGCCAGTTTGATGATGACCACCCGCACGTCGTCAACGCCGGCCAGGATCATCTTGCGCAGGCTCTCGGCCTCGCTGTCCAGCAGATCCCTGTCGCTCTTGCTGCTCAGGTCATCGAACTGGCTCAGCTTGGTGACGCCGTCCACCATCGAGGCGATTTCGGTGTTAAAGTCGATCACCAGATCCTCGACGCTGACCACCGAGTCCTCGACGACGTCATGGAGCAGCCCGGCCGCAAGGGTTGGTGCGTCCAGGCCCCACTCGGCCAACAAACCAGCAACCTGCAGACAGTGCTCTGTGTATGGCTCGCCCGATGCCCTGCGCTGCCCCTCGTGGGCAGCCTGTGTCAACTCCCAGGCATGATCCAGGAGTTTCAGTTCGTCGGGAGAGAGTCTAGCTTGCACTCGTCTCCGCAAATCAGGGAATTCCATACTGAGTTAGTATATACCTGTTCCCAGATTTGCGCAAAAGGCAGGACGCTTCGGAACTTGACCAAACGAAGGAAAGCGGCGATAATATCACGCCATGCCGATGAGTGAGAGCACAAGTGCTTCTGCAGGAAAACAACAGATCGCCCGCGCTGCTGGGCTGGTGATGGCCCTGTTTATGTTGAGCCGGTTGCTGGGGCTGATCCGTGAGATGATCATCGGCGCACAGTTCGGCACCAGCGCCGACCTGGACGCGTATCTGGCTGCGTTTCGTCTGCCCGATCTGCTGTTCCAACTGGTGGCCGGGGGCGCGCTGGGGTCGGCCTTTATCCCCACTTTCACCAGCTATCTGGCCCGCGAGAGCCGCGATGTTGCGTGGCGACTGGCGAGCGGCGTGGCCAACCTGGTGTTGGCGGTCATGACGGCCATCGCAGCCGTAGCGGCAATCCTGGCCCCCTGGCTGGTGCGGGGTGCCATCGCCCCTGGCTTCGAACCGACCCAGCAGGCACTCACCGTGCGGCTCATGCGGACGATGTTGATCACACCGGTGATCTTTGGCGTCAGCGGTCTCGTCATGGGCGCGCTCAACGCTCACCAGCACTTTTTGCTACCGGCGGCAGCGCCTATCATCTACAACCTGGCCATCATCGGTGGAGCGTTAGGGCTGGCCCCTCGTCTCGGTGTGACTGGCTTGGCCGTTGGCGTGGTCACTGGATCGGTGTTGCATCTGCTGGTTCAGATACCGGGGTTGCTGTGGTTCAAGGCTCGCTATTGGCCCGTCCTGACCTTGCGCGATCCTGGCGTCCGCGAGGTGGGTCGCCTCATGGCACCACGTGTGCTGGGATTGGCGGCGGTGCAGGTCAACTTTTTGATCAACACCATACTGGCCTCGAGCTTGGCGGAAGGGAGTTTGTCGGCGCTGAACTTTGCCTGGTTGATGATGCTGCTGCCGCAGGGCGTCTTTGCTCAGGCGGTGGCGACGGCTGCCTTCCCTACCTTCTCAGCGCAGGCTGCTCGGGGTGAGATTGATGAGATGCGCAGCACGCTCTCGGCGACGCTGCGGGCCATCTTTTTTCTCAGCGTTCCGGCGGCGGTGGGTCTGCTGATGTTGCGTATGCCTCTTGTTCAACTGCTGTTCCAGCGAGGTGCGTTCGAGGCCAGCTCCACGGAAACGGTGGCCTGGGCGCTGCAATTCTACGCACTCGGTTTGCCAGCCCACGCTGGCGTGGAGGTTGTCGCCCGTGCTTTCTACGCCCTGCACGATACGCGCACGCCGGTAGCCATCAGTGTGGTTGCCATGGTGCTTAACGTCGTGTTGAGCCTGATCTTGATCAGGCCGCTGGCCCACGGCGGGCTGGCGCTGGCCAACACCCTTGCCACGACGCTGGAGTTGCTGGGGATGATGATCCTCGTCCGGCGGCGATTGGAGGGCGTCGAGGGACGACGGTTGATCCACGCGTCTGGCCGTGTGGTTGTGGCAGCGACGCTGATGGGCGGAGCGTTGTGGGCCTCTCGCCTCTTGGTCAGGGGAGCGATCGGTGAGACGAATGCCGCCTTTGAGGCTGGGGGAGGCGTTCTTTTGGGCGTGGCGGTCTATTTTTGCGCTTCACTGGCCATGGGGGCCGGGGAGATACGCGCCGTCGGTCGCTGGATTCGAAGGTCGAGAATTGGACATTTTCTGCAAGGTGGTATATAATACGACGCCCTTGGCCGGCTGCTTGGCCCCGGCGTGAAGATTAGTAGTTCAGGAGGAAGCATAAATTGCCAAATACCAGATCGGCGATGAAACGAATGCGGCAAGCGGAGCGGAAGCAACAGCGCAACCAACGCTTTCGGTCGGCAGCTCGTACGTACATCAAAAAGACCCGACGGCTTATTGCTGAGGGAAAATTGGAGGAAGCCCAGGAAGTGGCCCAGAAGGCGGTTAGCACGATGGACAGGGCTGCCTCGAAAGGCATTCTGCATCGCAACAACGTCGCCCGTCGCAAATCCCGGCTGATGCGCCAGTTGAACCAGGCGCTCGGCCAAAATTCGGGTGAGTAGCGGGCCAAAGGTATCCCGTGACACAAAACAGGCCAGGCAACAATCTTGCTCTGGCCTGTCGTCGTTTACGGGGTTCCAGACGTTTCTATCGTCTCTCCGCTTCGTCGCCGGTAACGGGCGCAGCGAACCGATACCCCACCCGGCGCTTGGTAGTGAGATAGCTGGGCGCGCCGGGGTTCGGTTCGATCTTTTCACGAACCCACCGGACGTGTACGTCCAGCGTACGCGTGTCACCCATGTAACTGGTTTGCCAAACGTGCTTCATTAGAAACTCGCGCGTGAGCACTTGTCCCGGGTGGCGCATCAGTGTCTCCAGTAGCCTGGCTTGCGTGGGGGTGAGTACCTTTGGCGGCCCTTTGCCACGTTGAACCAGCCGAGTGCGGCAGTTCAGTCGGATGTCACCAACCTGCAGAATGTGAGCGGTCGGTTGAGCGAGCAGCTTCTTGATCCGATTGACGACTTTGCGGATGGTGAATGGTTTGACCAGCACCACGTCTGCGTGCAGGTGTGGGGATGCCTTGCTGCCTTGGGGTAGCAGCAGAAGGATGGGCAGATCTACCCCCTGCGATCGGAGGGCACGGCAAGTCTCTGCGCCCCGGTGGGACGCCTTCAGGGCGTTGACCACCACCAATTGAAGGGCCTGTGACTCGACCCGTTCCCGGGCTGTTTGGGCGCTGTAGAGCAGGGAGATAGAGTACCCTCGCTTTTCCAAGTCGCTACAGAGGGATGCTTGAGGATTGGGAGTGGGTTCGATACACAGAATTCTGGTGTGTGGGTTCATGGGCTTCATTCACTGGTCTGGTGAGTGGAGATGCGGCGTCCCAATTATACCGTAACCTGCCGTTCAATGCAAAAGGAACAAGCTTGATGCTTGATGCGAGGCTGGCCTGTGAAGGTGATGGTCGTGATCCCAACGTATAACGAGGCTGATAATCTCTCCCCAGTCGTGGGCGAGTTGCGGTCTCTTGACATTCCTGATCTGCAGATTCTGGTGGTGGATGACAATTCGCCCGATGGAACAGGCGATCTGGCCGACGATCTGAGCCAGCGGTATCCGGGCGAGTTTCACGTCATTCACCGGCCCGCCAAGTTGGGTCTGGGTACGGCCTACCTCACCGGGTTCCGATTTGCCCTGGAACGCGGCAGCGACCGAATTGTCCAAATGGATGCGGATTTCTCGCACTCGCCGGCCTACATTCCCCGTTTTTTGGCAGCATTGGATGACCGCCATGCCGTGGTCGTTGGTTCCCGCTACGTAGAGGGGGGGCAATTGGACGAGCGGTGGAGTTTTGGCCGTTACCTGTTGAGTTGGTGGGCCAACAGTGTGTACACCCGCCTCGTCCTGGGCATCTCGGTTAAGGACGCCACGGCTGGCTTCAAGTGCTGGAAGCGGGAGGTATTGGAGGTCGTTGACCTGGACAGCATCCGATCCAGTGGTTATGTCTTTCAGGTGGAGATGGCTTACGTGACGGAAAAGCTGGGCTTTCGAGTGTTGGAGATGCCTATTTACTTTGAGGACCGGCGCATTGGGCAGAGCAAGATGGACGTGCGCATCAAGCTGGAAGCTGCCTGGCGCGTTTGGCAGGTGAAATGGCGGCACCGTCACCTCAAGCCCAGCGTCCGGTAGCACGAGCCTGGCGAAGGTTTGCTGACTTTTTTGTGAGACTGACGTGTGATGCAGCGCTTCCTGTGAGGGACCTGTGGCCATGACCAGAATCTGGTCTCGTTATCGCGCCGACATGCTGGCCGTCGGTGTGCTGCTGGTGCTGGCGTTGATCCTCTTTTGGCCTCAAACGTTTGGCGGCAGGACACTGCTGCCCGCTGACAACCTCTTTCAGTGGGAACCGTGGCAGAGCTTTGCCGCCGAACAGGGCGTGACCCAGCCGTACAACACTCTTCTCAGCGATCTCCTCCTGGAAAACTATGTGTGGAAGCGATTTATCCTGGACTCGCTTCACCAGCCGGGTGGCCTGACCGATAAGCTGCCACTGTGGAATCCCCATCTCTTTGCCGGAGCGCCCTTTCTGGCCTCGGGGCAGCACTCGGCACTGTATCCCTTTAGCGTGTTGTTCTACGTTCTGCCGCTGGCTCGTGCTTATGGCTGGTTCTCCGCGTTGCAGCTCTTTCTGGCCGGACTGTTTACTTATATCTTTTGCCGCGTCATCAACGTCAACCGGCTGGGCGGGCTCATTGCGGGCATCACGTTTATGCTGAGCGGTTTCATGGTGGTCAGCGTGGTGTTCACCATGATTATCGCTGCGGCTGCCTGGTTGCCCCTGTTGTTGGCGGCTATCGAGTTGATCGTCCGCGCCGAGAAGGGTGGCTTCCAGCGTCGCACCCTGCTCTACGTTGCCCTGGGCAGCCTGGCCCTGGGTTGCCACGTTCTGGCTGGCCATCCCGAGATCACCTATTACACGCTGCTGGTCATGGCCGCCTACGCCTTGTGGCGGCTTGTCGGCACGGCTGTCCAGTCAACCGAGCGCTCTCATCTCCTGCGCGCCGCCGGATGGCTGCTGCTGATGGTCGGGCTGGGCCTGGCGCTGGGTGCGGCGCAACTCGTGCCGCTGTACGAAGTGGGGCAGTTGAACTTTCGCCAGGGATCGGCCACCTACGAGCAGATCGTGGGTTGGGCCTTCAAACCTCGCCAGATGGCCACGTTCTTTGTGCCCAATTTCTATGGCAGCCCGGCTCATCATGGCTACTTTGACGTCTTTGCCTGGCGCTGGGTGCCGGTGACAGTCAATGCCCTGGGTGAGCGGATCACGCAGATCTCCTGGCAGCGTAACCTGCTGACCAAGAACTATGTCGAAGCAGGGAGCTATCTGGGCATCCTGCCTTATTTCCTGGCGCTCGTGGCGTTGATCGGCCGGCGCGGTGCTCGCCACGGCGAAGAAGCGCATTTTTATGGCGTGACGCGGCGTTACGTCTGGTTCTTTGCGTTGCTGGCCTTTGTATCTATCAACTTTGTCTACGGCACGCCGCTCTACGCGCTGCTTTACCACCTGCCTTTCATCGGGCAACTGCACTCGTCATTCCGTTGGATCTTTCCCTTCTCGCTGAGCCTGGCCGTGTTGGCCGGCATGGGCGCCATGTACCTCTCGGGAGGTGGTCAGCGGACGACCAGCGCGCAGTCGCCGTTCACCGGGGAGAACACGCAGCGCATCGTCGGCTGGCCTGTCTTCTGGGCCGGGATGGCTGGCATCGCCGCTCTCTTGTTCGTCCTGGTCTTGCGCGATCCGGTTCTCCGCTTGGCCGACGCTTACGTGAGAGATCACGAGTTGGCGGCCCTCGCCTTCCGCGATGGCCGGATGATGGTCTCTTATCAGTGGCGCAACCTGTTTATCTTTTTCTTGGCCTTGGCTGCCAGCAGCGCGGTTCTGCGGGTGAGTCGCTGTCCCATCTATCTGCCTCGTTGGCTGGGTGGGGCCAACCTGTGGAAGGCACTGGCCGTGGCGGTGCTGATGGTTGACCTGCTTCTCTTTGGGGTCGGCTTTAACCCGGCCGTCGAACCTCGCTTGCTCGAGTTCTGCCCGCCAGTCGTGGACTTGATGCGGCAGGACACTTCCCTCCATCGCATCACCTCGTACAACGTGCCTGGCGAAGATACGTTTAATGCCAACGCCGGCATGTTCTATGGCCTGTATGACATACGGGGTTACGATTCGATCATCCCCAAACAGTATGCTGATTACATGCGGCTCATCTCGCGGCAGAACCAGTTGGAATACAACCGCATTGCGCCGCTTTGGGCAGACGAACCGCAGGCGCTCGATTCACCGCTGCTGGATCTACTGGGTGTCAAATACGTGCTCACCACCCAGACGATTGACAACCCTCGCTACGCCCTGGCCTACGACGCCGAGATCAGGGTCTACCGCAACGAGGGCGCCATGCCCCGCGCCTTTTCCCTGCCGGCTGGCTGTGCAGTCGTTGTGGACGACGTGGCCGAGGGCCTGCAGATCCATGATCCCCGGCGCTTTGTGCTGCTGGAAGCAGGAGATGAGGCGCCACAGGTTGAACGGGTCGATCCGCCCGCCTGCCAGCCACAGCCCGCGTCGGTCAGCTACAGATCGAATAACGAAGTCTTTGTCGGCGTAGAGCTAGATGCGCCGGGCTGGCTGGTGTTGACTGACTCGTACTTTCCCGGCTGGAAGGCTTTTGTTCGGCCAGCGGGGGAAGAGACGGAAGAAAACGAGCAGGGATTGGCGATCCACCGGGCCGACGGCAATTTTCGGGCGGTGAGACTCGAGGCTGGGCAGCACACGGTACGCTTCAAGTACACGCCCAATAGTGTAAAGGTGGGCTTCTTTGTCAGTTTCCTCGGCAGCATGGTGACCCTCATGCTGATCGGGCTCTGGCTCTGGCTGCGTTTCTATCGTGCCGGCGACGATCAGACCGACGCCGGACGCGTGGCGAAGAACAGCTTTGCGCCCATCGTGCTGCAGCTATTCAACAAGGGTATTGACACGGCTTTCATCGCCCTGGCTTTGCGCATGTTTACCCAGGAGCAGGCCGGCGACTACTTTTTCGTCACCAGCAGCGTCATCATGTCGGTGGACATTTTCATCAATTTTGGCCTGAACACGCTTCTCCAGCGAGAGGTCTCCCGCGACCGGCAACTGGCCAACCGCTACCTGGCCAATACGACGTTGCTGCGGCTGGTGCTGTCTGCCGTGGCCGCGCCGCTGCTACTCCTGTTTGTCGTCGGCTGGTCGGCTCTCGTCGCGCCGCTGGGTCACGAGGCGAGCTGGGCGCTGGCGCTGTTTGCCATCGGGCTGGCCGTCAGCAACCTGGCTACGGGTCTGACCTCGCTGTTCAACGCTTACGAAGAGATGGAGTACCCGGCGGCAGTCACGACGGTCACGACCATCGCGCGGGCGGCGCTGGGCACCGGTGCGTTGTTGCTGGGCTGGGGACTGATCGGCCTGGGGGGCGTCTCGATCGCCGTCAACTTGATCACCTTGGCCATCCTGGGGACGCTGATGCTGCGGCGCTATTTCCGCCCGCGCTGGGAGCCGGACGTGGCGCTGCAAAAGGAGATGATCCGCGAATCGTACCCGTTGATGGTCAACAACCTGCTCTCCTGGCAGTTCTTTAGGATTGACAGCGTTCTGCTGAAGGCGATCCGGGGGGCGGCAGAACTGGGCCGCTACACGGCGGTTTCCTTCCGCATCGTGGATGCGATCAACATCATTCCCGCCTCGTTCACCATCGCCCTGTTTCCATTGATGAGCCGCTATGCTGCCTCGACCAAGGATTCGCTGGCGCGGGCTTATGCCCTGGCGGTGCAGGTGTTGGTCATCATCGCTTTGCCTCTCGCGGTGGCACTGACCTTTGTGGCCTACCCGATCGCCAACCTTCTGGGCGGCTCGCAATACCTGCCCGATTCGGCTATCGCGCTGCAATTGTTCATCTGGTCAATTCCGCTTGGCTTTATCAACAGTGTGACGCACTATGTGCTCATCGCTCTCAACGAGCAGCGGTACCTGACCCGCTGTTTTGTCGTCGGACTGGGGTTCACCGCCCTCGCCAATTTGCTGCTCATCGGACCTTTTGGCTACCGGGCCTCGGCGGCGCTGCACATCTTCTCCGAACTTGCACTGCTGATCCCGTTCTACGTGGGCCTGCGCCGACACCTGCCGCCGGTGCCCTGGGCCCGGCTGCTGTGGCGGCCGCTTCTGGCCACAGCCGCGATGGCCGCTCTGCCCAGCCTGTTGCCGAGGGTTTCCATCTGGCTGACGCTGCCGGCGGGCAACCTCGTCTACCTGGCCCTGTTGCTCGCTCTGGGTACCTTCCGTGGCGACGATTGGCGACCGATCCTGGACGCTCTCCCCAGGCCGTTTTCCAGAACTAGGGTGGCATATGATGAACGTTGATGAAGGCAAGTCAAAATCACACCTCCAGCGCATCGCCGTCGTCGGTACGACGGGCACGGGCAAGACAACGCTGGCTCACCGCCTCGCCGGGCTCCTCGAGATCCCCCATGTGGAGCTGGATGCGCTATACTGGGGTCCTGACTGGATCCCTGCCCCGACGGCTGTCTTCCGAGAACGTACCGCCCAGGTGTTGAGCAGCGAACAGTGGGTCGTTGATGGCAATTACGGCAAGGTGAGGGATATTGTCTGGCGCCGGGCCGACACGGTTGCGTGGCTGGACTATGCGCTGCCGGTGGTGATGGGGCGACTGGTGTGGCGGACGGCCCGGCGGATCGTGACGCGCGAGGAGTTGTGGAGCGGGAACCGCGAAGGGGTACGGGGAACATTCTTTAGCAGAGATTCGATCTTGCTGTGGGCACTCCGCACCTACCCGAGAAGGCGCAGAGAGTACCCCGTGCTGTTCGCCAGCCCTGAGTATGCCCATCTCACGGTCGTGCACCTGCGCTCTTCACGGGCAGCCAGGGATTGGCTGTCCACTCTCACCAGGTGACCATTCGAGATGGGGTGTCCGTCAAATGGCCCCACTGCTTTTTGAGTCGTCTCGATAGTGACAGCCACGGCTCTGGCGGTTGTGCTGGGCGGCCTGGGCGACGATAAGCGCCGCCTCCGCGCTGTGACGCAGCCCGATCAGCGCATCGTTCAAACGGGTGGCGCGGTAAAAGTCGTCTATGTCCTGTTTCAGGTGAGACAGGTCCCGCAGGGCGCGTGCCAGCCGCCTCGCCGAGCGGACAAGGCCGACGTAATGCCACATCGTGTACTGGATGGTCCGCATGTCGCGCCAGATGAGAGCCGGGTCCGCCTCTTCCTCCAATCCCTCTTCTTCCCACGGTGGAACATCCTCAGATCCTGCAATCGGCCATGAGTCACCCGCAGCGATGTGCTGTGCTGCGCGGTTGCCCCACACAAGGCCCTCCAGGAGCGACGTACTGGCCAGCCGGTTGGCCCCATGGACGCCCGTACAGGCGACCTCGCCAACGGCATAGAGGTTGCGTACCGTCGTGCGCCCCCAACCATCGGTCCACACGCCGCCACAAAAGTAATGGGCAGCGGGGACGACCGGGATGGGCTGGCGGGACATGTCTATGCCGTGCCGCTTGCAGCGGGCATAGATGGTGGGGAAACGGGCCTGGATCCGTCGGGGAGACATGGCAGAACTGATGTCTAGCAGGACATGCGGATAGCCATGTTCGATCATCTCGTGGTGGATGGCACGGGCAACGACGTCGCGAGGGGCCAGGTCTCCCCACTCGGGGGCATAGTCGGCCATGAAGGGGCGGCCGTCGGGGGTGAGCAGCCGTCCTCCCTCGCCCCGCACCGCCTCGGAGATGAGGAACCCGTCGCCGTCCGTCACGGCGAGGACGGTCGGATGGAATTGGAGGTATTCGGCGTTGATGACGCGCGCCCCGGCCCGGTGGGCCATCGCCAGGCCGTCGCCGCGAGCGCCTTTGGGGTTGGAGGTGTAGCGGTAGATGCGGCCCAGGCCGCCGGTGGCGAGGACGGTGGCCCCGGCCAGGTAGCGGCGGACGGCACGGCCGCTCTGTTCAAAGACGTAGGCCCCCTGGCAGGTGATCGGCTCATAGACGGTCAGCGGGTCGTGCGCATGGTGGGGGAAGGTGATCAGGTCCACCGCGGTGGCCCTGGTGACGATGCGGATGTTGGGCTGCTCGTGCAGTGCCGCGACAAGTGCCTGGACAATGGCGCGGCCCGTGGCGTCGCCGACGTGAAGCACGCGAGGTCGTGAGTGGGCGCCCTCCCGGCCAAAATCCTGCCGCCCGTCGGATGTGCGGTCGAAAGAGACGCCAGCGGCCTCTATGAGAACCTCGCGCACCAGCCGGGGTCCCTCCTCGGCGAGGATGCGGGCAGCGGAGGGCAGGCTGAGCCCGGCTCCGGCGGCCAGGACGTCCTTGACCAGCAGATCGGCGCTGTCCTCTTTGCCCAACGCGACGATGCCTCCCTGGGCGTAGTAGGTGTTGCTCTCGTGGGGGTCTGTGGCATGGGTGACGACAGTGATCTGCCGTTGGCGATCCTGGGCCAGCCGAAGCGCGGCCGAAGCGCCAGCGATCCCGCAGCCGATGACCAGGACATCGGTTCCCAGGGGGGTCATGAACCCACCTCCAGCATCCGCTCTAACGCCATCCGGGCCAAGTGTGCCACCTGAGGCGGGACGGCCACCGGGTTAACCATCTCGCCCCTGAGGAGGCCCACCAGCACGTTGGCCAGTTTCCCGAGCGTAATGAGGTTCATCGTTCTGCAGTAGCTCGGCTCGGGGGAGAGGGAGGCGACGAATTTTTTCGGGTGCTCGTTCTTCAGACGGTTGACAAGATTGAACTCGGTGCCGATGGCCCACTGGGTGCCCGGCGGCGATTCCTTCACACGGCGTACAATGTAAGCGGTAGAGCCGGATTCGTCAGCCAGGTCGACGACCTCCATTGAACATTCTGGATGGACGATGACCCGGATCCCGGGCATTCGCTCGCGCCACGCCGTCACGTGCTCGGGGAGGAATCGCTGGTGGACGGTGCACCAACCTCGCCATAGAAAGACACGGGCTGTCTTGAGGGCTTGACCCTCGTGACCGCCAAAGGATCGGTTGGGGTTCCAGAGCAACATCTCGTCCACAGGGATGCCCATCCGCTTGGCGGTGTTGCGGCCCAGGTGTTGATCGGGGATAAAGAGAACCCGGGGCCGCTGGGCGAGAGCCCACGAGAGGATAGCCTGTGCATTGGAGGAGGTGCAGACCGCGCCGCCGTGCTCGCCACAGAAGGCCTTCACATCGGCAGTTGAATTTACATAAGTGATCGGCGTAACCTCTTGTTCGACGTCGATGACCTCGCCCAGTTGTGCCCACGCCTGCTCCACGTCCGCCACATCTCCCATTGCCGCCAGAGGACAGCCGGCCTTCAGATCGGGCAGGAGGACGGTCTGGCCGGGCTGTGCCAGGATGGCCGCCGTCTCGGCCATAAAGTGGACGCCGCAGAAGACGATGACCTGTGCCTCCTGGCTGCGGGCGGCATCGCGGGCCAGTTTAAGAGAATCGCCGTGCAGGTCGGCGAACTGAAGGACATCGTCGGGTTGGTAGTGATGACCCAGGATAACGAGCGATGGGCCGAGAGCGGTCTTGGCCTTGCGGATGAGGGTTTCTAACTCTACAGTACTCATTCAAACTCCGTAGTTGATATTCCTTATGCTCCAGGCGGACCACAGTCCACAGGCATCAAGTTAAGAGTGAGGCCGTGCTTGCCAGGGACCGCCCGGCGATCAAGTCGCCGGGCTACGGGCTTCCGTCCGATAAATCGGGCTCAGGAACCCCATTCATGGGGTGGTAGCTCTGTAGCCTGGGCACTTTATGCCCCGGCGGTGCTCTCTTGGCTTTTCTACGCGTCTTTCGTGACCAGCATACTGAGGTCGAGAACCGGGGCGGAGTGGGTGAGGGCGCCAACCGAGATATGGTCCACGCCGGTAGCAGCGATGGCGGTCACCCGCTCCAGGCTGACGCCACCGGAGGCTTCCAGCGGCACCCGCCCGGCAGTCAACTGGACGGCGGCCTGCATCTCGTCCAGGCCCATGTTGTCCAGCATGATGCGATCCACGTTCTGTTCCAGGGCCTCGCGCAGTTCGTCCATCGTCTTGACCTCGACCTCGATGGGCAGGTCGGGATAGGCTGCCCGGGCTCGCTCGACGGCGGCAGCGATCGAGCTCGCAGCCTCGATATGATTGTCTTTAACCAGCAGCATGTCGTACAGACTGAGGCGATGGTTCTGCCCGCCGCCCATCCGCACGGCGTACTTTTCCAGCGCCCGAAAGCCAGGGTGGGTCTTGCGGGTGTCGAGGATCGTCGCCCGGGTGCCAGCGACGGCGTCCACAAAGGTCCGGGTCAGGGTGGCCACCCCGGACAGTTGCTGCAAAAAGTTGAGCGCGATCCGCTCGGCAGCCAGCATCTCCCGTCCCGGGCCAGTCACATTGGCGACCAGGTCGCCCGGCGTGACTTTCGCTCCGTCCTCGACGTGGGCGGTGAAGCGCAGGGCGGGATCGACGCGAGAGAAGACCGCTTCGGCGACGGGCAGGCCAGCGATGATGCCCGAGCTCTTGGCGATGATGCGCCCGTGGAGGGTCAGGCCGGCCGGCAAGATCGCCTCGGAGGTGGCGTCGCCCGGCCCGATGTCCTCGGCGATGGCCAGTTCGATGAGCGGCCCGGCGGCTTCGAGGATGTCAACTGGAGCGTTCCCGGTCCCTGGTTTAGATCGCGGCTCGTCCATTTTATCGTTTTCCTTTTCAATCGTCAGAACGGCATCTTGGTTTTGGCGCGGCATCACATGTAGGCCAGGTTCGGATCGTCGCGGATGTAGGCCAGTTCCTGCCCCAGGTAGGGCAACGGCGGTAGGGCGTGCCAACGGCGCAAGAGGTGATAGGCGGGCGAGGTCAGCAGACGGCAGGCATCCACCGCCGGGCACCACTCCGGCTGCCGAATCTCGGCGATGGTCTCTGCGTCCGGCAACAGGCCAAAATCCCACTCCGAGCAGAGCCGGGCCAGAAAATCCACCCGCTCCGCCAGGCTGTTCAGTTCTGCCGGCGGCTCGGTGTCGGGATAGAACGTACCGTCAATCTTGAAGGACATTCAGAGCCTCCCAGAAGTATTGTAGCACAAGCCAGAGAGGAGAGCAAACCAGGTCGAGTGTCTCTGCAGAGGGAGACACAAAACTCGAAACCCGAAACTCAAAACCCGAAACTCGCAACTCGCGTCTCGCAACTTCTTGACGACCCACCGAAATGCGTGTATACTACTCGCCGTGCCGTCAGGAGCTTGGCGTGATTATTAGACATAAGGAGCAGAGCTGAGATGCGAGAGATCACAGTGGCCGCTGTTCAGACGGAGCCTCAATTGGCGAGGGTCAGCGACAACCTGGCGCAGATGGAAGAACTTGTGCGCCAGATCTGCACCGAACAGCACGTGGATTTGATCCTCTTCCCCGAACTGTCCACCACCGGCTACGAGTGCGGCGTTCGTTTCACCGAGCTGGCAGAGCGGGTGCCGGGTCCAACGGTGAACCTGCTGGCTCAGTGGGCCGAGGAGTTTGGCGTGTACATCGCCGCCGGGTTGGTGGCCAAGGAAAAGGTGGAGAGCATCCTCTACGATGCCGCCGTGCTGGTGGGGCCGGATGGGGAGATGCTGGGGCAATACAACAAGGTACACCTGCGGGGTGAGGAGCGACTGGCCTTCCGACCCGGGTTCAGATACGTCATCTGGGAGACGGAATTCGGGCTGGTGGGCATGATGCTGGGATGGGACGCGGCCTTTCCGGAAGTGGCGCGCAGTCTGGCGCTGGAGGGCGCTGAGTTGATCTTGGTAGGGGCCAACTGGGAAGAACCTAACGCCGAGGAGTGGCAGACCTACCTCAAAGCACGGGCCTATGAGAACTCGGTCTTTGTCGCCGGAGCGAATCGCATCGGCGAGGAGTACAGCTACAAGTTCACCGGCCATAGCCTGCTCCTCGGGCCCAGGGGGCAAGTCTTTGCCGCGCTGGAGGAACCGGTGACTGGCTATGTGGTCGCCAGAATGGACCTGGACGAGGTGCGGACGACTCGCGAGGAGTATCAGTTCTTCCAATGGCGGCAGCCGGCAACGTATCGGGCGGTGGTAAAGAAATATTGAGCCTGGTTGATGATGTCGTGCAGACCTGGACAGCGGTGTCCGGGTTTTTTACGTGAGCAGGAGGGAACGATGCAAGACCTTACCGAACAGTTTGTCGAGTTGGTCCGGCTGGCTTCCACAGACTTGAGGCCGGACGTCGAGGCCGCGCTGCAGATGGCGCGCGATTGGGAGGAGGAGGGATCGGCGGCCCAGGGTGCGTTGGACACCATTATGGAGAACGTCACGCTGGCCCGCCAGAACTCGACGCCCATCTGCCAGGACACGGGCACGCCCATTTTCTACATTCACTATCCGGCTGGCTGGTCCACGCTGGCACTGAAGCAGCAAATTCACGCCGCCGTGGCAGCGGCTACCGCTCGGGCTTATCTGCGCCCTAACGCCGTGGACTCGCTCACCGGCAAGAACAGCGGGAACAACCTGGGGCTCGATTTTCCGTCGCTCCACTTTGAGGAATGGGAGGAAGACCATCTCAAAGTAGACCTGATGCTCAAGGGCGGCGGCTGCGAGAACGTCGGCGTGCAGTACAAGCTGCCGGACAGCGGGCTGAAAGCCGATCGCGATCTGAATGGCGTGCGGAACGTCGTGCTCGATGCGGTGTTTCAGGCGCAGGGCAAGGGCTGCGCGCCAGGCGTCATCGGTGTGGCGGTTGGCGGCGATCGGGGCACCTCCTACGTCAAGTCCAAGGAGCAGTTCTTTCGCCCTGTGGATGACGAGAACCCCGTGCCTGAGTTGGCCGAGCTGGAAAAGAGGCTGACAGAAGAAGCCAACGAGCTGGGCATCGGGCCGATGGGCTTTGGCGGCCGGACGACGGTGCTGGGCGTCAAGGTCGGCACGCTGCACCGGCTGCCGGCGTGTTACTTTGTCACCGCCAGCTACATGTGTTGGGCCGACCGCCGGCGGACGATGGCCGTTCGCGGCGAGAAAGTCACTTACGAATAGGGGGTAAGACAATGGCGGCTTATGACCTGACGATACCGGTTTCAGACGAGGCGATACACAAGCTGCACGTGGGCGACCAGGTACGGCTCACGGGCGTCATGGTGACGGCGCGCGACGCGGCGCACAAGTACATGATCGAAACCTTTATCCGGCGCGAGGGGCCGGTCCCGGAGGGCGAGCAACAGATGCACGCCGATCTGATGGGCTGGCTGGAGGGCAGCTTTATCTACCACTGCGGCCCTGTGGTGCGCCAGGACGAGGCGGGCAAATGGCACTTTGTCGCCGCCGGGCCGACGACCAGCATTCGCGAGGAACCATACCAGGCGGAGGTCATCCGCTATTTTGGCCTCAAGGGCATCATCGGCAAGGGCGGCATGGGCCCCAAGACGTTGCAGGCGTGTAAGGACCACAAGGCCGCCTACCTGCATGCCGTCGGCGGCGCGGCCAGCCTCATCGCCGATTCGGTCAAAGAGGTCGTGACGGTGAAAAAGCTCGAGTTTGGTGTGCCCGAGGCCTTCTGGGTCATCCGGGTGGAGAACTTTCCGGCCGTGGTGACGATGGACGCCCACGAGGCTAGCATTCATGCCGAGGTGGAGGCGAACTCGAAGGAAAAGTTGGAAGAATTGCTGGGCGCGTAGACCTGGCGCCGGCAAGACCTGCGAAGGGCGGGAAAGACGTCCCGCCCTTTCCGTATGCTGATGAGAATGATGATAAGACGACAAGAGGAGAAGAATTGTGCAACAGGTGGATTTGCGCAGTGATACTGTAACCCTGCCGTCGCCGACCATGCGCGAGGCAATGTATCGGGCCGAACTGGGCGACGATGTGATGGGCGAAGACCCGACGATCAATCGCCTCGAGATGATGTCGGCAGAGAGGATGGGCAAGGAGGCGGCGCTATTCGTCGCCAGTGGCACCATGGGCAACCTGACGGCACTGTTGACGCATTGCCAACGGGGCCACGAGGCTATCATGGGGAACCTATCGCACACGTTCCTCTTTGAGGCGGGCGGTTCGGCGGCGTTGGGCGGCATCCACCCCCGGACGCTGCCCAACCAGCCGGACGGCACGCTGTGGCTGGAGGACATAGAAGCGGCCATCCGTCCAGAGAACCCACACCATCCCCGCACGCGACTCGTCTGTCTGGAGAACACGCACAACCGCTGTGGCGGTGCTGTGTTGACGCCCGAGTATACCGACTCGGTTGGCGAGTTGGCGCATCGTCACGGTCTGGCAGTGCATCTGGACGGCGCGCGAGTGTTCAATGCTGCTGTGGCCCTGGGCGTGGAGGTGCGCGATCTGACGCGCTCGGTGGACTCGGTACAGTTCTGCCTGTCGAAAGGGCTGTCGGCACCGGTGGGCTCGATGCTGTGCGGCACGCGAGCGTTCATTGCCGAGGCACGGCGCTGGCGCAAGATGCTCGGCGGCGGGATGAGACAGGCAGGTGTGCTGGCCGCGGCTGGCATCGAGGCGCTCGACAACATGGTCGATCGCATGGCCGACGATCACGCCAACGCCCGCCGGCTGGCCGAGGGCCTGGCTGACATGCCTGGCTTTGCCGTGAACCTGGCCTCGGTGCAGACGAACATCGTTATCTGGAACCTGACGACGGATCGGGCAACCCCCCAGGAGGTCGCGAAACGGCTGAGGGCCCAGGGTGTCAAGATCTCGGCCATCGGCGGAGGGCAATTCCGCGCGGTGACACATTATGGCGTCGAGGCAGGCGACATTGACCGGGCGGTCGCTGTGACGCGGCAGGTCATGGGGCAATTGTCGTGACACAGCGCCGTCGCAACCCGGGGCGGCGCGCGCCGGCGCTGCGGCTGGATCCCTATCTGGCCTTTCTCGTATTTGTGGCCGTGGGGGTTGGCACGCACCGGATGGGCCAGGATGGGCGGCTGGTGCTGTTATGGTCGGTCTTGCTGGGCGCCTGCCTGGTCTATGCTGACCGCCGGCCCCTCGAGTTGCAGGTTGCCCTGGCGAGCATGGGGCAGGGCCTGGCTGTGGGCCTGGTGTTGGGTATCCCGCTGGTCATCCTGGCTGCCGATCTCCTCCGAGCGGCGGCGGTGCGGCTCTATCCATTTGGCAATGGCACGGCTGCTTTTCAAGGACTGGTGTTGATAGCCGCTCCCATCGAGGAGGCGTTTTTTCGAGGAGTCATTCAGCAGGAACATGGCTTCTGGGTGGCGACCGGGTTGTACGGTCTGGCGGCCCTGGTCTTTTTCCTGCCCAGCATCGCCGGCTTTCCCGTTGTGTTGCTGGCCATGATGGTGGGCATGACGGTGCTGGGCGTGGTTTATGGCTACGTTGCCCTGCGTTACGGTCTGGCGGCGAGCATGGCCTGCCATGCGACGGTGAATCTGGCCCTGTTTGTCTTGCCGCTGGCGCTGGGCTCCTCTGGGGGATAGGGCAGAGACTATCTACTCGATGACTGACCCACCAGGCAGGGTCTACCCCAGTTCCTGGTGGGTCTTGTGCGTTGGGAAACGAGAAGAACAGGCATCTGTCGCCTGTGGTAGAGATGAGTCAGGCGCGGGCATATGAGGAGGCACACTATGAAGCGTCCCCTGCGGATTCTGTGTGGGCTGGTCATCGTACTGTTCGGTTTGTCACCCTCGCTCTCGGCCCAGGGCCCCGGCGACGTCATCCTCTATCAAGAAAACTTTGACGACGGCCAGGCTCAGGGCTGGGCGTTAGAGCCCGGTTGGCAGGTCGTCCAGGAGGAGGGCGAGTGGGTGTTGTCTGGACAAGGACACCAGTGGGCCCGCCCAGACGTCAGCTACGCCGGCGATTTCCGCGTGCAATTCCGCCTCAAGCTCGTGCAAGGGGGGATTCACCTGGTCTACCGCCTCAACCAGGCGGGACGCTACTTTATTGGTTTCCACGAGGGCGGATCGGAACTGAACAAGCAATACTGGCCCGATACCTTCTTGGGTGGTCTGATCGGCACCACTGCGCCCCATGCACTGGGAACCTGGCACCAGGTCGAGATCGTAGGGCAGGGGGCGCAACTCCGCTTCCTGGTGGACGGCGAGCTGGCGTGGGAGTACGCCGATGCCGGGCCCCTGCTGGGGGGATCTTTTGCTTTCGAGACGCTGGACGATACCATGGCTTCCGTGGACGAGGTCGTCGTCTACGGCCCGGCACCCACACCCACCCCCACACCCGATCTGCGCTTTACCTGGGTCCGCACCGGCGGCCCGCTGGGTGGCCTGGGTTACGACATCCGCATGCGTCCCGACGACCCCGACGTGATGTACGTCACCGACGCCTGGGCGGGCGTGCACATGAGCACCGACGGAGGGCAGACCTGGTCCCCGGCCAACAAGGGCATTACCACCCGCGCGGGTGAATCGGGCGACGCCATTCCCGTCTTTTGCCTGACCATCGATCCCCACGACTATGACACCATCTGGGTCGGCACGCAGAACGTGCGCGGCATCTTTAAATCCACCGACGGCGGCCGCACCTGGGTCGAGATGGACAATGGGGTGGTCGAACGTGAGGGTATCACCTTCCGGGGCTTTGCCGTAGACCCGCACTCCTCCGATGTCGTCTATGCAGCGGCCGAGCTTTCGAGTTGGGTCTGGGCCAGGGAAGAGCGCAGTGGCCGCGAGTTCGACATGACCCAGGGCGTGGTCTACAAGACGACCGACGGCGGCCAGAACTGGACTGCCGTCTGGCGCGGCGACAACCTGGCGCGCTACGTGTGGGTTGACCCGCGAGACTCTGGCGTGGTCTATCTCTCCACTGGCATTTTTGACCGCGAAGCGGCCAACTCTGTCCCCCGTTCCGGGACCCCCGGTGGCGAAGGCATCCTCAAGAGCGCCGATGGGGGGCAGACCTGGCAGCCGGCAAACGACGGCATCGGCAACCTGTACATCGGCACGCTGTTCATGCACCCCGAAAACCCCGACGTTCTGCTGGCCGGGGCGGGCAACAATCAATATTACAATGGGGCAGGAGTTTACCTTTCCACCGACGGCGGCGAATCCTGGCAACAGACGCTGACACGGGAAAACATCAACGCGGTCGAAATCGCCGTTTCAGACCCGAGCATCGCCTACGCCGGCAGCGCCGGGGCCGTGTACCGCAGCCAAGATAGCGGGCGCACCTGGCAGCGCGTCTCCGGCGATGAGGACGGCTGGGGGCCACAAGGCGTGCGCGCCGGGTTTCCCATTGACTTCCAGGTGGACCCGCGCGATCCGGATCGCATCTTTGCCAACAACTATGGCGGCGGCAACTTTATGAGCACCGACGGCGGACGCACGTGGGCGGTGGCCAGCCAGGGATATACCGGCGCTCAGGTGCGCGACGTCGCCGTTGACCCT